>OBJX01000059.1_pt1 | contig 104121 bp, 86 predicted proteins | sample 1481631 | NCBI WGS metagenome assembly OBJX01 (sample SAMN02364490, study PRJEB22542) | human gut metagenome | isolation source: fecal sample | host: premature infant | place: USA: Chicago, IL | collected 2012-01
GAGAATTGGTATATTAGATTTATTACTCTTTGTATGAGTAACTTCAATATACCAGAAGAGTATAATATATGCCAAGAAGAGGAGAAAATATTTTTAGAAGAAAAGATGGCAGATGGGAAGCCCGGTATGTTAAAGCAATAAGTACTAATAATAAAAAACTATATGGAAGTGTTTATGCTAGTACCTATACTGAAGTTAAACAAAAAAGAGAAAATATATGTAATTCTTTAAACAAAGAAAAAATTAAAAAGTCGAATATTAATAATCAAGTATTAGAATATTATATAGTTGAATGGTTAAATGTGTATCGAATTAAATTTAAAGCCCCTACTTATGTCAAGTATTATAATGTAATCTATAATTATTTATTACCATATTTTAAAGATATAAAGGCGAATGAATTAAATACCAAACAAGTTGAATTATTTACCGCTTCTTTATTAAAAGAAGGAAAAAATGGTAAACCACTATCACCTAAAACAGTAAAAGATATTCTTTCTTTGTTTAAATCCATTATAGGATATATAGAATCCGAAAATAATATTAGTATAAATACTAAAATAATATATCCTAAAAAACCAAAAGAAAAAGAACGCATATTATCCAAAGAAGAATTTATAAATTTGAATCAAACTTTATTACAAGAAATAGATTCATGCAAATTTGGTGTACTTATAGCCATGGCTACTGGATTACGAATCGGTGAGTTATGCGCTTTAAAATGGAAAGATATTTCACTAAAAGAAAACTATATCTATGTTAACAAAACAATGCAGCGAATAAAAAATATTTACAGTGATAATCCGAAAACAATAATCATTGAAGATTCACCTAAAAGTTCTACATCAAATCGAAAAATTCCAATTCCAGCTAATCTTATTACTCTATTTAAACAATTTAGGCAAAATGATGATTGCTATTTATTAACTGGCAGAAGTGACAAATTTGTAGAGCCCCGATCATTAGAAAGAAAATTTCGAAAATATATTAAAAATGCAGGAATTGAAAAAGCTAACTTTCATATGCTAAGACATACTTTTGCAACTATGTGTATCGAGGGTGGTTTTGAAATCAAATGTCTTAGTGAAATTCTTGGTCATAGCGGTTCTCAAATTACCTTAGACCGCTATGTTCATTCATCATTTGATCTTAAAAAAAGTTGGATTGACAAGTTTTCAAATCAAAACATTTCTTGTCACTAAATATGGTCATAGTCAAAAAGTACTTATAAATAAGTACTTTTTTAGCTTTGTCGTAGAGTACTTTACTCTACGACTTTCTTTTATTATTTACAAAAAAAATATTTTTATTCAAAAAATGTAGAATTTGATAAACTATATTATCTATTTAAGTATCTAATTCTAATACTCCTGATACTGTATCCCATAATTATTTCAATAAAAAAACATGAACTCAAGGTAAATCCTAAGTTCATGTTTTTTGTTTATTTTAATAAAACTCGATCCGTATATTCTTGAGAAGAAGTAGAATACAAATGAATCAAGCCCTCTACGGTCATTTCTTCTCTTTCTTTGCCTTCAATCATTGCAATGATTTGTCCATCTTTCATAATCATTGTTTTATTACCGTATTTTAGAGCATCTTCCATATTATGAGTAATCATCAGTGTAGTAATCTGATGCTCTTCAACAATTTTTTGTGATAATTCTAAAACCTTTAATGCCGTTTTTGGATCTAAAGCAGCTGTATGCTCGTCCAATAACAATAAATCTGGAGTTACTAAAGTTGCCATTAATAACGTCAATGCTTGTCGCTGTCCTCCAGACAACAATCCAACTTTAGAATCTAATCGTTCTTCCAAACCTAACTCTAATTCCATCAGTGCCTTTTTAAACTCTTCACGATGACGATGAGACATTAGACTTAAACTAAAATGTTTACCTCTTTGATTTGACAAATGAAGATTTTCTTCAATTGTCATATTTGGGGCTGTACCCTTTAAAGGATCTTGAAACAATCTTCCAATCCCTTTTGAGCGCTTGTACTCAGGCTCAAAAGTAATATCACGACCATTTAAAATAATATTTCCTCGTTTTGTATCAACTGCTCCAGAAATAGCTTGAAATAAAGTTGATTTACCAGCACCATTACTTCCAATGATTGTAACAAAATCCCCTTTATCAAGTGCAAGATTAATATTATTAAGGGCGACTTTTTCATTAACTGTACCTTCATTAAAAACAACTGATACATCCTTTAATTCTAACATTAATTGCGCCCCCTTTTCTTACTTCTAAATGCTCCATTAGTTGAAGCAATTGCCACAATAACAAGAACTGCTGATAACAGCTTTAAATATCCTGAAGGAAGTCCCAGCTGTAGAGCAACTGTTAGGACTGCACGATAGAAAATTGCTCCAAATACAACTGCAACTAACTGAAAAATAATTTTTTCTTTCTTTATAAATGTTGTTCCGACAATAATACTAGCTAAGCCAATTACCATCATTCCTGTTCCACTGCTAATATCTGCAAAGCTTTGATGTTGGGCAAATACAGCACCACTCATAGCGACTAAGCCATTTGCTAATGCTAAACCTAAAATCTTCATTTTATCAGTATCAATAGAGCTTGCTCGAACCATATCTTCATTATCACCACAGGCTCTAAGTGATAATCCTAGCTGAGTTCTTAAGAAAAAATCTAAAATCACACAAATAACAATTACAATCAAATATATTAAAATAATTTTCCCATAAGGATCAAATGCAGTAAAACTGCTAAAAATAGTATTATTACCAAACAGTGATAAATTAGGAGTATCATTCATAATTGCTAAATTAATTGAATATAATCCAGTCATTGTTAAAATCCCAGATAAAAGCGGCATAATTTTGAATTTTGTAATTAATAGACCAGTAACTACCCCAGCTGCTGCACCAATCACAAATGAACCTATTAATCCTACATATGGCATTGAATTAATCGTAAACATCCCGCTAACAGCACATCCCAAAGCGAAACTTCCATCAACCGTTAAATCTGGCAAATTTAACACTTTATAACTGATATATAAACCAAGTGAGAGAATGGCAAAAATTCCTCCTAACTCCAGTGCTCCTAAAATAACCGTCTGATTCATAAAACTACTCCTTTATTTCTACATATGCTTTATCATTTTTAATTTCATTAGGCAAAGTAATACCTAATTGTTTTAATACTTTTGTATTTACATAAACACTTAAATTTTCTTTAAATACTTTAACTGGAATATTTTCCACTTTTTCACCTTTTAAGATTTTATCAACCATATTTGCAGTTTCTTTTCCAAGATCTTCGTAATTAATTCCAACACTTAAAAAACCACCATCTTGAACCATTGAATCAGCGCCTACATATAAAGGTACTTTTGCTTTAGCACAAGCAGGTCCTACCATATCCATTGCATTTGCTACAGTATTATCATTTGGAGCAAAGACTGCATCACATTTACTAGTTAATACATCAATTGCACTTTGCACTTCATTTACCCCAGTAACAGTTGTTTCAATCATTTCAATTCCTTTATCATCACAAAAAGCTTTTGCTTTAGCAATATTAGTAACTGAATTTACTTCACCTTTATTATAAATGACTCCTATTTTTTTCAAATCCGGATTAACTTGTAAAGCTCTTTCTAAAATCATTTCAACTTGAATCTCATCACTCGTTCCCGTAATATTTTTATCTGGTTTTTCAAGAGATGTAGTTAAACCAGCTTTAATTGGATCAGTTACCGCTGCAAAAACAACTGGTGTATCAGTTGACATTTCAGCTGCTGTTTGAGCTACAGGAGTTGCGATTGCAACTACACAATCTTTTTTACTAGATTTAAAATCTTGAATAATCGACGGAGCTGTGTTCATATCTCCTTGAGCATTTTTAAAAGTATACTTAATATTTTCACCTTCTTTATATCCCAAAGCCTCCATCTGTTCATCAAAAGCATCTTTAATTGTATTTAATGATGTATGTTCAACATATTGAATAATCGCTACCTCTTTTACATCACCATTACTACTGCTATTTCCACATCCTGTTAAAGCTGTCATTGTTAAAGCTGATACTGCCATTAATTTAAATAGTTTATTAATTCTCATTTTTATGTTCCCCTTTTTCTTTATAGTTTTTATCTTTTAAATTATAAAGAGCTACACCATCGCTTATCTAATCTCATTTTTCTTCCCCTTTCGAAATCACATTTAAACAAAAAACACCTGTCCTAAAAGGACAGATGTTAAAATCTGCTATACCACCTTATGGTCTTTGTCAAATGCTATCACATTTTTGCTTTGTAACGTAAGCTAACGTCAAAAGATACTCAAATTACTTCTTTCCCCTTTGCCTTCATGGGTCCATTTACCAAAGTCGCATCTCTATCTAGCTTCCACCACCCTAGACTCTCTACAAGCGCGTTCGATGTTTTATCTCCCAATCACAAGTTTATCTATGAATAAAATCTATCACACATATTTCTCTTTGTCAATACGATTGAATGCAAAAGCAGACTAATTATTAGTTTTAATCTGATATAGTTTCTCTAATTCATTAATCATTTGAATTGATGTAAACCTTTTTTATTTCCTAAAAGAAGACTGGCTTTAAAAAGATAATAAAAGAATTAAACTTAAATTTCTTTCCTAAAAACATCTCAAGAGAATATTTTAAATAGACTTTTAAAAGTATTTTTAATAAATCAAGAATAAGATAAAAATTTAATGAAATAGTTGATTAAAATATAATTTATTAAAGTCTATGTATCAAATATGATAAAAAATCGACTTAAACAGTTTAAAGATCAGCTTAATTATTTCAATCACATTTACTATCTAAGACTTTTGTCAGTATAGATTTACACCTATACTATTATAATGCCTTCGATATCTGTCATCACTATTCAGTAAATATTCTACCAAATAGCAATTAACCTATAATTACAAAAAGCTCTAACGGGCAGTGCTATTACAATTAGAAAAAATATATTATTAGAACAAAAAAGTCTTCAGAATATGGATCAGATCATGAATATTATTCCCTTATTCCGTTAGAAATAACGAAACTAGAAAACTTCAAGCTTTAATAACTTATTTGGATTGCATATAAAAATACAGTGTTTTAGCAACTTACAATCAGTTAATAAGCACTGTATTTTATTTGCGACTATTAAAAGTTTGACTAATCTCCAAAAATTCACGTTTTCCTATTATATAATCATAATAAACTTCCTGCGGTGAAGTACCTGCAAAAATCTTACAAACTCCACAATTTTCACAGTCCCCATTTTTACATGCAAAAAGCTTGTTAAGATAGTTTTCTCGTTCACTTTTAGTAGTTTCTTTAATCAATTTAGCCATTTTCCTATCTCCTTAATTCAATTATAGCAAAAGCACGCAATTAATTCGCGTGCTTTGCTCTATAAAACGGCTATTAAATAACGTAAATAGATTTTTTTGAACAAATTTGCTTGTTTAAAATATGCATTTGTTTTATCTTGATAAAACTGCTCTACTATTTCAAGTTCTTCAATAGATATTTGATGTTGTGAAAAACGAGCTTTATCAATTATTGTCTTTATCACATCACAATTAATTTTCAATTTAGTTAAATAGTAATAATAATAACAGACTTTTTGATTACTATTAGCAGCTCCTTTAAACATTCGTTTTTTACGAATTCTTGCTTGAAATAAAACTATAAAGATAAAGATCATCCCTCCTGCTAAATAATAAATATAAACAGGAATTTGAAAACTATCATTTTGAGAAATTTGTTGAATATTCGGTTTTTCTGGCTCCACTGGCTGTGGTGTTTTATCACCTTGGTTAGGTGCAGGAGTAATTGTATCAGTTGGTGTATTCGGATTTTCACTACTTGTTGGAGTCGCTTCAATTGGTATCCAGCCCAAATATTCATCATAAATTTCAACCCAAGCATGAGCATTACTATCCCTAACTATCAATTTACCAGCATTGTTCTTACTTCCCGGCACTTGATAGCCAACAACAAAACGTGCGGGATATCCCCTACTTCTTAACATTAATGCTAATGTTGAAGCATAGTGAACACAATACCCTTTCTTATTAGTATTTAAAAAATAATCAACAACATCCACATTATCAGGTGTATTTCCCGGTCTCAAGGTATAAGAAGTATTAGCCGCTAAAGCATTTGTACACTGTGTAATATAATTGAAAATATTACCATTATCAATAACATTATGCTGCTTTAAAAAATTCTCAATAATCGATTTTGTTTCCTCAGGAACTGATGTTAATTTTTCATCATCTTCATTCCCTTGTCCAAAATATTCATCGTAGTAGTCCTGTGTTCCATTACGCTCGGCTATTTCCTTTAATAATTCTCCTTTGGCTTTATAATCGATCGTTGATAATAGAGCATTAAAATCATCATTAGGTATAATCATCTCATATGTTTGAGGGTTTTTACCCTCATAGTGGTCACCATAATATGTCATATCGTCATTAATGATAAAGTATGGTGTATAATTACGTTGACTATAACCACTGATTTGATTAACTTCAATAACTTGACGAGAAGTCTTTGTAATATTTGCAATCTTCTCTAGGTTATTTTTAAACCATTCTGTTTCAACGCGACTATGAGAAGTCCCCCATTTACCATCTTCATACAAGTCATAAGCAATTCCTCGAATCTTGAAATTATTTAAAGTCACTTCACCAGCAATTGTAAAATCTAATGAGTTACGATAATGACGATCCCCTTGGCTATTGACATTGTATTCCTCTTTTATATTTCCAGGAGTTGAAATTGGTGTTCTGGCATTATCAAACAAACTATACTTTGAAGGACGATATGTACTTATTGGAAATGATATATATGTTATTGCCATGGCAACTACACTAATGATAATCATTGGTATTTTTAATATAGCCCCTTTTTGCAAAGCACCAATCAATAAAATCAAAACATATAAAACATAACATGCTAGAAAATACCATGGTGGTGTAATCGTAAATAATAATTCAATAAAAACACCTGGTAATAAAGCCAAAATAGCTAATGTATATTTTTGTTTATCAATTGCAATTACAGCTGATAAAAATAATGGGATAAAAATCAGCAAAAAAGCTAAGATACAAATTTGGGGATCATCATAAAAAATATATGTACTTTCAAAATTAAAATCATATACAGAAACTTCACGATACTTATAAATAATAATTGAAGTTATGTATGTTAAACAATCCATCGTACTAGGAATCAATAATAAGATTCCATCAGCAATAATACTCCCGATAACAAACTTCTTTTTACCTTGAATATAATTAAATCCCAAATATATTAACAAACCTACTATAATACAAGAAATAAAAATAAAATGATTGTTCGAACTAAAATTAAAAGAATAAACTAACGAGCCTACTGAACCAATAATTCCTAATAAATAAATTAATAACTTCATCAGCGGCCACCTTCCACTTTCATGATTCCATTATAGCTAATAACAAACTCATAATTATGTTTAGAAATATCTGACTGATACTCTTTATTCCATAACAAATATTTAAACATTTCGTCATATTCTTGAATACTTTTAATTTCCTTATTTGATAATAGAAAGCCAATTTGTCGTTTTAATAAAAAACCACAAAAGGTATCAAGATAACCAAAAACTAAATCATTATGATCATCATTGTCATCAAAACTAACATACAGATTAATTACTTCACCTACTAACATCGCATTATCTTTAACTAAAATATCTTGATAACGGGCACTAAGTTTCCAGTGAATATTTTTCAACTGATCCCCCTCTTGATATTTGTGAATATCATATATTTCTGTAGGATCATCTCCTTTACGATTCACAGCATAAACTTCGTCACCAACTCGTGGTAGTTGATGTGCGTACTCTTTGAAATCTAATTCTACCCTCTTTGGATAAATAGTAATTGGTATCTCATAATGGCATCTCTTTTTTATGCAAAATAGATTTAGACAATCGTATTGGTAGTATGTATTAATAATAAAATTTCTTCCCCCACAATGTTTAAATACTAAAGTTAATCCGTCTTGATTTCCCTTGATCAAATACTTTTGATCCTCAACAACAAACTTTATTGCTCCAAGCCCTAAATTATCCTTAATTATTTTAATCTTTACAAAGTCATCTTGAATAACTTTTTGATTCAAAATAGCAAAATCCAGCTTAGTAAATTTAAAACTCATAACTAAATAAAAAAGTGATAAAACTGGTAAAATCAGAATCAATAAAAGAAAATAATATGAAAAATATCCAACAAAAGCAATATAGAAAAATACCCCAAATCCAATTAATAACAAATAAGCAAGACGATAGCGAAACATAACTACTTATATGCAATTGGTGCAATCTTCATCATGATATCTTCCATAATTATTTGAAAATTTTCACGATTCTTTTTAACACTTGGCATTAAGAAAATCCGATGATTTAGGGTTTCATATAAGTTTTCGTTAATATCTTCAACAATAACATAGTCCCGACCATTTAAATATGCACTAGCTTGAGCCGCTTTCATCAATGCAATCGAAGCACGAGGAGAAGCCCCTAATTCAATTTTTTCATGAATTCTTGTCTGTTGAACGATTTGAACAATATATTTCACTAAACTTTCATCTAAATGAATTTTAGTAACTGCTTCTTGCATCATGAGCAATTCCTGAGGCGATAAAACCGGGTTGATTGAATTAATTGGATTTCCACTTTTTTTTCGATTTATAATTTCAATCTCACTCATTTCATCAGGATAACCTAATGATAAACGCATCATAAAACGATCCAACTGAGAATCTGGTAACATTTGTGTTCCAGCACTTCCAAACGGATTTTGTGTTGCAATAACAATAAACGGCTTAGCAGTTGGATAAGTTAACCCATCAACACTAATCATTCCTTCTTCCATAACCTGCAATAGTGCTGATTGTGTTTTACTTGACGTCCGATTAATTTCATCAGCCAAAAAGATATTTGTAAATAGCGGTCCTTTTTTAAAAGTCATTTCTTTTGTTTCAAAATCATAAACAGAATACCCTAATAAATCACTTGGTAAAACATCAGAGGTTAATTGAACCCGCTGATAATCTAACTGTATTGCCTTTGTTAAAGCAACCGCTAAATTAGTTTTCCCGACCCCAGGAATATCTTCAAGTAGAATATGTCCATTAGCTAATAGAGCAATAACTACTTTTTTTAAAACATCATCTTTTCCTAATACAGCCTTTTTTACTTCATTAATCAATAGTTCTAATTTTTCATTCATAGTCCCTCTCCTTATATTTCTACTACAATATCTAAACTAAACCCTAAGTTAATGCCATTACTATAAGACTATTTTATCATATTATTAGATTATTTAATTATTAATTTGTCTTAACAAAAAAATATCTCACCTTCACCACATCAAAAAAGCAACAGATGCAACTGTTGCCCATTATTATCTTTATGCGAATAGTTTCTCCCATAATCCAAATAGAAAAATAAAAATAACAATTAGGGGGAGAATCCAACTAATGTAAAATTTGGCTTTTTCAGGAAAATGCAAGCCCTCACCGGCATTAGCCTCGGTCATAAACTTCTTCCAACCCCAACCTAGACGCCGAGTACAGAAAAACAAAAATACAAGTGATCCTAATGGCATAATTACATTAGAAACTAAAAAGTCTAATAAATCTAAAACTGCACTCCCCGGTCCAAATGGCTGAAATCCAGATAAAACACTATATCCAACTGCACAAGGAATACTACCAAGAACAATAATAATAAAATTTAAAATGACACTTTTCTTCCTTGACCAATTTAATAGATCCATTGAAAATGAAACAATATTTTCAAATACGGCAATAATCGTAGAGAGAGCCGCAAAATTCATAAAAACAAAAAACAAGGTACCCCAAATTTGACCATTTTCCATAACATTAAAAATATTTGGCAGTGTCACAAAAACTAATCCCGGTCCACTTCCTGCATCCACCCCAAAAGACATACAAGCTGGAAAAATAATCAATCCTGCCATTGTTGCAACAAAAGTATCTAGCGCTAAAACACGTAACCCTTCGCCAGTTAAAGAATGTTCTCTACCAATATAACTACCAAAAATAGCCATTCCCCCCATTCCAATACTCAAAGTAAAAAATGCTTGTCCCATTGCACCATAAACAGCATTAAAGATTCCATTTTCCATCAATAAATTAAAATCTGGAACTAAGTAAAATTCAACTCCTTTTATTGCACCGTCTAAACTCAAAGACTTCACAACTAATAAGAGCATCACTCCTAGCAATAATCCCATCATTACTTTCGTTACTTTTTCAACACCTCGTTGAAGACCAACAGCACAAATTCCACAGCCGATCACAACAATCAAGATCATCCAAAAAATACTAGCTTGTGGATCTGCTTGAAGACTGACAAAAACATTGTTGACTTCACTTGGATTTAGTCCAATAAAATCACCATTCAACATTTTAACAAAATAGGCTAGCATCCAGCCGGCAATAGTCGTATAAAACATTACTAACAAATAATTTCCCACCATTGCGACATACGAAAATATGTGCCATTTTTGTCCTTTCTTTTCTAAAACATGAAAACTTTTAGCAATACTCTTTTGAGAAGCACGTCCAACTGAGTATTCCATTACAATGATTGGTAAACCTAATATGATTAGGAAAAATAAATAGACTAATACAAATGCCCCTCCACCGTATTTTCCAACCATATACGGAAAACGCCAAATATTTCCTAATCCAATCGCACATCCAGCAGATAATAAAATAAAACCTAGACGTGATGATAATCTTTCTCTGTTCATCAAATTGTCTCCTTTTTAAAACAATGTCTTAATTGTAAAGGAAATCATAAAATCCGTCAATCAATAAGAAAAAGTTATGATAACGATTTAATTTATCATAACTTAAATATAATAATTATTTTTTCTTTACCGGAATCCAAATTTCTGAATAATAATTTTCATCATGATTGCCTCGTGGATAGTCCTCACACGGTGTATACATTTCAATATTATAATGCTCAGCAACTTCGTATGTATCATTATTTGGTAACCATTCAGAAAAAATCTTTGTATTCACTTCTTGCAATGATTTAGGTACAGCACCATGACAAGCAAATACTGCCCATGTTAATTGTGGAATTTCACAAACTTCATACCCATCTGGAATTTCACTGTCCAAAACATACTCATCAGCAATCAAATATTTAAATCCTTCATCTTTTTCATCTTCAATGCAAACCCCGTATACACCACACACTTTTTTATCAGCGGACTGCATATGCTCTCCCCAAAATTTAGGAATCTCATTAAATGCACAATCAAAATCAAACCTTCTTGCCTTACCTAAGACTGTAAATGCTTCTTTTTCAATAATTTTGTAATCCATGGTTGAACCACCTTTCAAAGTAAACTGTATTTTTAACGGAGCAAAAGATTTAATCATCAATTGCTCTTTTCTTGCGACAGTCGGAGTAACTCCGTGAAATCGAGTGAATGCTTTAGTAAAACTATCTGGTGAATCATAACCATATTCTAATGCAATTTCAATAATCTTCTTATTCGTAGTAATGACCTCACTACCGGCTAGTGATAATCTTCGATAACGAATATACTCTGCAACACTAAAACCACATAGAATTCTAAATGCTTTTTGAAAATAAAAACTTGAAACATATGCTTCATTTGCAACATCTACAATCTTAATATCTTCTTTAAGATGCTCTTCAATGTATTTTAAAGCATTACTAATTCCATCAGTCCAATTCATTGTGTTCCTCCTTTGTCAAATCAATCATAACAAATCCTCAATCCTAACATCCCGACATTTCTTGCTCACTTTTGTCTAGTTGATTCATATACATATTATAGTGAATTATTTCATAATCAATGAAATATTTAGAAGATTATTTGGCAATAATTTATCTAATGATTAAATTTAACTATTTTTTTATCATTTTCTAACAAAACATAGGGGTAAAATTGATAAATTTGTGATATAATTAACCGTCGAAAGAAGGTGTTTTTATGTCCCCTGTGCCCGAGCGATTGTGCGCTAAGAAAAAGAAAATAAAATAGAGAAACAGGAGGCATAAACATGAACCTCCTGTAAGTGGAGGTTATTATGTTAGAATTTTACAAAACTTTTGGAACTGAAACAAAAAAGATCGATAAACCAGAACCAGGCAGCTGGATCAGCGCTATTGCTCCAACTGAAGAAGAAAAAAACTATTTGATTGAAGAAATGGGAATTCTACCGGAATTTGTTAAATCTTCATTAGATGCTGAAGAAAGCTCGCATATCGACTATGACGAAGATTATAATCAGACTCTAGTAATCGTTGACTATCCTAGTGCTGAAGAAGTAGAAGATGGTTACGATAAAAATATGTTACAATATACGACATTGCCCTTAGGTATTGTGATCATGAAAGGATACGTTGTTACCATTTCCTTATATGAAAACTTAAATATCGATGATATGGCACAAGGTCGGATCAAAGGTGTCAATACTGATTTAAAAACAAGATTTTTATTACTATTATTATTACGAATTTCTCAACGATATTTAATTTATCTGCGCCAAATTGATCGGATCTCTTCTCGAACTGAACAAAGATTACACAAATCAATGCAAAATAAAGAATTGATTCAAATGTTAGGACTAGAAAAATCATTAGTATATTTTTCTACCTCATTAAAAACGGACGAAATAACATTAAATAAAATTATGCGTGGGAAAGCTATTAAATTATATGATGAAGATCAAGACCTATTAGATGACGTTTTGATTGAAATCCATCAGGCAATTGAAATGTGTAATATCTATTCAAATATTTTATCAGGAACAATGGATGCATTTGCTTCAGTTATTTCCAATAACCTGAATATTGTTATGAAAGTATTAACAGTTATTACGATCGTTATGGCTATTCCAAATATTATTTTCAGTTTTTATGGAATGAATGTTGCAGGTTTACCATTTCCACAATGGTGGTTCCCAACGGGACTAGCAATAGTTGCCTGTATTATCGCCACAATTATTTTCATCAAAAAAGATATGTTTCATTAAATAAATTCTAGATTATATGTATTTATAATCTAGTTTTTTATACTTGTTAAACATAAATGTACTATAATATAACTATGGGGTGATATTAATGGAAATTAGAACACTACAATATTTTCTTACCATCGCAAGGGAAGAAAGTATTTCTGGGGCAGCTGAATATCTACATGTAACGCAGCCAACATTATCAAGACAAATGAAAGAGTTAGAAGAAGAATTAGGAAAACAATTATTTATCCGGGGAAAACGTCGTATTACTTTGACTGATGAAGGCATGATCTTAAGAAAACGGGCAGAAGAAATTCTTGGGCTTGTTGAAAGGGCAGAAGCTGAAGTCAAAGCTAATGAAGAACTATTAACAGGTGATATTTATCTAGGATGTGGTGAGAGTGAAGGAATGCGTCCGATTGCCAAGACAATTGCAACGATGTTGGAAAAATACCCTCATGTAAAATTTCATTTGCATAGTGGAAAAGCTGAAGAGGTAATGGAAAAAATTGATGCTGGAGTTCTAGATTTTGGAATCGTTATTGAGCCTGTTGATTTAAATAAGTACGATTATTTAAGGCTTCCTTATAGCAATGTTTGGGGGATTTTAATGAAGCGGGATAGTACTCTAGCATCACTTGACAAAATAACCCCTGATGATCTACGTGGAAAACCTCTTCTTTGTTCAAATCAAGGGATGGTAAAAAATGAATTAGCTGGATGGATTGGTGGAAATCAAAGGAAATTAAATATTGTGGGAACTTATAATTTATTATTTAATGCATCTTTAATAGTTGAAGAAGGAAATTTATATGCTTTATGCTTAGATAAAATTTTTAATTCTAATAATAGTTCATTATGCTTTAGACCACTTGAACCAAAATTAGAAGCGAATATGCTAATAATTTGGAAAAAATACCAACTCTTTACCAAAAGTGCTGAAACATTTTTAAATATGATAAAAGATAATATTACATAAAGATAAAAAGAGAACTAAAATTGTTATTTCTCTTTTTACAATAAATTATTTTTTCGTTTCGCAATAATGTCACTTATATCAAATGGTGTTTCATCTTTAGGTAATGATCATACATCTAAAAATGGAACATCTGCAACTGACCTTATTGGAAATTCAAACTTTGCTGTAACATTCTTCATTTTACATTCAATCACTCCGATATATATTGGGAGTATCGTCTTTCTACTTTCCAAAAGGACAATTTCACGATGGTTGCAGGTGGATAATAAATTATATCCTTTTTTAATTTTGTAATCATCATTACCATCAATTAACTTGATAGTTCCTTTAGCAATTATTGAACGATAATCATGATAACGCCCTTTATACTTGTGGTCTGGAAAATCATGAAACAAACCAAATTCAATACACAACAAATAAGATATTATTCAAAAAAATCTAAATTATTTTCCTAAATAAAAATCGACTATTAAACTTTAAAATTAAAAGCCTATTCAGTCGATTCGTAAATCCTATTCAATCTAAATAATTTGGAAAATATAAAATTTTAAATATGACGTTTCTTCCATTGTCCATAAAATTGGATGGTCTGGGTTTTGTTGAGTAACTGATACTTGTTTAAGGGTTACTCCAGCCTCATGCGCTGATTCACGAAGCATCTTTTCAAAATTATCAGTCTCCATAAAACGTGAACAACTACATGTAATTAAGTATCCACCTCTGCCTAATAATTTCATTGCTTTCATATTGATTTTCTTATAACCATTATAAGCATGATCTACCGTTCTTCTCGATTTCGTAAAAGCAGGTGGATCTAAAACAATAATATCAAACTGTCCCTTTTTACATTTATCTAGATAGTCAAAAACATCATCTTTTACAAAAGAAATACATCCTTGTAAATTATTTAGTTTAGCATTAGCATATCCCTGATCAAGAGCAGTTTGTGATACATCTACTGCAACCACTTCTTTAGCTTTACCATAAGCCGCATTTAATGCAAAGCCCCCAGTATGACTAAAGCAATCCAAAACTTTTTTTCCATACGCTATATTTCTAAGTAAAACACGATTTGCTTTTTGATCTAAAAAGTAACCTGTTTTTTGACCATTTTCAACATCAACACTTAAATTGATTCCATTTTCATTAATAATCGTCGTTGTCGGTAAATTAATATTTCTCCAATATCCTTTTTCTAAAGGCAGTCCTTCTTTTGCTCTAACCTTAATATCATTTCTTTCATAGATACCTTTAACATCTTGCCCATCTTCTGTTAAAACCTCTAGTAATATTTCATAGATCATATCTTTGATTTTATCTAATCCGTATGAACTAATTTGGCAAACTAAAATATCATTATAGCGATCAACTGTTAATCCCGGCAGTTCATCTGCTTCTCCAAAAACCAAACGACAATTAGTTAAATTTTCTTTTTCTACTGTCTTGCGAAAGTTATAAGCAAATTGTATTCTTCGCTTAAAAAAGTTTCGATCAAATATTTCATTTATATCTTTAGATAAAATTCTTACCGTAATGTGACTATTTTTAGAAATAAAACCTGTTCCAAGGTAACGGCCAGTAGTAGTAATGATATCTACCAACGCTCCATTTTCAATTGTTTCATCAATATTAACAGCATTATTTCTATACATCCACATCTGACCTTTATCAAGCCATTTTTCTCCTTCTTCAGATATAATGACCTTAGGATATTTTCTTTTCATTAATGTACCTCTCTTATAAATATTTTCTTCTTCACTATTCTACTATAGTTCGATTTCATAAACAAATATATTTCTTATTTATCAATAGATTCTTCGATATTAATCACTAAATATCCAATACTTAAAGATTTTCATTATTAATTCAGTGTTTTTATAATTTAGATATGATAGAATTAATAAAATAATAATATTTTAGGGAGGTGGTCATGATGATTCTAGGTTATGTTTGCCATAGAGTCGAAGGCACTGTGCTTCGTACAGAGTCTGTTAATCAATAGGCTAGGCGATCAGAGTATAATGCTCTAGCTGTGCGAAGCGATTAGAAACAATCGCCTGATCCTATTAATCTTAGGCTCTGTTTATTTTAAATAAATTTATAAAATAAAGGAGCAAATATACAATGATTGAAATAGGAATGCATAAAATTTATAAAAATTTTGGTTATAAACAAGTATTAAAAGATATTAATTTTGAGATTTTAACTGGTGATCGTGTGGGAATTGTAGGCAAAAATGGTAGTGGCAAATCTACACTGTTTAAAATGATCATGAAAAAAGAATTCCCTGATACAGGAAATATTACTATTCGCAAACAAGCTACTATTGGCTATTTAGAACAAATTCCAACAATCAGTGATAATGATATAACAGTAAAAGATATGCTGATGTCATCTTTTTTCGAAATTCATGCTATTGAACAACGAATGCGAGCACTTGAACAAGATATGATGCATAATAATGTCGATGAAGCGATATTAAACAAATATGCTAAAATACAAGATCAATACATAGCCCTGGGCGGCTATGTAGTTGAAGAAAAACTAAACAAAGTCATTACCGGCTTTAAATTGCATAGTATTTTAGATAAGCCGTTTGCTATCTTGAGCGGTGGTCAAAAAACAATTATTAATTTAGCCCAATTAATTTTAACTGAACCTGATATCTTATTATTAGATGAACCAACTAATCATTTAGATATTACAATGTTAGAATGGCTAGAAAATTATTTAAATAAGTATCGTGGGACTATTGTGATTATTTCACATGATCGCTATTTTTTGGATCGAGTAACTAATAAAACTATTCTTTTAGATAACAGTGAAAATCGTTTATTCCACGGTAATTACTCATACACCTTAAAAGAACAAGAAAGATTATTATTACAAGAATTTGAACAATACAAAACTCAACAGAAGAAAATCGAAGCAATAAAAGCTTCTATCAAGCGTTATCGAGATTGGGGTAATCAAGGTGATAATGAAAAATTCTTTAAAAAAGCCAAAGAATTAGAAAAACGTTTAGAAAAGATAGAAATCCTCGATAAACCACAATTAGAAAAAAAGAAACTGCCACTTAACTTTTTGGGTGAACGCAGTAGCAAAGGAGTGCTTAAAGTCATTGATTTTGGAATATCTTTTAATAATCTATCTTTATTTTCAAAAGTGAATTTTACACTTTATTATCAGGAAAAAACAGTCCTACTAGGAAATAATGGTTCAGGTAAAACATCATTTATTAAAGCTCTTCTTGGAAACCTTAATAATTATCAAGGTGAGTTAAAAATGGCGGAAACAGTCTTAATTGGATATATACCTCAAGAAATAAATTTTATCAATAACAATGATTCAATTCTTCAAACATTTTGTCATGAATATCCTTGTTTGGAAGGTGAGGCTAGAGGGATTCTAGCTAAATATTCTTTTTATCAAGATCAGGTTTTCAAACGAGTAGGAAACTTATCTGGTGGTGAAAAAGTATTATTAAAAATGGCTATTTTAATGCAACATAAAGTCAACTTATTAATTTTAGATGAACCAACTAATCATATTGATATTGAAACTCGTGAAATTTTAGAAGATGCACTTTCAAATTATTCAGGAACATTATTATTTGTATCACACGATCGTTATTTCATCGACAAACTAGCTCAACGTAAATTAGTTATCGAAAATAATACAATCAACAGTGTTTATTGTGACTACAAATAAACTATAAAAAAGGACGACTAATGAAGTGAATCTCCCTTATTTGGACATGATAGGGAAGGTTCATTTCTTAACATCCTCCTTTTTTTGTTATTCTTCTCTAACTACCGCTAAATAAATTATTTACTTATTCATACCAGCTAAATAAGCTACAATCACAATCTAATAATTCAATTTCTTTCATTTCATCATTTGTTAATTCAAAATCAAAAATCTCCCAATTTTCCTTTATTCTATCTTTATGGATCGATTTAGGTATAATCGCAATACCTTTTTGATTTAAAAATCTTAAAGCAACCTGAGCTGTTGATTTACGATGTGATTTAGCTATTTTTTCTAATATTAAATTGCCAAAGATATTATTTTTTCCACATGCCAGTGGTGACCACGCTTCAAGCTTGATTCCATATTGGTTCATATCTTTTTGAAAAACTTTTCTTTGATGAAAAATATGTGCTTCAACTTGATTGACCATAGGAATTATTGTACATGAACTAATAACAGTATTAAAATCATGAATAAAAAAATTTGATAAGCCAATCGCTTTTAACTTGCCGGCCTTATAATAATCTTCCATCGCTCGATATGTTTCTGTTATATTTCCAGATGGCCAATGAAACAACATTAAATCAATGTATTTTGTCTGTAATTTATTTAATGCTTCATCAATATACTGACATGCTTGACGATAACTATCAGCCCCATATATCTTAGTTGTTAGAAAGATTTCAGCTCTCGAAATACCTGAATCTATAAGCGCCTCTCCAACTTCTCTTTCATTACCATAGTTCCTTGCGGTATCAATATGTCGATACCCAATTGCTAAAGCATCTAAGACACATTGCTTTGTCATTAATAATGGAATTTGGTATACACCAAAGCCTATACTTGGCATTTTAATACCATTATTTAATTGTATATATTCCATATTCAATCTTTCTCCTAATTTTTAATTTATATTCTTATCAAAAGGTCAAATGGACTATTATTTATCTTAAAGCTCCTCTAAATCAATAAGAAAGCACGCTTATTTTAAGCAATAAAAATAACAACCAAAGTATAGACGATCAGTGTAATAATCATAAAGATAGAAACAAAGGCACTTGTAAATGAGGCATCATCTTCATCTTTATATAATGGGGCAATAACAGGCATCAATCCAAATCCAGTGGGACACATAAAATAGATAATTGGAGCCATCATAAAAGTCTTATCGGCCATTTGGGCAGGAAATAAAATAAAGAATCCCGCAATAACCATCGCATAATAAACAATTTTAATTCCCATTAACTTAAGAATCGGTACTAATGTTTTTTTATCAACATTTAAATCATAGCCTAAAATAAATAAAATCATTGAAACGATCGGTGTTGTGGCTTGTGATAATGTTCCTGTAATCATTTCACCAAATTGCGATGCTATCAGTAAATCATAAATCCCCATAAAATTCAAAACAAGACCGACAATCACAGCAATAACAAAAGAATTTGTAAAAATATTTTTAATCATCTCTTTCATTGAAGAACCTGTTGCCGCTTCTTTAGCTATTAAAACTGGAAAAACAATAAAAGCAATAACTGTTCCAGCAATATCAAAAATAACAGTATTACTAGATTTTCCAACAATAGAAAGATATAACGGTAATGCCACATTTCCTCCCTCTACTACTGTAAGTAAATAAGGTGAAAAATGAGCATATTTCTTGCCCGCAAGTGGTGCAAGTAATTTACCTGCAACTAAAGCTAGAAGGTAAACACCAAAAACATAACCAATAATTTTAATATGGTCTGTTTCAATCGTTGCTGTACACATCAAATTAAGGACTAAAATAGGAAATAAAATTTTAAATATTATTGCATTAGCTCCATTTTTCTGTTCAAGTGTGATCCATCCCTTTACTCGTGCGATAAAGCCTAGTGCCAGCATAAAAAATACTGGAAATAACGTTGTTAAAGCTGCCATAATAATCTCCCTTCATTTATATAATTTCTTCTTTATGAGTTAAATTTTCCCATATACCGGAAATACACTAAACTCTCCATAATTTTTAATTTTATTAATATTTTTTAAAAGCATCATATCTTCATCACTGATAATAAAATCTAAATCCGCATTATTTTGCATATGTCCTGGATCAGCAGTTTTAGGTAGTGGTAAGGTATCTAACTGTAAACAATACTTAATACACAATTGAGGAATTGTAACCCCATATTTATCAGCAATTAATTTAACTTCATTATTTTTTAACATTTCTCCATGACCTACTGGTGAATAAGCTTCAACTAAAATATCATGTGCTTGACAATAATTAATTATATCAAATGGGGTATTAGAAATATGTGCCAAAATTTGATTAACCGCAGGTTTTATTTCACAATTATTTAAAATGTTTTCAATATCTACGATTTCAAAATTTGATAAACCGATTGCTCTAATTTTCCCCATTTTATAAAACTCTTCCAGTGCTTTCCAAACATCTATATTTTCTTTAAAATAATGATTTTCTTCTCTGAATTTTGTCCATGGTTGTGGTGCATGAATGATCATTAAATCAATATATTCAAGCTCTAATCTCTTTAATGAATCAATAATAGATCGTCTCGCTTCTTCATATGTTTTAAAATCTGCTTGAATCTTTGTTGTTATAAAAAGATTCTCTCGCTCAACACCACAAGTTTTAATTCCAATTCCAACACCATTTTCATTCTCATATCCTTGGGCAGTATCGATATGGCGATACCCTAGTTTAACAGCTTTCTTTACTGCATCAGCTACTTTATTATCAGCAATTTCCCAAGTTCCTAACCCTAATTTAGGTATTTCTACCCCATTATTTAATTTATAATTTTCCTTTAAGATCATAATTTTTCCTCCATTATTTTTTATCAAATATTCCTGCCTGATTGAGTGTTCTAGTTAAATAATCTAAACAATATAATTTCTCTTGACCATCTCGAATCTTTAATAATAATTCAGCTCTTTGGCTTAATAAAATATTTTTACTTTTTTGAAAATATTCTGAGTTAATACTTTCAATAAATTCATTGATTTTTTCCGTATCCATACCAGCATCGAGCAGTGCTATAACAATTTCTTTTTCACTAATTTTCTGCACATTCAATTTAACCATCTCCTTTCAAGCCGTTTTATTCTACACTTATAATTATCAATAAAAGCCATGAAAATACAAATACTTATATTTTATGGTTTTCCATGCTTTTTATTTATGCAAAAAACTGTATCGTCATCTTTATATGACAATACAGTTAATCATTACTTATAAAATTAAATACTCAATTAATCTAAATCTTGACCATTACTTTGTATTACTTTTTGATACCAATAGAAAGAATCTTTAGGACTACGTTTCATCGTTCCAGTTCCATCATCATGTTTATCAACATAGATAAAACCATAACGTTTTCTCATTTCACCAGTGCCTGCCGAAACTAGATCGATACAGCCCCAAGTCGTATATGCAATTAAATCAACACCATTATTAATTGCTTTATCCATAGCCAAGATATGATCTCGATAATAATCGATACGATAATCATCATGGATTGTTCCATCTTCCTCAACTGTATCAAAAGCTCCTAAACCATTTTCTACAACCATCAATGGCCTTTGATAACGATCATAAATCATTTCAAGATAATATTGTAATCCATCTGGATCAAACGCCCATCCCCAATCAGAATATTGAAGATATTCATTTCGTGCTCCTGTTGTAAAGTTTCCACCTACTGCATCAGCAATCTCATGAGTTGTAATCAAAGAAGACATATAATAAGAGAAAGTATACATATCAACAGTACCTTCTTTTAAATCGATTAAATCTTGTTCTGTAATATCTAATTTAACATTATGTTCATCCCATAAACGTTTAGCATAAGTCGGATATTTACCAAAACATTGGACATCACCGCAATAGAAGATTGATTTTTCCCATTGATGACGATTTGCTAAAACATCCTTAGGATCACATGTTGCTGGATAACTTGTAATACCGCAAATCATACAACCAATCTTATTTTCGGAATCAATTTCATGACCTATCTTAACCGCATGAGCACTTGCAACAAATTGATGATGTAAATGTTGATAAGCACGTTGATAATCCTCTTCTTTAGCCTCATAGAATAAACCTAATCCCATGATTGTATTATTAATTTCATTAAAAGTTAACCAATATTTAACTAAACCTTTAAACTCTGTAAAAACTGTTCGTGCATAATGATCAAAAAACTTGATCAACTTTCTATTTGACCATCCTCCATATTTTTCAATTAAATATAAAGGTGTATCAAAATGCCAAATTGTAACTAAAGGCTCAATATTATATTTTCTTAATTCCTTGAAAACACTACGATAAAATTCGATTCCCTTTTGATTAGGGGTCTCTTCATCACCATGAGGAAATAGTCTTGACCATGAAATAGACATTCTAAAAGTTTTAAAACCCATTTCCGCAAACATCTTAATATCTTCTTTATAATGATGATAAAAATCAATACCATCATGGTTAGGGTATAAACATTCATCTAAACAAGCAAAATGGGCTCCTTCAGGTAATTGAACCTGCCCTTCACTAGTAACAATCTTACAATGTTTACCATCCTTGTCAATATAAGTAACCTGTCTACTTTCTTTAACTGATCCTCCTGTAGTAACATCTGTTAAAGCAGGACCACGTCCATCTTCATTCCAGGCTCCTTCACATTGGTTCGCAGCAGTAGCTCCGCCCCATAAAAAATTCTTTGGAAAACTCATTTTTTCTCCTCCTTTATTTATCTTTTCTATAATTATCTCACAATTTAAAAAAACTACAAATGCTTATATTATATATATTATTATACCTTTTCTTTATGGTATAATTTTTTAAATGGAGGTGCAATATTAATGGAAATACGTATTTTAAAATACTTTCTTGCAGTAGCTCAAGAAGAAAGTATCACAAAAGCCGCTGAAATTTTACACACTACCCAGCCAAATTTATCCCGTCAATTAAATATGCTTGAAGCAGAGGTTGGAAAAAAATTATTTGAAAGAGGTAGCCGAAAAGTTACTCTAACAGAAGAAGGGATGTTTCTTAGAAAACGAGCGAAAGAAATAATTGATTTAACTGAACGAACTGAATCAGAACTTAGCACCTATGGGGAAACAACATCCGGTGATATCTATATTGGCGCCCCAGAAACTTATGTAATGCATTCAATTGCTGAAATTTTTAAAAAGATGCACAACCAATACCCTAATATTAAATATCATATTTTTAGCGGAAGTACTTTAGAAGTTTCAGAACAGTTAAATAAAGGTCTCCTAGACTTTGCCATCTTAATTGAACCAATCGATCTAGAAAAATATAATTATCTTAAGTTACCATATACAGATACTTGGGGTGTACTGATGCGAAGAGATAGTCCATTAGCAAAATTAAATGCAATCACTCCAGAAGATATCAAAGACGAACCTATTTTCCTTGCCCATCAACAATCAAGTGCAAACGTATTATCAGGCTGGTTTAAAGAATATTATCGTAATCTAAATGTGATTGGCAGCTTTAATCTTATCACTACCCCAGCAATGATCGTAGAAAGTGGTTTAGGCTATGTTTTTACATTTGATAAATTAATTAATACAACCGGTAATTGTAACCTCTGCTTCCGACCATTAGAACCAAATTTTGAAACTGGATTTTATCTTGTCTGGAAAAAATATCAAATTTTCAGCCGTTCTGCTAAAATGTTTTTAGAGGAACTGCAAAAAGTTCTATTTTAATTAATTATTCACAAAGAAAGCTAACAAAGCAGCACTCTGTTAGCTTTTTAATATGAGCTTACCAATATCCATATACTAGATTATTCTTCTAATTCATAATTAATATGTTCTAATGTCATTTGCAGCTTTTCTTTTTTATTATCATTGTTATAATTTAGATAATGTGAATATAAGATATCAACCACGATCAAGGCGGGAATTTGGGGTGAGATTTTATCAGAAATAGCTAAATTTTTTAACCCACCAATCAAGATCAGTTCATCATAATAAGAACGATATTCATATACCCGAGCAGCAGATAACATAATTGTTTTAGCTCCTTTTTCTTTTGCTTCTCGTAATCCTTCTATAACTTCTTCGGTTTTTCCACTTACACTGATTCCAATCACTAATGATTCTTGATTTACTCGGGTAATATTCATCCGAATAGAATGTGATTCTGCTAAATAATCAACATCTAATCCTAATCTCATAAACCTTAATTTAAATTCTCTTGCAACAACTGACGATGAGCCAATTCCATAAATATAAACTCGATTATATTCATCCAGCATCTTAGCTATTCTAACCATTTGGTCATTATCAATCAATGAATAAGTTTTCTCTAAAACTTTTTGATAAGAGTTTAAAACTTGTTTAGTTAATAAATCTAAATGCCGGCTTGATTGGTGAGAATCTTGATAAGCAAATAGAAATTGTCGATATCCACTAAACCCTAACTTTTTAGCAAACCGTGATAAGGATGCTTCAGATACATATAATCTTTGAGAAACCGCTTTTGATGATAAATCTTCATCTTCAACTTGATCAATGAAATAATTAGCAATATTTTTTTCCACATTCGTTAGTTCTTCATAAGCTGATTCAATAATTGGAATCACACTTCTATTATAAGATAACACCTAACCCCTCCTTTACTATACAAATGATTATAGCATAAAAAGGAAACTTACGTTTCCTATAACTTAATTTCCATTCCAATTTCAAACATCCGTTTCCACGGCATATATATTTTTGTTATATTAAAAGGATAGCGCTGACTAAGATGAAGATGTCCAAAATTAGTCTGTAACTTCTTTTTAATAATATTCTCTACATCCGTTTGTTGATCTTTAAAATCATAATAAGATAATCCTTTATGTGGTAAATCATTTTCGACAACTTCTTTTCTAACTATTGCTTGATAAAAAACATCTTCGATAAGACGATAACATAAATTATTAATTACGTTTTCCTGACCAATAAAAGCTTGAGATAAAGTTGTTCCTAAGGAATTACAATTTGTATTCCATCCTGCATAGCTTACTAATTGATCTAAAATATTTAGCTCATCTAAATATTCAATTAATTGTAGATCACCACCATTACTAAAAGCACTGTCGCATAACGCCACATGATAACCACTATTTATATAATCTTGAATTTGTTCAGCAAAAGCCAATAAATAACGATAACTTGTATAAGTTACATCTAAATCATTTTTATCAATAAAAGCTTCTTGCATGATCTTACCTGGCGAATTTATCGCTAAAACCACATCAGCATCTTGAGGATTGTTGACCAGCTTAGCTTTACATACGCGTACATGTGATTTTAGACTTTCATACATTGGTCGATCTTCATATTTAGGAATAATCATTGGTCCTAATACCGAAGCGTAAAAAGGATAAACTTTTGGTTCTAAATGATAGTATTCATGATAAGCACGTGCTAATAATGACAGACCTACTTCGTCAGCTCCAGGATAGATCATTACTTTCTGATCTAATCTTTTTTCCTTTAAAGCATTAATAACGATTTTTTGGGATATTGCAGTATATCCATAAGGTGACGAGTCATCTTGTGGAATAACCAGAAAATCAAGATAGCCAGCTTCAAGAAAATCAATAACCTTTAAATTAATCTTAGTATTAAACAAACGACGCTGCTCATAATCAGTTATAATTTCCTGAGGAATATCAATACCGAGAAGTTCATCTTTTTCTTTTTGATTTAACCCATGTCTTTTTTTTAGATCAAGAAGATATTTTCTTCGAAAAAGAGCAAAGCCGTAACTTTCATAATAATCAGGTTCTTCTTCACTCGAATTATAACTTGGTGCACGCATAATACAATGATAAGCATATATTTTTATTTGAGGTTTCAACTGTTTTAGATATTTAATTAGTTCTAAACGTTGAAGCGCATCTGTTTCACTCAAATAGTGTAATCGTGATGGAATCAATCCACCATATACGATCATATCTATCGAGACAATACAATTATCACATCCTTCAATATTTTCATCGATAAATTGTTTAAAATATTCCACCTGAGCCGGCTTCTTTTTATGACCTAAAAAACTTTTATCCGGTTCAACTAATTCGATTTGTTGATTTGACTGGGCAATCATTAAAGGAAAATTATAATTGCATGGTCGTTCATCTAAAGGAATAAATAATGTTTTCATTTTATCTGTCCTCTTTATTTATTTTTATTATATCTTTTAACGCTTCTAAAATACTTTCTTTTTGAGCACAGGGAAATTGACAAGGCTTATTTGCAACCAAGTAACCCTTTTTAGCAATTGGAAACATATCAAAGTCATTTGGGGAATCACCTATTGCATATACTTCACTTTTAGGATATAGCATTTTTACGGCATTTCCTTTTGAGGCATCTTTATGCATGATTTCCAAAGATGTTGAAGAAGTCATCACTGCTTTTGTCTTTTGATATGTTGTATTTATATATGTTTCTATTGAGCGAAGTTTATCTTCAGTACCAATAACAAGAAACAAAACTGCTGGCTGATACAGTATAAGTTTATCAAAATCTTTACAAATGATATGGGAATCATATAATTCACTAGGGAAAGCTGGATCTCTTTCACTTTTCCAATAACGATTAGATACTGTATTTAACTCGATTCGAATATCTTCTTTTTGAATCTCCTTATAGATATTTATAGCTTCTTGTTTATCAATCAAGGTAGCTATCAATTGTTGTCCTTTCATACAAACCGCACCGTTTTGAGAAATACGATGCTCTATTTTAAGTTTGTATTGTTCTTCTATTTTTAAAATATCATGATCTAACCGACCTGTACATATTGCTAATGTCCATCCCATTTGTTGGAGAGAATCAAGACAATTCAATGTCTCGGTTCCTCCAATGATTTCATTATTGGCACCTAAAAGTGTACCGTCTAGATCAAAAACAATAACTTTATTCTTCAATACTCTCAATTCCTTCTTTATTCATAACTTTTACAAATGGGATATAGATAAGAACAGATACTACCAAAATAAGTAGACCAATGACCCCTGACATAATATCTCCTCCAGTAGCTAGAAACGCACTGATTACTGGTGGGGTCGTCCACGGGATCAATACGTAAGTATGAGCCATAATACCAATTTGTGTAGCTAACGCTCCAATTCCTAAACCTGCAAGAGTTGTTAAAATCATTGGAATGATCAAGATAGGATTCATAACAACAGGTAATCCAAACATCAGCGGTTCTGAAATATTAAATAATGCTGGTACAAAACCTAATTTTCCAATCACCTTATAATCATCTCTTTTAGAAACTATAAAAATAGCAATTACAAGCGCTAACATATTACCAGCGCCACCCATAAATGCAACGGAATCAATAAATGGTTTAGTAATAATTTCGGTAGCTGCTGTTCCACTTGTAATAGCAGCTTCATTGATTGCTAGACTTGCCAAATAGATTGGTTCTAAGATTGGATTAAAAATATATGCCGAATGAATTCCAAAGCCCCATAAAAGCATATACAAAACATAAATAACAATCAATCCGACCGGTGATGAAACAATTGCAGTAAAAGGTGTTTGAATCCAGTTAAAAATCAAATCATTAAGCGGTGCCCCTATTGCATCGGTTATAATTCTCAGGATTGCAAAAATAATAACCGTTAAAGCTACAGGAATAATTGCATTAAATGATCTAGCAATTCCAGTAGGTACACTTTCCGGCATTTTAATAACCAGTGCTTTGAACCCAAGCAAAAATCTCATTAATTCAACTGAAATCAAGGCAGAAATAAATGCTGTAAACATCCCAGCTGCCCCTAAATAATAAGTAGTCACATATTCACCAATTTTTGCATCACTTACAAATGGTGTTAGACATAAAAAGCAAACAACTGCTGTTGCTCCAGCAACCGAAGTATCCATTTTATATTCATTAGCTAAAGCTTTAGCAGTAGTAAAAACTAGCAAAACTGCCATAATTGACATTGAGGCTGAACTAATTACACTACCGATTTTAGCAAAATCATTACATGGTGCTCCAAACCATTGATCAAAGTAATGCCCCTCACCTACAAATACACTATTGATCAATGTAAATAAAGACGCAGTAATTACTAGCGGCATGATTGAAACAAAACCATCCCTAATTGCTGTCAAATAACGATTTTTAGAAAGTTTCTCAGCAATCGGCAATAACACATTAGACAATTTATCCATCATAATCTCTTTCCTCCCTTATCTTGAAATCTCATCTACAAATTTCTTTGTAATTAACTGTGGTCTTGTAATCATTGATCCTACAACCACACTATAACAACCTAATTCTAATGCCCTTTTTACTTTAGAAGGAGTATCTATATTTCCCTCACCAATCACAGGATGCTTAACATTCTTCACTATCTCTCTAATAATTTTAAAATCATTAGCATCAATTCGACTATTTTGGCTTTGTGGTGTGTATCCGACTAAAGTTGTTCCAATAAAATCAAATCCAATATTATCAGCATGGATTGCCTCTTCCACAGTGGAGCAATCAGCCATAAACAATTGATGAGGATATTTTGCTTTTACCTCCTTAAAAAATTCAGTAATTGTTTGATTATGAGGTCTTAACTGCATTGTCGCATCCATCGCAATAATATCTACCCCTTCTGCCACTAGAGCATCCACCTCTTTCATCGTTGTAGTAATATAAATATCTGTATCCTCATAATCTTTCTTGATGATACCAATAATTGGCAAATCCACTTCCTTTTTAATTTCATGGATATCTTGAACACTATTTGCTCTTATTCCTTTTGCTCCCCCCATCTTTGCAGCAAGTGCCATTTTTGACATGATCAATGATGAATGCAGCGGTTCATCTTCTAATGCCTGACATGAAACGATCAAACTATTTTGAATCCTCTTCATTAAATCTCTCCTCCTTGTTTATAACTTTAATGGCTTTTATTTTATTAAGCAATATATTCACTTGCTTTAGTAATTACTTTCATTTTTATTTTTTATTCCAACTTATTTTTAATGTTTTTGAAAGTACTTTTAAAATAAAAATTAAAAAAATGGCTTATTCAGCCATTTAATTCCAATCTTTATATATTTATAATCTCTATTTTTTTAATAATCTTGTAAGAGTATTTTTATCTAGCAGATTCACAGTTTCAAATTCCCCATGATAAAACACTGCCCAATTATTAAAAACACAAGGTAAATCTTTAGCTTTTTGTAAAGTATCAACTTGAATCATTAGAATAGGTACATTATTAATCTCACAATACTGTTTGACTATTTCAAGACTTTGATAAACAAAAGGGCATTGCATATCATAATAAATAGTTAGTTCTTTATTTTCAATCTTTTGCTTTTTAACCTTTTGAGTAAATCGAGGGAAAGTTCCATCAAAAGACAACGCTAATAGTTCATACCCATCATCAGTAGTATCAACGACCTCAAAGCCATTACTTTTAGCAAATGACTGATCTGTAAGCCAATGTTTTTGTTTTTTTGAACCTAGTAAACAGACACCTGATTTTCCTTTTGCTTTAGCATCCGCCAAACAATAATCCATCAGTGACTTACCATACCCTTTGCCTTTATAGCTTCCCATAACCCACAAGCAATATATGTAGAAATAATTATCACCAACAATAGGAACCCATGCTTTTTCCAATGGGGCATATTCAATAAAAACAGTACCCCTTTCATTCAATTTTCTAAAAACATGTCCTTCATTTAGGCGTTTTGAAAGCCATTGGCGCTTTGCATCTATTCCAGGATGAAACTTTTTACTCCGTATAATACAACATAAGTGTTCATTAAAAACATTTTCTGTCGTTATATTAATAAATTCATCATCCATATTTTACCCCCTTAGTTTTATTATCAGAACACTAAACTTTCTCATTTATTGGCGATCTTATAATACCATTCCTTGTAATAAGACAATACTGTAAAAATTCATCTAATGGTACTGCCTTAGCATAATAGTAGCCTTGATAAATCTTACATCCAGCTTCTTTTAATACATTAATCTGTCCCTCTGTTTCAACAAATTCTGCAACTACACTAAAATTTAACCGCTTGGCTATTTGAGTAATACTCATAATAATTTCGCGTGTTCTGTCATTTTCCAATAGATGCTGTACCAAACTACCATCCAACTTAACTTCATCAAATATATTTTCCTGCAAATAAGTTATTGAACTGTGTCCCATTCCAAAATCATCTATACTCAACTTAATCCCACTATCTCGCAATTCTAATATGCGCTTTGTAATAATATTAGTAGTATTCAATAAAGCTCGTTCAGTAACCTCAAAAACCAGTTCTATATATTGCAAATGATACTTATTAATAATTTTAAGTACGTTAGAAACAAAATCAGCATCCTCCAGCTGCTTTGGAGAAATATTGATTGACAAATTCATCTTCATCGCTAATCTATCTATCTGCTCAGCATCTTGACAAGCCTTTTCTATAATATATAAACCTAGTTCATTCAAAAAACCACCTTGGTAAGCCAAAGAAATCAATAATGAAGGTGCAACAAAACCACAAACTGGATGATTCCATCGCAACAACGCTTCTACACCATATACTTGTTCCTCCGCAGTCATTTGTACCTGATAATATAATTGCAGCTGATGTAAATGCATCGCATTACGCAAATCCATAGCAAGTGTTTTGGCGGGAAAATGATAGTGATAATGATCTGATAAAAAAACGGGGATACTACCATTTTGTTCTCCTTCAATCATATCATTTTCTAAGGCAAGAATAGATTCTTCAAATTCTTTACTTTGGATCTGCTCACTATACTTTACAAATGGAATATAAAGCATTGTTCCGATAATAATATTAAATATTTGGAGAAAACTACCTGCGATAGATCCCGTTGCCTGATATCCACTTAAAATAATCGGAACTGTCCATTCAACCGATTGACTTATATACGGAACTATACCAGTTGACATTGCAATACTACTGATTATTGTTAAAACTAACGGTGTCAAAATAAAAGGAATCAGCATAATAGGATTAAAAATAACGGGAAAACCAAAAATAACAATTTCATTAATGTTGAAAAAAACAGATATACCTGCAACCTTCGCAAGTTTCTTATTATTACTTTTTTTAGCAGCAATAAAGATTGCTAAAATTAAACATAATGCTGTTCCACAACCGCCAATAAAAACAAATATATCTAGAAATGTTTTTGAAAATAATTCTGTTGGTAATTGACCATTTTGTATTAACGCTTGATTAATTTGTACTCCCGGCTCAAACAACTGCTTAGCAACCATATCCAGTGTATTAGTCCCATGTATTCCAAAAAACCATAAAAAATGTACAAAAAATACATATAACAAGGTCCCAATAATTCCATTACCAAACCAGTTAAACAAATATATAAAGAAATATGAGCCAAAATTAACAATATTGATATCACCTAATAAACCTTTCATAATCTGCCCAGCACTCGTAAATATAATAATGATAAAGACTATCGGGAAAATTCCTTGTATTGCTCGATTAAAAATATAATTTGTCCCTACCGTATACAATTTTTCTAAATGATTTACAAGGTGCATTCCCTTTTTTAACATCGCACAAGTTAAAAGGGTTATGCACATTGCCGTAAAGACCCAGTCAGATTGAAAAATATATGTCTTTTCATGCAATCCGCCACAAAAAGAAAGGTATGAAATTATTGCTGTAATAGGATAAAAAAAGACATCATCTTGACCATTTAATTTTCCGTATGAAAGTGAGATGGTAATAATTAAAATTAACGCAATAGAACCTAAGGAACAGTTATAAATAATGCTTAATCCGTCTTTTAAACCTCCATCTAGAAAAGCCGCTAAAAAGACTTGATAATCGGGGATTGGAAAGCTATTAAACAACAAAGCAAAAGAGCCAAGAATGAGGAATGGTATTGCTAGCATTAATCCGTGTTTAATTGCCAAAATATAAATCGAGTCATAAAATTGCCGTCTTGTTTTCTTAACTTTCATATTCCCATCCCTCTACTTAATTACTACCGTAAGACATAAAATCAATATATTATAATCTATCAAATAACAATAAATCTGTTGTCCCAAACTAGTTAAATAGACCTGAATTATTTTTACAAAGCAATTACCAGGCACATCCCCTTATCTAATCCATAATTATTCTTTTAGTTTTTCTCTCTTATTTAAAAAATGTGCTTATTAAAATTTTCAATCATGAGCCAGTATTGTCTAACTCCTTTATTCACTTAAACTAATATTTTCTCTCATCTATACATTAATTTTTTGTTCTATTTATCTACCATTTCTATAATTATATCAAGTAGCAAAAATTTAGTAAATGACCTTCACTAAATAAACCATTAAAAATAGAACAATAAAAAATTTAAGAATAGTATAAATATTAATTTGATTCTTATAGCATAAACAATAATTATTATAAATCAATATCTATTTTATATGGATCGTCAATAAGTATGTAATTCATCTTACTTTTTTGGGCAAGTTTAGAAAACTGAGCATTATCCTTCAACACACTATCCAGAGTACAATTTTCATCATCTAGACGATTTTCAATGACATTACCATATTTTTTGATGTCATCAAAATGATTTCTAATATAATTTTCACTCATTATAAGACAATAATACCTTATATTATCCAAATATTTTTTGTGAAATTTTTCTTCCAGTCAAAAGGAATATAACATCCTTCAATAATAAGGCTTTGCTTATTTTCAATAACGGTCTTAATCATTTCACAAACAATTGGCCATAAATATTTAGTTAGAGCATCATTATCACTCATAGGTGTTAATTCAGTGTTTCCGCTACGAATTAGCCCCATTTTCAGATGATCATGGAAATTTATACTTTTCAAGCAGCTTTTGAGCAAGCGCTGTCTTACCTGTATACGAAGCTCCTGTGATTAAGACTATCATCTTTATCCATCCCTTTTTTTAAAATGAACACTCATACAAGAACATTTCTGTATGATTATTTTTAGCAATTACTTTTTCATATGATGAATACACTGTTACACTTGTAAATCCTATATCCTGTAAATATTGTTCTAGTTCACCCAATTCATATAAATGTGTCTGAAAATCCATAATTTCTTGTTGCAACAGTTCTGCTCCTTTATATAGTTCATAAATACCTGGAGAAAACTGGGTATGCGTTTTTTCATCGTAATAGTTTTTATTTTTAAGAATCAAATCATACCTTTCTTTAGTCTTTATAGCTATTGCAGTCCGATAATCAGAATCATCAGGACATCTATTCGCTACTGTATCAACTGCAAAAACAAATTTGCCACCTTTTTTTAACAACCACTTCATTTTTTTTAAAATTTTTCTACATAATACCATATCTGTAAATAATGATACAGAACCAGAAGAAATAAAGATGTAATCATATTTTTCTACAGTATCATACTCCAGTATATCACTTTGAAACACTTTAGCATTAGGTGACTTTTCCTTTAATTTTGCAAGCATTTCTTTAGATAAGTCTATTCCCTTAATATCATATCCTCTTTCTAGAAATGGAACTAAAAATCTTCCACTACCACATAAAGGTTCTAAAATTGACATATCTTTTCTAGTATAAGATAGATAAAAATCTAATTCGTCTTCTGGTGCATCCTTATGCAAGATCTCATACATTTCTGTACACAAACTACCATAATAATTTTTCATATCTATATCCCCATAATTTATACTTCTTAATTCTATAATACTATATTTAATTCCAAACAATAATTTATTTCGTCTAATTTTCTAAAAAATATTTTCATATAAAAGTTACTAACAGATTTTTAAATTAATGTTATATATTTTCTTTTAAGACTTATCTCTTAACCTCGAACTCTATTTTGAATATCATATCTTCACTTACCAAATCATAATCTATCATTTGTATTTCCATAAAATATATTTTTTACAAAGATAAATCAGCTAAAAAAGATTAACATTTAATCCTTTTCACTTTTACCTCAACCATCAATTTCTTAATACTCAGTTTAGATATTATTAAGACATAATAGCCCATAAAAAAAGAATAATCTTATTGATCTAATAATATTACTCTTTCTTGAATTAGCTTTTCTAATTGTTTTAAACGTTTATTTGATAATTTATATTTTGTTTTTCTATCAAACTTATAATTTATTAACTTTCCAAGTTTATTTTTGCCTGTTTGACATTAATGATTCAACAAATCCTATAAAATTTTGATAGGTTGCTGGAAGACGAGTTGAAACATAAGTATTTATGTCTTTAAAATCACTGTCCATTGCATAACTATAAGTTCTTGATAATAATCATCTCCAATATTTTTATAATAATCTATAACTGCTTCGATACTACCAGTTTTAACTAATCTACCAATAGGGGTAAATGAAATATCTTGACTTATAAAGCATCGCCTTGCCTTTTTAATTTTGCAAGCATACCATTAGTTGTAAACTCAGGTGATAAACGGAAGGAAGATCTAGTATAGCTTCCTTACCTAGTAAATGTAATAGAAGCAATTTTTGTATTAAATGAATTTATATATAGATTTTTATCACTAAATATATCTAGATAATCTTCTTTAACAAACCAATAACTATTATTAAGTCATAATCCTTGACATATTTCAATAATTCCTTTTGTATCTTTTTCGTTTAAACCTAGTAGTTTGATACATATGCTCTATTTCTTAGAATAGTTCTTTTCTCCAAACATCGTTTGTATAATCCAATGAAAAATACAATGAATCATTATCAAATTAGTTTAAAATATAATTCATGAGAAACACATTCTTTTTATATAAAAAAACGAATAGATTGGTTATCTATTCGGTCAATTGCTTTATTGGTGGAGGTGAGGGGAATCGAACCCCTGTCCAAGCATAATCCCTCCAAAGCGTCTACAGTTTATCTCATTGAATTAATTTAATTAGGCTACAATCAATGAGCAATTTTCCACCTAACGAGCTTATGAGATTTTCGAAGTATTTAGCTAAGCAATAAATACCCTTATCCTATGAGTTTATGATACCAGTTAAATAGCTATAGGCACGCTAAATAGTGGCAGCTTTCATGTCTATGTCGACTAAGCGAAAGCGTAATTAGTTTGTCTGTTTCCAGTTATTTGTTTGTGCATTTAACGAATGCCTTCGACTGCAGCTAAGGTCAGACATACACCTGTCGAACCCAGGACACCCCCAGATCAGTAATTCTTAAGAGCTTTTTCAATTTCTCTTTTAGAATCTCTTTCTTTTAAATCTTGGCGCTTGTCGTATAATTTCTTACCGCGAGCAATTCCAATCTCCAATTTTACTTTACTTCCTGTATTAAAGTATAACTTAGTTGGTACAACTGTCAAGCCACCTTCTTTTAATTTATTTGAAATTTTTAAAATTTCTTTTTTATGAAGTAATAGTTTTCGATTACGTAACGGCTCATGATTAAATTGATTACCATGGCTATAAGGAGAAATGTGCATATTTTCAATATAAGCTTCATTATCTTTAATTCTTACAAAAGCATCTTTAAGATTTACATTACCTAAACGGACCGATTTAATTTCTGTTCCTTTTAGTTCAATCCCTGCTTCATATGTATCTAAGATAAAATAATCATGATAAGCTTTCTTGTTATTTGATACAATTTTCATGCCCATTTCCCCTTTCTGATTAATTAAGCGCGACGCTTAGATTTACCCTTTTTAGAGCGTTTAAAATGATTATTTGTAAAACGTGGTTCTTCATGACGCTTTTTACGACGATCATTCCGTTTTCGATTGTTTTTACGATCATTATCTTTGCGCTTATTTATTATAACAGTTTTTGTTGTCTTTTTGTTGGATTTCATGCCAACAATTTCAAAATCTACTGATTTATCTTTTTTAGATGCACTTGATACTCGAACTTTAACTCGATCAGACATCTTAAACACCTTGCCTGTTCGCTGACCAATATAACGAAGATTCTTCTCATCAAAGAAATAAAAATCATCAGTCAAATCAGTTACATGGACTAACCCATCAATTGTATTATCAAGTTCAACAAAGAAACCAAAATTAGTAACTGAACTAATAATTCCTTCAAATTCCTCACCAATTTGTTTTTCCATAAACTCCGCAATTTTCATATCATCAACTTCACGTTCAATCATAATCGCTTCACGTTCACGAGCCGAAGTTTGTAGTGCTATTTCAGGCATCAATTCTTGATAATGCATGATAGTACGACGATCTAAACGATTTTCGAACATGTACTTTCTAATTAAACGATGAACGATTAAATCTGGATAACGTCTAATTGGTGAAGTAAAATGTGTATAATATTCATCAGCTAATCCAAAGTGTCCTAGACACTGTTCATCATAACGCGCTTTTTGCATACAACGCAATAATAAAGTTGCAATAATTGTATGTTCCGGAGTATCCTTACTAACTTCTATGATATTGCTTAATTCACCCGGATAAACATTTTCTAATGAACCTTTGATTGTATAGCCTAAAGTTTTAGCAATTCCACTAAATTGTAATAACTTTTTCGGTTTAGGATTTTCATGAACCCGATAAATGAACGGCAGCTCTAACCATTTAAAATGCTCTGCAACTGTTTCATTTGCCAATAACATAAATTCTTCAATAATACGATCACTTGCCCCACGTTCTCTCAATACAACATCAGTAGTATTACCTTTACTATCAACTAGTACTTTTGCTTCTTTAACATCAAAATCAATCGCACCACGTCTAGCTTTTTTCGCTTGAAGAATCATTGCTAATTCCTGCATTAAGAAAAATAAATCTTTGACATGACTATACTGTAACTGAAGCGTCTGATCACCATCAAGAATTTTATTTACATTAGTATAAGTCATCCGTTCTGTCGAATTAATTACTGCTGGAACAATATCATGTTCTACAACCTCACCATTTTCATCAATTTCCATAAAACAAGAAATTGTGAAACGATCAACATGCGGGTTTAATGAACAAATGCCGTTTGATAACTTATGTGGCAGCATTGGGATAACACGATCAGCTAAATAAATTGATGTTCCACGTGCAAATGCTTCTTTATCAAGCGGTGATTCTTCTGTAACATAATAAGAAACATCGGCAATATGCACCCCTAAATGATAATGACCATTATCTAATTTTTTTAATGAAATACCATCATCTAAGTCTTTGGCGTCATCACCATCAATAGTAACAACGACCTCATCACGCAAATCAATCCGTTGACCAATATCAATTCCTTCCAAACTATCAGGAATATTCTCTATTTGATCATAGACAGCTTGAGGAAACTCAACTGGCGCATCGTGTTCATATACTATCGATAAGATATCAATCCCAGGATCATTGCGATGCCCTAAAATCTTTACAACATCACCTTTTAAAATCGGTTTATAAGTCTTAATTTCAACTTGAACTTTGTGTCCCGGCATCGCTCCGTGTAAATGAGCGCGATCTACAAAAATCGGTTTATCGAACATCGGATCATCAACATCAACAAAGCAATCACGTTTTCCTTTTTTGATTTCACCAACTAATCTTGTCTGTCCTCTTTTTATAACCCTGATAACTCGCCCCTCAGGACGTTCCTCATCACTGTGCTTCTTTAATTCAACTAATACAGTATCCTTATTAAACGCATCCTTTAAGTCATCGGGACTAATAAAAATATCTTTCTCTTGATCTTCAACGACTACAAACCCAAAACCACGTTTATTAATCGTTAATGTTCCTAGAATCATGCCAAACTGATTTGGAAGATAATAATGATTATATTTATTTCTAACTACTTTACCTTCATCTTCCAACTCATTCATAAGTTTAACTAAGTTTACAAATTTATCACTTTTATTACAATTCAATTTAGTAGCGATCAAATCAATAGAACGCTCTAAATAATTTTCATCACTTAACAATTCCAAAATCTTTTCTTTCATTCATTCACCTCCCGATTCCAAAATAAAAATAGGACCTTAGCCCTATTATTTATGACATTCTTAGAATGATTGCAATAACGAAAAATGCAATTGCTAAACCAGTAGTAACTCTTGTCATCACTAAATCTGCACCACGTTCTTTTTGCTGTGCAAACAAGTTTGAGCTTTGACCAGTTAAAGCATTTACAATTCCATCAGATTTACCACTTTGTAATAGACATAATATAATAAGTGCTATTGAAATAACAACTAATAAAACATTTAGAATAGTCCCAAACATAATATACCTCCTATTAGATACTTTGATACATCGCTAGAACATAATAACATAATATTTTTAAAATTACAATGATTTCATCGACACTTTAATCAAATCTTCTTGACAGCTGCCTACTATATTCTTTTCTCTAATACAATTACTGGTAAATCACCATATTTAGAATTACCAATCTCATTAAATCCACACTTTTTCCAAAATACTAAACCAGCTTCATTCCTCACTAAACAAGCCAATTGGATCCGTTCACAACGTTGCTTAAATTTTTTTAAACAGTCATTAAACAGCCTCTTCCCCAATCCACAATTTTGTTTATCCTGATCAATTAAAAATAATCCAATCCATACACATTCATCATCATGAATCATCGAATAACGATAGCCATATTGATAATCGACTAATCCAACTAGTTCACCTTCTAAATAACATTTTTCTATATAATGATCTATTTCATCAAAACCGTCAGGACATCGCATCTCATTAATAAGATATTCTCTAGTAACTACCTGTCCTTCCAAAGAATAATAATTCTTTTGACGTAAATGAAATTCAATCAATTCATTATCAATATTCTCTACTTTTAAATAACTAAGCATTATCAACACCAACTACATAAAAACGATCATTATCTAAAACTAAAACTATATTTACACTTTTAGGTAATTCGTCAACCTTACGATTGAATTCCATTGAGATTAATACGTTATAATATTCATTATCATCTAGATCATCAATCACTACCTTAGATGGTGCAAAAGAAATAATTTCATAATTCTTAACTTCTAATTTTGGATACGTTTCTCTATATGTATAAAATGATTTTGAAGCAAATGAGCTAAATTCACTCTGCAAGCTTGGATAAATATAATCTAAACCACCAATTTCACCATCTTTTTTATCTTTTAAAGTAAAATAATCAACAGCAAAATAAGATGCTACTAATTGACATTCCTCGCTTGTTAAATTATTTTTATAAGCTTTATCAAGTCGAACATATATATCATTTAAAAGCTCATTTCCTTCCTCATGTATATACGGCGTCTCAACAGGAACCGTCGCAGGGTTATTTTTAGAAGCTCCTTCACGACTATAAAGAATATAAGTACCTGCTCCCCCAATTACTATGAGTAAACAACAAAGCATTACAACATGATCAATAACTTTTCGTTTTTCACTGCGATTAGCCCGATATCTTTCTAAGAATTTAATCTTAGGCAAGCGGTCGCTCTGAATAAAGACATTTGCTAATGTTAATACCGGTTTATACTTTTGACTTACCATACTTGTTGTTTCAATGAATAATTCGAAAATAAACATTAGAATGACAAACATTAAAGTTCCTAAAGTTGCATCATATAGATAAATATATGATGTTAAAGAGAACAAAAAAGTAACACCGTATAAAACTAAAACACTTTTACGATGCCCTAGTTTCAATTTGAACATTAAATTATGATGTAAATGCGCCCGATCAGCTTCACTAAATTTTTTATGATTAACTTTTCGTCGAATGATTGCAATCAACGTATCCATTATCGGAACCATCAAAACAACAATCGGTGCCCCTAAGGTAAAAAATGTCGATACATTATAACCAAAACCTAATAATGAAATAACAGAAATCATAAAACCAATATATAAAGCACCACAATCTCCTAAAAAAATCTTAGCTGGATGAAAATTATAAAATAAAAATCCCATAATTGCCCCTGCTAAAACTAATGACAACGAAGCAATATCAGTTCTTCCACTCGTAAGCGAAGTCATTGAAACAGTAAACAAGACAATAATTGATATTCCAGATGACAATCCATCTAATCCATCAATTAAATTGATTGCATTAGTAATCCCTACAATCCATAAAACTGTTATAACCCCTGGAATAATCGGTGGCCAATTACTCGGCATAAAATCAAAACCTTTTAAATATATATCACCATATACAATAACAATCAGTGCTGCAATCAATTCAACTGCTAATTTCGTTTTCGGTGATAAATCATGAACATCATCAATCAAACCTACAAAGAATACCAAGAAACCAGCAATTAGAATTGCATTGATTTGAGGATCAGTCTTTAAAAAGATGACCGCCCCAATTAAGGAACTGATGTAAATTGCATATCCACCGATTCGAGGTACTTCGACCTTATGAACTGTTCGCTTATTTTTGTGTGCTACGATTCCTAATTCTTTACCCGCCTTCATAACTAGCGGAATTAGAATGGCTGAAACGATCATAGTTACAACAAATGACATAATCAAACTAGGATTCATCTTTTCACTTCCTATCTTTTGTATATTATCAATTATTTTTGCATAAAATACAAGACAAAACCAATAAATAGTTTTATAATAATGGTGTTAAGGAGGAAAACGAAATGCATAAATTAGGAATATCAGTATACCCTGATAAATCACCAAAAGAAGAGGTATACGCTTATATGGAAAAAGCCGCTAAATTAGGGTTTAGTAGAATCTTTACTTGTTTCTTATCAATCCCTGAAGATAAGCGCGAAAGTTATTTAGTAGAATTTAAAGAATTCATGGATAAGGCTCATGAACTAGGGTTCGAAGTAGCAGCTGATACTAACCCTGAAGTATTTAAAATTATTGGAGCTACACCAGGAAATTTAAAACCATTTGCTGATTTAGGATTAGACATCATCCGTTTAGACGGAAACTTTGGGACACAAGGTGATATCCAAATCACACGTAATCCATATGGTATTAAAATTGAATTCAATGCCAGCATGGACATGGGTGTTGAATTACTAATTAATCATGGTGGAAATAAAGATCAAATGATCATGTGCCACAACTTCTTCCCTGAACGTTATTCAGGATTAGATTTCAATCTATTCATGGAATATAACCGTTATTGGAAAGAATTAAACTTACATACAGCTGCTTTTGTTTCTAGCAACAACGCTAATACAATTGGACCATGGGAAGTATTCTGTGGTTTACCTACAGTCGAAATCATGAGAGGTTTACCAATCGACTTACAAGCTCGTACATTATTAGCAACTGGTGACGTTGACGATATCTTAATCGGAAACTATCCGGCTACTGATGAAGAGTTAGAAGCTTTATCAAAAATTAATTATCAAGCAATTGAAATTCGTGTTGATGAAGTACCTGAAATTACTGACAATGAAAAATTGATCATGTATGATTTTGCCCCTCATTGGGATCGTTATGATCACTCATCATTCATGTTACGTTCTTCAATGCCAAGAGTTAAATTTAAAGAAAAAGCTACAGTTCAAGATTCTGGATTTACTTCAAATACAGAAATCGCAGGCAGTAAATCAATCCCTCATCATGATTGTGGTAAAAAAGTGTTCACACGTGGTGATGTCTTGATTGTTAATGATAACTTAGCTCATTATCGTGGTGAATTGGAAATTGTTTTAACAGAAATTCCAAATGATGGTGAACGTAATTTAGTAGCAACAGTTAAAGAAGAAGAAATGATATTATTAGATTTTGTAACACCTGGTCATCACTTCGTTTTAAAAAAATAGTAAAAAATAAAACCGAGAATTTCATTTGAAATTCTTGGTTTTTTTATCCAAATAAATCATTTAAAACTTTTTCAAGTCCATTATTATGAACCGAATCACAAACCAAATCGCTAACAGCTTTTAATTCATCAACAGCATTTCCCATTGCAACTCCTGTTCCAACTGTTTGAATCATCTCTAAATCATTTAAACCGTCGCCAAAAGCATAACTATCTTGAACATTCAAATTTAAATATTCAAGGACTTTTTGTACCCCAGTAGCTTTTGAAATAACATTAGAATAGATTTCAAAAGCATTATCTGTTCCATGTTTATCATAGTTAAAATCATTTAAGATAATTTCTTCAATCTTTGCTTGATGCTCATCGGGTACACTAACCTCTAATTTTAAGCATTCTGCAATTATATCTTCTCTATTAAAGTCTTCAATTAAAAATTCTTCATTAATATTACAACTTATGAAAAACTTTTCTAAAACTTTAAAACTCGGATCTAAATATGCTCCACGTTTTGTTTCAATAATATATTCAAAATTATTTTCATCCAGATGATTTACTAAATCAATCGTCTTTTTTAAATCTGTAGGCTGATGATAAATAAATTGTCCATTCATTTCCACATGTGCTCCGTTACACAAAACAGCACCATCAAATCCAAAGTTTGTTAAAATCTCTGGAATAAAAGCATAAGGACGACCACTTGCTAAAAATAACAAATAACCTCGTTCTTGTAATTCCTTCATTTTTCGTTGGGCTCCGGCTGGAATTTCTGGCAACCCCCCATGCGTATCTGTTAATGTTCCATCAATATCAAAAAATAGTACTTTTGTCATATATCCACCTCATTTTTTTATTATAGCAAAACCGCCAGATAACTAGCGGCTTTTTACTATTTTGGAAAATCTCCTTTTTTCTTTTTTGTCATTAAAATCGCAGCAATTATCGAAACAAATGGAACTGTTAGAATGACTCCCAATGACCCTGCAATACCTTGAATGATCTCAATTCCCATATCATAGGAATTGAACATTTGTAAAAACGGCATATCATAAGCATAAAAAACAACTAATGTACTTAAAGAGCCACCTGTAAAAGCTAAAATTAAAGTATTTGACATCGTTCCCATCATGTCTCCACCTATTTTAATACCACTTTTAAATAAATCTTTACGTGAGATACTAGGATTGTGATATTTAATTTCCTCAATCGTAGTTGAAATTGACATAGCTACATCCATTACTGCTCCAAGCGAAGCAATTAAAATACCTGAAAATAAAAGACCACTAATATCTAATTTACTGTTTTGTCCAATATAAAGTAACGTTTCAATATCATTAACATTATAGCCGCTAACATGCCCAAGTGCCCCAAAACTGCTTGCAAAGATTCCTGCTACAACGACCCCCGCAATCGTTCCTAGTACCGAACATAAAGTTTTCATTGAAAAACCACCTATAAAATACATTGTTACAAGAGTCGTTAAAACAACTACAGCAACTGCACTAAAAAACGGTGAAAAACCTAAATACAACATCGGCAGATATAAAAAGATAATACAAATAAATGTAAAAATTAATCCTAAAGCTGAGGTAAAACCTTTTCGTTTACCAATTACAACTAATAAAATCAAAAAAATTGCGACCATTGTATATAGTGTATTAGTGCGATCATAATTATAAACACTAGCACTTAAGGTTCCATTATATTCACTAAGCTGCACTATCACCCTAGTTCCCACCTTACAATCAGCACCGTACAAATAACTATCAATATTCGTAGTCTCTACTATTTGACCTTTATAATCACCTGACAAAATCTCCGTATTCACTATTTGCGTTCCTTGCTGAAGTCCATTTTCTGTACGATTTTCAGATATAATTTCAGTCACTCGGGCTTTTTCAAATACAGCACCTTCTTGATCCATCAATGGTGTTTTTTCAACAGCATTATTAAAAAAATATAAAAAAATTAAAAATGCTAAAATTGCCAGCCAGACTCCAAAATGACCTATTTTTTCTTTTTTACTTAACTGTTTAAATTCTTTTAATAACTCTTTCATAACTTCTCCCATATATAAAACAAGACAGAACAAGCTCTGTCTTGTTTATTTCATTATTTATCTTGACTATTCTTCAATTTTTCTTTTTTTAAATAATTTTGTTCCAGCAATTCCTAGCAATGATACGAAAGCAGTAATACCTGCTAAATTGATTGACGTATTATCACCAGTTTTTACTTTGCTGCTAGTTGTTTTTACTGGTGTTTTACTTGGCGTTGTTGAAGGAGTAACAATTGGAGCTGTTGTAATATCTTCAGTATTTTTCTTTGCTAAAAATTCATTTGTCACTGTATCTAATTGTGTACTCAATTCATTTAATGCAGTCTTAGTAATAGTTGCTTCATTGAAGTCAACTTTTAAATCTGCAATTGATTTCTTGAAAGCATCTACATCTGCTCTAGTATACTGATCTTTTTTATCTCCGATACTAATTTGTGCTAAAGTACTTCCAATTTGATCAAATTTAGTCTGTACTTCAGCAAACTCAGCTTTTGTCACGACTTCGTTTTTAGCTGTTGCTAATTTATTATATGCTTCATCGATAGTTGCAGTTGTAACAGCTTTATTACTATCATTTTCATATAACGTTTTGTCTAATAAAGATGAATACCCTCGTTTTAAGGCAGTACTATTTTCATTTGCAAAACCATTTTGGGCATAACCGTAATAATTTAATGGATCACTTGTAGTATTCCATTTATTTTGTAATTCTGTTTCAGCTGTACTATCATCACGTGTGTCTAAAGCAGTATTTACAGCTATTAAAGCTTCATCGATTCTATTTTTAGAGCCACTTGTTACATTGACTGTATCAATCGCAGCTACTTCATTCTTCATTTCTTCAATTGATTTAGCATTACCATCTTTTGATAAAGTTACATCATTTGCATATTTTTGACCATTGTAATCATAAGTTTTAATTGTTAAAGAATCTCCACTAAAATCAATTGTTGAAAAGGTTGGTTCTGGTGTATTAGAACGTTCAGCAATATAATATTGTTTAACTGTATTCAATGTGTAAAATTTACTTCCTGAAGCAGATCCTGCGGCAATATATAATGTTCCTTCTGGATTATATGCTTTACTAGCATTTTCACTAACACCGTCGGTTTCAATTACCTTTCCATCTAGAATTTGATAAGTACGAGCGTAAGAATGATCGTGACCTGTTAAACATAAATCAATGTTAAATTCATCCATTAATGGCGCAAATAAAATTCTTAAGTTAGCCCCATCAACATCTGAATGCGGTGAACCAGAACCATAGATATCATGATGGAATAAAACCACTTTCCACTTTGCATCTTCATGACTAGCTACAGCTTTTTTCATTAACTGACGATGTTCTTCAACATTACGACTATTACTATTTAAACTAATAAATAGAGTATCTCCATAGCTATAATAATAATCTCCACCAGATTCTGTAGAACCTAATGTACTTGCATTAGGATTATTATAATGAAGACTGTAATCATCGACCATTGACTCATGATTACCAATCGTTGTTGCTAATGGTGTACTTCTCAACACATCAGGATATAAGAAACCTGCATATTCTTGTTCTCTTATAATCTCTCCAGAACCATTAGTTCCGCTTGATGAATAATCAATTTGATCTCCTGCTGATAAAATGAAGCTAGCATTTTCTGCAATGCCTCCAGCTCCTAATGCTTTTTGCAATGTCTTATTCCATGCATAGGTATTAACTGCAATATCAGTATCATCTTGAGTACCTTGTCCGTTACTTCCAGAAGCTCCAATTTGTGGATCTCCTACTAATACTGCCTGATAATCACTAAAACTGTGTGTTTTGTAAGTATATGTATCACTCCAATCAACACCGTTTGTACTATATTGATAATAGTAAGTCATATTTTCCACTAGATAATCTTTAAGTGCTACCTTATTACTAGCAGTATAGTTTTTGAAACTATTGTTCTTGTTAATCTTGTCAGCACTGCCCGTTACAGTTTTTGCTCCTGACATATCTTGATTGGTAGAAATTTTTACTGATGGTGTTCCCGTTTCTTCTGAGTACCAGGCAAAATTTAGATCAGTTGCTTTTGCTCCCGGTGTCAATACAATTTTCCCAGTATCCATTTCACCGGATTCTTGATTATTCCATTGGTTATTATACCAATCATTATAATCACTAGTACTAGTCAGCCCATTATTTAGTTTTTGTGTTCCATCATTACCTTGATATTCACCATAAGCAGATAATGGTACCATTGCCAAACTAGAAAAGGCTGATACTGTTGCCAAAGAAACAATAATACGTTTTTTCAAATTCTCATTCATGTCATAGTCCCCTTTTTTTAAGTTATAAATCTGTACTACGCCACCTATTTTACACACTGAGATTTTAGCGTCAACGAAGTTTACAAACACTTTATCAACTTAACTAAAACCATAAAAAAGACGATTATAGTTAAGCAAAACTTAACCAAATCGTCACTTTCTTTTGATTGAAATTATTATCTAAATCTAATTATACTCTATCAGTACATCATCTCGCCTTTTTTCTTCTGATATACTCTATTCCCCCTAAAGTTACAACCATACCGATTAGTCATGTTCCAATTATCATGTTATCACCAGTTTTAGCTGCCTGTTCATTTCCTTTTGGAGTTTTCGGCTGTTCTGGTTCTACCAGTGTTACTTCACTCTTCTTTTTTAATCCTTCGTATGCTGTCTGTAGTTTTTCTGCCAGTTTTGCACATACTATATCATTTTCGAAATCAAAAAATGGCAAATACACTTCTTGGTCAGCTCTTGCACCGGTTCTAAGGCGCATTTGATTAACCCCGATTTTCCCAACTGCTCCAGAACCATTCCAGTTCAATGAAATATATGTAATCTTACTTGGATTATCAACTTGATAAATTGCGTATCCATTTTTTTGACCTGAACTTATTATTGCACCATTATTTTTAGGAACCAGCGTTGTTGAAATCCAAGTAGGAAAAATATCTATAAAACTATCAACTAAAGATAAATTTCCATAATAAATCTAAGCTGATGGTGCTTCAGTATCAAAGTTATCTACCAAGGTTTTAGAATTTTCGAACTCCTTAACTCTTGTTGTAGATAGCGAAGAAATTATTAAGCACACAATAAATACAAGCTTTACTGCTCTTTCCCATCTCAATTTAATCACTCCGTTATGATAATCTTATTAATCTTTGATTTGGTATCCCAGACTTTTACTTTTTATTATATTTATTTATGAAATATGGTTTCATAAATAAAAAACGATATGGTTAAAATAAACTTCCATATCGTTTTAATAATTATTTAAATTTATCTATTGCAATGCTTGATTGACGATGATCAATTAGATTATCGGTTTCAATCTTATAATTTAAATTATCCTCATAATTTTTAGAAAATACACAACCATAAATAATATCTAACAATAAATGTAGTGAGAGAGTCGAAGAAAAAGTTGCGATTTTAGAATAAATAAATTCTGATGAATTTAAATATAAGACTCTTTGGGTATATTTTACAAGACGATTTTCTCCAAATGAAGTTATTGCAATTGCAGGAATCTTACGTCGATATAAAATCTTCGCTGCTTCAATTACTTCTTCTGTTTCTCCGGAATAAGAAATTAAAATAGCCAAATGTTCTGAAGTACTTTGAGCAGCTTGAAACAACTGTTCATTGATCATTTGTGAAATCCGCACATCTTTACCTATTCTAAACATCTTATACTGAAAGTCACTTGCAATTCTAAGTGGACCTGAAACCCCATAAATATCAATGACCTTCGCTTTAGTAATCATCAAAACAACTAGCCTTAATTCTTCTAAATCTAAATTTTTCATTGTAATATCAATGCTTTCTTTTGATAGATTAGCAATATTGCTAGCCACAGTATAAACACTATCAGTTCCTTTAAAAGGGTAGTTTGCATTAATATCATCATTGCTAAGACGACTATATTGTAATTGAGCTGCTAATGCAATTTTAAAATCATTATATCCTTCATATTCAAGTTTTCGACAAAAACGAACAATACTAGCTGGAGAAGTAAATGTTGCTTTGGCTAATTCTTTAGTTGACATGTTTAATACTTTTTCACCATTTTCTAAAACGTATTTACCTAAGATCCGTTCTACTGATGAAAAGTTATTTGCCAATTCAATTTTCTTTAATAACCCCATATTACTCCTCCATCTATAAGTGGTTAAGAACTACTTTCTCTATTTAACCCCATTTTTATTTTTCTAAACTCCTTCTTTTATTTAGGAATATAACTACCATTACGGCTGCTGACATTGTAATTAACCATGTTCCAATTATCATGTTATCACCAGTTTTAGCTGCCTGTTCATCTCCTTTTGGAGTTTCCAGTTGTTCTGGTTCTACCGGTTTTACTTCACTCTTCCTTTCTAATCCTTCGTATGCTGTCTGTAGTTTTTCTGCCAGTTTTGCATATCTTACTTGGTCTACCCCTTCTAACAGCTCTTCTTTGATCTCTTTTATTACTCTTTCTAATTCCTTTACACTTGCTTCACTGTATCCGCTCAGATCCATCTCTTCAATTCGTTTTATTAATTCTTCTACACTTCCCGGCTCATGATTCAGTTTTAAGCTGCTGTATTTTTCATTAAGTCCTGCCAGTTCTTCTTGCAACTCTTCATTCGTAATATTTTCATTCTTTAATGCTTCTTTTGCTTCTGCTATCTGTTCTTTTAAGCGAGCTGCGGTCGCTTCACTGTATATGCTCAGATCTTCTTTTTCTATTTCTTCAATCCGATCTTTTAGATTGTCATAATTGATCTGTTCCACTAATCCCAATTTTGCCTCATACAGTGCTTGAACTGCATCATTTACTTCTGCTTCACTGGCATCTTCGTTTTCACTGACTGTCTCTGCTTTTTCTAATGCTTTTTCCACTCTTGCCACTGATACTTCGGTATATACTTTGGTATCAAGTTCTTCTAGTTCTTTAATCAGCGCATCAAGTGTCTTTTTATCACTTTTGATCTCTAATCCCTTAAATGCTGCTTCAAGATTTTCTCCTGCTTTTTCAACTTCACTGACTAACAGTACTCCTGCATTTAGACTTTCCTTGACTGCCTGCAATTTCTCTTTAAATGTTTTAACTGTACCTGGTTTATATACTGTCCAGTCTGTTTCTTCGATTTCTTTGATTCGTTTTTCCAACAGCTCATATTTATCTCTGCTACCTTTAACCGTCACTTTGATTTCATCAGTATTTGCACTGTCTTCACTGCCGTCTTTAGATACAGTTACAACAAGTGCCACTTCTTGATCTTCAACCGGTAAGTTAACACTTCCGTCTTTGGCAATAACTTTTTCCAGATCAGAACTGAATACACTGAAGCTGTAGCCGTCAACTGTCGGGAAGTCCACACGACCATTTTCAACAGTTAATGATGTCAGCTCCTGAGCAATCTTACGGGCATTATCTTTAACAACAGTAATTTCTTTAGTTATTTTTTGACCGTTGACATTGGCAGTAATTGTTGCTGTTCCTTCACCAACAGCAATCATCTGATTGTTTTTACAAACAACAACGAACTCATTGCTTGAAGTATATGAAGCATCCTGATATGTTGCATCATCAGGAGTTACAACTACATCAAGTGCTGTATTTTCACCAAGATACAGTTCTGATGACATTTCTTTAAATTCAACACTACTTGCTAATTTTAAATCTGAATTATTATAAATTTCAAATTCATAGATTGAATAACCATACTTAGTTGCTGGTGTTAATCCCTGCATTCTTACATATCTTGCTTCAACCGGATCAAATGAAATCTCATTAGTTAATTTATTTTTATCCTCATCACGTAATTTTTCAACTATATCATATTTTGAACCATCAGTAGACACTTCAATATTAAAATCTGTTGCTCTTGCTGATTCCCAATAAAGTTTAACATTATCAACAGTTGTCACTTCACCTAAATCAATTGTAATTTGTTCTTTAGTGATTGATGTCCCATCTTTAGAAACCCAGCGTGTATCATAATCACCATCATTAACCAGTTTACCTGTTGGATTTTTATTCCATTGATTTGTTTCTGTTGAAGCACTAACATCTTTATTTAATGCCATATTTTCACCAAGAACATTAATCACACTCGTAGCATAAATTTCATCATTATATTTTGCATAGATAATTGTACTCCCTACCTTTTTAGCAGTAACGATACCGTTTTGATCTACACTTGCAATATCTTCGTCACGGCTTGACCAAGTTAATTGCTCATCTGCATATAATGGTGCTAATTTTTTAACTAAAGTTTTGCTTTGTCCTACATTAATAGATAACTCTTTTTGATCTAAAGTAACATTTGTTACTTCAACATTTTCAATTGGATTATAAATAATCTTTGTTTTTCCTAACATTGGACAATAAATTATTTCATCATTTTTCAATTCTAACTTAATATAATTTACATTATCACCTAACTCTTTAGTCGATACTTCATATAAATAATATTCAGTTGAACTAGCTGCTTTACCTGCATTTACAACATTTTTCTCTACTTTATTATAAGTTAATCCGTCACTAGAAGCATAAATATCTACTGAATCATTTACAAATGAACCATTTTTATAGATTTCAAAAGTAGCTTTTTCAATATCACTTAAAGCATAAACAATACTTTGATTACTATCTGATAATCTTTTAATCCTTGTTTTATCAGTGAAATTTGATGATTTAGGATCATCAAAAGCAAATTCACCATATTGATACATTTTACTAAAATCTTCAATTTCATCTACAAAATAACCATTAATAATATTAATATGACTATAAGCACTAACATCAGTATCTTTAGCAGTTGCTACAACGACAACTTCTCCTTTAGCCTTAGCAGTCAATATCCCATCTGGACTTATTGTTGCAAGTTCAGTTGGTTTTCCCTCAAGAGATAATACTTTCCAGCTTACTTCTTGGCTGGCAATACTTGGAAGTACTTCTGCTTTAAACTGTAATTCTTGTCCTTTAACAATAAATTCATTATGACTTTGAATATCGATTTGTGATGCTCCCTGGTAATCATAATATATTGATCCACCAGCATATTGAGGATCATATGTTTTATAACCTGACTTACTTGTGATCGTTACCCGTAAATATTGATATCCATCATCTTTTATTACCGCTTTATTTTTAATTGTATATGGATACCAGCCAGAACTTAATTTACTTCCTTGAATAAACTCACATTCAACTGGTGACCAGCTATCACCATTTTGAGAAACTTCTACTACAAAATTTCCAGATTTATCAAGATTATTATTTAATGAATATGCACTAAATTCAAAATCATAAATGTTATTTGCTTGATATGTAATAATTCCTGGTTTACCATTTGCATTACTATCACTTCTTTTAACTGTTTTATCACCATTAAAATTAGCTGAATTATCATCTTTTATAATATCTTGATAAGATAAAGCAACTCCATTTTCAAGATCATTTAACTCATCAACTAAAATACTAGAACTTGTTGCCTTAAATACTAATGTATCCTGTATTTCTGGTTTTCCTTTTAAATTACCAATCACTTTAAATTGACCAGCTTTTTTTACTGTTAAAAGTCCATTTTCATCAATTAATGCTTTATCACTAGCATTACCAAAATAATCAACAACTGACCATTCCATTTCACCTTTTGAAATAGATGGAATATAATTAGCTGCTAATTGATAAAACTTACCAACTTCTAATTGGTTAGCATTAGTAGTTTCATAAATTTCAACCTTTTCAACATCAGTTGTTTGACCAGTTGTAAAACTCATTGGATGACTTTCACCCTCATATCCTAAAGAAGTTAAGATCATACATGATTTTGCTGGTAAAGTGACATTAACACCATCCTTAAGATTAGCATTTTCAATTGTGTCATATTGTAACAATTGACCCTTTTCATTGACCGGTCTAGTTTTCCCATCAATTTCACCATCATAATAGAAATATTGATTAAGATCAACTTTACTAGCTGCATTAGGCATATTTACTTCTAATGTTTTTTGAGATGATGAATTATTAACAACTGCAATACTAATATCACCTTTATCATCTGCAACTGGAATAATTCCTGATGTAACTCTTAACTGATCAACATAACTGTCTGTAGTTTCAAGAATCTTTGTTCCAGATGGAAAATAACGGCATAACATTGACCAAGTATAATACCATGGTTTTAGATTCTCATCACTTGCTTTTACTGTATTAGCTCTTCCCGTAACATTATGCTCAGCATTTTGGGCTGCCATTTCTTCACCAAGTTCATTCCAAAATCCCCATATCTTGATATCATTATCAATTGAAGGATCTCCTGTTGGCGTATGGACAACATAATCTCTACCTTCTTCTGTTGTTGCAGCAGGTCCATATTGATCTTTGAAATTATTAACAATATCATTATGCTGAACATGCATACTATCTTCAAAGCCCCATACGCTACCAAATTTTAATCCCGCACGAATAGCTTGGACACCATAATCAAAAATATCCACTCCATAATCGTATTTTCTCGCATTCAATTGCGAATCTCCAGGACCAGTTCCTGAAATTCCCATTTCACCCAAAGCAAATCCTTCCTCAGCAACTTCAGGATCAAGACTTTCAGCCTGTTCTTTCCAAGTCTTTAATTTCTTTTCAATAAGTCCACTTTCTACCTCACTTTGTGGGGCATATCTATGCACTTCTGTTAATTCTATTTTATCTTTCATCTCATCACTTGTTGCTTGATTTATCCAAGCTTCTTGTGAATCATAAACATCCGGCCCTACAATTTTGATATTTTCAATTTTTTCTATACCAGAACTGTCCATTTCATTTCTTAAATTAGTAATTGCCTGCTTCCATTGATCATATACATATTCATTTGTGACATCACCATGATCTCGTTTATAATAATTTGGTTCATTAATCATGTTATAGTATTTAATACAAGTATAACCTTTATCAACAATCAAATGCTCTAAACAATCACCAATCATCCTTGCCCATGTAGGACTACTCCAATTTACCGTTTTTCCATGATCATCGTAAGATAAATATCCTCTTTCACTAATACTTCTCCATTCACCTAACATGATTGGAATATCATTTTGTTGAGCAAAATCTAAAATTTTATAAACACGCTTCATCATAACAGACTCCCAATCATAAATCGGAGTTCCATCGTCTTCAAAGCCAATACAATAACTGTCCCCATCATGGAGCATGACCCGCATCACATTAGGGCTTAAAAAGCTTGCTTTTTCATAAAAAGATGACCACTGTTCATCAGTGTAATCAAATAAATCACTAGGATCCCATTGTACCCCAAATCCTTCAAAATCTTTAGTTAATACATTATCACTGTTAATATAAACTTTTGAATCCAGTTTAGGGGTATTATCAACGGCTTTTACTGGTCCAATTCCAGAACTAGCAACTACCGCTAATGATAATAATGAAGTCAAAAATCGCTTAAATTTCCTATTCATAATATTCCTTTCTCCTTTATATTTTTCCCTCATAAATTAATTAAATTTTTCTCCTCCTTACTAATCTCTATTTATACTTTTAGTTTAATTGTCTAAACAATGATTGTAAACACTTACACAAATAGTTGCAATCTCCTTTCAAACTTTTATTATTTTATTGGGCAATTTATGAAACGATATTTCATAAACACGAAACAAGAAGTTTTGCAATATATAATTCTTCGCTTATCCAAAAAATTAAATATTAAAAATTGTGATTATTAAATTCAATTTTGATTAAAAAAGCATTTCATATTTATGAAAAAAAGCAATTTTTTGATTTATCTAACTAAATAATTAAACTTAATAATAAAAAAATGGTATACTAAAATTGGTGATAAAAATGAGTCTACTAAGAAAACTAGAAATGGCCGTTGACTTCTCAACTTCCGAAAAATTAATCGCAACATATATTTTAAAAAATGGACCCGATGTTTTAAATATGTCTACTTCTCAGTTAGCTAAAGCAACGTATACTTCGCCCGCTACAATAACTAGACTATGTCAAAAATTAGAGTATAAAGGATATAATGATTTTAAAATTGCATTATCGGCTCAGTTACAATATACGTTTGATAGAAATAGTGAAACAAATCCGAATTTTCCTTTTAAAAAAAGAGATACGATCCATACAATCAAACACAGCATTGCAACACTAGCTAAAGATTCAATCAACCTTACTGTAAATAATATTGACAATGATATCTTAGCAAAAATCATTATTATGCTCGATCAAACTAAAGTTATTGATATTTATGGTGTCTCAGGTCCACTTAGAATTGCCTCTGATTTTCAATATAAGATGTTTCGAATCGGAAAAAATGTTCAGATTGCACCAATGGTCAATGAACAACTATTTCAAGCTGCCCAATCAAATAAGGATCATTGTGCCATTTTAATTTCATATTCTGGTGAAACTAACGAAGTAATCGCTGCCGCAGAACTATTGAAACGCCGTAAGGTTCCGATGATTGCAATTACTTCATTTGGAGAAAGCCGCTTTTCAAAACTATGTGACTATGTTTTATTCTTAGATTCTCGAGAACGAATTTATTCAAAAGTTTCTACTTTTGGTTCAACGATTTCCATCCATATCATGCTTGATATTATCTATAGCTGCCTATTTGCTCGACACTATGATGAAAATCTAGAATTAAAACTTGAAACCGATCATATTATCGACCATCGACATATTAAACAAATAAAATAACCCAAGCTTACTTTTTTTCAATAAGCTTGGGTTTTGTTTTATCCTCTTTTTTTCATTCCATAAACTAATGATAGTGCCAATAATCCTAACACAGCATATTCCGCATAATAAACTTCATCACCAGTTTTAACTGCTGTTTCAACCTTATTTTCTGGCTTATTTTCATCAGGTTCTTTTGTTTCTACTTTTTGTTCACCAACTATTGCAAAAGTACCTAACTGTTCAACCATAAAAGTAATTTCCTTACCATTAACAGTCATTGGAACCTCAACTACATTTCCATCCTTATCTAGCATCAGAACTTTGAATCCCTGCATCTTTGATGTAACATTCCATACAATCGTTAATTGATTATCGGTCAGTACATATTCTTTGTTATTTAACATCATTGCCAAATCATAACAGCTAATAATTATTTGGTCATCAATTAATTTGCTATTGAGCTTATCTAAAATAACTTGTTTATCTACTTTAACAATATTTAAAAATACATCTGGATCCAGGTCCTTCAAACTAGTAAGATCAACTTGATACTCTGGACAACTGATTGATTTAATTCCTCTAACCTCAACATTGCGAGTATGGCTATGCGTAATATTTTTACTATCAGTTACTTCATATGTAACAAAATATTTACCATGATGGTTTAAATCAACATTATTACTTATGATCCGTACATTCTTTGTAATATCTGTATCATTTTCAAATACTTTAATATCTGCTAGTGGATCAAATTCTTGATAAACTTTTAAAACAACATCAGTAATATCAAATTCAATCATAACTGTTTCATCTTTTTTAGCAACAGTTACAATAATATTTGCGGTATCAGATACTACATTCGTAGCCTTATTCTTTACTGCTAAGACCAATGCTACTTGTTCATCCTGATTACTTGGTGTTACTTTACCATCTAAATCGATGATATTAGGGATACTTGAGCTTTTAATTGTAATTTCATAACCTTCAACAACCGGTAAAACGATTTGATTATTAATAATCGTTAACTCCTTAATACTATCTGCAATTTCCTTTGAACTGTCAATCACTTCTGTAACTTCAATCGTACAGTCTTGATAAATTTCTGGATTATCCTGAGAATAAACACGAACTGTTGTTTTACCAGCTTTAAGCCCAGTTACTAAACCATCTTTATCAACAGAAACAATCTCATTATCAGCAGCATCAAAAATAACTTTAAATGGGAATACTGCTTCTGGATAAACCTTAGCCCCAATTATTTGGCTATTTCCAACTGCTAATTTCAAATCTTGATTTGCTAATTCAATTTTATTAACAACAGAATTAAATGGTTTGTCTTGAATACGTACATCGCCAACTTGAATCTTCCAATGATCTGTTAATGTTCCTTCAATAGCAATCTTTAAATAATCATAATCCTTAGTAATTGCTTCTTGAGGAATAATATTTGCATAATGCCAATATGGATTGCTTAAAGCATTTATACCGTCTACTTTGATTTCTATACTTTCCCAAGTATTTCCATCTTTGGAAGCGTAAATTTTAATTTGTTCAAACAATTTATCATTACTATCTGCCACATATCCTCTAATTGAAAAATCCTTAATACCCGCTAACTTATAAATTACATTTTCTCCATCATTAGTTCGTGAAAATGTTGTATCATTAGCATCTGCCATTAAATCATACTTCATATTATTAAGCTGATATACTAATCCATTACCATCTTCAACAGAATCATGGAAAGCATATACATTGACAATGATACTTCCAATTATTTTTCCATCTCTATAAACATTAACTAAAGCACTACCTGAATTAACTGCCTTAAATGACATATCAGTAATTTTAACAATATTTTCATCACTGCTCTTTAACGTACAATTTTCAGGTAAATTTTCAAAGCCGCTTATTGAATAAATGCTCATTATATCATTTGTAGCAAGTTGAACATCTTTCATAATTTCTTTATATTCACTACTTTGAGCATCATCAGGTATTTCTAATTTGAGCGGTTCACTGAATTCACTTTGATTCGTTAACTCTACTTTTCCAACTTGAATATCTGTACTTGATACCTCGTTTCCTAACTCAATTTTTATATATTTATATTCGATTTCTGACTCTGGAGTTAATACTGCAAATTTCCATCCCTTAGTTAGTGAATACTTCTCTATTTCATTTATTTTTATTTCTGTCCATTCATTTTTATCATTCGAACCATAAACTTTAAAATTACTTCCAACTGCTCCTTTAACATAACTATGAATTCTAAAATTTTTAATTCCTTCAGCCCTTTGATATACCAAAGAAGCTTTATCTTTGCCGGCACGATTAATCCTTGTCACATCCCCAAAAATATCCTGATTCATATTAATTCGATTTTGAGCATTATTAGGATGTTTTTCATATGAGTTAAAGCCAATATTTTGATAATCAACCGTATTTTGTAATGACTGCATTGAGTCACTAAAATATCCGCTATCCTTACTATTGAACTTATTTTCACCCTCCATAGTAGTTAAAACCAGATTACCATCAGCTGGTAAAGTTAAAACAATACCTTCCTGCAAATCAAGATTCTTTTTAAAATCAGAACGAACAGGATATCCGTTTTCATCTTGATTTAAATCATCTTTAAAATAAGCATAAACACTTAAATCCACTTTTTTAGTCGCCTCAGGAATTTTTACCAACACTTGCTGTTCTTTACCTGAATGATTTACTACGGATATTGTTAAATCATCTCCATTGATGGCAGCCGTTGAATACACTTGCTGTTCAGTTGGACTAGTGTAAATTATTTGTGACCCTTTAGGCATAAATTTACTTGCTAATGCCCAAGGTACATACCATGGTCGTATATCCTCCGATACTCCCCGATATTCACCTAGTGAATTCCATAGTCCCCAGACTTTCATCAATGATTTTTGATCTACTGAATAATCATAAGTCATTGGACCATTAATATGCACAGAATCATCTAGTGACCAGGCTGTTAATCCAGACATTCCCGCCCTTGTTCCTTGTACAAGAATATTAGCCATCCATAATCCATATTCAAAGCTGTCTATATTTGTTACTTGATCAACATTATTCAAATAATCGCGCATTCCGACTTCACCCATATAGACCTTTTTATCAGGATTATCCTGACCAGCGGCATTATTAACTAACATTCGCATTTCATTTTCAAAAACTCCATTTTTTAAATTAACTTCATTTACATACCAATGGAATTCATACTGTTCGAAAACATCATGAAGATCAGCAATACTTTGGTTATACCATAAATCTAACCAGTAACTTAGGTCCGGTGTCAACGAAATTGTCTTTTCTAAACCTCTTTGCTTTAACTGATCATAAAGATTTAAATTTGCTTGTTTCCATTTATCATACTGATATGATCCAGGATTTATATTTACCTCATTACCTAAATCATATTGTTCAATACAAGTATAATTTTTATCCTTTACCATATGTTCAATAAAATCCGCTGCAATTTGAGCATAACGGGGATCATCTAAAGTTAAATTATATTGTTTTAAATTTTCACCTGGCACATAATACCATTCTGCTGCTTCAGGATATTGCCATTCACCTGTCATTACAGTAATATTATTCTTTTTAAAGAAATCAAACAATTGATATAAACGTTTCATCCTTTTGATATTCGGTTCAATGTTATTTCCTAATGGGTCAATTGGATAACCATCACGAGAATAATATTTTGGACTACCATCTTCGTTCAAACAATCCCAAACATAAATAGGATTATTATGATCATCAAATCCTGTACAATACCAATAAGCTGCTAACATACATCTGACAAAGCCTAACTCCATATATTGAATTCTTTGAAAATAACGTTCCCAACGAGCATCATCCATATCAAACCATTCAATCATCTCAAGTTCCATGGCTCCACCCATATAATCTTTTACAATAATATTATCAGGATCAACAGTAATAAGATTATCTGTTTCTTCACCATTTCCTTGTTTAATATAACGGCTATCACCTGTATCATCAGCTGGTTTAGTATACTTAGGTGAAATATCCAAATTTTCACCAGTTCCAATCTTTATTTCATACCTAAATACTTCAAGCTCCCCGGGTACTATCCCTTTCAAATAAGCAGTTCCATTACTAACACCAATAATCTGATTATTTTCATATTTTACGACTTTAGGATTACTACTTTCAATCTTTACATCATAAATTGTTGGATTAATTAATTTTATTGTTTTATTTTCTGATATTTTTAATGTAGAAGTCTTGCTATCATCAAATCCTTCTAACTTAATTGTTTTTAAATCAGTATTTGTATTAGTAATTAATCCAGCTTTACTATCAGTCAACTCTACTTTACCAATTTGAACAGCTTTAAGAAAATTAACTTCATCACTGCCTTTTACTGTTTTTGTTTGATCAGCATTTTCATTATTCTTTATTTCTATTTTTAAATATTTGTTCTTCCCATCTAAAATATTCTTAGGCATAAGATCAAATGTACCCCAAAAAGCTGAATCACTAGTTTTAGCGCTGGTAATAGTATAGTCTACTGCTTCCCAGCTGCTTAAGTCATTAGACTGATAAATATTTACGAGATAACGCAGATTTCTTAAATAACTATGCATTCTAACTTTAAAATCTGTTAGATTATCTAATTGATAAACCAAATATTGCGCACTATCTTCTGTCCTAATCAAGCGACTTGAATCACCAAAAAAATTATTTGGCTCATCAATGACTGTTTGCCACCCGTCACTATGATTTAAGACTTTAGAAAAATCATCTAGTTCGTCTACTTGATTTGTTTCCCGAACTGACGGTGCAGTATTGGCCCATAGGGGCATTACGTTAGACTGCAGCAATGATGCACTCAACAATAAAGCTATCGCATGTTTATGCATTCCCTTCATATTACCTTTCCTCCATATCCTTTTTATTTGCTCTCCATAATCTTATTTTTAATCAATCGATCAATAATGTAAACCCTTACATAAACAATTGGAATAGCTTTTCAAAATATAATATTTTTAATTCACTTAAAATGAAATAGCATTTCATAAAAATGAAAGCAAACCAAATTTGGTTTGCTTATCACTACTATCCTTTTTTCTTCATGCCATAGATAAATGCCGTAGCAAGTAATCCAGAAATCATAAATCCAGCAGCCTTTAAATCATCACCTGTCTTGATTGCTACCTCATTTTTGTTTTCATTATCTTGTTTAGAATCGTTTTGATCAACTAATTCCTTTTTAGCATCTTCAATATCAATAGTTGAGAGCATCACCACACCACCAGATGGTAAAGAAACTTCATATCCTTCTTCAAGATTGACATTTTCAAGTACCTTACTAGCGACCGGATAACCATTACTATCGACCTTACGATCATTATCAAAATAGTCATATTTGAATAATTTTAAGTTATTAGCATTAAGATTTTTAACATCAATGGTTACTTCTTTGGGACTGTTTGAATCGTTGACAATCATATATGTCATTTGACCATCTTTTTCCATCCCAACTGTTCGAAGACCATTTAATTCTTTATTTGCTGTTGAACCAATGATCTTGCTATTACGTGGGAATAAATTTGCCATTAATGACCAAGTATAAAAGAATGGTCGTATCTCTTCTTCTTCTGGTTGATTAAAAACTCGTCCAGCAACAGAATTCCAAAATCCCCACTGTTTTAAAGAACGAATATCTGTAATGGGAAATCCATTTTGCTGATCATGCATAGCATCATCTAAATCCCAAATTGCTAAACCAGAAAAACCACCACGCATAACTTGACTTGCGGCATCAGCCATAATAACTCCATAACTAAATTCTTTAGTATATGGTTGTGAATCCCCATCACTTTTGCCAGTAACCATTCCGATTTCAGTCATATAAAAGTCTTTTCCCGTCACACAACTGCGTTGTTCCGCTACCATTTCTTCAATAGTACCATTTGTAATTTCATCAATTGTTGGATACATATGAGTATCATATAGCCCTATTTTAGCATCTAAATCTTGATTTGAATTAATCTCTTTTAACCAAGTATTATCACTATCCCATACAGTATCAGGTCCCGTAATTTTTATTTTTTCATTTAATCCATATTTATCTAATTCAGTATGAAGATAATTAATTCCTGTTTGCCATTTATCAAAATCACCGCAATATGACCAATCACTATTAGCTTCATTTACATAGTTAAAATATTTAATACATGTATAACCTTTTTGGTTAATTAAATAATCTAAAAATCCGCCAATAATGCTTGCCCAGCGTGGATCATCAACAGTAATTCCTTCGAATTCACCACCAAAACGACCTGGTGTCTCCCATTCACCTAAAACTACTTCAATATCTCTACTTTCTAAATAATCTAATTCTCTAATCAATGCCTGATTTGCCAAACTATCAAAATCATAAATAGGATTTCCCTCATCATCAAAACCTTCGCAATATGTATTAGCGTAGATCATGCATCTAACAAAAGCTGGATTTAAGAAATCTACCCGCTTAGTCACTGTTTGCCACTCTTCATCAGTTAAAGGGTGAACAACATAAGGATCCCATTGAACACCTAAACCTTTAAAATTATTAACTAAAACATCATTTCCATCAAAAGTCACATTAGTCGTTTGTAATTCACCAGTTCCTGCACCAGAACCAATTTTCTCTATCTTGATATTATCAAAATATAAAGTTTCTCCAGCCAAGCTGTCACAATGTTCATTGGGACCTAAATTAAACTGGATCTTAGCATTTTTTTGAGTCCCTAATAAATTATCAGCATTAATCTCAAACTCAAAATTATATGTTTGAACATCTTTTGTGAAATCAACCATTGTTTCTGGGTAATATTTTGTTGCGTAATCACCAGTATCCTCAACATCAAAGTAAATAGTCCCAGCTTTACTGCCTTTTAAATCATAAGATAAACGATAGATTCCATTATCTAAAAGAATATCTCCTTGAAACAATTGACAATCCCAATAGTTACTGCCATTTGAGTTTGGAAAAGTTACTTCTAATTGTTGATTTACTGCATTGATCTTCAAATTTGAACCATTACTGTTATACGTATTCCAGCCACTTGTTGTATTTGTCTCAAAATCACCATTTACAACATATTCATCACCTAAATCATTAACTTCCTCTATACGAACATTTCTAATATTAATAGTCTCATCCTTGAAATTACTAATTCCATCTCCTTCATTTAATAAAAATACAATTGAAACATCATCATTATCTTTTTTTATAAAATTAAAACTGTACTCTTTACTCGTAGTAGTTAAATCAAAATTCTGTTTATCTAAATATTTGACATTATAATCTGCTGATTTTTCAATATCAATACCAATTGTTCCAGCTTTTGAAGCTTTAGCATCAAAAACTATTTTATAAATCTTATTTCCACTTAATGCTAAATTCTCCTTTTTTAAAGATAAAGCCCACCAATAGTTTTCTTGATTAATACTAGTAACTTTAACCTTAAGATCATTTGGCTCACCTGACAATTTACCGTTCGCTCCATCTCCTTCATTTAAATACCAATCACCTGCTTTTTGGATTTCAATATCGCCAATTTCAATAATTGTAACATTAGAAAGCTTGATTATTTGATTACTAAAATCACTGATTCCATCGCCTTTAGCAAGATGATAAACTAAAGTGACAGCATCATCGTCTTTCTTTTCAAAATCAAATGTATATGTTTTCTTTTGATTACTAACCGCTATCATTTGACGATCTAAGTATTTTTTATTATAATCGCTTGTGCTTTCAATATCCAAACTAATATCTCCACTCATTGATGCCTCTACGTCAAATGATAACTGATATTTTTTATTTGCTGATAAGGCAATATTATCCTGCTTGAGTGTTAAGGACCACCAATAGTCATCACTATTGACCTTTTCAATCTGTACCTTTAAAGAATGATTATCACTCGACATCATTGCTAACGAACCATCACTTTGATTCATACTCCAATAATTAGTTCCTTGACTAAAATCACCATTTGATACCAAATTAGTTGCTTTTGCATAAGTCCCAACGATCAAAGTACTCAACAAAACCAACATACTTAATACCACTATACTAACCTGTTTAACTCTATGTACCATTGCTCTTCCCTCCATTTATTTCTATATTCAAATTTTAACAAGAAATAAACTTAAAACAATCTTCCAAAGTCATTTAGGTACTGCGTTTCAGCATTTCATATCTATGAAACGTATTTCTTGAAATGACTTTTCAGTACAAAAAAAGGATATGTTTCCATATCCTTAAAATTATTTTACATAGTGAGTATTTTCTAACATGACACCACAACCATTTGCTACACAGTTTAAAGCGTCATCAGCTACAAATACTGGTACCCCAAGCTCATTTTCTAATAAATGATCTAATCCTGTTAATAAAGCGCCTCCACCTGTTAAGAAGATACCACGTGACATAATATCAGCAGCTAATTCTGGAGGTGTTTGTTCTAAGACATGCTTAGTTTCTCTAACGATTGTTTGGCAAGTTTCACGTAATGCTAATTCTGTTTCATCAGCTGTAAGAGTGATTGTATGAGGTAATCCTGTAACTAAGTCACGTCCTCTAACTTCAAATGTTTCTTCGCTGATTCCTTTGATTGCAATTCCAATTTCCATTTTGATTTGTTCAGCAGTGCGATCACCAATCAATAACTTATATTTATCTTTAACAAATTTAATAATATCTTCATCCATTACATCACCAGCAACTTTTAAAGAACTGCTAGTAACAATATCACCTAATGATAATACTGCGATGTCAGTAGTTCCCCCACCGATATCGATTACCATATTTCCTGTTGGTTTAGAGATTTCAAGCCCTGCTCCAACTGCAGCTACTTTTGGTTCTTCTTCAATAAAAACACGTTTAGCCCCGCATCTTTCAGCCACATCTTTGATTGCACTTTTTTCAATTGATGTAATATTTGATGGACAACAAATTAAGATCGTTGGTCTTGAAAAAATCCCTTTCAAGTTTAATTTATTAATAAAATGAGTAATTAAGATTTCAGTAATTCTAAAATCAGCAATAACTCCATCTTTTAATGGACGGATTGCTTTTACTCTTCCTGGTGTTTTTCCTAACATATCTTTAGCTTCTTGACCCACAGCTAAAGGTTTTTTTGTTTCATCATCTATCGCTACTACAGAAGGTTCATTTACAACAATACCTTCACCTTTGACATAAATTAAAATATTTGCAGTACCTAAATCGATACCAATTTCTTTTGATAATGCCATCATTCGTCCTCCTTATTTTTTCTTAACTATTGTACCATGAATTTAGATATTTACAAGGCAAAAAACCAAATAGCGATAATTTTTTTAATTATCACTATTTGGTTGATTATACCGCTATTTTTGAGACCTCTTGATTAAAATATTTTTCGGGGTTTAATGCTTGATTGTCCTTCTCTAAAATAAAGTGTAAGTGGTTCTTTAATTCAGATTCATAGACGTTTTCACCACTAGTTCCAATCTTATCACCCTGTTTAATCACCGCATCTTTTTCAACATTTACTTCACTTAAAGATTGGTAAGTTGCAGAGACACCAGTTTCGTTAGTTACCGTTACAATCCAACCTAACAGTGCATCATTATCTTTCTTAGTTACTGTTCCCGAAAAGGCCGCAGTTACTTCAAAAGCTTTATTGTCTTTTGAAAAATCAATACCTAGATTAGGGCGATAAACACCTTCAAAATAAACTAATGCTTTTTCTAATTCTTCATCACTTAAACTTGAATCATAAAATTTTTTTACGATTTTAATGTCATCACCAACCGGCTTTACCATTTTTTCTGCTGGTGCTTGGGGATCCTCTTTGTCAGTATCTTTATCTTTATTATCTTCCACTTTTACAACCGCAGTGTCTTTAAGCGGACGATATTGATTTACGACTAACTGAATTACCCCTACTCCGACTAAAAATAACATCACTACCGTTGTAAAGACTAAAACCCGTCGATTTCTTTTCATAAATAGTTTCATTGTTTCACCTCATTTGTAGTGTTTCCACTAAAATCAGGTTTATACTAATTATTTACAATTTCAACATTTGTATAAAAATGATTTAAAATTTCTTTATAACTAGCTCCCTCGAGAGCCATTCCCTGAGCACCGTATTGACTCATCCCAACTCCATGACCGCTACCGAGCGTATTAAATGTATATTTACCATTTTCATATTTGATCGTAAAACAACTTGAAGCTAATCCAAGGATCTCGCGAACTTTGCGTCCGCTATAATTTTTTCCACCAACACTAAGGGTTCCAACACGTCCACTTTTTTTATACGCAATAATATTAAAGTCTAAGCTATCACAATTAAATTTTTCTTTTAGTTCTTGTTTAGTAAAAGTTTTTGACCGACTATTAGTTGGATCAATCGATAAATCCCAATGACAGTCAACACTTCGCAAATAAGGCAAAGCACTCGAATCAAAATAATCTTCTACATTTTCAGTATAGCCATTACTTGAAGAAAAAAACATTGCTGTAATATATTTTCCCTCATATTTCATTACTTCATCGTTAGTATCATTGATAGCCGCAACAATTTTTTGATGATACTCATCATACTTATCACCCCAGTTTTCCCGCATTTTATCCTCAGTCAAATAAACTTGACTATTAGTAGTATTATCAACGCTTAAATTGCGATTGTAAACAAAAGTCCGACTCGCGACAACTTGCGCTTTTAATGCTTCTGTTTCAAATTTTGCCGGCATTTCTCCTGCAACGACTCCTAAAAGATAATCATCTAAATCGATATAATTAACGTTATTATCAATTGTTACTGCTACTTGAACTGCTTTTTCCTCTTTTTCTTCTTTTTTTTCTTTAGTCTCTGTACCTTTGATTGTTTCATCTTTTTTTACCCCAACATTAATTGATAAAAAGATTACTGCAATTAAAAAAACGACTCCCAATTTAACACTTATCTCTTTCATATAATTACCTCACATAATTATATGGAAGAGATTTAAAAATATGTTAAAAATGAATCGTTGTAAATTCTAAAATAAAAGAACCTAATAAATATCCTAAACATAATGAAGCAATTAAAAAGAATAAATAAAATTCTCTTACCTTTGCTTTACGAATTACATTATCAAAATTAAAACAACTTAAAGACCACATTGACAGCATCACCGAAACTACATAAACAATCATTTTAATAACTTGATATGACATTATCCTTCACCTCGATCATGATTACCATTATTACAAACTCTGACATTTACACCGTGTTTAACTGGTGAAAAGATAAATCCTATAATTACACCACTTAAAAAGCCACAAAAAATCTTTAATTTTACATTCATATTATCACCTAACCTTGGATATAGTATACCATGATTTTTACAATCATGATATAATCAAATGTATCTATATAAGGAGGAAATAAAATGGAATATTATAGTTTACCACAAACCAATTTAAAGGTTTCAAAAGTAGCGCTTGGTTGTATGCGCATCGCATCAAAAACTCCCGAAGAAGTTGAAAACCTGGTATTAGAATCATTAAAAGCTGGTATTAACTTCTTTGATCATGCTGATATTTATGGTGGTGGAAAATCAGAAGAATTATTCGGTAAAGTATTACAAAAACATCCTGAATTAAGAAAAGAAATGATTATTCAATCAAAATGCGGGATTCGCCCTGGAATTTGTTTTGATTTTTCTAAAGAGTATATTTTAGCAAGTGTCGATAGTATCTTATCAAGATTGCAGACAGATTACTTAGATATTTTATTACTACATCGTCCAGATGCCCTAATGGACCCTCAAGAAGTTAGTGAAGCTTTCGATGAATTATATCAAGCAGGAAAAGTAAGATATTTTGGTGTTTCAAACCAAAATCCCGGTCAGATCGAGTTACTAAAAAAATATTGTAAACAGCCAATCATTATTAATCAATTACAATTTGGTCCGGCACACGCTCAAATGATCGATAGCGGTATCTATGCCAATATGGATGAAGGAATTGACCATGATGGCGATATTTTAAACTACTGCCGATTAAATGACATTACGATTCAGCCATGGTCAACGATACGATCTTCATTAAGCGAAGATACTTTTATTGATAACCCTAAATATCCTAAACTAAACGAACAGCTAGATAAACTTGCTGATAAGTATAACGTTTCAAAGGTAGCAATTGTAACAGCCTGGATCTTGCGTCACCCGGCACAGATGCAGCCAATTGCCGGAACAACTAGTATAAAAAATATGCTTGATACTATTAAAGGAGTTGAGGTTAAATTAACTCGTGAAGAATGGTATGCTATTTATACTGCAGAGGATAAACCTTTACCATAATGGATTTACGATTAAGACCTTACCAGCTAAGTGATCAATCTGCCTTAGCCGCTTTGGCAAACAACCCTCAAGTTTCTGCAAACTTAAAAGATATTTTTCCTTATCCTTATACACCACAAGACGCTCAAAATTATTTAAACTTTATTACTCAAAACAGTAATAATAACCTAATCGAATATGCTATTATTGTCGACGGATTATTCGCAGGAGCAATTTCTATTACTTTTGGTGAAGACATTTATAGCCACCTAGCTGAAATTGGTTATTGGCTTGGAGAGCCTTATTGGCATCAAGGTATAATGAAAAAAGCAGTAAAAATGATTATTAAATATATATTTGATAATTACGATACTAAGATTATTAAAGCAGAGATTTTCAGTCGTAATATCGGCAGTAGAAAAGTTCTGCTTGCAAATAATTTCGAATACCTCGTAACATTAAAAAAACACGCTTACAAACGTGGTGAATTTTTAGACCTCGAGCTTTTTGAATTAACACGTGATAAATATCAAGATAATCAATTGTAACAGATTGGTTATCTTTTTTATTTTTGTGCATATATTAAAGCAGGTGATAAAATGGATAATACCGTAATTAAAAATTTAATTTATAATCAGCTTTTTGCTGCAGCAAATTATGATCTGATTGCAACAATCGCTCCCGATGATCCAACTAAAACACGTATTTTGAATTTTTCCGCCGATTGTAAAAATAATGCCAATATGCTCGATCGTATTTATCAAGAAGAAAATACTTCCAGCTATCATCCAATTGTTCAAAAACCACAATTTCATGGCAGTTTTATTGAATCTATTCATTGGATGTTAAATTATGAAGGAGACTCATTTAGATTATTCCATATTAATTCATTCTATGATGTCTACACAACAGCCCAACGGCAACTATTGACATATATTGCAGGAATTTTAAATGATCACGCTATCGGCTTGACTCACATATCACTAACAAAATAATGTTAGTGATATTTTTAATTTAAACTGTATTATCTATTGTAATACAGTTATCTCTGTGCTATTATCTAACTGTACTATAAACAATGATACAGTTAGGAGAAATATATGAATATATTAAGTGTAAAAAATTTGTCTAAAATATATGGAGATGAAAATAACCATGTCATTGCCCTTGATAATGTCTCTTTTGATGTTGAAATAGGTGAATTCATCGCTATTATTGGTGCTAGTGGCAGTGGAAAAAGTACCCTATTGCATCAAATCGGTGGTGTTGATCATCCAAGCAGCGGTAAAGTAATTATTAATAATACTGATATTTATACACTCAATGAAAATGATTTAGCTATTTTTAGGCGTAATGAGATTGGCTTAATTTATCAGTTTTATAATTTGATTCCCGTTTTAAATGTTAAAGAAAACATAACCCTTCCCTTGCAGTTAGCACACCAAAAAGTTGATCAGAAACGATTTAATACCCTTATCGAACAACTTGGCTTAAGCAATCGTCTCAATCATTTGCCCAATCAACTATCCGGCGGTCAACAACAAAGAGTTTCAATCGCTCGGGCTTTAATTAATCAACCTTCATTAGTTCTTGCTGACGAGCCAACCGGCAATCTAGATAGTAAAAACAGTGATGAAATCATACGTCTTTTAAAAGAAGCAAATGAAAAATATCATCAAACAATCATTATTATTACACATGATAATAATATCGCTAAACTTGCCAACCGAGTAATCACTATCAAAGATGGCAAAATAATCAGTGATTTAAAGCGAGGTGGCTAAGATGCATATTATTAATAAACTTACTCTAAAACAATTATTAGCCAACAAAAAAAGAACCGTTGTAACCATTGTCGGAATCATCATATCAGTCGCAATGTTTACCGCAGTAACTACATTCGTAACCTCATTTATGGAAATGATGCGCCTTGAGGTATCTAGTTATGATGGAAGCTGGCATGTTGCTTATGATAACCTCACCTCACAACAGATCGACAGCTTAAAAAATGATGATGCATATCAAAATAGTGTCTTGTTCCAAAAAATTGATACTTTATTAATTGATGAAAACAATCCTATTTTCATTGAACTAAATCAATTAGACAATTACTCCAAAGAAATAAAACTACTGAAAGGAAACTATCCAGCAAATAGTAATGAAATCATTATTTCAAAGTATTATCAAACTCAAAATGGTGTAAAGGTCGGTGACGAAATTACTGTTAAAACTGGAGCAACACAAATTTCTGATAAATTTATTGAAACCGAACAACTAGAATCTACTGCTGCCCTACCAGTCAAAACATTTAAAGTTGTCGGTATTTATCAATCTACTTACCTCGATCAAGCATCGTATTATAATTCCTTTTATACCGCTAACAGCAGTAGCATTATAAGCAGCAAAATGTATTTAACCCTTGATCATGTCGACAATGATATTTTTGATAACGGCTCAAATACCGCACAATCATTAGGAATAAACAGTGGAGATATTAGTTATCATCAAAATCTTCTTTATTATTACGGAATCAGTAATAATGATGGTTTTAACCAAGCAATGATGACAGCCGTTGGCATTGTTGTTGTCATTATCATGATTGGTTCTGTTGGTTTGATTTATAATGCTTTTGCAATTTCCTTAAATGAACGCAGTCGCTATCTTGGAACTTTATCAAGTATCGGAGCAACAAAACGACAAAAAAAACAATCTGTTTATTTTGAAGGCTTAGTAGTTGGCATTATTGCTATTATATTAGGTGTGATAGCAGGAGTTGGAGGAATGGCTGTTACCTTTAAAGTCATCAATCCAATCTTAGCTAATCTTGGACAAGAAATCGGATTTCCTTTAGCAATTTCATTTAAAGGTATCTTGATAGCTGTTATTTGCGCAATTATCACAATTTTTATCTCCAGTATTATCCCAGCTTATCACGCTAGTAAGATTTCGCCGATTGCAGCAATCACTAATCAACAAGATACTAAAATCAAGGTGCGAAATATTAAAACAAGTTTCCTTACTCGCCGAATATTTGGCTTTGAAGGTGATTTAGCGATGAAAAATATTAAGCGTAATAAAAACCGTTATCGAATCACCCTATTTTCATTAATCATTAGTTCTATCCTCTTTTTAACCGCTTCTGGATTTACTTATTATCTTAAAGAATCATATGATATGACTTCAATCAATATCAACTATGATGGCTATATTAATATCAATTCACAAAATCAAGAACTGATTAACGAATTAGCCCATCTAAAAAATACGACTCAAATTGCTGTTGCTAAAGAAACATCATTAAATTTAGAAACTAGTTTAGATAATATTAATCCTGAATTATTATCATTTCTAACAGAAAATGAACAAAACTATGGAAATACTTATTTCCTTGATCTTAATTTAGTTACTTATAATCAAGAATATTTAGATAGTATCCCTAATTTAAATAAAGAACTTCAAAATCAAATTCTAATCAACAAAGAAAATAATATTAAATTAAATCGGAAGTATAAGCAAACTGATATCTTAAAAGAAAATCTTGATCACTTAATCGGAACTACATTTAATAACAATGGTGATGAAATTGAAATTACTTTAAATAAAATTAAATATACTAATCAGTATTTACTTGGGCAAACTCCTCACGAAACTCACTACTCACTAAATCTTTTAGTCAGCAATGATACTTTTAACCAATTAATTAATCAGTATCAATTAAACTCAAATAATACTAATATTTATTATACGAGTAATAATAATGAAGCAGTTTTAAAAGAAATCAAAGAAATTACCGATAATTATCCTGAAGAATCACTATACAGCTTTAACCTAAGTGAAGATATCAAGCAGGCAAACCAGCTTATTTTAATCATTAACATCTTCACATATGGCTTTATCATTTTAATCGGTTTAATCAGTATCGCAAACATCATCAATACGATTTCTACTAGTATGGCATTAAGAACAAAAGAATTTTCAATGTTAAAATCTATCGGAATGACACCAAGAGCATTTAATAAGATGATTTATTTTGAAAGTCTATTCTATGGCATTAAAACTCTAATTTACAGTTTGCCTCTAGGCTTTATCATCATGTACTTTTTATATGAAAATCTAGCTGCAATATTTGAGCGGTCATTCAGTGTTCCAATCAATAGTTTTATCATTATAACTATTGCAATTTTTGTAATTGTTTTTACCACCCTTGCTTTCAGCAGTCAAAAAATTAAGAAATTAAATATCATTGACGGTTTAAAAAATGATAATAACTAATTAATTGTTAAAAGAACCTAGTTCAATTTTATGTTAGGTTCTTTTTCTTTTATCAGTTATTTTTTAAACAAAATAAAAATCCAAGATAAATATCCTGGACTAACTTACAAATGGTGACCTGTACGGGATTCGAACCCGTGAATGCATGCGTGAAAGGCATGTGAGTTAACCGTTTCTCCAACAGGCCATGGCGCTTGAAGTAGGACTCGAACCTACGACCGATCGGTTAACAGCCGATTGCTCTACCAACTGAGCTATTCAAGCAATGGAGCGGGTGATGGGAATCGAACCCACGTAGTCAGCTTGGAAGGCTGAAGTTCTACCATTGAACTACACCCGCATTGTCTTCTTAGCAGAGGTCCTAACGACTACTGCTTGTCTATAATAACATTAATAAAATATGATTGCAAGTAATTTTTAAAAAAATTCGCAATTTTTTTGTTTCTTTTCTTGTTTGCCTTTGTTAAGAAAAAAACCACCGATATGCTCACAGTTCATTGCATTTCGGTAGTTTCATTATTCGTATCATTCGTTCCTTCTTGATCAGAAGTATTTCCATTCGAAGTATTATCTTCAACTGGAGGTTCATCAGTACCAGCATCATCGCTTTGTTGATTATCCTTTTTTTTAGTATCATTCTTATTTTCTTTTTGCTTAGTAGAATTATTTTCTTTCTTGGAATCATCTAACTGCTCTTGCAAATTATCAATCTGCTTTTGTTGATCTATGTAATATTCATAAGCAAAATAACCGCCAACACATGCTCCGGTAATAATAAGCAAGATCAATAATGATAAAATAAAAGTTGAAAACTTAGAACGTCCTTGTTTTTCCTTTTTCACTTTAGTTTTAGTCTTTGTTTTTCGCTTTGTTTTTGTTACTTTCTTTTTCTTAGTTTTTGGACGACGTTGCTTTTTATTTCCCGTCTCCTCCACCGCTTCATCTTGTTCTGGCTCATCTATATCTAACTCCTCTAAATCATCATCAAACTCAAATCTTTTTGTCACTTATATCACCTCACGTATAAATATTATACACTGATGTGAATTCAATATAAACTTTTATCATTTTCCTTTATTTTACATATTCTTCTAAACACACACCCAGCTCATTTATTTTTTTAGCGTGTTCTTTCCCAACATAACGATAATGCCATGGTTCATACCCTACCCCTGTAATACTATTTTTATTAGTCGGATAGCGCAAAACAAACCCATACTTCCAACTATTTTGGATTAGCCATTGTTGTTCAACTGTGTTTTCCTGGCTACGATCAAGGCGCTGATTTTTTGTTGAAACAATATCTACTGCTAAACCTAACTGATGTTCACTAGTTCCCGGTCTTGCCACCCAAAAAGCTGCTTTATCGCTAGCTTCCACCTTTGAATATCCCTGACTTAAATATTCACTTACTTTATTTTGATAAAGTTGTTCTTGCTTCTCATTTGTCCGATAGGAAGAACAAATCAATGGATTTAATCCCTCACTTTTAGCCGCTTGTAACATTGCTATTAAATCATCGTAAATTCGCCGATCGACTGATTGCCCATTATTCAATTGCACTAAATCAACTTTCCAATCTTTAGGTATCGTATTTTCAAAATTAACCAATGTTAATAATTCATCTTTAACCACACTATTAGCCGATTTATTTTGGTTAGTTTTAACCTTATTAGCAGCTATCAGCTGATTATTACTTTGATTAACTTGATCGTTAACTAAAATAAATAAACTCATAACCAACCCAATCATCAACAAAGTAACTACTAACACTTTCATTTTATTAATCTGTTTCACTTCACCTTACCCCTTTCAATAAAAAAACATCTCTTTTACACTTTCAAGTGTATAAAAGAGATGCATAGAAACATCACCAAAGAAGCATCAAAGTTGTATCAATAAATATCATTATAACTAGAAACACTTACTGAATCGGTGCGATTATCAATTATTCCGAATAAATACTTATAAGTTTCTTGTTCAGTCAAACCAAGATATGCTGTTCCAAAAGTATAAATCACTTCATAATTTCTTGCTATATATTTTTTATTATAATAATTATATTGATATATTAAGTGCGTATCAACATCTATAGTGGCATTGAAGATTCCTTCTTCATTCGTAAAATTCACCTGATAAACACTGACACTTTTACTAGAATCAATCACATTACTATAGCGTCTTAATGTATAATTATAACACACATAATTTCCGTCAAAATTAAAATCAGTTAAAATACCAAGATTCTTCAATATAACTAATTGCTCATTAATGATCGTTCGGATTATCGTAATATTTTCATCACTCATATCTTGAACTTGTGTCGTAGTAATAATATTTTTTTCCTTATTTTCATAGTCACCAATCAACTCTAATTTTTCAGCGACCGTCAACTTACTTGTTTGAATTTCATTATTATCACTTTTTATTTTTTCGACCTGAAGATGCTCAATTAATTTATCATCTTGTATTTTAGAAACTGTTAACGGAACTAACGGAATGATGATCAACAAAATTATTGCAGCTGCAAATTTAATAATATTTTTACTATACCTCATCAACTTTCACTCCTTCTAAAACAACGGTTACAGTAGTTCCCTGTCCCAAAACACTTTCAAAATTAATTGATGCATGATGCAGTTCAATAATCTGTTCACATATCGCTAAACCTAACCCAGCCCCGCCAGCACTTCGTGAACGTGATTTATCAACCATGTAAAATGCTTCTTTAATTTTACTCAATTCCGTTGCTGCAATACCACAACCATTATCTTTGACAACAAACTGATACCCTGTTGCCAATACCTTTCCTCTTAAATATACTTTACCGTTTTGTCCAACTGCTTTACGGGCATTATCAAGTAAATTTAAACACACTGTCTTCATTAAATCTGGTTCAATATACAATTTTCCAGGCTCAATTTCAATAATAAACTCAATTTGCTGCTCTTTCATCAATAAATCTACAGTATCTACAATTCCTTGAAAAAATGTCTCAGCTGTAACCCAATACATTTTAAAATCCTGTTTTTTCAAAACAATCAATTCAAGCAGTTTCATTGACATTGCCTCAAGACGTCTTCCTTCTTCAACAATCAAATTAGAATAGCCAATAACTTCTTCTTCATTCAAACGTTTCGAACGTAACATATCACCATAACCAATGATCGACGTCAGAGGTGTTTTTAATTCATGGGCAAAATTTCCGACAAATACTTCTTGACGTTCAACCGCTTCATGCAGTTCTTTCATCGTTGTACTCAAACGCTCAGTCATAGTATTAAAATCTTTTGTTAACTGACCGATCTCATCCTCACTGCTAACTACTACAGGAACAATCAAATGTCCATCAGCCACCCCTTTAGTAGCTTTAGACAGCTTTTTGATTGGGCTAACCAACCATCTAGTTACAGCAAAAATAACTGCTCCACTAGCTAATAATAATATAATCGTATAATAAAACAGTGTTCCAAATTGATTTTCACGATTTAAAAAAAGTTCAGAAATATCTCGCGCATTTTCAAAATACAACTTAGTCCCATTCAAAGAAAAGATTCGATGTAACTTATAATGCTCCTTATCTTTTTGAACAATATACCCCCGCTCATTTTGAGATATTTTATCAAACAATTTATGGTCATCATTAAAAGTATCATTTTGATATACTACATCTCCATTTTCCGCTCGAATACAAAACGAAACATTACCATTAAATGTCTCAACTGTCATATTAGAAACTAAGTTTTTAAGCAAATCAAGCCGTTCTTGAAAAGTTCCGCCTTTTATCGTAAGTTCCTCTAGATGCGGGAGCAATTCTAAAGTTAACGAATTAACTAAAATATCATTTTCTTGATAAACAGCCTCCACTTCGCGTTCGAAGGAATTATCGAAGCTCGTTTGAATCAGCATATAGCCTCCCACACTAAAACAGGTGAGCGTTATTGCCATGATACTAAAATACAGCTTCCAAAAAAAATTCATCAATCTCCCTCCAAACGATAACCAACTTTGTAAACTGGTACGATTTTATCTTCCAATCCAAGCTTTTTTCGCATTCGCTGTACATGAAGATCAACAGTTCGGCTATCTCCCATATAATAATCACCCCATACCGCTTCATAAATTCGATCACGGAAAAGAGCAATATTTTTATTTTGAATAAACAACAGTAGCAAATCATATTCTTTTACTGTTAGGTTGATTACTTGATCATTTTTCTTCACTACTCGTGAAAGTGTATCTACACTAATATCATAAACACTTAAAACTGTTGATGTTTTATGATAACGGCGCAGTACCGTTTCTACCCGAGCAACTAATTCAATAATCTCAAAAGGCTTAACAATATAATCCTCAGCTCCCAGTTTCAATCCCTTAACCCGATCTTTTACATCACCTTTAGCCGTTAAAAAAATCACTGGAATTTCTAAAGGACGAATATATTCCATTAATTCATAGCCATTAATTTCTGGTAACATAATATCTAGTAAAATTAAATCAAATTGATTATACTCAATTAATTCAATTGCTCCTTTCCCATCATAAGCACATTTGCAGCTATATCCAGCATCTGATAAGTTAATCTTAATCAGTCTACAAATTGCCTGTTCGTCTTCAACGATCAAAATTTTATTCATAGTATCACCTCTATTACTTTCATCGTACATCAAAATTGCATCTTATTAGCATCATTTCACAAAAAAACACACTTACTAAGTAAGTGTGTTAACTCCATTATGGAGCGGGTGATGGGAATCGAACCCACGTAGTCAGCTTGGAAGGCTGAAGTTCTACCATTGAACTACACCCGCATTTCATTTTCGTTACTTATATATATTAACATTATCTCTATATGATCTGCAACACTTTTTTATAAAAAATATCATTTTTTTATTCGCAACCAGCTTTGCAACCAATAGTTCCTTAAAAGCAAAGTAGAGTTTGTAGTCTCTACAAACTAAATCAGCTATATTGTAGATAGGAGGAAATAATATGAAAAAAATCTTAGAAGTTAAAAATATTAATAAAAGCTACCAGCATAACAAGGCTATCAATAACTTATCTTTCAACGTCTATGATGGTGAGATTCTTGGCTTATTAGGGCCTAATGGTGCTGGTAAAAGTACCACAATCAATATTCTATCAACACTTTTAACCAGTGATACTGGCACCATTAACATATTTAACTTGCCCTTAACATCTCACTCTAATAAAATAAAAGCTCAACTCGGTATTGTCCCTCAAGAAATTGCATTATACGAAGATATTTCAGCCTATCATAATGTAGCCTTTTTCGCTTCATTATACGGTGTTAAAAAGAAAGATTTACCAAAACAAGTAATGAATGCCTTAACTTTTGTCGGCTTATCCGATAAAAAAAATGATGATCCTAGAACCTTTAGTGGTGGAATGAAACGACGTTTAAATATAGCCTGTGCAATTGCACATAATCCTAAATTATTAATTCTAGATGAACCAACCGTAGGAATTGATCCACAATCACGGAATTATATTTTATCCTCATTAAAGGAGTTAAAAGAAAAAGGTACAACTATTATTTATACGACCCATTATATGGAAGAAGTTGAAGAAATCGCTGATCGAATCGTTATTATGGATAGAGGCACTAAGATCGCCGAAGGAACATTAAAAGAACTTTTAGCCAAATATAAAGACACTCTTATCTACACCATCTATGCTGATGATTTTCCAGTCGATCTAGCAATATCACTAAGTACTATCAATGGTGTTGAAGAGATCAAAACTAATGCAGATAATTTTAAAATCACAGTTTCTAAAAATTACGACGCATTAGATAAGATCATTATGCTTTTTGTTCACAAAAAATGTCATATTAATAAAATGGAAACAGAAGAAGGAAATTTAGAAATGGTATTTTTAGGTCTAACCGGGAAGAAGCTAAGGGATTGATCATGATAAAATTTTGGACTTTATTTAAACACGATCTATATAATCTTATTTCCAGCCCAGGTACCTTATCTGTTTTTCTTATTTTTCCTACAATCTTAATTTTATTAATGGGGTTTTTATTTGATAATTTATATCATACAACTATAATCAGTTCCTATGATTTTTACGGTGTAACAATGATATTTTTTATTGCGATGATGGGCGCTACTGTCCCTGCTAATGCTTTTCTAGAAAAGCATATCAAAAACGGAAATACCCGAATCTTTTACAGCCCTGTATCTCGCGTGTCGATCTACAGCTCAAAGATTCTCACATGTTTTTTATTCATGGCACTTGCCTTAACAATCAATATCATTATTTTTGATACGATATCATTGGTAAACTTCGGTAGTGATAAAATCGGATATGTAATTCTCTTAATAATAAACTTTGTTCTATTCCTTACAATATTAAGCAGTGCTATTTGTGTTACTCTTCATAGTGAAGAACTCACAAATGTTATTTTATCAAACTCAATGTCTGTATTAGGCTTTCTATCTGGAATCTTTTTCCCAATCGCGAGTTTAGGTGCTATTTTTGAAAAGATTGCAAGTTTTTCACCAATCAAATGGACTGTCGATTGTATTTTTCAATTAATTTACGATGGACAAAGTACTAATTACTGGTGGATCATGTTTGCTCTTTTGACACTATCTTCACTTTTACTACTTGTTGTCCATAAAAACTATCGTCCAGAAGACTATATTTAGGAGGAAAAAGAATGTACAAACTCATAAAACTAATATTATATCGAATCAAGCACAACAAAGCATTTCTAATTACTTATCTTGTTTTGATTCCTATTATCATTGCACTTGCAATATACTTTACCAACTGCATTTCTCATACAATACAAATAGGAATCGTGGGAGATATAGACACATCTCAAAATTCTCAGATCAAATATACTTATCTAGATACTCTTCCTAGTACCTCCGAACTTGTCTTAAATCAATATGATGCCGTAATGGTCCAAGATGATAAAAATATTGATGTCTTATCCACTAAAGGTGAAACGTATAACCAAACTATCACCCTCTTAGTAAATGGTCAAATAAACAGCTTACCCGTTAATGATAATCAGCGTGGCAGTGCTTCAAATATATTAGGCTTCTTAATGATGGTGATACTTCTTCTTGGCGGACAAATTTATAAATATTACTTTGATGAACGAACTGGCATCAACAAACGCATTTTGAGTACTTCAGTAAGTTGTTATCAGTATTTATTGAGTCATTTTATTGTTGTTTATATTTTTCTTTTTATTCCTGCCACGATAGTCATTTGCAGTGCTCTTTTTGTTTTTAAGATCACTTTATCGATTGCACTCTGGAAATTCATTTTAATCTTAGCACTTTTATGTTTCTTTGCAACTTCATTCGGTCTTTGGAGTAATGTCTTATCAAAATCTTTGGAAGAAAGTATGATGTTTGGAAATATGTTTGCAATTATTGGAACTATTGTCTCTGGCGGGATCACTCAAGTAACAAATAATGAAATTTTTAATTATGTTGTTCAATTTTTCCCTCAAAAACAAGTTATGACTACGCTTTCAGCTCTAGAAAACAAAAACGTTTTACCGACTTCAGGAATAATTTATTCCCTTTTACTTTCACTTGTTTTAATTATATCAGCAATTGTTATTGAAAAAAGAAAGCTGTCAGTTAGGTAATAATACAAAAAAACACACTTACTTAGTAAGTGTGTTAACTCCATTATGGAGCCATATTGGTCGATATAATCGAACTCATGCTTTTTAAAATTAAAAGTTATTGTACTATAGTTCCTCTACTAATAGTATACTATAATAACAGGTGTTTATCAACTGATTTTTCGCTATTTTAATAACTTTTTACATTCAAATTTATTTTAATATCTCTTAGAAAAACTTCATTTTCTTGTTATCTTTTATAAATTACCGATTATCAAAACTCTCATTTATTCATTTTATTTTTTATATTTTTTAACACAACTAAAACAAAGGGAAAATATACAAATAAATATAATAAAATTATCACTATATCCATCATATTTGCCTGCTCAATTGTATAGCATATTTTACTTGACAAAAATGTCATCAAAACAAAATACATTGATGAAATAATCAATCCAAAAACAGTTAAAATCATATAAATACATATTTTTTTCATATTTCTAATAAGCCCGGTATACATAATTGACTTATTTAACTGTCAATTATGTATACCTTTTTCTTTCGTCAAATTTTTTTAGAATTGAAATGTGAATGTATACTTTTATAAGGCGCTTTAATCAATCCATTAACAACTCCACCCATGCCATTACTGTCAATGGCTTGTGGTTCACTGCACTTGATGAAAGATACCCATGATTGGATTTTCACCAACTAGATATATGCTATACCCTGCACACAATTAGAAAAATGGAAATCATTTCCATCTTTCTATAACATAAAGTTAATATGTTTTTCTCCATAAAAACAACTATTTACGTAGCAGATTAATACAAATAATTAATCAAAAAAACGATAATTAATGGTACAGCCATTATAATCAGGGGTTTTATCAAAATAGGGTCATTACGACTTTCAAGTTTATCTTGAATAGTTTGAATTGTATCGATTTGTCGTCTAGGCATCCCATTAAATCCACCACAGCAAAAAGCCAATTCAATCATAAAAATAATTAAATAAATAATATTTAATGTATTTCCTGAAATTTTGTTAAAAAGCCGAAATATCAACATTAAAATCAACATAATAATATAAATACCATAAAAATAATATAATTTTTTCACTTTATAGTTTCATTCCTCTCAAATCAACTAATAGTATACTGTTCAAGACTTTATTTACAACTAATACTATCATTTTAACTTCTTATTGTTTTTTCATATGTAGGTGAAATATAAGTTTGTCCATCATCTTGAACCGATAAAGCATATCTATAATTAAATGTTATACTTCTATGGGTAGATGACCCCCAACTGTAACTAGTGCTTACATTGTGAGGATTTACTATACAATACATACCAACGTTTGACCAGATGAGCGATACCGATGGGCCACTAAAAGATGTGATAACACCCGTCGCATCATTTACCCTTATAACAGCATAGCACTGCATTTCAAATTCAATTTTTTGAAAATTACTAGGTCTATAAGAATGGTAATAATTTTTTGTCAACGATTTAGCCTCAGAAACTCTAGTCTGTGGGCATATCCGGTATTGAAGAAATTGTTAGATTATTATTCATAAAGTTTTCACTAATACTTGAATAATCTAAATTTTCATACAGTTTTCTATTTTCTTCAATAAAATTGTCTTTTACACTAAATCCACTAGTATTTATAACATCATAATTTAATGAATTACTAAATATACCATCTATCAACTCTATAAATCTATTTGATACACTTTCTTGTGCTGACGCATTATTCATAGTACATGGTATTAGTAACATTATCGTCAATAAAGCAATAGTAATTTTTTTAATATTTCTCATTTTCATCCCTCTTTTCAATAAAATTTATAACTTTAAATAAATTCTTACTGTATACTATATAGTTGCTTTTAAAGTTATTGAAAATTCTTTTGAATAGTGTGGATCACTCCCTACAGTTGACACTGCATAAATTTTAAATCTGCCTGTACAATTCAAACTTCTTCTATTAGATGAATAAGTTGCAGTAGTACTAATATCAGCTAGTCTACCCGTATATCCACCAACATCAACCCAATTTGTATTAACGGCTAATCCTCTATATGAAGTAATTATACCAGTACTTTCATTTACCATAATTGTAACTCTTAACGTAACATTTGCAGTCATTGTTAATCCTCTAACAGTATCCTTGTACTCTCCAACTTTCCATCTATCATTTGCAACAGATGCTCTAGGTTGTAGTATATCATCTACTGGTAAATTTAGATAAATTTCTTTTTCAACTATTACACCTGATTGGTTAAAAGCTGATATAGGCAATATATTTATTGTAATCATTCCAAAGCATAATAAAACAGTTATTATAATATTCATTATTTTTTTCATATTACTTTTACCTGGTATATTGTTATTGACTTATTTAACTGTCAATTTTGTATACCTGTTCCTTTCATTAAATTTTGTTCATAATTGAATTGTGGATATGTACTTTGATCTTATCATCCTGTAGTTTGACTACCTCAGAAAGGTTACCACCACATCTTTGTATCTTAATTATAGTTAGATAAGTCTTTGAACTTGTATTTTGCATCAGGATCTTTAATACTCTGTTTGCGGGTTGATTACATATCACTATCTTATATGCTTTAAAGAAAAGATGTGCTTTTTATATTTTACATTGGTATTGGTGTTGATGTTGATGTTGATGTTGGCAAATTTAAATACTATGCCTGTGTTATTTCTTCTGAAAGTGAAGTTCTTATTGAACCTTTCTTCTTCCCCGATAATCTTGAGAATTTCGAATCATTTTTCTAAACCATTGACCACTGATGCCAAGCGCAAATCTAAAATCCATAAAACCAAGAATGATAAAAAAGATACTTTTATTATCTGTTTAGTACTCTTTGGTAGAGATTATACTTCCTAGTATGTTCATTTTTCATAATAGTTTTCTCTATCATTAAAAATAAAATTATACATTATTACTTATAAGCTAATAATAAATGTTTTTAATAAAACCAACTTTAAACTTTTGATGTAATATTACCTCTTATACATATTATATAATGACTTATACATAACGACTACTAATATAATAATTATTATTGACTAAGTTCATTAATAATTCCATCAAGTATTTTATAATTATATCTTCTTAAAAATATCTATCCGATTAACAACTCTATATTATAAAATAACAAATATACTGCAATTTATATTATATACAATTACATCTTTTAAACGTTTTTGATGTATATTTATAGCTGAATATATACAAATATTCAGTTTAATTTATTAGTTGGCAAAAAATATTTTTTGATATCATATCTTGGTTACTTCAAGAACTTTTTTGTCAGTCAAGTTTATTTTAATATTCCTTACATACTTCTTGAAAAGTTCACATTTTAATTCTTTGCCTAATCGATTGCACTCTGGAAATTCATTTTAATCTTAGCACTTTTATGTTTCTTTGCAACTTCATTCGGTCTTTGGAGTAATGTCTTATCAAAATCTTTGGAAGAAAGTATGATGTTTGGAAATATGTTTGCAATTATTGGAACTATTGTCTCTGGCGGGATCACTCAAGTAACAAATAATGAAATTTTTAATTATGTTGTTCAATTTTTCCCTCAAAAACAAGTTATGACTACGCTTTCAGCTCTAGAAAACAAAAACGTTTTACCGACTTCAGGAATAATTTATTCCCTTTTACTTTCACTTGTTTTAATTATATCAGCAATTGTTATTGAAAAAAGAAAGCTGTCAGTTAGGTAATAATACAAAAAAACACACTTACTTAGTAAGTGTGTTAACTCCATTATGGAGCCATATTGGTCGATATAATCGAACTCATGCTTTTTAAAATTAAAAGTTATTGTACCATAGTTCCTCTACCAATATTATACTATAATAACAGGTGTTTATCAACTAAATTCTAGTTATTTTAAGTACTTTTTTTTCTACCAAATTTATTTTAATGTCTTTTACATATTTTTGGAAAAGCTGACATTTTAACTCTTTGCTTATAGAGGTAATATTACTCACTTTCTTTCTTTGAAATTCCTGAATATTATTTAATTGCTTTTTATAATAGCTTATTTTTTTATCAGTTCTTTTTTTAAAATCATTATACTCTAATAACTGTTCTTTTGTCCCTTCTGTAACTGTTATTTCATAATAGTTTGAAACAATTTTTGACAATCGCCTTATCTCTTTTTCAATTTCCTTTTCTTCACTACTTTTTTCTATATTTAAAATTTCTTTATTATATAAATCATTAGTAACATTCGTTAATTGACGATCTATTATTTTTTCATTAATTCTCTTATTACATTTTGGACAATAATAATAAAAGTATATTTTGCCTTTTTTATTTGTTGTTTTTTGTTCTAAATGCGTTGAACAGTCATTGCATATACAAAGATTATGATACGCATAATCATGTTTTTTAATTCTTGCAGATCGATTAATAAAATAATTTGCTCTATAAAAAGTATCTCTATCTATTATTAAATCCGTTAAAATATTTGTATATATTTTACCATTCCATTCAATCTCACCGATATAAATTCTATTTTTACACATTCTAATAAGTGTCTTATCCACCCATGAACGCCCTAAAGCCTGTTCAATGGTTAACTCAGCAGCTAATTGTAATGCACTTTTTCCTAATGAAATCTCATGAAAAATCCTTTTCACAATTCTAACCTCTTCAATATTGTTTGAAATCACTAGTTTTTCACTGGTTTCTCTGATATATCCCAATGGTGGTTTCCCACCAAATGGATATAAACCATTTTCAAGTTTATCTCGGATCACATCTTTAACTCTTTGTGATGTGAGTTCAGGCTGAAGTTGAGAAAAAATCATCGAAACATTTGCATTAGCTTTTTCCATAGGATTCTTTAAATCAGTTTTAGGATTATCAAGCGGAATTAAAGAACAATTCTTATTATTGCATATCTTTATAATTGAATTAAAGTCCATAAGATCTCTGGTCAGCCGATCGAACTTCATCATAACAACCATTTTATACATTCCTTGTGAAATTCCAGCTAAAAGGTCTAATAAATCCGCCCGGTTGGTATTAGTACCTGATTTTCCACCATCAGAGTAAATATCAATATCATCTTCTGTATATCCCATTTTATACACAAATTTTCTGCATTGATTTTCCTGAACTTCTAAACTACAGCCTTCTTCATATTGCTTTTTAGTTGATACTCTTATATAAATAGCTATCCTTCGAGTATCAATATTATCTGTATTATTCAAAGTCATTGTTATTATCCCCCTCAAAAATATAAAATAAAAAAAGAACAAACAGCTGTTTATACACTTTTTCAGTTGTTTGATTAAATAATCTTTTTCGATTAAATTATAATATTTTTATATTATATCTTTCAATATATTAATAATGTTTTTTTACTATTTTATAATAAAAATTGATTATTTATATTTTTAGAGGTATAATAGTAATGAGGTGGAAAATAATGCGTAAAAATAAAAAAGATGATTCAAAAATAACTTTAAAAATAAAATCTCTTTTAGCAGGAAAAGGTCTTTCGTTTGCTGATTTTGGAAGAACAATTGGTGCTATTCCTCAGACAATGAATAAAAAAAGAACTACTGATTCATATCGAATAAACGATCTTATTCTTTTAGCTAAAGCAACCGAAACAAAATTATGCTTTATAGATCAGGATGGAAAAATACTACTAGAATTCAATGAAGGAGATATAAAAAAATAACTAGTGGTCACACATGACCACTAGTTTCAAATTTATTCATTTATAACAATGCATAAGAGTGAAAAATAAAAAAGCGAGTGAACATGTATGTTCACTCGCTTCAGCACCTTTTAATAGGAATATTTTTAAATTATTAAATCAATATCATCTTTAGCTAAATTTATAGCATCTATATCATTCTCAATTACTTTTTCAATATATTCTCTACATTTTACTTCTAACAAAGAGAAGTCACAGCATCTTTCTTTCACTTTAGGGGGTAAATGCCCTTTTCTATACTGTGTCTGAAAAACACGTACTTTATTTAATAATTCTTTTTTATGATCATTTATGTATGTTATCTGATTTTCTAATAACGCCTTATATCGCTGATCTTTAACCAAAGGTAAAACCTCTTTTAGACATTCTATCGGCGTAGGAAGCATATTATTTATGTTTACAATTCCCCATTTACCTTTATTTATTTTATAAACATCTATTGCTTTGTCACTCATTTTTATATGTTTAGGTTTAGGGGAAGATAGTGGAGCAAAATAATTTTTATCTTCAAATGTATACACAATTCCTACATACGGTCTAGTCTCTGACTTGTTATAAGGTACTTTTGTGTCATATTTTCTTAAATAATCAATGTATTCACTATTTATGTAATATATTTTTATTGTTTTCATATGTTTATTTCCTATTCAATAAATATTGGCAATTCTATACAGAATTGCCAACAACTTTTTTAATTCCCTACTATGGCAAGGGTATTCCAACTTTTTCCGTTCCCTACTATGGCAAGGGTATTCCAACTTTTTCCGTTCCCTACTATGGCAAGGGTATTCCAACTTTTTTTGAATGTTTCCATTCATTAAACTATACTCATTATATAATATTTTATTCATTTTTTCAATATGAATTGCTTAATTTACTGATATTTATACTCATAATTTACTGATCTGTTTTTTTCTAAAGTATCAATATTTTTACCCGAGATTTCATCATAGTACCTTTTATTTTCTTTGTCATAAACTCTATACTGCTCATCTTCAATTATATATATGTATGCTTTTTTATTATACTTTACCCATGATACAGCTTCCTGATCAACTTCTAAGCAAGTTCTTTGATCACGAAGCATAACGAGTTTTTTCCCTTCTCTGTCACTGTCGAGTATCTGCTCTTTATTTGCATAAAAACCTTTAGTCAGTATTTTATTCATTTTATCAATCTCGTTACGATAATTGTATGATTTTATATAGTTAAGTCTATCTATCTTTTCTTCAATTTTTTTTATTGCAAGCAAACAGGCATTAGTTTCAGCTTTTAATGTATTTGCTTCTGTTATAATCTGTTTTGCTTCTTTTATAGATGTAGTTGGTTTAAAAGCATTTAATTCTTTTTTAGCTTCTTCAAATAATTTAAGTTCTTTACTGTAGTTTTTTTTCATTTCTATTTTATCAGCTGAACCGCACTCTTTTAGAGCATCATTATAATAACAGGTTTCAATGTAAATTTTAGCTATCGGCATAAGTTTCTGGAGCTGGCGATTGTGAATCTTAAGATTATCATAATTTCTTTTTAAAAAGGAATAATCATCTTCATATTGCAGGATACGCTGATCAACATCATTGTAGCTGTTTATTTTTTCACTATTCATTATTTCAAAAACTTTATTGATCTGATTGATTTCTTTCACTATAAGATAGCGCCTTTTATAATATTCACTGCTGTTTTCATCTGTTAAATTATTAGCTAAAGTATCCTGCTTATTAATAAAAGTCTTCATCTTATACTGCTGTAAAGACATATAACCACTTAATTTGTTACGGTTAATTTTATTAGATTTTTGTTCTTCAGGGATATTCTTATATAAAATATGTTTTGATTCAAGTAACTGATCCTGATAAGTCTTGTAACGAATAGATTTTATCCTTTGTCGAAGGTTTTTCTCTGAATATTTTCCATCATCTATAGTTTTTAATCTCACAAATCTTTTCATCCCGAAAGTTTTGACACTAATATATTTACCACGATTTATTAAATATCCTTCATTTTCCAAAAGTTCAAGCAGTTCTTCAAAGTCTTCAGCGTTTTCAATTAGTCGTTCTATATCTTCTTTTATTTGTACTCTCCATGACTTATTTGCAAAATTGTACAAAAAATTTTTGTTGCTGTATTTGTTTATTGGTGGAGCATCATTTAATACCGTTAGCCCGTATTCTTTACTTATTTCATCAGATATCTTGCGCAGATTTGATATTCCTTCCTCATGCCATAAACTGTCAGTAAGTTTTTTCCCTGTCTTGATATTGACACTGTTTAAAACTATATGATTGTGTATATGTGCTTTATCGATATGAGTAGCTACAACTGCCTGAAAATCCGGATATAACCGTTTAGCAGTTTCTATTCCTATTTCATGTGCTTCTTCATAAGTCAGTTTATCAGTGTAATTAAATGACTGATAAATATGATAGCCGGTACGTTTTCCTTTATTGTTATATAAACGGTTCATCATCAGCATTTCATTGTGTGCAAGATTTGCATCAGGTGAACAGTTGATTCCGCTGACAAGCAGTCCACCATCTGTTTTATTTGGATTTGTAATATAAATAAGACAACCAAGATTACTTTTATGTAATGCTTTTCTAAATGTCACTGTCATAATCATTCACCTCTTCATGAAAGACATATAATTTTTTTGAAATTGTTGTGTAAAGTTTTTTCTGTTCCTCCAGACATTGTTTAGCAAGCAGTTTTGCCTGAAGCATATCCTGTTTTGTGGCAACAGTGTTTTTGGACATGTTATTAAGTTTTCTTGCAATCTGATTGATATTATTCCCAACTTGTTTTATTTCACTAATAACTTCTTCTTTGTTGTGGACAGTTTCGATAACTACTTTTCCATTCAGTACCCGATTACGAATAAAAGAAGCATAATTTTTACATTGAAAATGTTTTGCAAGCCATGTAACTTTTTTCCATTCATCATTGGTAAAATACAGTTCGTATCGTTTTTTATCTTCTCTTCTTGACATATTTATTCCTCCAAAGAACAGTAAGTAAAAATATAGAACCAGCCAAAAACAGTGTTCATATGAACACTGTTTTTGGCTGAGATTTTTTGCGTGTACGCACGCTAAGAAACGGTTACGTTTCTTCTAAAATTCAAAGAGTGTTTTGCACGATTTGAATTTTCGCAAGCATGGTGTCTGTCCGGACACCCTACCTGCGGTAGCTTGTTGGGGAAACTCCCCAAACCCCTTAAAAATTTGAACATTATATATGTTCAAATATAGTAACATATATAAAAAACAACTGGTTATATATGACCAGTTGTTTACATTTCAATATCTAATTCTATATCCATTTTATTATCTATTTCTCTAACTTCATCTATTTCAATTCGACCTTCAAGCCACTGTAATGCAAGTTCTCTATTTGTAATTTCTTCAATATTCGGTAAACCGTTTTCTCCTTGAACAAAATCATAACATATGTATTTACGATTTTCAAAATCAAAAAACATAAAACTGCTGCCAAAATTTTGTTGAACCTGTTCACAATATTCTTTATACTCTGTTTTATTTCGATTAAATGTTTTAGTGAACTGATCAAATTCTTCTTTTGAAATTTCCAGCACTTCTGGAAATTTACTATTTTCAGTTTTTTCTAATTTATGAATATTAGTCAGTATTATATTTTGGTATCGTTCTTTAGAAAAGGGTTCAACTGACTGATCTATTTTATATAAAATCTTGTCCATATCCTCTAGTCGGGCACATGCCTCCTCAAAAGCTTTTTTATAATCCTCTTTTGAAAAATCATTATCTTTTTTTAACCTTATTTCTTTATCTTTTAATTCCAGTTCACGTTCTTTTAGCAGATTGGCTTTTTTCAATTCATTATCAATAGATGATAAAGTATTTTCAATATTATCCGCAAACCGCAGATCTCTAACAGTTTCAAATAAAACCATTTTATTCTTCCTTTCAATAAATATATTTTAATTTATAGTAATTTGGTAGAACTAATATAAAGTTACTTGAAAGCCTTCACCTGTAGGTTTGACTTCATATCCGTTCTTTCCATTTTTTTCTGCATACTCCAGAGCCTGATTATAAGAATCAATTGAATTTCCGCTAAAGAATTTATTTTCAGCAGATGGCTTTTCTTTTTTATCAGATGGACTGGATGTGACATTTTTCCTATTTACTGATTCATCAGCTGGTGAATCAGCCACTGTATCACTATTAACAGTTACCGGTTGTTTAACGGTAACCTGAATATCTCTGGATGTCTCATTGCCTGCTTTATCCTGAAGAACATAGTTTAATACATAACTACCGCTTACCGCAGTGTTTATTTCATTATGAATAACATCTTCTGCACTTAATTCATCAATATTATCCTCAGCTTTGATTATATATGATTTATAGTCAATACTGTCATTTGTGTTGATTTCAATAATTTCCTGTGATAATTCCAAAACTGGAGGTATATCATCATAAATATTAATCTTTAAAACTGATTTCTCTGTGTGATAATCATTTTTTAATATAATATTTGCCTGATAAGTACCTGGTGTTCCATTTTTTAAACTCTTTAAACATTTTTTTGTTTCTTTATCATCACTAACCTTTAATTCAAAATACTCTTTATTGTAAGATTTAATTAAATCTTCAATATCAACATCCCTACTTGCGCTGGATGCGATTCTAAAAACATCATTAGAAAATTCATAATCATCAGTATTCATTTTTATTTCAGAATTAAAATAATTAAAATTCATATATTTATAAGTAAACAGAAAACCCGATATGCTTATAAGAGCTATAGTCACTACTATGATAGAAATAATTATAATTTTTTTTCTTTTCTTTCTGCGATAGAGCATCAATAATTCAGTTTCATCAATCATTTTCACACCACCTTATATTAATTATCTTCATGCGATTAACCGTCTAATAACTGTTTGTTATCAGGGTTATTGAGTTACATTTCCATATCGATTTCACTATTGTCTAAATCTTTAATATATATATCCGATAGATTAGTAATATCTTTAGGTGATGTAACTATAATCGCTCCCATTTTTATTAAATCATTGTTTCCCTGAAAATCTTTATCCATGACACCTGATGGGATGGCATAGACATTTTTTCCTTGCTCAAGAGCATGGCTGACAATTATATGCTGTTTGGATTTTGTCTCGGTTTCTGTTAATAAAACTTTATCTGAAATGCCGGATACTAATCTTAGTCGCTGAACTATTTGATCTTTTTTCACTTCTAATTTTCTAGGATATTCACTTATGATAAGCCCGTTTTTGCACATTGCTTCATAGAGTTCCTTATTTTGCTTTGGATAATAGCTGTCTATACCGCAGGGAAGTACAGCAATAACCTTATCACTGATTTTCATAGCCTGCTTTAATGCAATTGTGGCCACACCTTCCTGCATACCTGTTATAATAACATCTTCTTTCTTTGCTAATTCATCAACGTAAAGCTCAGTACACTTTTTTCCATATTCGCTTGGTTTCAGTGAACCAGCAACAGCAACCGAGTTCTTATCAACGAGTGACAAATTTCCATGATAGTAAAGAACAAAAGGGGGACATGATATTTCTTTCAGCTTAGCAGGATAATTATCAGACACAAGAGTTGTAAATTTAGCACTGCTGCTTTTATAAAAAGTTTCAAACAGTTCACTTCTCAGTTTTTCATCAACAGCTTCTTTAGATTTTAAAGCATCAAATATTTTGTTAAAATTCCCATCATATTTTAGCGAAAAATATAGTAATAATTCTTCCATATTAGCTCCTTCTGGTCATACCTGACCACTATATATTAATTTCAATTTCTGCTTTTGAGTAATCTTTTTCATTTTCTATTTTCTCAGGCATAACCTCTTGTATTTTTTCACGATTAAGTTCATCCAGACGCATAGCGTGCTTTTTATAATTTTCAAAGGCATCAGAAATTAGTGTTTCAACTTTTTTATTTACATAGCTTTTAACATCAGCAGTATCTTTTTTATTTTCTCCCAGCTCTTTTATTTCTTCTATCAGACAATCAAAAACTTTCTTAAAATGTTCTTTTCGTCTGATTGGGATTTCGAGTCCATAATTTTTATGAAACATAATACTTATTACATCCGCTTCAAATTCTTTCTGCAATGGACTTTTACCGTCTATATCATTATGATTTGAAATCATATGCCCAAACTCATGTGATAGAGTTGATAATTTTGCGGTGTCATCTAATAATGAATTAACAGCTATTGTATCTTTCTTATAATCATAAAATCCGCTCAATGTAATTGAATCAAACTGCTCACAATATACATTACATCCTAATGCTCGGCAGTAATCTGCAAGTACATCAGCAAGTTTTCCATGCTCTTTTGATTCATAACCGACCGACAGCAGAGCAGGGTATTTCTCTTTTGGATAATCTGTTTGACTAATATCAAAAACAGTTCCAGTTCCATATACTAGTTTTTCATAAATCTTCAGTTTACCGCTTTTAGCCTGCTCTTTAATATCATCTTTTGCTTCACTCCATTTAATATATTTTTCACTATTTTTGTCATAAATATATTTGATAGTTTTTGGAACAAGTATAGTCATTCCCTTTGAACCTTTTTTTATATTGGCATTTTTAGCTTTCCAGTCTTTAAAGGAAGCACAAAAACTTGCATATGGATTCTGTTTAAAAATAAGTGCTGTATTTTTTAACGAATATTTATAGAATTTAGATGAAAAAGCGAGCAGTTCATGCAGATCGTTTGATGAGGTTTGATAATTCCCAATCAAATCACTGATGACATGCTCGCTTTCTTGTAGCGTTTTATCCAGTTTTTCTTTAGCTTTTTTTATCTGTTCGGGGGAAGCCTTATATTTTTTAGTCATAATTTTTCTCCTTTAAATACAACTCGTAAACTGCATCATCCATCTCTTTCAATGTTTCTTCATTTGGAATTGGACTTCCAACAGGATACATATGTTCAACATAAAACATATCCCTAGTATTTTCATCTGCTACAACGGAAAATCCTTCTTTTTTTAAATTTTTTATGCATATTAAATTATTTTTCATATTGTTACCTTCTTTAATTAAAATAAAAAAGACAGCCATCGACTGTCTAAAAAGCAATTTAACGAGGGAGTAATTATCATACATACAACAACTGATTTTTGAGAAACTATTGCTGATACTCCCTCATCAGTTATTAGTTTATCATATAGAATAATAAAATTCTACTTATTTTTTAAAAATCAATAATTATTTTATTCTAAATATAGATAACAGTTTGTTATCTGTTATTAATATAATCTTCTACATGAATACAGGTGTTTTTTATCGCTTTCTACTGATTTAGTTGTTATGGCTTTACCTGTTTGGGGTGCATGGACAACTCTGCCACCGCCAATATAAAGCGTTACATGGTGTATACCGTTATATGTTCCATCTTTTGAATACAGAAGAATATCGCCTGCCTGTAATTCAGAAAAAGAAATTTTCTTTCCCATCTTCGATAAACTTTTTGTAGTCTGCGTACCGATATTGGCACCTGCCTGATAATACGCCCAGCATATCAGTCCAGAACAGTCAAATTTTGTCCAGTTTGGATCCTTGACCTGATTCATAGAGTGACATCCACCCCAGACATACATATACCCTAATCGTGTTAATGCTTTTTGTGCTATTGCATTTCCAAGAGTACTGTTACCTGAAACAACAGTTCCGCCTTCAATGCTGTCATTTGATCCATACTTTACTTGAAAATCAACACTGAATTCAGATATTAGATTTTCAGAATTATAATACTCTTTTGCTTCTTCAACTACCTTACTGTTTATATAACTGCTGTTTTTCTTTAGGCAGTCTACATAATCATCAAATGTTGCGTTTTTTATTTCAAGAGTTGCAACTCCGTTAGTATTTGTTTCTATATGTGTTTCATAAAGACCATCTTCATTCTGTTTTTCAAAAATCGAAAGAACTTTTTGTTCTTCCTCTGAAAATGACGGTTCCTCAAATATTGCCTGTATCAATGATAAAACAGCTTTCCAGTCACATCTGCCACGGATACCATAATTACAGATAATTGAACCATTAGGATTATTCTGCTCAAATAAGCCAACTTTTGAATCATAGTTTTGTGACCATGTTGTGCAGTAATTTTCATACTGGTTTATTACTTCCTTTCCGCCTGAAGAGCCAAAAACACTGGATACACCAGCTCCGCATACACATATAATAATTGCCGGTATAATTAAAAACGAAAGAAAAATCGAAAGTCGCAGTGTTAATTTTTTTAATATCTTTTTTAGAAGCAGAAATACTTTATTTTTAATAATATGTGTCCCTTTTCTGACAGAAAGATTAGCAATACTTTTCCCTACTTCTTTATCAATTGTCGAATCCCCATTTTGAATATCAGAACCTGACTTAATCAGTTTTGACGTTTTTCTTAAAGCAATGCCGGTTTTTTTAAGACCTTTGGAAACAGTTCCTGTATTTATACCAAAACGCACCTTTGTATCTTTTGTTTTAATATCTACAATTTTTTCACTGTCTACAGAATTATACTTTGTTTCCTTTTTTTCAATATTAGCTACTCTTGTTTTAATCATATTTTTTGATACATACATAGATCCTGTATCTTCAGCATACGATTCATTGACTCTGGTTTTTATACCGCTTCTTTTTTCATTTAATACAAATCTTATATCAGATGTTTTATCGATTGACATTTCATTTTCGCTTTTGATGATCGTCTTTATACCATTATGTTTTTTATTGATCAGGGATTCTATATCAGATATTCCAGCATCTGATATAGAATCTTCATCACCGCTGATTGTTTTAATGCGACTTGCTGTTTCTCTACTTAATACTTCGATTCCAACTGAAGGAAGTTTTTCTACACCTTTTGATACTGCCAGAATTTCGGCACTTAAAGCGCTAGAAGCATCTGACAAATCATGTACCTGACTTTTTTTTATTTCTGAATCATTCATCGCTGCAATGCTATGTTTGCATTATTTGAAGTATCATTAAGTTTGTATATATAAAAATCTTTAGGTACATTATTTCTAAAAGGCACTTTTGAATTTCCGTATACAATAATTCCCTGACCCGATATATCAGATGTTATATAACTTGCTTCTTCATTGCTTATATCAAAGATCTTACATATTTCAACAAGATCAAGCGGTTTCTGTTTCAAAACAACTGCAAATTCACTATTGCTTAAGATTTTTCTGCCGTTTTTATTTTCAAGAATATCAGCAATATTTTGGGTGATGATAGTTGGAAATGAATTATATTTTCTACCTTCTTTATAAAGCTTAGCTACAAACTGAGCTGAATAAACATTTTCAAGCAGAACATGAAATTCATCAATAATTATCCATGTATTTTTCTTGAGTTTTCGATTATTAGTTATGCGATTCCAGATATGATCCAAAACGACTAGGTATCCGGTTTTTAAGATTGATTCAGGTAATTTGCTGATATCAAAACTAACAAGTCTATTATGGATATCTATATTTGTTTCATGTGCAAACATTTCCAGTGAACCTTTAGCGTACCTTTCCATAATCAAAGCAAGATTTTTTGCTTCTGATTCCTGCTGACTGCTTAATTCATCCCAGAACTTCTTTAAATTTGGAATCAATGATTTGTCTGAAAAACCACTGCGCTCGTAATCAAAAAATAAATTTTTTACACATCTGTCAATGATTGATTTTTCACTTCCGGTAAGATCACGTCCACCAAGAAGTGATTCACACCACGCAAGAATCCATTCAATCTTAGATTTGATAGGTTCTTTATCATCATATCCTATATCCATGTGAAAAGGATTCAAATAAGTTTTTGATGTATTTGATATTTCCAGTGTCTGTCCATTAAATTCTTTAATAATATTATTGTATTCTGTATTAAGATCTACAATAATAACATCATCGTCAGGATATTTATTCATAATCTGTTCAATCATAAATTTGATAATAAAAGACTTTCCAGCACCCGCAGTAGCCAAGACACAGCCATTACCATTTAACTGCTTTTTCCTATCTACAATTACAGGATTTTTCGATAATAGATTCACACCATAATATATTCCATCTTTATGAATAAGGTCTTTCGTATTAAACGGTACATGTACAGCAGTAGCTTCAGAGGTAAGTGTTCTTAATATCTGTAAATTATCTCTGCTGAAAGGAAGAACATTTTGAATCCCTTCAAGCTGTTGAAAAAGTAGCGGTTTTACATTGCATAACTGTTCGCCTGCTATATCCATGATTCTTTTACAGTTTCGATTCATTTCATCTGCATTTGAAGCTACAACCATTATTAGAAGATTAGATCTAAAAATCTTTTGATTGTTTTTTTGAAGATCATTTCTAAGTTGTTTTGTATCTCTCAGCTTGTCTTCTAACTTTTCATCCTTAACAGCATTATAATCAATATGCTGTTTAGCTGCTCTTCTTATTTTAGCTAAACGCTCTGACTTCATACCAGTAATTTTTTTATTTACTTTCTTGATAGATTTTGCACTATTAGTAGGGTTGATGTTTTGCGTTATATAAAGTTCCATTTTCTGTTTCGAAAGAACATTATAAAGTTTTGGAGTAAGCGAACTTGGCAGATCATCAAGATATAATATCTTAACAAATTTTTTATTATCTATTAACGCAAAATCCTTATTTTTAAACAGAATAGATTTTGGAGCTAAAATATCATATACGGTTGCATTTTCTTTTTTTGCGTATTCCTTTATAGATAGATTATTTTTATCTGTCCATTTAGTGCAGTTGAAAAAATTATAAAGTATTTCCAACCTTTCATCTACAGATATTCTTCTAATAGAAGACCCAAGCTCCTTAAATTTTTCTTCAGATTTGAGCTGAATATCTATAAATTTTTCCTTAACATCATCATATGAATCATTTTTTATCGTGACAGCAATATAACGTTTTGATTCTAGAGTTTCATTTATATTGCCAACCCCCAGTTCAATAAGCTGGTTGGTTTCTTCAGCAATTTTAGGAGAGGGGAGCGTTGCCACATTTTGAAGCATATACTCTTTTTCGAAAGTTTTGCTGTTTATTGGCTGAATAATATTTATTACCTGAATATGACAATCAGGAGAAAAAGAATTTAAATAATCTACCCACTTTAAAAAGATATTTTCCTGCACATCTAATTTTGCTTTTGCAAATGAAATATCTGAATATTCAAAACAGATCGAATATAAACCGTCTTTTATTTTAAAAACCTTAGTGTCTTCATAAAAATCATTAAAAAATGTTTCAATCACTCTTTGAGTGGTTACTGGCTTATCTATGGGTTCTGATTTAATTTTAGCTAAACCATTTATTAAATCATTTTTTACTTTAACTTTACTCATTTTTTTCAGCATCCTTCTTTTTTAAATATTCAATCATCATCTGTTCTATCTGATGATCAGAAAAATTATTTACTATATTATTTTGAGCATCACTGACCCAGCCCTTTTTCAATGCTTTTGCTTTAAACTTTTCTAATTTTTTCTGTTCTTTTATTTTTTTTCGTTCTTTTCTGGTAATTTTGAGCTTTTTAGCTGTTTTATCCTTTATAATATCTTTGCTTTTTTTATCTGATTCAAAAGTTGATTGCTGGATATTATTTTTAACATAATCCTTGCAGGCTTCCTGTACCTGTAGAGAAGCTTTTTTAGACAAACTTTTTTTTATTCTTGTGACCAGTTTGAGTTTTTTCATATACTCCTTTTCTAAAAAGATTTCTTTTTCAGTTTTATAAGGTAGTTCTTTGAAAAATACCGTTTCTTTTCTGAAAATATATTTTACTATTTTTTCGGCTGGCATTTTTTGAATTGGAATAAAACCGATAAAAGCAAATGGAATAGCGTATGCGATTATAATATAAGATATTGGATCTTCTCCAAGCATTGTTCTGAATTTTAGATAAAAGGGAACTGCTGTAATACCAAAAAGTATAACTGCTATCCACTGCCTGAAAGTAAACCAGTAGAATTTTTCATGATAGTCATTGATTTCTTCGTGAACTCTTATTTCTATTTGATCCATGTTAACCTCCTATGCACCTGTCAATTCTCTAGCTATTGAATTTCCAAAATTCATTAAGCCAAGATATAATGCATTGATTATAATTACAGCAAGAACAACATTTATTCCCTGAGCACTGTCGCTCAATCCTGACAGCATCAGGGAATAAATTTTTGTGGATATCATAATAACAGTGGCTTCCAGTCCTAAAGATGCCAGTGACATAAAAAAACGTTTAGCCCCCTGTGAAGTTGCTTCATTTGTAGCCATAGCTAATGGAATCGCACATGTACTGCTGTAAATGACCATTTTAAATATTCTTGTAAAAACTATAGTCACTACACCAACTACTGTTCCTAAATATATCACCCATATAATGATCGTCAGTGCAAAATAACCTAACTGGGCAGCCATAGATCCTGAGCATATTTCAGCCATAATCTGCCCTAGGTCTGGAGTTGCACCAGAACTACCAATTTTTACCCATACTGAGTGATATATATCCTGTGTTATTTGCAAAATCATTGTTGCAAATTTATAGCTGTTTGTCATAATAACTTTTATAAAGATAAACTTACAGATTGTCATTGCCACTCGTTCCCAAGTAACTCGCTCCGGATCACTCATTCTTTGCAACAGTTCAAGCATACAGAATAGTGTCAAAAGTGAGTATCCAAAGGGGAGAATTACGCTATGCACCATTGAGCCTAAACTCCATAATGAACTCAATTCATTTTGTATATTATTCAGGCTTAATAGATGAACTACTGTTTTTGTAAGATTACTGCATGATATCGTTTGACCGAGGATGGTGAAAGAGAGATTAAATATTTCTATAATAAAATCATCAAACATAAAATCAATCCTTATAATCCGAATATATCAGGGGATTTAGCAATACCAATTAGCATAAATCCTGCCATAACTACCATTAACCCTCTGTATTTTCCATCTGCATCATCTCTCGTCCATCCTGCACAGAACATCACTCCTCCAATCAGTGCGAGAACTCCACCGATTTTTACCATCCAGTCAGTGAGATACGTAACAAAATTGTCAATCGCTCCGGTATTGCTTTCAGCATATACTATATTGGTTGATATAACGAAAGCAATCATTGCTGTATGAACAGCTAAATATGCTTTTTTATATTTTTCATAGCTCTTACATAAACATTTTTTTAATTTTTTCATATTTTCCTCCATAAAAATGGTGGTCATATATGACCACCATTGCTTTCTATAAATTTGATAAATCTGTATCCTGATTTCCTACAACTTTAAATTTAGCAAGATCAACAGGATCTATGCTGTTTGAGGCAATTGTAACTATTTCTGCATTGATACCCATTTCTTCAAACTTCTTTTTCTTGATTACTTTTTTATGATTAGCTTCAAGATATTTTCTATGATCATACAGATTATTTATTGTTTTTGGATCTCTAGGTTCAAATAAAGTTTTATATCTTGGATGTTTTTTCAAATCATAAATATCAGAATAAAACACATTATGTTCAGTATTGGAAATTTTAGCAATGCATTTTCCTTTTGGCATTCGACCGATTTCATCCTTAAAAGCAAGTTTTCGTCCAACGATATCATAACTTTTGCTGTTTGAACCATTTTTTGAAAATGTACGTGATGTCGATTTTTTATACCAAGTCTTACTGCCTAGCATATTTTCCATGTATTCCAGTGTCGAATCTGAATTGGAACCAAGAAAAAGAATCGAATCACAGCAGTCAAGAATTGTTTCCCAGCTTTTTTCATAAAGTTCCTTGATCTGCGAAAGAGATTGTAAAAATATCGCAAAACCAACATTAAATGAACGTACATATGCAAGATTTTCAGCAAAACGTGGAATTTCACCCAGTTGTTTAAATTCGTCAAAGTATATATCTACAGGTGTAGGGAGATACCCATTAAATTTATTTGCATTATAATCCAAAAGACTAAACATCTGAGAATACATCAGATTTGCAAGAAAGTTAAATGCATCATCTGAAGGCTTAGTAACAATAAATATTGCAATTATTCCCTGTTCTTCAGGCATTCCTAAACTATCTAATTCTAAGTCATCATATGATGTTAAATTAGATACTTCTTCTATATTCAAGGGAGCAAGACGAGCAACAGCTGTCAAAACAATAGTTCTAAGCATTTTTCCTCTAGCAGATTTAAAGTGTTCGTACTGCTTTACTCCAACATGATTTGGTTCTTCTGCTTTCCATTTTTCAAAAATATCATCCAGCTGGCACTTATCATTTTCATCAGGATTTGCTTTTCTGATCAGATCAAGCATTGTTGAAAATGTATGTTCGTTTTCAGGAAGTCTAAAAAGCATATAGTAGGTTATTGCCTGTAAAAATATCATTTCTGCTTTTTCCCAAAACGGATCACCTGTACTGCTTTTGATCGTAGTCGATTGAGTAGCTTTGAACAAAAGATTAATTAGAGACATGACATCATCCTGAGCTAAAGTTTTTTCATTTGTCACCTCAGCTATATCATCATCAAGATGGTATATAACTTTTGGGATTTTTTTAATATAATGAAAAGGATTATAATGGTTGGATTCATATTTTTTATCAAGATTAAATACTTTGATTCTATAACCCAGCGATAAAAGAGAGTGCCCTAACGCTCTCAACGCTTCACCTTTAGGATCAGTTATAACTATCGAACCTGTAGCAGAAAGAATATTGGGATATAAAAACGCTCTCGTTTTTCCGGTTCCGGGTCGTCCGCAGATAAAAATATGTCTGTTTATATTGCTGATATTTGCATCTTTGGCAAACTGCTCGGTGTTTGTGATAATCACATTGTTCTGATAATTTTTAGCTTTCATTTTATTAAGATCCATAGCATCACCCCATTCAGCGGTACCGTATGTCTGTTCCTGAACAGTTCTTTTATAACTGCCAAGATAAGTATTTATCAAAGCAAAAACAAATATCGCAACAAAAAAAGCAGTCATAACTGCCTGCCTGTCTAAAATTAAGGGAAATGATGGGTCGATTATTCTATTTAATGACGTTTCCAGATATTCCATTTTTAAAGGAGTATTGTTTATTTTCATAAGCGAATATACTCTTATCGAATATAAAGAAGCTATCATCATAGGTATAATATATATTAATTTACTGCGTTTTCGTTCTTTTTTTACAAGCACTGTATATAACCTCTATTCTTCAATATTCAGTTCGAGTTCCTTACCTAAATCAATATCTTTACCGACATCATTAATACTGATTTCCTTGTCTTTTTCTATATTGTCTAAAACTTTCTCTAAGGATGGCTTCCTGATGTCGTTCTCGAACTTTTTTGACAGCTTATCCTCCTCAACGAATACTGTCCACTGATACTGATTATTTTCATAACTTCTTTGAGCATTAAATGAAACATCACTATACTGATTTTTAAAATCCTTATAATCCTGCTCATTTTTGAATTTAAGCTGAACAGTATCTGCATAATTAATAGAAGAAGCGTTATGATCGAAATTTGCTTCCATGAGTGCATAGTTTTTAATATCATTATCTTTTAAAAGATTTTGATATTTTTCTAAATCCTCCTGTTTAACTATAACTGATACTATAGGATTATTATTTGAATCTCTATTTACATATGCAGAAAAGGTTTCAATTTCTAATGTCGTTTCAATGTTTGTTTTACAGAAATCTTCTTTTGAAATATCAATTACAGCATGATTTATCCCTTTAAACTCACTTGAAATCACACTTCCATACTCTCTGTTTTCTTCCATATTTTCTGGTTTCATATCGAGTTCTTCATGACTAACTTCTAAATCTTTTTCATCAACAATTCCATCTTTATTAAAATCTGTACGCTCAGAAGGATCTCTTGAAATCTGTCTTTTCAATCTATCTTCAGCAACCTGTTTTAAAATTCCTGTCATGATTTCACCATCAGCATTGCGGTATACAACTTCATATTTAGGTTCTTCAATAGTCTTTTTATCAAACCTTTCTTTCAGCAGTTTAAAGAAGCCTACATTATTTTTCCGGTTTTTAGCATCCACCTTAATGATACTGTACTGTATTTTCCAGTTTTTAGCTTGTTTTTTTACAATTTCTAAATCTTTTAGCGACAGGGGAGATGAACGTGAAAGACCGGATTTATTTTTAGACAGTGCCTTGTATGATCTGATAACAGAATATTTATCTGCAATTTTTAAAAATATTTTCTCGGCTTTTAAAAATATTTTTTTCATAAAGAGTGCCCCTCTTTTTAAATAATGCAGACCTCGCATTACTGCACGTTTAAAATCTCTAAGATTTGAATTAGCTTCTGATGATGCATCAGCCATATGCTACACTCCTTTCAAAATCATCAAATTTATCATTATCAACATTACCATCAGCAGTTGTATCAAGATCATAATCTTTATCTTTATGCTGATTATATATTCTCATTATTTCATCGGGTGTTTTTTTCTCTCTGATACCATTTAAATCAAGATTATACGTCCAGTTATCTTGAACCTTAAAGGAAATCATTCCATCTGTTTCTTTGTGTTTGTATGAAAACGGGATCGTCATAGTGGCAGTTTCATTTTTATAGGGAATTGAAACTACTGCATACTTAGTCCCATTTTTTTCAAAGGAATTAACATCATATTCTTTAAACAGCATATATGTCGTTTTGTTTTTCTTTTCTTTGGTATTAGATTTAAATACTTTAAAATCTTTTTCGATTTGTGAATATGATGCATTGGTAATATATGTAAATTTTTTATTCTCTGCATCATAGGAATATTCACCAAGTTTATTAATATTTTGTAACGATACACCTAAAGTCCTCTTATTATTTCCATACCATTTACATATTTCTTTTGGCGCAAAATAATAGCGGTCATTGTTTCTGCCCGCTTTAAAATAAAATCCTTTTTGTGTTTCTTTTTTTATAAGATTTACAAAAATATTGATATATCTGTTAGAAATACTTTTAGTATTTATCTCATTAGTTTTGGTGATTGTTTCTTTATGATCTTTTTGATCAGCTTTAATTTCTTTCACTAAACTTTTATCTGATATTTTGATAGACTTATCCTGATTTGGATATATCAGTATCGCCTTTAGTTTATTATCATCTGCTTTAAAACTCTTATCAAAATAATCGAGTATTCCCATCTTTACCTGCATGGTATCAAAAATAGTATTAAAATCGAAACAGATCATCTTTTTTTCATAAAAAGCTCTCTGTATATCCTTGAATTGAAACTGATTCATCATTTTAACAGGAAGGATATCAAACAGATCATCTATTTTGTCAATAACATAAGCTTCAGTTATATTGTTTTTATCTTTTAATTCATCATTTTCAAACGTTCTGTTATACTTTTCAACAAACTGAAACTGTCCTGTTTTAGAAAGAAATATTTTATTAGCACTGTTATTAGCATAGCAGTTATCAAAGAGTGACTGATATTTAAAAGTATTAATCTTTTTATACTGTTCATAGGATTTATTTTCTCTTAACACCGCATTTAGAAGATTAGAGCCTGCAATTGCTCCATCCTGATATAAATATCCGCCATCTTCCTGTAAAAGGGAATCAACCATTTTTAAAATATCTTTTTTGTTTTGAAGATAATAGTTTTTTAAAACAATGTCCTCTTTTTGGATTATTTCATGAGTTAGAATATCATCCAGTGCTCTATTAAGTGATACAGATAAAAATTTCGAATAATTTTTATTAACAGGGTGCAGAATCTCTTGAATTTCAGTTTGCGAATAATTAGAAATACTTTTAATGTATTCTGTAACTGCTGTTAAATTTGATCCTTTAAGCTGATCTTTAAAATTCCTGTAAATATCTTCAATGTTAACTAAATTAAGATCGCTTTTTAATTCCAATTCTTCTAAGTATCTTTTAATTTTAAAAACAACCGGTTTTTCTTTTAATCTCATAATCTCCGATTTAAGTGATGCGAGTTTTTCTCCTGCTTTTTCTTTATCTGTATTTTTCATTACTAATTCATAATATTCACCCAGGTCTTTTAGTTCGCCCAGGTCTTTCAGGTCAACTACATTTACCACTATACCATTTTGCTCTAACTGATCAATAGCCTTAATGATAGCATTTCGTCCCGGTTCGTCGTTGTCAAGCATTAGATTAACAGGTCGGTTAATACTTTTTAAAAGCTCAATATGCTTGTCAGTCAACGCAGTACCCATCAAGGCACACGTATTATGCAGTCCTGTCATTTTAGCTGCTATAACATCCATATACCCCTCGACAACGTATATACCATCATTTTCAGTATGCTTTTTAGCATCATAAAAATTATATAGTATATCGCCTTTTTTAAAGATTTCATTCTCTTCAGTATTTAGATATTTGATACTGCTTTTTTCTTTTGAAAGAATTCTTCCGCTAAAACCGGCAATATCACCTCTATCATTTCTTATTGGAAAAATAATACGATTTCGCAGTACTTCATATCTTCCGTTTTCACTTTCTTTAGCTACTCCTACAGCATTTGCGTTTAAATAGTTCTTGTCATTTAAAAGGGCAGTATTTTCCGGGCAGAAGCCTAATTCAAGATCAGCAATAACTTCATCGGATAATCCTCTTTGATAAAGGTAGTCAAGAGATTTTTTACCGGATTCAGTCTGATTCAAATAGTATGAAAAAACTTTATTGATATTGCTGTTTATTTTAACCATTTGCCTTTGATTTGCATTTAAATAATCTGTTTCTTTATCGAGAGTATTTTCTATTTGTATATCAATATTGCATATTTCAGCAACTTTTTTTATTGCATCAATGCGTTTAAAATTTGGATTATTATTAACCTTATTTTCATACTGAAGAACAAAGTCAACTGCATTGCCTGCTGTCTGGCAGGAAAAACATTTAAAAATCTGTTTATCGGGCGATACTGACATAGAAGGATTTTTATCATCATGAAAAGGGCATAATGCTTTATAGTTGCGTCCTGCTTTAAAAAGACTGATACCATACGACTGTATAACATCAATAATATTGCTTTTTTCTAATACCTGTGATGTTAAAGTGTTATTCATTTTTTTCACCTCCATACGACACCGCACAGATACATCCAGTATCAATAAATCCAGATTGAAAAGCTGTAAGTAATTCTTTAGGAATACCTTTTATCTTTTTTATATGATCAAAATAAAGCAGAGTAAAGGTATCGTTATTTAAATCAACATCATAAAGAATCGAGAGAGAGAAATTTATTTTATTGTCCTTCATATAAATTCCTTTCGTTCTTACTGGTCATACCTGACCAGTAGAATAAAAGAATCAGTGAAATATAGTATGTTATACAAATGTAAAAACAATATATTTACCGATTCTTTATTTGTGCATGTAATTTTTTTTCTATGTTACTGTCATTAATTCTTCATATTATTAATTTTTTCTTTTTCTAAATTTAAATAAACCTAATCCCAATAAAGATAATCCGCTTAATCCAAATAATATAGCAGTATTTGTATTGTCGCCTGTTTTAACTTTCACCGGCATCAGCTCATCATACATTACTACTTTTTGAATTTTGCCCGATTCTTCAACTTTAAAGTTAATTGACTGTGCTACTTTATAATTTTTTGGAGCAATAGTTTATAGCGATAGGTAAAACTTTGATATTATCTCCATCTTTTCCCCCGCTCCACAC
>OBJX01000072.1_pt1 | contig 84986 bp, 79 predicted proteins | sample 1481631 | NCBI WGS metagenome assembly OBJX01 (sample SAMN02364490, study PRJEB22542) | human gut metagenome | isolation source: fecal sample | host: premature infant | place: USA: Chicago, IL | collected 2012-01
TCAGTTGGTTAGAGCACCACCTTGACATGGTGGGGGTCGTTGGTTCGAGTCCAATTAAACGCACCATAATGCGTCTGTAGCTCAGTTGGTTAGAGCACCACCTTGACATGGTGGGGGTCGATGGTTCGAGTCCATTCAGACGCACCAATCATCTTTCCTTCTGTAATTCCTGAATTTTATCACCTGCTCCCCGTTGGTATTGCTGACTTAAAATGTTGTGTTTTGGCAAAGCGTTTTCCTTGCATAGTCCATACTAGTCCACATGAGTGCTAAGGAAGCCAACCCTTTTAATGAGCATCAAAAATCGATCAACAGACCACGCCGTTTAATTTCTTAATGATAATCATTCCATTCATCATAAATATATGCATATGCAAATCGATATATCAGATACCCCACCAGGAATTCCACAACTGAAAGTAAACCCCAGAGAAATTTATATTCACTTACTGAGAAAAAAAAGAACCAACCAGCCAGCGCGATACCTGAAGCACCTAATCCCATCCCAGCCCCTCTGATAACACGGGAAAACAGGATGAGTAATGTTCGTTTTATATTCATAATCCACCAAAGAAATATTCACATATTTTGTTAAATTCTGCTGGATTCTTATCACTGGCCATACACGCTGTTTCGAAAGGTTTTACAATATCCTCAACATGAAAATACAGAAGATCCAGATCTCGCAGATTTTGCAGTTTATCATGCAGTACCGGATTTCTGCGCTTCAGATATCGGGACGTGTATATTGCTCTGGATGTTTCAGCTCCAACGGATAATAATAATCCGGCAAGACTTCCTGCAAAAAAAAGCGGACACTCCTCTTGAGGCGTTCCCCTCTTCCTCATCCCGCTCCGCGTCAGGTGCTGCGGCTTCGGTCCTGCCGCCATATGGGTTAACAGTTGCTGATTCAGCAGGCTGTCGATATTGCGCCCCCCGGTGAACAACCATCCGGTAGCGTGACTGCCCCAGCGGTTGCTTTACCAAACTGGTTGCATCGTTTATCAGCCTGTTCCTCATCGCTTCACTCCATCTATTCTGGCGTTAAGATTCATCATTACGTCCTCCATTCGTTACCCTTCGCCATCCCACCCACTGGCCGCGCTATCGCACCCGCCTGCTTTCGCGAACGCTACCGCCCGTCGCTGTCTCCCTACAGGAACCCAAAGCGCACTGGGTAAGGCAGTACGGTGATCTTCTATTTAACGCCCGGAATAACAGTCGCTCAGCAATACATGCACAAGGAAATCCCGTTCGTATCCACATCCTGCCGGAGTACGTCCAGTTTTAATTCAGTGGCATCTAGGTTCAGCTCGGGAGTGACTGCGTAATACTGACAAAGACGATAAGCAGAATAAAACAAATAAACTGACAATATTTTGTAAGACGAGAGATGGAGGCCGTCTGGACGCAGGGCGGAAGCGGTGGCTTCATAACAACTATGTTCCATACTGATAACTATTCCCTGGTGTAAAAAAGCGAGCGCGCGGTACAACAGGGAGGAAACCATGGGCGGCGCTAAATGTCTCCCGGCCAGCTCTGACTTAACCTGCCGCAATCTCCGTCTGCAGCCAGCGCTCAAACATCTGCAGCGCTGGCTCCCCCTCCCCGCCGCCGGGTTTGATCAAGCAGAAGCGCTTAGCCAGCGTCGGGGAGCCCGGCCACGGGGCAACCAGCGTTCCGGCGCTCAGCTCGCTTTCCACATACATCTTCGGCACCAGTGCCACACCCTGCTGGCTAAGTACCGCGGCGATCGCCATCTCATGCAGATCGTAGCGCGGCCCCTGGGCGGGGTTATCCAGCGCCAGACCGCACTCGCGGGCATAGTGCAGCCAGGCGTCCGGGTTTTGCCGCCGGTGAATGCGCGTTAGCCGGTTAAGCAGCCCCGGAAGATCGTCATCCGTCAGCAGCGCAGCATGGCAGACCGGCAGCAAATACTCCGCAAATAAAAACGTCACCTCCATTCCGGTCCACGCCGGGTGTTCAAAATGGATGGCGGCATCAAATCCGCTTCCCGGCAGAATGAAGGGATCGCTGCGGGCGGCGATATTGACCACGATATGCGGATGCTGCGCCGCAAAGCGCCCGAGCCGGGGAATTAACCAGCGGCTGGCGAAGGTGGGGAGCACGGCGATCTCCAGGCTGCGGCCATCGACGGGCATCCCGCTGACGTCATGGGTGTCCCGTTCCAGACGAGCGAGGATCTCGCGGACCTGACGAGCATAGCGGGCGCCTGCCGGATTTAGCCGCACCCGGCTCCCCGTCCTGTCGAAGAGTTTACTGTCGAGGAGCGCTTCCAGACGGGCAATCTGCCGGCTGATGGCCCCTTCCGTTAACGCGAGCTCCGCCGCCGCGCGGGCAAAGTTGCCGTGACGAGCCGCGGCCTCAAAAGCCAGTAGCGCAGCGCTGCTGGGGATTTTACGACGCATAGCCAATGCTCCTTGTGCAGGCTCACCGAAAGTCAGTTACAGAATATCACTAAGCCTTGAATTAACATCGTTTTTCAGCGCCATTTTTAGCCGATAGGATGATGAAAACTCACTAAAGCGCCTTGTGCGCCACATCATCTGTTCATCGAGGTCACTATGCTCTATGTCGTCGAATGCGCCTACACCGATCCCCAAAGCGAAGCGGCGTGGAATACCTTTTACAATCAGGAAAAACTACCGGCGCTGGTCTCTGTGCCCGGTTTCTACGCCTCCCAGCGCTTCCGCGCTCTCAGCGAGGGCTGCCCCTGCTACCTGGCGCTGCACGATATCCATGATGCTACCGTCATCGACAGCGACGCCTACCGCCGCAACGGCGGCAGCCATTTTGCCCGCTGGCAATCGGCGATCGCCGACTGGCATCGCCACCTCTATCTAACGAATAATACGCTGCGGGAGGTTGCCCCGGATGAAGTGCTGCTGCTGGGCGATACCGCGGAGGACTTGCCCGTCGCTGCGCCGATACTCCTGCAGCCAGGCGGCCTGGCGACCGAACAAACCCGGTATGCCGCCATCCTCCCACGAGACAACCTGCATCACCTGGCCACGACTGCCGCCGTCTTTATCTATCAGCCCATCACCGCCCGGTTACGCAACCCGGCGCAGCGCGCGTGAGGTCGCCATGTCACCTGCTCCCTTTTATACGTTGACCGCTGGCGACCTGACGGTGACTGCCGTGAGTGATGGTCTGATGTCAGCGCCGCTGTCCTTACTCTCGGGTATCTCGCGGGAGGAGGCGGAACATCTGCAGCGGCATTCAGGATTAGCCTCGCCGGAGACCATTGCGATTGGCGCCTATCTGATCCGCGGTCGCGGGAACACGGTGCTGGTGGATACCGGCACCGGCGGAGCCAATGGCGTTGGCGGCGAACTTATCGCCAATCTGGCGCGGCTCGGCGTTGGTCCTGAGGAGATCGACGCCATCCTTCTCACCCACGCCCATCCGGACCATATCGGCGGCCTGCTGTCCGCCGCTGGTACGCCAGCGTATCCCAACGCCACGGTGTTCCTGCCTACGCGGGAAAGCGCTTACTGGCTGGCAACATCCACGTTCGACAACGCCAGCGATCGCGGCCGGCGCAACGTGCTGCTTGTTCGCCGTGTACTGGCGAACTGCGCGGCGCAAATCAGCGGGGTTGATGATGAGGAGGTGATCGCCGGGATCCGCCCGTGCCCTCTGCCCGGCCATACGCCCGGGCATACCGGGTATCGTCTCGAAGCGGGCGATACCTCGCTGCTGATCTGGGGGGATATCGTCCATTTCCCGTCCATTCAGTCTGCGCGGCCAGAAGCCTCGGTCGCCTTCGACGTCGATCCTGAACAGGCCCGGCGTACCAGGGAGATCCTGCTGCGCCAGGCCGCCAGCGAACGGTGGTTGATTGCCGGTATGCATCTTGGCCTGCCGGGATTCGCCAGAGTGGAGAACACCGCCTCAGGCTATTGTCTGCGCTCGGTGTGATCGTTGAGCAGAACAATGACCACAGTAAAACCCCGGTCGCGGCATGAGCACGACCGGGGCGTTTTGTCCGGGAAAGTGGACGAGCCGTTAACCGCGGCTCTTCCAGCCTTTTTTACTTTTGCAGCTAGCTTTGGTGGCGACCCACGGGTGACGTAGCTGAGTCAACTGAAGATCCTGGGAGGCCGGGCTGGCCGACCAGCGTTTGTTGCACAGAGGCTTACGAGTTGCAATGACCATAAAAACGCTCCTGAAAAGTAATGAACCATTCCCTGGGTAGTTCCACAAGTTCAGAATTAGCGTATCACCGCGTAACGGAAGTTATTTCAATCTTTGTTTTAGAATGTAAATGGTCATCGCCCTCTGAAATAGCTTAAATTGATCCAAATCAATTTAAGTGCATTTATTTTTCGATGCCACCTATATTTTCAACCGCTTACCTTCGCCAGCTGCCTGATTAAGACTTTTCCTATACCGCATAATACAACAGAATCAAGCGATATTATCAGATTTTTATTCTAGTTATGTATGGCTATGTGGTTATTTGTTTTGATTATTCTAACTGATAAAATTCACTTGGTCAGTCAGCAGCGGGCAGGTACTCTGCACCGGCAAGAAGAGGATTTGTCAGGGAGTGGTGGATGACTAAAGGCTATAAACTACTTGGCTATAAGTTAGCGGATAATATTTTCTACTGCCTGCATCATCGGGAAATTATCACGCTGCGCGGGACACGGACGCAAGTCCAGCTACGCAGCACCATGGCCTGTTTACTGGAGTACCTGCTGGCGCACGGCAGAGAACGTCTGGTCAGCGATGAAGAGTTAATGATTAACGTTTGGGAAAAAAATAATCTCCGCCCTTCCGCGCAGCGCCTATGGCAAGTTATTCAGAGCTTAAAGTCTCGCTTACACCAGGCTGGCGTGGAGAGCGCGTTAATCATCCGCGTTAAGTGCGCGGGGTATTATATTAATAACGTTTACGTAGCCGAAATTTATTCATACAAACCGCCGGGGATGATGAATTATATAAACACTTCGCCTGCTGATATGAATAAGCTTCTGGTACGCAGCTAACCCCCTCCCCGCGCCGTTTACATCGCCAGCAACAGGGTTTATTCGTTGAATATTTTAATTCACAGCAATAATATTTATTTTAATATCGGTATCGCCCAGTGTTTTCGGGATATTCAGAAAACAGCGCCCGAATTAAAGGTTATTCACTCCCTGCCCCTCAGCCATCTTCCAGAACTGTCCGGGCTGGATGTGATTATTTTGTCACTGGAAAACTATCATGATTACCTGGCTGCCGCTGAAATCGCTCAGCACTTTCAGGGCCTGGTCATCGGCTTTACGTCAGCCGGCAACGTAAGGCGCGGACGCGCCTTTTTCGCGGATACCCTACTGTGGGTCAGCCAGCGCGAAGCGGTACGTGAAGTGAGCCGCCTTCTGCGCTGCCTGGCCGAGCGCCGCTGGCCACTCGTGCCGCGTCACCAACGTCAGAGCGTTTCTTTCCGTCAACGAGCCCCGCTCAACCGCCTGGAGATGCGGATGATTGATGCCACCATGAAGGGTCAGTCGGTTCATCAAATGGCCGCTACGCTGGGGATTAATCGCAAGCGGGTCTATAACGGCCTGGAAAGGATTAAAGTGAATTTCCGCCTGGTCAGTCATAGCCATTTTCATCATTTCATGACCGACAGGCTCTCTTTTAGTCGCCTGTCTGCCGACCTCCGATGCCTGACCACAGCAGCTAATGCAACCCTGCCGCCGCGCGCAGCCTCGAGGCTGGCGGAAAATCATTCATATTATTTGAAAGAGTTTCGCAAATTGTTTTGATTTTAGGCTCCAGCAATCAAGCGTATTCTTTATCACATCAGGGCAACAGGCCCTTTATCAGACACCAAATTAAGGAATACGACCATGAAATTCATCAAAACTTTCGTTGCTGTTGCTGCGCTGTCTCTGTTCTCTGCTGCCAGCTTTGCTCAGAGCGTCAGCGCCACTGCCTCCACGCTGGACCGCGCGGAAGCTAAAATTGCCGCCCAGGCCGCAGAACAGGGTGCATCCTATAAAATTACCAGCGCCCAGTTTAACAACCGTGTTCATATGACGGCTGAACTGAGCAAATAAACCCTTGCCCCTAAACGTTTCCTAAAGCGCCGCCTGGACGGCGCTTTAGTTTTTCCCCTTCCTGACCTTTCCCGGCAGGTCCATGCGGCATTCGCCGGATCCCGGACAATACTGACTCTCAGCACAAAAAGAGCCTGATAGCAATAAATACCCGATTGGCTGGATTATCTGCGGCTTGTCGGCGTAAAGCGGAGAGGTCTGTCGCCGCGAATCAGTCGGAGGCCTTCCGCTGTCTGCAAAGCGGCGCCCATTTTGGCAAAATTTGCATGGCGTGGTGAGGGTTTGCAGGGCCTCCGTGCCCTGGAAAGACTTTATTCGAAAAAGACGTCCGGATTTTCCGACAGCGAAACAAAGGATTTCGTGTTTTTATCCAGCGCCTGAATATCGCCGGTTTCGATGTCGTAGAACCAGCCATGCAGGCGCAGGGTATGGTCGCGCAGACCAACCGCCACCGAAGGATGGGTCTTGATGTTATTCAGTTGGGCGATGACGTTTTCCTGCACCATGCCGTTGACCTTATCGGTTTCGCTAGCCCAGGTTTTCTTTTCCACCACCGCTTTCGCGGCATCGGCATAGCGTAGCCAGTGAGACACCGCCGGCATCGGCTCAAGGCACTGACAGGTGGCGATCGCTTTCATCGCGCCGCAGTTGGAATGGCCGCAGATCACGATATCCGTCACGCCCAGCGCAACCACGGCATATTCGATGGTCGCGGAAACGCCGCCCGGCTCCGGCCCGAAAGACGGCACGATATTCCCGGCATTACGAATGACAAAGAGCTGTCCCGGCTCCTGCTGGGTAACCAGTTCCGGCACCAGACGGCTGTCAGAACAGGAGATGAAAAGCGCTTTGGGATTCTGGCTGGAGGCCAGGCTGCGGAAGAGTTCTTTACGCTGGGGGAAGATCTCTTTCTGGAAGTTGAGGAAGCCCTCAATGATATGTTGCATAGCAGTGTCTCTTCTCTGTAGTTATTACGGTATGACAAAGATCACAGTTATTCAGTTTACCATCGATGACAAGAATGGGAATCGTTATTCAAACAGTTGCGCAGAAAACGCGCGCCGCCAACGCCTGCTTCTCCCCGTCTAATACACACCTTTTTGACGTGCTTTCCTGAACCAGTTTGCTACTCTGTCTGCTCCAACCGTCCACACGTTACTGACCGCCTGCCTGCGGCGGACATAACAGGAGTCGCTATGTTCCTATCCAGCCTGATGGCCATTGCCGCGGTGCTGATCATGGGCGTGATCAGTCCCGGCCCAAGCTTTATTTTTGTCGCGCGCAATGCCGTCGCTCGCTCGCGTCTGCACGGTATGGTGACCGCCCTCGGTACTGGCGCCGGTGCGGCCATTTTCTCCATTATGGCGATGCTGGGCCTGCAGAAGGTGCTCACCGCGGTGCCGGAGCTGTTTATTGGTTTGAAGGTGGCGGGCGGGCTCTATCTGCTGTGGCTGGGCTATAAAATTTTTCGCGGGTCGGCGCAGCCGATGGACTTTTCCGCCAGCGGGATGGCCGGCAACCGCTCTTTGCTGAAGACCTTCCGCGACGGGCTGTATACTCAGCTCAGCAATCCCAAAACGGCGCTGGTGTTCGCCTCAATTTTTACCGCCCTGCTGCCGGCGCAGATCCCCACCGCCTTCTATTACATCGTGCCGCTGATGAGCTTTCTGATCGACGTCAGCTGGTATTCGCTGGTGGCGCTGGTGCTGTCTGCCGACCGCCCGCGGCGCGTCTACCTGCGGCTGAAGCGGCGGATCGACATCGCCACCGCGACGGTGCTGGGGGCGCTGGGCCTGCGGCTTATCGCCACCTCCCTCACCCGCTAGCGGGTTACACGGTATAGATGCGAATATCGTGCTGCTGAAAGGCAACGCGATATTCGCGACTGATATTCTCTTCCACCACCAGCACATCGATATCGCTGCTGGCGGCCACCACAAACCGCGCTGCTGCCGGAATTTTATCCGAAGTCAGACCAACAATAATCTCGCTGCACTGTTTAATGACCGCTTTCTTGAACTCGCAGTCGGCATAGTCAAAGCCGGTCAGGCCCGACTCTGGCGCCATCGCGCAGCCGCCGATAAACCCCTGGTCGAATAACATGCCCTGCACCTGAGCCACCGCCGCGGCGCCGACGCAACCGCCGCTCGCGCGCTGTACCTGGCCGCCAAGCATCACCACGTCATACAGCGGTTTTTTCACCAGTACCGCGGCGATCTCCGGCGAGTTCGTTACCACCGTCAGCGCCAGCTCGGTGGGCAGCGCCTCGGCCATCGCCAGATTGGTGGTCCCGGTATCAATGAAAATAGTGCCGCCGGGCTTCACCAGCCGGGCACACTGTTGCGCGATCCTGAGCTTTATCGCGCGGTTTTTATCTTTCCGCTCACTGTAATCCCCCGCTTCCGGCAGACTCAGCACCGCCCCGCCATACACCTTTTTACAGAATCCCTCGCGGCTGAGCTCATGCAGATCGCGGCGGATGGTATGCTCCGACACCTGAAGACGCGCCGCCAGCTCCGCGCACACCACTCTGCCGTTTTCCTGCAGGATCTGGCAAATCAGCGCTTGTCGCTGTTGAGGGAAAGCAGCATAATCGAGCATAACACAATCCTTAAATGTTCAAAATCGAGCAGTAGCAAGCATGATCGTCTGCCCTGCTCTGGTTGTCAACGTTCCTGCCCGGAGGTTTACCATGAAAATTGCCCATTTCGCCCTGTGGACCCAACAGCTCGACGTCCAGGCCCGCTTCTGGGTGGACTTCTTTGCCGCCAGCATCAATGAAAAATACCTTAGCCAGACCAACCCCGGCTTTGCCTCCTATTTTGTTACTATCGACGACGAGGTGGTGATCGAGCTGATGACCAAGCCTGGCCTGCAGCAGGCCAGCGCGGATAATAACCATACCGGCTGGGCGCATCTGGCCCTCTCGGTGGGCGGGGCGGAACAGGTCGATGCCATCGCCCAACGCGCCGGGGCCGCCGGAATACTGATTTCGCCGCCGCGCACCACCGGCGACGGCTATTATGAGGCGGTGATCGCCGATCCCGATGGCAACCTGATCGAAATCGTCGCATAGTCAGCAGAACGCCAGTATTCAGGAGGCATCCATGGCACATTACCGGATTATCGACACCGCATCCTGGCCCCGCCGGGACCATTTCACTTTTTACCGCCAATTCACCAACCCCAGCTTTAATCTCTGCGTGCCGATAGCGGCGCAGCGCCTGTACGAATGTGCGAAGGACCGTCGGGTCTCGTTTTTTCAGCTCGCGCTCTATGCCCTGCTGCGCGCGGCCAACGGGGTACCGCAGCTACGCCAGCGCGTGCGGAACGATGAGGTGATTGAATATGACAGTCTGGCAGTAATGACGCCGGTGATGACCGTCGGAGAGGGATTCCGTCAGGTGTGGTGCGACAACGCCCCCGAGTTCACCGCCTTCAGCGCCGCGGCCACGCCGAAAATTGTCGCGGCAAGAGAGACATCCCCGGCGCCGCTCATCGTCGATGGCGAGCATTTTATCTGCGCCAGCTGTCTGCCATGGCTCCACTTCACCTCGATGACCCATGCGGAATATGCCGTCGGCGCGGCGGTCCCCGCGCTCACCTGGGGAAAATTGCAGAATGGCGTTATCCCGGTGGCCGGGCGGTTTAACCATGCCTTCGTCGATGGTCTCCACGCCAGCCGCTTTTATGCCCTTGTCGAAGAGGGATTTAATGACCCCGAGCGGCTCTGGTTGCCGCTAACCGAAACCGCACCCTCCCTGCTTCCCCCAGCGGCGAGGGAGCGTTAACGTCTGCCCGGAACTGACCGCCAGGGAGCCTTACTCCCTGCACGGCGGTCGGTACGGGGCCACTATCATCGTTCCCTTTCAGCCGGCGAATACCGCGCAGGTGTGACGCCTGTTCAGAACCTCGCGATTGAAAAGCTGGGTCGCAGACAGCATGCTGACCAACCATCATCAGACAGCGGAAACCACTGCTTCATAGCCATAAAATGGGATTATATTGCCGATCCTTTGCTAAGGATAATTAGTTATAAATCATAGCGTTTCAGTGTTAGACAGGGCGAAGTGCGCCTCTTATCTTTCGTCATGAATTGTAAATAACCACGCAATCATTTGATGAGGTAGCACTTTTGTCCAGATTACAACAAGGATTAAAAACCAGACAAACCCGCTTCGCCCTGGCGCTAAAAGTGGCCCTGCTCGGCGGCGTGGTAGCATTTTCTTCTGTTGCCCATGCGGAAGTGATCCTGAAAGAAGGCATCACCCCGGCCAGCGACGCCAGCCAGATCCCGGCCAGCGCCAAACTGCGCACAGACACGGTGGTGGCCGGGATCTCCGAGCCGCAAGGGATCTTTAACCCCTACTTTTTCGTCAACGGCTGGGATGAGAACGTGACTAACGTCATTTTTTCACGCCTGATCGACTGGGACAGTCAGGGTAAGCTGGTCCCGGGACTGGCGGAGAGCTGGACGGTCAGCCCGGATAACAAAGTCTATACCATCAAATTGCGCCCTGGTCTCACCTTCAGCGACGGCTCACCGCTGACGGCGGAAGATGTCGCCTTTACCCTGACGGTCCTGCTCGACCCCAGCTATGATGGCGATACCGACATCACCCTGGCCAATATCGCCGGCGGGGCGGACTACAAAGCCGGCAAGGCTGACAGCGTCAGCGGCCTGAAGGTCATCGACCCGCTCACCCTGCAGGTGACCACCACGCAGCCAGGCGCCACCACGCTGGCCAAAATTGGCGGGCCTGTACTGTCGAAAGCCTGGTACGGCAAAGGGTATCAGCGGGGGAATCTCGACTATCTGCGCTCACTGCACGGCAAGCCGCTGGGCAACGGCCCTTACGTGTACGACAAATATATTCCCGGTCAGGAAATACGCTTCCATGCCAATAGCCATTTTTACCGTGGGACGCCGCCAACGCCGCGCTTTATCTATCGCGTGACCAATCCGTCCACCAACTTCCAGCTGTTCCAGACCGGGGAGACCGACTACGACGCCTTTACCTCGCGCCCCGACGATATTGAGCAACTGAAGATGCTCGGCTTCGCCAATATTAATCTTTACGGCTCAAGCGACTACAGCCAGGTGGAATTCAACGTGCATCGCCCGGCGCTACAGGATAAGCGGGTGCGCCAGGCGCTGATTTACGGCCTGGATAGGCAGAAGCTGATCGACGTGGTCTATCAGGGATACGGCAAAGTCGCCATCGAACCGATCGCGCCGATCTCCTGGGCCTTTAACGCTGAAGGCGTCAACCCTTACCCTTACGATCCGGCCCAGGCGAAAAAGCTGCTGGATGAGGCCGGCTGGAAAGCTGGCGCCGACGGTATCCGCGCCAAAGACGGCCAGCGCCTGGAGCTGACCCTGCTGGTGAGCAAGAAGGTACTCAACGATGCGCTGATCCCCATCGCCAAGGAGAACTGGCGGCAGATCGGCGTGCTGCTTAAGCCGCAGGTGGTGGATTTCAACGCCCTGATGGCGCAGCGCAAAGCCGGAAATTACGATTTGGCCTCGTTCAGCACCAGCACCCTCAACGACCCGCACGACGGGGTATGGGATTTCTACAGCAGCGAAGCTAAAGAGTCCGGCTACCATAACGCGGAAGTCGATAAGCTGATTAACGCCGGCAACGCGGTGCTCGACATTGAACAGCGCAAGCCGATCTACCACCAGCTGTATAAAGTGCTGGCCGACGATCCGCCGGTGATCCTGCTCGGCTATCGCGAGATCCTTTCCGCCAGCAGCGCCCGCGTCAGCGGCTTTAAGCCGGATATCTACAACGGCCTGACCGGCAGCCTGCCGGATGTAAAAATCGTCAAATAAATCCCTGGCCGCCGGGTTAACCGGCGGCTGATGTGAGACCGTCATGAGAAATTTCATCCTGAGGCGCCTGCTGCAAACGCTGCCGATGCTGCTGCTGGCCTCCTTCATTATTTTTTTGCTGTTTGCCAAAACCCCCGGCGACTTTATCGATGGCAATATCACCCTGACCGCTGCCCGCGCCGCGGAGCTGAAGGCGATCTACGGCCTCGACCAGCCGCTATTGACCCGCTACCTCCACTGGCTGGGACAGTTGCTGCGCGGTGATTTAGGCTTTTCGCTGCAGTATCAGATCCCGGTCAGCCAGTTGCTCAACCAGTACATCTGGAACTCTTTTCTGCTGGCCAGCGTCGCGCTGGTCTTTTACTGGGGCATCGGCCTGGCGGTCGGCGTGGTTTCTGCCCTGCGACCCGGCTCCTGGTTTGATCATCTGGTGAGCGTCGCGGTGTTTGCCGCCATGTCGTTCCCCACCTTTTTCCTCTGCCTGCTGCTGATTAAATGGTTCGCCGTCGATCTCCACTGGCTGCCGGTAGGCGGGATGACCAATACCGGCAGCGACGAGAGCGGCTGGCAGTATGTGCTGCAGGTGGCTGCCCACCTGGCGCTGCCGGTGCTGGCGCTGGTGATGCTGCAGGCGGGCAGCCTGACGCGCTATGTGCGCGCCAGTATGCTCGACGTGGTGAAAATGGATTTTATCCGTACCGCCCGTGCCAAGGGGTTGCAGGAGCGCACGGTGATCCTCAAACATGCCCTGCGCAACGCCCTGCTGCCGATTATCACCCTGCTGGGCTTCGAGCTGCCGGGGCTGTTCTCCGGGGCGATCATTACCGAAAAGGTATTCAACTGGCCGGGGGCGGGCCACATTCATATCGACTCGCTGGCCGCCCGCGACTATCCGGTACTGATGGGGTTTACCCTGTTTCTGGCGGTGCTGACGATCGTCGGGAATCTGCTCGCCGACGTGCTGTACGCCTGGGCCGATCCGCGTATTCGGGTGAGGTCATAATGATCCTGTCTTACTTAGCTTCCCGTCGCCGCCAGCGGCAGGCGGCTATCCCGGCGCTGGCGCACATTACACCCTCTCCCTGGCGCCAGGGGTGGCGACAGCTGCGCCGTAACCGGCTGGCCATGTTCTGCTTGATCCTGCTGGCGGTGATGGCGGTGTGGTGCGTGCTGGGGCCCGTCTGGTCGCCGTGGAGTGATGATGCCACCGACGCCCTGAGCATCAACCAGCCGCCCGGGGCGGAACACTGGCTGGGGACCGATTTCCTCGGTCGCGATGTCTACACCCGCCTGCTGCTGGCCGGGCGCATCTCGCTGATTATCGGCCTGCTGACCATGGTGATGTCGGTGTGCCTCGGCTACCTGCTCGGCGCCCTCTCGGGTTACGTCGGCGGGTTAACCGACAAACTGATCATGCGCGTGGCCGACCTGGTGATGACTATCCCCGGGTTACCGCTGTTAATTGTCGCCGGGGCGATGCTTTCCGAGCTCGATTTTTCGCCGGACTCGCGCATTTATATGGTGGTGGTGATGCTCAGCCTGCTGGAGTGGCCCCGACTGGCGCGGCTGGTGCGCGGACAATGTCTCTCCCTGCGCGAACGCGATTTTATGCTGGCCACCCAGGTGCTGGGCCTGTCGGCGCGTCGTCGGCTGTTTGGCCACCTGCTGCCGAATACCATTCCGATTCTGGTGGTGATGGCGACCATGGCCGTCGCCAACGCCATTCTCAGTGAATCCGCGCTAAGCTATCTCGGCCTCGGCGTGGTGCCGCCGACGCCGTCGTGGGGCAATATGATGGATGCCGCTAACAGCCTGATCGATTTCCAGCGCCGCCCCTGGCTGTGGATGCCGCCGGGCATAGCCATCTTTATCACCGTGATCGCCATCAACGTGCTGGGCGATGGCCTGCGCGATGCCATGGATCCCAATATGAAACCGAGGCTGAAATGACCACGCCGTTAGTCTCCTTTAATCATCTTTCCGTCTCTTTCGCCGGCGAACGCTCTCGCGTGCGCGCGGTGCAGGAGGTCTCTTTCACCATTCAGGCCGGGCAAACCGTTGGCGTGGTGGGTGAATCCGGCTGCGGCAAAAGCGTCACCGCCATGGCGCTGATGGGCCTCCTGCCGCCGCAGACGGCGCGCATCGACGGCGGCGAGATCCGCTTCGCGGACCGCGATCTGCTGCGGCTGAAAGCCAGACAGATGGCCGATCTGCGCGGCCACCAGCTGGCAATGATTTTTCAGGAACCGATGTCGGCCCTCAACCCGGTGTTGACCATCGGGGAGCAGCTGTGCGAACCGCCGATCCGCCACCTCGGCGCCACGCCGAAAGCCGCCTGGCATCAGGCCATCCAGCTGTTAAGCGAGGTCGGCCTGGCGCGCGGGGACAGCCTGATGACCTGCTATCCTCACCAGTTTTCCGGCGGCATGCTGCAGCGGGTGATGATCGCCATGGCGCTGAGCTGTCGGCCCAAACTGCTGATCGCCGACGAACCCACCACCGCGCTCGACGTGACCGTGCAGGCGCAGATCCTACGCCTGCTGCGGGATCGGGCCCGGGCCAGCCAGATGGCGATGATGCTGATTACCCACGACCTGGGGGTGATCGCGCAGATGGCCGAGCAGGTGGTGGTGATGTATGCCGGACGAATTGTGGAACAAGGCGCCACCGCGGAAGTGCTACGGCATCCTCAGCATCCCTACACGCGGGGGCTGATCGCCTCCCGACCGGTGCCCGGTGAGCGGCGTCGGCGGCTGTACTCAATTCCCGGCCAGGTGCCGGATCTGGCCGCCCTGCCGGCGGGCTGCGCCTTTGCCGGGCGCTGCGAGCGGGCGACGGCGCGCTGCCGGGAGGCGATTCCGCCGCTGCTCGGCGACCGCCAACGTGCCGCCTGCTTTTATAGCGAATTTGCGGAGGTGACAGCATGAGCGAACGCTATGTCATTGAAGTGGATGGATTGAAAAAATATTTTCCGCTACGCGACGGCCTGTTTGGTCAGCAGACCGGCGAGCTTCGCGCGGTGGACGGCGTCAGCTTTAATATCCGTCCGGGCACCATTTTTGGCCTGGTGGGCGAGTCCGGCAGCGGTAAAACCACCGTCGGCCGGACCCTGCTTGGCCTGTACGAGAAGAGCGCCGGCAGCGTGAAATTTCACGGTCAGGAGCTGGCCGACCTGACCGCGCCTGCCCTGCGCGCTATCCGGCCCAGGATGCAGCTGGTGTTTCAGGACCCCTATAGCTCGCTGAACCCGCGGCTGCGTATTGGCGACGCGATTGGCGAAGCCATGCTGGAGCACAAACTGTGCGCCCGCAATGAGCTATATGACCGGGTGATCGACGTGATGAAGGTCTGCGGCCTGGCGCCGGAACACTATGCCCGGTTCCCGCATCAGTTTTCCGGCGGCCAGCGTCAGCGGATCGGTATTGCCCGGGCGCTGATCCTCAACCCGGATTTTATCGTCGCCGATGAACCCATCTCGGCCCTTGATGTGTCGATTCAGGCGCAGATCATCAATTTGTTTTCCGACCTGCGCGACAACCGCGGGGTCACGTTTCTGTTTATCTCCCACGACCTCGGGGTGGTGGAGCATTTATGTGACGATGTGGCGGTGATGTATCTCGGGCAACTGGTGGAAAGCGCCAGCCGCGATGCGCTGTTCAGCCGCCCCCTCCATCCCTACACCCGCGCCCTGATGGCTGCGGTGCCGACCCTCGACCCGCACAGCGAACCGCAGGCGCTGGTGCAAGGCGAGATCCCGGATCCGGCCAATCCCCCCGCCGGCTGCCGCTTTTCATCCCGCTGCCCGCTGGCCAGCGAACGTTGCCGCAGAGAGCCTCCGGCGCTGCGCGAGGTGGCCCCGGACCATCGGGTCGCCTGTCATTGGGTCGCATCCTGAGCGCGGTCGATGGGGTTATTTATTTCTAAACAACCGACCGATTGTGCGCGGCAGCGCCAGGATTTACTATCCGCCCCGTCTTGTGAGACGCGCGATAAATGAAGCGGAACATCTTTGTACTCTTTTGCCCAATGGCTTCGGGCATTTTTTCTCCACGCCCGGGAGCGATCCTCCCGGCAAGATATTTAGCGGGGCGCGGTCGCCCGTCCGTCAAAACGCAGCAATGGAATTGCTCGTCCGCGTCCCGCTACCCTTTTCCCGCCGCTAATTAAATAAGGGCAAAAAAATAAGACAACATGAGATTGCCTGGGGTATAGCTTTATCTTATTTTTTAAGCGTGTACTCCCTGTTAAGGTATCAACATCATGCTTAAGCGTCGCACTCTCAAAACAGCACTGGCGGCGGTTATTTCTCTTGCCGTCATGGCCGCGCCAGCGTATGCCAACCCGGGTAATGGCAATGGCAACGGCGGTGGTAATCACGGGAACAGTGGTAACCATGGCAATAGCGGCAATCATGGTAACAACGGTAACAGTGGCGACCATGGCAATAAAGGGCAAAATAAAGGCCAGTCCACTGAAGATCACGGCAAACGGAAAAACTACGGCAAGCCCGACCACGTCGACAGCGATATTAGCTTCTCACGGGCGCGCTCCCTTGCCGTAAACTACGGTCTGGTCGGCTATCAGGCGCTGCCGCCGGGTATCGCCAAAAATGTCGCCCGCGGCAAACCGCTCCCTCCGGGGATCGCCAAAAAGACCCTGCCAGCTTCTATGATTAACGACCTGCCCTATTATCCGGGCTATGAATGGCGGGCGGTCGGCGATGATCTGGTGCTGGTGGCCCTGAGCACCGCGATCGTCACCGCCGTGATTAACGGTGTGTTTGACTAAATCACCTGCTTATTGAAAAGCCTCGCCTCGGCGAGGCTTTTTTGTGCCTGATGCCGGTGAGTGACGGTTCACCGGCATAACCAGTATGATAACGGTTCAACCAACCCGGGACCGACTATGGACAAAGACACAGTAGTAACGCTGTTGAAATACAAGCGCTGGATTGACTTTGCCACCTTACAGGCGATCCGCGCGATTGACGGAACGGTACATGGCGAAAAGCGTCACCTGACCATCAGGCTGATGAACCATATCCATGTCGTTGATATGATTTTCCGGGCGAACCTGCGCGGCAGGCCGCACGGCTACACCGCGCTGAATACCCCTGAGACGCCAACCGTTGATGAGCTGGAAACGGCCATGACCGCCTGTACGGACAAATACATTCAGTACGTCAGCGCCATGACCCCCGCCGATTTCCACGAACGTATCGCCTTCAAATTTGTCGACGGCGGCGACGGCAATATGACCGCGATGGAGATGCTGAACCACATGCTCTTTCACGGCGCCTATCACCGCGGCGCGGTGGGCTGGATGATTGGCGAATGCGGCGGCGTGCCGCCGAAAGAGGTGCTGACCGTTTTCCTGCGCGACCATCATTCCTGACCGAGCGAAACCATTCGCCGTCGATTACGCGGAGAATCAGCAGGAGCTCTGCCTGATGTCGAGTATGGGTTTTCTGGTACAGGGCGCTAAGGTGGGTTCCGATCGTGGCGATAGATACGCCCAGATGTAAGGCGTCATGCCCCGCACCAGCAGCTCCGCCACTGCGTTTTCGGCGGGCTTGACGTTAAAGAGCTCCATCAAGGCGCTGCCGGTGAGAAACGCCAGTTTCTGCAGCGCCGATTTCCACAAATCAGGATCCAGGGTAGCCATCAGCACCGTTTCCAGGATCTCGATATAAATCCGGTCCGTATCACTCGCCCTACCGCCGCCTGTGAGTCACAGTTTCCGCTGCCGGAGCGGCGCATGTGGCCGCCCTAATCAGCATAGTTCCGTCAGCGAAACAATGACAATCCCGGTTCGCTGAGCAGCCCGGGAAGCGTGACGCCACCGCGCTATCAAGGGGGTTCAGGATCCACTGTCGCGGGTTTGGATAGCGCCCCCCTTCCGGCATAGCGTCAGCCAGATCATCAGGGCGCACAGCAGGGTGACGACCGCCAGCCCGCTAAACAGTAGCGTATAAGCAGAGTCATAGCTCTCGCGCAGCGCCCGGAGGGAAAAGTCAGGCAAAAGCGCAGCCGCCTGCGGCATATTGCCGGCCCCCAGCCAGCCTGCGGCGCGGTCAATCACCTCAGGCGCATACCCGTGTACGCGACTCTGCAGGGTCAGGGTATTGCTTGCCGTTAATACCGCGGAGACGACCGCCAGGGCGATCCCCTCGCCGGCAACGCGTACGGTGTTGAACAGGCCTGCCGCCATACCGGCTTTGGCGACCGGCACAGCGGATATCGCCAGGCCATCCATCAGTCCCCAGGGAAGCGCTGCCCCCGCCCCACAGAGGATCAGCGCCAGCACCAACTGCGGGAGGTGGTTACTGTGAAAAGCATCGCCCAGCAACAGCAACCCGACGGAGGCCATCATCAGCCCCCCCGTGGACACCTGCCCCGGTGAAAACCAGCGGGTGAGCAGGGCCGCAACGGATGGGAAAACCAGCATCGGCGTGGTCAGCGCCATCAGATACAGTGCGCTCTGCGACTCACTCATCCCCTCTCCGCCCATAAAATGCAGTGGAACAATAATCAGCAGGACCACGTAGCAACAGCAGGTGGCGACAGGCAACAACAGTACGCCGACAAAACGCGGATGACGTAGCAGGGAGAGTTCCAGCACCGGGTTGTTCACCCTCCGGCAGCGTACGACAAACGCCACGAACAGCCCCCCCGACGCGATGAGCAAGGCCAGCGTGGTCAGGGATAAAAAACCGCGGGCCGGAATGACCATAAGCGATGCAGTAAACAGCATCAGGGCCAGCGTAAACAGGGTTAAGCCCAGGTTGTCGGGTGTCCGCGGCTCGCTTTTTTCTGTCGCAGGCAGAGATACCAGGCCTATAAGCAGAACCCCTGCCGAGAGCAGCGCAAACAGGGCGTATACGCCGCGCCAACCCACCGCGTCGATCATGAAGCCGATCAGCAGCGGACCGAACGCCAGGCCAATGCCGAACACCGTGCCCAGGATGCTGAATGCCCTGGTCCGCTGGGCGCCATCATACAGCTGGGCCAGCGCCGCACTGCCGCTGGCTAAAATCATCGCCGCGGCCAGGCCCTGCAGCGCCCTCAACACGCCTGACAGGAAGAGATTGTGCGTCAGACAAAACAGCAGACTGCTCAGGCAAAACAGCGCGGCGCCGGCGATAAAAATACGTTTTCTGTCGATGGCATCCGCCGCCAACCCTGCGGCCAGCAAAAAGCTGCCGAATGTCAGCATAAAGCCATTGGTCAGCCACGACAGCGCAGCGAGAGAGCCGCCCAGCGACTGCTGTATCGCGGGGGTGGTCATGACGCCGCCGGTAAAACTTAACGGCAGCAGCAAGGCCGCCATAAAGACAGAAAGCGCGGCCAGGGCGCTGGCGTATCGGGAAGGTGTTCTGGCGGTGAGTAACATCGGGCGGCCCTCATCAGTCGGCAAGGAATGAATAAACTGTCGCCATCCTATTGCGGATGTTAATGCCGATAAATAGACTGAAAATATCTTCTTAAGAGACATAAGGTTTATAATCAATGGACAGCCTCACCTCGCTGACGTCCTTTGTCCGCACCGCCGAAACGCTAAGCTTTGTTCAGGCCGCCAGGCTGCTGGGCATATCTGCCTCGGCGGTGGGTAAGAATGTCGCCCGGCTTGAGCATAAACTGGGGGTCCGGCTGTTCAACCGCAGCACCAGAAACGTCAGCCTGACGGCGGAGGGGGCCGCATTTCTGACCCGCTGTCAGAGTATCCTGGAGCAGATCCAGGAGGCCGAGTCAGAGCTGACCAGCAGTCTCTCACAACCCACCGGCAAACTGAGGATTTCACTGCCCGTCATTGGCTACCGCCTGTTGCTCCCCGCCCTCACCGCCTTTAGCCGTCTTTATCCGCAGGTTGAACTGGATCTCGACTTTAGCGACCGGCTGGTCAATCTGATCGATGAGGGAGTTGATGTCGCTATCCGCAGCGGTGAATTAGCGGACTCCCGCTTGATCGCCAGAAAGCTGGGAGGCTTTCGTTTTGTGCTCTGTGCCAGCCCGGCCTATCTGGCGGAATACGGCGCCCCCGACTCGCCAGCGGAATTGGCGGCGCACAAGTGCATTTTTTTCCGCTTCCCCGCGACGGGGCTGATCCAGCCCTGGGAACTGCGCGGTATGCGACTGACGGGAGATTTCAGGTCCGCTGCCGTGATGACGGTCAATAACATTGAGGCCGCCATTCGCTTAAGCGCGGCGGGGATGGGCATCGCTTATGTGCCTGATTTTGTCGTGCGCGAGGCAATGGATGAGGGACAACTGCAGGAGGTGTTGCCCGGCTGTTGCGTCAAGGATGGGCATTTCTCCGTCCTGTGGCCCGCCAGCCGCTACCTGTCACCAAGAATACGCTGTTTTATCGATTTTATAGCTGCGGCAGAGATACCTTTGTCACCCGCATCGGCAAGCCCTACCACCTGAAAAGCTCAGCGCCGGAGATCCTGCCGCCCGGCCAGCGAAAGCCGGCGGCAGGTATACCATTCAAGAGCGCATCTTACCCTTTGGCAAAATTGGCCTGGATCCGCTGCTGCAGATAATCCTCGGCGCTGATGGGTGGGTACTTCCTCTGCGGCCCGAGGATCTCGACATCTTTATTGGCCTGGCAGAAAAACGCCAGGCTGTAGCGCGGCCCCTGATATTCGTGGGGCAGCGGGTTTCTCACCCGGTGGAAGTTAGACGGCAGCTGGTCGTCGCTCCAGCGCATCAGCATATCGCCGATATTACAGGTGATCACCTCCTCGCGCGGCTCAATGCTGGTCCACTGCTGGCTTTCGCGGTCTTTACCGGGACAAACCTGCAGGCCGCCCTGGCCGGGGCGCTGGAACAGCAGCGTCAGACAGTCAAAATCGGTGTGCGCGCCGGCCCGCCACATCCCCTGCTGCGACTGCTCGGTTGCATAGTAATGCAGCATGCGCAAGGTGCTCTGATAGGTGTCACGCTGCGGATCGTGCGCGGTGGTAAAAAACGATTCCGGAAAACCGAGCTTTAAAGCAAAGCAGGAGAGGATCTTCATCCCCAGCTGCCAGCACTGCGACTCAAACCCGAGCATTGTCTGCTGGAATGCTGGCAACTCCCGATCGCTGGGCCAGCGCCCGGCCATCAGCGGCCGGGTTATCTGATACGACTCTTTTTGATCCGGGGTGCGAGTCGACGGACGAACCTGCGCTTTGCTTTCCCAGCCGGCGTTACCGGCCAGCGGATACTGGCGCTTCACCTCGTCGGGCAGGTCGAAAAACGCCTCGGTCATGCTGAACGCCTGGCGGATCTCCGCCAGCGGAATACCGTGATGGCTGACCTGGAAGAAGCTAATCTCCACCGCCGCCTCCCACAGTTGTTCGGCAATGTCATTTTTTCTTGCGGCAAAGTTCGACAGGTCGATACAGCGCACTTCGCGGGCGAAGGTCTCTTCGCCCTCGGCGCCCATCAGCGCCTCTTTTTCCAGTTCCTGTAAGGCGTAGCGTTGATTCTGGGTGGTTGCGTTCATCGTCATTATCCTGTTATCAGTTAAACAGCGGCGCGCTGTTGGAGGGTACGGACGGCCGCCAGCGCGTCGTGGCGCATCGCGTCAAGGTCGAGACCGGGAATGGCGTCGTCTTCCACGATGGGGCGGCCATTGAGCAGCAGCGCCTTTAGCGCGGCGCGCCCACCGCAGGCCACCGGCCCAATGGCCATATCGTGCAGGCCGAAGTAGCGCGGATCGTCCAGCCGGTAAATGGCGAGGTCCGCCTGCATGCCGACCTGCAGGGTGCCGCTCTGCGCTAAGCCGAGGATCTGCGCCCCGCCGGCGCTGCCCCAGCGCACCACATCCTCCACCGTGGCCGCATCGGCCCCACCCTCAAAGGTGCCCCCCGCGTAGCGCGGCTGCGCCAGCATCCCCTTGCGCGCGCGCTGCAGCAGCCATGCGGCATGGGCTTCGCTTTGCATATCCGCCGCTTCATTCGAGGCAGCGCCGTCCACCCCCAGCGAGACCGGGACCCCGGCCTGCTCTAACGCCAGCAGATCGGCGATGCCGCTGCCCAGCCGGCCGTTGCTTTGCGGGCAGTGGGCGATGCCGGTTCCGGTACGGCCCAGCAGGGCAATCTCCTCCGGCAGCAGCTTCACCAGATGGGCAAACCACACGTCATTTCCCAGCCAGTCGTGTTCCGCGCAGAACTGCACCGGCGTCATGGCGAATTTCTGCCGCGCGGCGTCGAGATAATCGACGGTTTCCGATAAATGGCTGTGCAACCGGATCCCCAGCTGGCGGGCCAGCTTCGCCATCTCCCGCAGCTGGGCGCCCGGCGCGGAGTGCAGGACGGTAGTGGGCGCCATCACCACCCGGCGCAGAGACTCGGGCCGGGGGTCGTGATAGCGGCTGACCAGCCGTTCGACATCCGCCATATAGCCGTCGAAGGTTTCCGGGCGCAGCGCCACCGGCAGATCCTGCTCCACCGCCCGGCCCTGGGTCGCCCCACCCCGGCACAGGACGATGCGCATCCCCAGCGCTTCCCCTTCGCTGAAGACAATCTCCGAGGTATCGAAAGGCATATCCGGCCAGTACAGGTAGTTGTGATCCGCCACGCTGGCGCAGCCCGAGCGCAGAAGCTCCACCAGGCCAATGCGCACCGCCAGACGAAAGGTATGTTCATCGAAAGCCGCGCGAAAGCGGTACGGCGTGGCGCTCAGCCAGGCCGTCAGGCTCTGGTTCAGCCCCTGCGGCTCGCCCTTCAGCAGCGACTGAAAAAGATGGTGGTGCGTGTTCACCCACGCCGGATAGATCACGCAGTCGCGGGCATCAATCAGTCGCTCTTCCGGCAGCGGCGTCAGGCTGCCGATGGCGGCAATCTTGCCGTCGCGGATGCGAATATCCGGCCCGGCCAGCCGCGCCGCCTCTCCGGGCAGACCGCTGAGGATGGCATGGGCATTTTTAATCATTAATGACATGGCGTTGCTCCTCAGGGTTTAACCTGCATGGCCTGAACAAATTCGGTAGTGTAGGCCTGTTTCCAGTCGGTGGCCGCCGCCAGCAAACCGGCGCTGACCATAAAGTCGCGGGTCTTCTGCCAGCGCGCGTCGGTCATCGTCCCCCAGCCCTGGCTGGCGGCATCCCCGCCGTCGATCAGGTGATGCTCACGGATCTGGGTCACGCCCCAGGCGAGCAGATCGTCGGTCATTTTCGGGTTGTCCTGCTTAATCAACGCATTGCCCGGCGCCGGATCCTTGAGATAGCTCACCCAGCCCTCCATTGAGGCGCGGACAAACTTCGCCATCGCCGCTTTACGCTCGGCGATGGTATCCGGGCGGGCGATAAGGATGCCGCCGTAGGGGGGATAGCCGTGTTCGGAAAAGAGGAAGAAGTTCGCCTTCACTCCGGCCTTCTGCACCTGGAACACCTCGGAGCTGACATAGGCCTGCTGGGCGACAGCGTCATCGACGACAAAGGGTTGAATATTGAAGGTATAGGGGCGAACCTGCGCGTCGCTCAGCTGGTATTGCGCCTTCAGCCACGGCCACCACGTCGCCTGACCGGAGCTGGAGACCAGCAGGGTTTTGTCTTTCAGCCCCTGCAGGGAGGTGACATCGGCATGGGTCAGCAGCCCCTGGGGATCGTACTGAAAGGGCGCGGCAATGGCTTTTGCCTGGAAGCCGCGCTGAATGCCTTCCAGCAGCTGCAGGTCGTAACCGATGATAACATCGGCCCGCTTCGACAACAGCAACTGCATGCCGTTGACCTGCGGTCCGCCGGAGCGGATCTCGACGTCGAGACCGTATTTTTTGTACAGCCCGGTGGCCTGGGCCTGATAATACCCCCCCTGTTCCGCCTGGGCGTACCAGGAGGTCAGCAGAACGATTTTCTCCTCGGCCTGAACGGCCAGCGAGACACCGCCGAGGGCCATCAGGCCCAGCCAGCGTAAACCCCGGGGAAGGCATGCGCCTGTTTTCATTATCCCTCTCCTCTTTACGCCGGGAGGGGGAGCGAGCGAATGTGGCTCAGCCTCCCATCCCGGTCAACATTGAACCGCGACATGGTGACTGAGCAATGTCCCGTATGGATAACCCGTACTGACCGCTTCTACTCACACTCAGCTATACAAAAACAATGCCAAATTTGATCGCCCGCGAGCGGCCGCGAGAAATCGCCTGCGCCGCCGCCCTTGGGCATGCAACCTTTGATTCATGCCCACAAGAAACGCACCATAATGGTGCGCTAATGAATGATTTTAGTGCCTGCCCGACATTTCACAGCTGGCTGAAGAGCATCTCCAGCTGGTTCAGCATCATCGAGGCGGCAAGGGAAAGCTGGCGGGCGGGCGAGACGCACAGCGCCAGGGTGAAAGGCTTAAGCTGCGGATCGGTTAGCGGCACAAACGCCAGCTGGCCGGACTCAATCTCATCGAGAATATCCAGCCGGCACAGGATGCCGATGCCCATCTGCTCTTTGATCAGGGTGCGGATCATGTGAATGTTATTCGATACCGCCACCTCCTTCACCTCGTTGCCGCTGATGTTCACCAGCGCCTCCACCGGCTCGCTGATCATCAATGGGGCGGACGGCAGGATAAAGGGGTAGTCGAGGCACTGACTAAAGCGCACCGCGCTGCGGCTGGCCAGCGGATGGCCGGTGGGCACCACAATCCCCATATTCATCTCGGCAAACGCCCGGACCTGCAGTTCACGAGAGGTCTGGGGATTGAGCATGATGCCGAAATCCGCCTCGCCGGAGATCAGCGCCTGCTGGATGTGGATATTGTTGATGGTGGTCAATGTAAAAGAGATGTTGGGATAATGTTTATGCACCTCTTTGAGCATCGTCGAAAAGAAATGCCGGTTAATGGCATCGATGGTGGCGATGCGCACATGCCCCCGCCGCAACCCGCGCAGATCGTCCAGCTGCTCGCAGACCCGGGTAAAGTCCTTTTTCCAGTTATTGGCCGCGTGCAGGAGCAGCTCCCCGGCGGCGGTCAGCCTCAGCCCGGTGGGATGGCGCTCGAAGAGCGGCATCGCCAGCTCCTGTTCCACGCGCAAAATCTGACGGTCGATGGAAGACGCCGACACATGCAGCGCCTCTGACGCTTTACGAAACGATCCCTGACGGGCCACTTCGGTGAAATAGAGCAGAAATCGGGAGAAGGCAAACATGGTTTGGGTGCTCTCTTTTTTGCAACGGGTTGTGCGAATCAAAGCTCTGGACGCAACAGTTTTATCACAATACCGTAGCATTCATAGCGGAGAAACGATCGTTTCACCCATTTTCTTGCACGCCGGACAGTTCACCGCGAAGGGGAGTTATCTCTTCGCCGACCCTGGCCGCCCTGCAGACAGCGGAATGAGGGAGAGTAAACGGTAATGCACAGCCACGATCTTATTTCGGTCTCGGTCGGGGAAATACGCCCCAACGGACAGGGAAACCTATCCATAATTTTGCAGACGGCGGCCGGGGAAATATTACCGGCCTACTCCGCCGGGGCGCATATCGATATTATTATTCCCGGCGTCGGCTCCCGGCAGTATTCCCTGTGCGGCACGCCTGACCGCAGTAATACTTATGAAATTTGCGTCAGGCTGACTGACACCTCCACCGGCGGCTCACGCTATTTGCACCAGCAGCTCAAAGCCGGCGATCGGCTCGCCATTTCGCCGCCGCGCAACCATTTTCCCCTGCCGCAGGCCGGGCGCTACCTGCTGTTTGCCGGCGGTATCGGCATCACGCCTTTGCTGGCGATGGCTGAAGCGATTGCCGCCAGAAAGGGGGCGCTGGAGCTGCATTATTATGTCGCCAGTTCGCGCCAGACCGCCTTCTCCCCGCGCCTGAACCAGCTGACTGCGAACGGCACGGTGGCCATTCACTGCAGCGAGGAAGGCGCGTCGTTTCGCCAGCGGGTCCCCGAATGCTTAACCGTGCCCCACCCTGATACCGCAGTAATAGCCTGCGGCCCGGAGGGTTTTATTCAGCGACTGCGGTCGGTCATGGAGGAATATCGCTGGTCGCCGTCGCAGTTCGTATTCGAGCGTTTTACTCCCGCGGCGGAAAATAATACTGCGGCGAAAAATGCGTTTTACATTGAGCTGGCCTCCAGCGGGCAGCGTCTGCAGGTCGCCGCGGATCAAACCATTGCTCAGGTATTACAGCACGCCGGGGTGGAGGTAATGCTCTCCTGCGAACAGGGAATGTGCGGCTCCTGTATTACCGGGGTCCTCGACGGGATCCCCGAGCACCAGGACAGCGTGCTGACGGCGGAAGAGAAAGCCGGCAACGACCAGATCGCGCTCTGCTGTTCGCGGGCGAAATCCCCGCTTCTGGTTTTGGATCTGTGAGGAGACTGACGATGACGTCCCCCTCCTCTTGCGCGCCGCTCGTCGGGATCAGCCGCGCCCGACTCCCGGCCTGGGCGCTGCCCGACGGCTGGCCGACGCGGGCCAACGGTGAGCCGCTGCTGGCGGACCTGGCCTTTCGCGACGGCCGGATTGCCGCATTGACCCCAACCGACCAGCCGACTCCCGGCCTGTGGGACCTGGCGGGAGCCCTGACGCTCCCCGGCCTGGTGGAACCCCATGCCCATCTGGACAAGACATTCACCATTGAACGCTGCCGTCCGGCGCAGGCCGGGCTGCTGGCGGCAATCCACGCCATGCACGAGGATCGCCGACACTGGACCAGGGCGGATATTCAACGTCGGGCGTCCGCCGCGCTGTCCCGGGCGGCAGCGAATGGCGTGACCCATTTGCGCAGCCATGTCGACTGGTTTACCGCCGACGCGCCGGACGCCTGGCAGGAGATCGCCCGCCTCGATACCGGCGGCATCACCCTGGAGCGGGTGGCGCTGGTCCCGCTGCCCCTGTTTCGCGAGCCGGGGCAAGCGGAGGCCATCGCCCGGACGGTCGCCAACAGCGGAGAGCGCTGCCTGCTGGGCGGCTTCATCCACTCCTCCAACTGGGACGCCGCCGCCATGGAAAATCTGCTGTGCAGCGCGGCCCGCTGGGATCTGGATCTGGATTTGCATATCGATGAGGAGCTCAGCGAAGTGTCTCAGGGGCTGACCTGGCTGGCGGATCATCTCTCCCGCCACCCTTTTCCCGGACATATCTGCTGCAGCCACGGCTGCGCGCTGGCCGCCGGCAGCGACGAACAGGCGGCGCCGATCCTGCGCCAGCTGGCGGCGCACGGCGTCACCCTTATCGCTCTGCCGATGACCAATCTGCTGCTGCAGGATGCGACGTTCGGCCGCACGCCGCGTCAGCGGGGGATCACCCTGCTGCACGAGGCGCAGGCCGCCGGCGTGGCCACCCTGCTCGGCTGCGACAACGTGCAGGATGCCTTCTGCCCGGCGGGGAGCTATGACCCGCTGGACACCCTGGCCTGCGGTCTGTTCAGCGCTCAGCTCAGCGACCTGTTCGACCGGCAGTCGCGGCTGATCTGCGATCGCGCGGCGCTAACCGGTTCGCCGGCAGACGCGGCGCCTTTTGCCGTCGGGGCGGCGGCCAGCGTAGTGATTTTCCCGGGTAGCGACCGTTTTACCTGGCCTTTAAACAGCGCCGCCCGTCTGGTGGTTAACCACGGCAGGTTAACCCACCGGCGCGTGTGGCAGGAGGAGATGGCACATGAGTCTTGAAGCAGGCGCCGGGGCGCCGCTGGCGCGGTATGCCGCCTGGCGCAGAGCCGGCGATTTTATCTTTCTCTCCGGCATTATTCCGGTCAATCCCCTGACCGGCACCATCGTCAACGGCTTTCAGGATGTGCCTGAGCCGGTGCGGGAGCTGCTGGGGGCGACCGGCGAATTTTCAACCGATGCGAAACAGGGCCCGATCCTCGCCCAGAGCTGGTACGTCCTTGAGAGCATCCGCCGCACCGTGGCGTCCGCGGGAGGGCAGATGAGCGACGTTATCAAACTGGTGCAGTACTTTCGCAACCTTGACCATTTTCCCTATTACAGCCGGGTCAGGAAGCTGTTTTACCCCGACCAGCCGCCCGTTTCCACCGTGGTGCAGGTCAGCGAAATGCTGCCCGACGCCACGGTACTGATTGAAGTCGAAGCGACCGTCTGGTTACCCCCGTCATTTAACTCCGAGGCACCGCGATGATTAACGGTTACATTCCTGCCGCGCGCTTTCTTCCTTTTCTGAGCTGGACGGACGTGGCCGCCCTGCCGGATAAAAGCAATACGGTTATCGTCCTCCCCACCGGGGCGATCGAACAGCACGGCCCGCATCTGCCCTGCTCGGTGGACAGCGTGATATCTTCCGGCGTAGCGGGCCATGCCCTCGCCAGGCTGCCGGCGACGATCCCGGCCTACGCCATTCCGCCGATCGTCTACGGTAAGTCCGAGGAGCATCTGCATTTTCCCGGCACCCTGACCCTTAGCGGCGATACGCTGCTGCATACCCTGCTGGAGATCGCCGAATCTCTCTATCGGGCCGGTTTTCGCAAGCTGTTGATGATCAACGGCCACGGCGGCCAGCCGCAGATCCTGCAGATCGCCTGCCGGGAAATGCGCCTGCGCCACGGGGATTTCATCGCCATCCCCCACGACGTGTTCAACGTGCCCAACTGCGAAAAACAGTTTCTCAGCCCGCATGAACAGCGGATGGCGATGCACGCCGGGCATAGCGAAACGGCGCTGATGCTGGCGCTGGCGCCGGAGTGCGTCCATATGGAACGGGCCGTCGCTAATTTCCCCCCGGAATTCCCCTGCCCGACCCTGTCGAAAGGCCGCCCGGCGGCGGCGTGGGCGTCGTATGACTTTGGCCCCAGCGGGGTGATTGGCGACCCGACCCCGGCGACGCGGGAGCAAGGCGAAGGGCTTCTCGACTCCCTCGCCGCCAGCTGGGCGCAGGCGATCATCGAGATCCACCGCATGGCCTGGGTCGAACGTCGCGAACCGACCTGGGGCAAACAGCACTGGCACGGCTTTGTGCAGTCCCTACCACCTTCTTTCGCTGCTGAATCCAGGGAGCCCTGATGAATACCAGATTGACGCCCGTTTTTACCCTGCTGACCGTGGCCGCCCTCGCGACCTCAGCCTCCTGCTTCGCGGCGGAGAAGTTTACCTTTCTCACCAACTGGTATGCCCAGGCCGAACACGGCGGGTTTTACCAGGCCCAGGCCACCGGGCTGTATCAACACGCCGGTCTCGATGTCGAAATTAAAATGGGCGGCCCGCAGATCAACGTCATGCAGCTGATGGCGGCCGGTCAGGCGGACTGCACCCTTGGCGACAACGGCCAGGCGCTGGAGACCTGGCAGGCCGGGGTGCACGCGGTGACCGTCGCCACCGTGTTCCAGCACTCGCCGACGGTGTTTATCACCCATGACAAGGTGGAGAACCCGGCGGAACTTAAAGACAAAACCTTCCTGCTCGCCACCGAGGCCTATACCTCCTTCTGGCCGTGGGCGAAAAGCGAGCTGGGTCTGGCTGGCAGCAAAGTGCGCCCCTATACCTTTAACGTTCAGCCGTTCCTCGCCGATAAAAACCTGGTGCAGCAGGGCTACGTGACCTCCGAGCCGTTCTCCGTCGCCAAAGGCGGGCAGCCGTTCTATGTCTATCCGCTCAGCGACTGGGGCTACCCGCCCTACGGCAACTCGATTATCTGTATGGCCGACACCATCCGCAAACGTCCGGCGGCGGTGGCGGCCTTCGTCAAAGCCTCCATGGAAGGCTGGAAAAGCTACCTGCAGGATCCCGCCCCCGGCAACAGCCTGATCGGTAAAGCAAATCCGCAAATGGGCGCCGAGCAGATCGCCTTTGGCATTGCCCAGATGAAGCAGTACCAGCTGGTGACCGGCGGCGATGCTAAGACCGGCGGTATCGGCATCATCACCGAGCCGCGGCTGAAGAAAACCTGGGACATGCTGGTGAAAAACAAACTGATCGACGCCAGCAAGGTGCCGTTTGAGCAGACTTACACCCTTGAGATGGTCAAAGACGCCGGAGTGATGCCATGAATACCGCCCCGAAACTGACCGTGATGAGCGATACCCGCTTTATACCCGCCGCTGCCACCCCGGCCATCGAGGTGCTGTCGGCGGAGAAAATCTACAGCAACGGCACCCGGGCGCTGCTGCCCGTCAACCTGACCATCAATCAGGGGGAGTTTATTACCCTGCTCGGCCCGTCCGGCTGCGGTAAAAGCACCCTGCTGAAGATGGTCGCCGGCCTGGTGGAGCCCAGCGACGGCAAGCTGATGCTGTGGCGGCGCGACAGTCGGGAAAAGGCCCAGCATCCGCTGTCGTTCGTCTTCCAGGAAGCCACCCTGATGCCGTGGAGCAGCGTGCGCAATAACGTCAGGCTGCCGCTGGATCTGGCCGGCGTGCCGCGGGCGGAGGGCAATACCCGGGTGAGTGAAGTCCTTGAGCTGGTGGGCCTCGGCAAGTTCGCCGACGTCCTGCCGCGCGAACTCTCCGGCGGCATGCAAATGCGCGTCTCCATCGCCCGCGGCCTGGTCACCCGGCCAAAGCTGCTGCTGATGGATGAGCCCTTCGGCGCGCTGGATGAAATTACGCGTAACAAACTCGACAGCGACCTGTTGCGTCTCTGGCAGGAGCAGAACCTGACGGTGATGTTCGTCACCCACTCGATCCACGAAGCGGTGTTTCTCTCCCAGCGGGTGATCATGATGGCGGCCCGTCCCGGACGGGTGGTCGAAGATGTCCCCATCCGCGAGCCGTTCCCGCGCAGCGAGGCGTTCCGCGTCAGCCCGGCCTTTTCCCTGTATGCCCGTCAGCTGCAGGACAGTCTGTTGCAGGCCAGCCAGTCAGGTATGGAGCCATAATATGAAAACCACAACCGCAACGCCGTGGATCCAGCATCCGCGTTTTCTCAAAATTCTCTATCCGACCCTCGTCGCGGTGGCGATGGTGCTCCTGTGGCAGGGCGCGGTGAGCTATTTCCGTATCCCGGCCTTTCTGGTGCCGTCGCCGCTGGTGATGCTGGAAAGCCTGTGGACGCATCTCACGCCGCTGCTGCTGGCGCTGCTGTTCACCCTCAAGATCACCCTGATCTCGTTTCTGCTGTCGATTGTCATCGGCGCCGCGGTGGCGTTTATCCTGGTGCAGAACCGCTTTGTGGAAACCGCCCTGTTTCCCTACATCGTGTTTTTGCAGGTGACGCCGATCGTCGCCATCGCCCCGCTGATCATCATCTGGGTGAAGGATGCCACGCTCTCGCTGGTGGTGTGCGCCACCCTGATGGCGGTGTTTCCCATCATCTCCAATACCACTCAGGGACTGCGCAGCGTCTCCCCCGGCCTGCTGAGCTATTTTCGCCTCAATCACGCCAGCCGCTGGCAAACGCTGGTGCGGCTGCGTATCCCCTCGGCGCTGCCCTATTTCTTCGGCGCGCTGCGTATTTCCAGTGGGCTGTCGCTGATTGGCGCGGTGGTGGCGGAGTTTGTCGCCGGGACCGGCGGGACCAATACCGGACTGGCCTATCAGATCCTGCAGGCCGGCTACCAGCTGGATATCCCGCTGATGTTTGCCGCGCTGCTGCTGATCTCTCTCGCCGGTATCGCGCTGTTTGGCGTGATGTCCTGGGTTTCGCGCCGGGCGCTTAGCGCCTGGCATGAAAGCGAAGCCGTGCAATCTCATTAATGTTCTGCTGACGAACAGGAAAAAGAATGATGACTGATGAACAGCGTCAACACGCGGTCGCGGCGATCCAGCAGGCACTCCCGGCGCTGGAGTGGACCTTACAGCCGGCGAAGATCAAACGGCTTTCCCGCGATTTTCACTGGTTCAGTCCGGTACTCACTGAGCAACTGGCGGGGAAACAGGCGGACGCGGTGGTTCGCCCGCGCGATGAAGAGGAGCTGCGCCAGCTGGTCTCCGCCTGCGCGCAGCTCCAGCTGCCGCTGACCCTGCGTGGCAGCGCCACCGGCAACTATGGCCAACTGGTCCCCCTCGAAGGCGGGCTGCTGGTGGATATGACCGGGCTCAACCAGATCGTCGCCCTCGGCAACGGCACAGTGAGGGCCCAGGCCGGCATTCGCCTGGCGGACATCGAAACCGCCGCCCGCCAGACGGGCTGGGAGCTGCGCTGTATGCCATCGACCTATCGACTGGCGAGTCTGGGCGGTCTCTACGGCGGCGGGTTCGGCGGCATCGGCTCCATCAACTATGGGCCGCTGGCGGCGCCCGGCAATGTGCTCAGCGTCAAAGTAATGACCGTCGAGCCGGCCCCCCGAGTACTGACCATCCCGGCTCCCGAAGCGCTGCTGCTGCATCACGCCTACGGCACCAACGGCATTATCCTGGAGGTTGAGCTGGCGCTGGCGCCTGCGCACCAGTGGATTGAACGTCTGGACGTGTTTGACGATTTCGCCGATGCGCTGAACTATGCCAACGCCTGCGTCCGCTCGCCGGGGCTGGTGAAGCGCCAGGTGGCGCTGCTGGCCACGCCGATCGCTGACTATTTTAGCCACCTCAACGATCGTTACCGCGCCGGGCAGCATGCGGTTATCAGCCTGATCGCCGAGGAGAGCGAAGGACTCTGCGCCAGCCTGTTACCGCGCCATCGCGGGAGCAACGCCATCCGGCAGGCCAGCGAGGAGGCCCGGACGCGCAACGGCTCGTTAATGGAATACTGCTGGAACCACACCACCCTGCATGCGCTCAAGGTGGACAATACGCTGACCTATCTGCAGACGGCGTTTGATCCGCTGCGCTATCCGCAGCAAATTTTACAGATGGAGCAGCACTTCGCCGGGGAGGTGATGTCCCATATTGAATTCCTGCGCGATATCGAGGGCAATCTCACCGCCAGCGGTCTGCAGCTGGTGCGCTATACCACGCCCGAACGTCTTAACGCCATCATGCAGATATTTCGCGACAACGACGTCAAGATTAACAACCCCCACGTGCTGCAGGTTGAGGACGGCAAACAGGGCGTGATTCGTCCCGACGTCGTGGCGGTGAAACAGTCTCTCGACCCGGCGGGATTGCTTAACCCCGGCAAGCTGCGCGGCTGGGCGCTGCGCGACCAGCTGGAACTCGACGGCAACCCGCTGACGCGGGCCACCCGCGAAAGCCCCACGACCTGATGGTCCCCGGTCCGGTTGGGCGCTAACGGGTCGATGGCCCGTTGCCGCCCAACCTCATCCTGCGCCGGACAGTCCCGCCATATGGACGATAAGGCCCACCGCGGCGGCGGCCAACGGCGCGGTAAATCCCACTTTATTATGGGTGGTTTCAATAAACGGCCCGCCGGCGAGAATAAAGATAAACGAGGGCAAAAGGTAAACCATGTCACCAGGCACGCCGCCGCGATGCCCCCCAGCAGCACATCATCGACGCCCAACACCGCTTTGGTGTAGCCGCCGACAAACCCGACAAAGGTCACCACCATGATCAACGGTCCGGGGGTCGATTCCCCCAGGGCGAGGCCGTCCATCATCTGCCCTGCGGTCAGCCAGCCATAGTGGGTCACCGCCCCCTGGTAAACGTCAGGCAGGACGGCATACGCCCCGCCGAAAGTCATCAGCGCGGCTTTGGTAAAGAACCCGCTCATCTGGGTCAGCGGATGCGCCCAGCCCAGCATTAGCGCCAGGGCGGCCATCGGCACCAGCCACAGCAGTATCCCGGCGCTGGTGCTGTTCGCCCTGATGGAATGGGGCCACCAGCACGTGCTGCATAGCGCGCCGCCTATTGCATTGGTGGACAGCGCCAGCGGCGAGACCGTCCATCCGGGGTTCGTCACCGCCAGCGGCAGCGTGGCGAGCCCCAGCGCGCTACAGATCGTCAAAGCCGGTACCCATGCCGAAACCTGAAGAATGTATTCCTGGCACTGCTTGCCGGACGCGCGGCCTCGCCATTTTCGACCGGCCACAAAAGCTCTGGGATAGGATGAAATCTGGCTGGAAACGCGCCAGTGAAGAAAGGATATCGCCAGCCGGGCAGCAGCCCCCTGCTGCCCGCCTGACGTGTGAGTGGCGTTAATTCACCCGCGCAGACAAGGTAATTTGCTGCAGGGCATTCGCCATATTAATCTGAATCAGCTCTTTAAGACCTTCGCGCTTAATAAACTGGCTCCGGTGCTTACTTTTCACCTCTTCAATACTCTTTTTGATCTCTTGCGCCGGCAGTTTATACCAGCCGCGAGCCTGTTTCTCACCGCCCATTTCCAGCCACAGCGATGAATAACTGGCTTTCACCAGATCGCTTTTCACGTGGTAATCAGAATCGATGGCGTAGACCGTGGAGATGTTGAAATATCGCAGCAAACCATACAGCACGCTCATGATGATATTTTTCGGCCGCGCGCCATGCAGCTCTTTAGTCAGCACCTTCACTTCGTCATTGGTGATATCTTTCCCGCCCTGAATGCCGCCGATATAAGCGCGGCCATCGTCGGTGCAGGAAAAACAGACGCTATAGACGCGCCGGTCGCCAAGAAACAGCTGCAGCATCAGCTCCCCTTCCTCCTGAAACGGCGAGGCCAGCAGCTTAACATCAAGCTTATCGCCATTTTTCAAGGGAATAGAAAACATCTCGCGGCCAAAATCCGCGACATTGTAGAGCTGCGGCAGGACATCAGGGTGAAACGTTTTCTCGATGAAATTCAGTGAACCATGGGCAATATCCAGTTTGCGTCGTTTTGACAGCCGTTTATTGAGATACGCTTTAAACGGTTTATCCTCAAAAGGCACCAGTCCTTTGGTCACCGCGGTCAACCGCGCGCACTGATATTTCGCACAAAGTCCTTGATATTCTCTGTATTTACCTCCTGCGAGCGAGAGCTCTCTGCATTTTCGTAAAATTTTTTTATAGCTTATTTTGACCTGACCGATCACTTTATTATGTTTACGCCATTCTTTGATGGCGCCTGCAACAGTATGTTCCATTGATTAAGATCCATAGATTCATCCATAATCGCGGCCATATTAACATAAAAGCGTTTCGTCAACGCTTAATTACTCCTTCGTTGTCCTTTCATTTAATATTTAGGCAGGAAATTATCCCGGCGACGTTATTTGTCGCTAAACTTATTCTGTCAACGATGAATTATGGTAGGTAACGCCCTCCGCTCAGCGACTTAACGCTCTGTGCCTTCGGCGCGAAGCGCGGCTACATCCGCTGGCGGTTATGCCCTATACTTGACCCTGATTCAAAACCAGCAACGATAGGTAACTTATGGAAATTGATCTCGACAACCTGGTCTTCAGCGGCCTGGATGAAGCGGAAGAGCGCAACGCGGAGCGTCTGGAAGAAGCGGACAAAAAAGCCCAGGCGATCGTTGCCGACGACGACTGCGGCGACGCCTGTAAAATCTGATTGTCAAACCGGCCAGCAGGCCGGTTTTTTTTTGACGCCCACACCTTCAGGTGGGTAAAAACCCTTTCAGCGTATCCAGCAGCGCCTGCGCCGCCTTCGACAGCGGCAGATGTCCGGCATGGATCGCGCCGACGCACTTCTCAATCGGCGGATCGCTGAGCGGGATGCAGACGGCGCCCAACGATGCCATCTGCGTTTTACACAGCGCCGGCACCGCGCTGCCCCCCAGGCCGCTGGCCACCATCCTCCCCACCGTCACCAGCTGATGACTCTCCAGCGCCACGTCCAGCTGACGTCCGCTGCGCGCCAGCGCCTCCTCCAGCATCAGGCGTACCGCCGAGGGGCGCTGCAGGGTAATAAAGTCGAGGGTCAACAGCTCCTGCCAGGAGAGCTGCTTTTTCTTCGCCAGCGGGGATTGTTGGGGAACGATCGCCACGAAGCGGTCCACCGCCAGCGGGGTAAACAGCAGGTTGTGGTTGGGCGATGGCTCGAAAGCGATGCCCATCTCCACCCGCCCCTCGCGCACCATCTCGATCACCTGCTCATTAATCACGTCATGCACCGTAACGTTCACCCCGGCATAGCGGTCGCGAAAGGCTTTCAGCGCCTCCGGCAGAACGTTGGCGGCAAACGACGGCATCGCGGCGACCGAGATTTTACCCCGCTGCAGGGTAAAGCTCTGACGCATGGCCTCCTCGACGTTATCCCAGTCGGCCAGCAGCTGACGGGCCATCGGCAGAAAGAGTTCCCCCTCCTGGGTGAGGGTCACTTTGCGGGTGCTGCGCTGCAGCAGCGCGCCGCCCAGCGCCTCCTCCAACCCTTTGATGGTCAGGCTGAGAGCTGGCTGCGACAGATTCAGCCTTTCGCTGGCGTGGGCGAAATTCAGAGTGTGAGCTACCGCTAAAAACGCGCGTAACTGTTTGACACTCATTCTCATTTTTCATCCTGTTAACTAATTGAAAAAAATTAGTTAACAGGAAATTAATTAAAATTCCAAATGAGTGAGTCACAAATTCAAAATTATCAAATCAGTTGCCTGCGCCAATGATAAGGCTATCGCAAGGCAGGAGAGACAAGATGGCAGGACTGGATAAACGCGTCGCCAGTTACGAAGCGGCGCTGGAAGGGTTAACGGACGGCATGACGCTGCTCGCCGGCGGCTTCGGCCTGTGCGGCATTCCCGAGAACTTGATCGCCGAGGTGCAGCGTCGCCAGGTGCAGGGGCTGACGGTGGTCTCCAACAACTGCGGGGTCGACGGTTTCGGTCTCGGCATGCTGCTGGAGTCGCGCCAGGTCAGCAAGGTGGTGGCCTCTTACGTCGGGGAAAACGCGCTGTTTGAACAGCTGGTGCTGAGCGGCGAGCTGGCGGTAGAACTCACCCCGCAGGGAACGCTGGCGGAAAAAATCCGCGCCGGCGGCGCTGGCATCCCCGGCTTTTACACCGCCACCGGGTATGGCACCCCGGTCGCCGAAGGCAAAGAGGTGCGCCAGTTCGACGGAAGACACTACATCCTTGAAGAGGCGATCCGCGGCGATTTCGCGCTGGTCAAAGGCTGGAAAGCCGACTGGTACGGCAACGTGGTCTATCGCCACACCGCGCAGAATTTCAACCCGCTGATGGCCACCGCCGGGCGCATTACGGTGGTGGAGGTGGAAGAGATTGTGCCGCCGGGCGAACTGCCCCCCTCCGCCATCCATACTCCGGGGATCTATGTCGACCGGCTGATCGTCGGGCAATTCGAAAAACGTATTGAACAGCGCACCCTGCGCGCCGGAGGGCACTGAGATGCTGACCCGTGAACAAATGGCGATGCGCGTCGCCCAGGAGCTGCGCGACGGCGACTACGTCAACCTCGGGATCGGTATCCCGACGCTGGTGGCCAACTACATTCCCGCCGGCATTGAAGTGATGCTCCAGTCGGAGAACGGCCTGCTGGGGATGGGCGAATTTCCCGATGAGGAAACCATCGACGCCGACATGATTAACGCCGGTAAACAAACCGTCACCGCGCAAACCGGGGCGGCGATCTTCGATTCCGCCCAGTCGTTCGCCATGATCCGCGGCGGCCACGTCGACCTGACCGTTCTTGGCGCCTTTGAGGTCGACGTCGCGGGCAACATCGCCTCATGGATGATCCCTGGAAAAATGGTCAAGGGGATGGGCGGCGCCATGGACCTGGTGGCCGGCGCGCAGAACATCATCGTGGTGATGACCCACGCCTCAAAAAACGGCGAATCCAAACTGCTGCCGCAGTGTACCCTGCCGCTCACCGGCGTGGGCTGTATTCGCCGGGTACTCACCGATCTGGCCCTGCTGGAGATTGTCGACGGCGCGTTTGTCCTGCGCGAAGTGGCCCCGGGGGTCAGCCCCGACGAGGTGATACGTAAAACGGCGGGACGGCTGATCGTCGCCGACGACGTGCGCGAAATGCGCTTCAGTTAAGGAGAGATCATGACCGATATTGCCATTGTTGCTGCAGTACGCACCCCGGTAGGCAGCTTTCGCGGCGCCTTCGCCCCTCTTTCCGCCGTCGACCTCGGCGCGGCGGTGGTGCGCGGCCTGCTTGAACGCTGCCAGCTGCCCGCCGCAGCGGTCGACGAACTAATTTTCGGCCAGGTGCTCACCGCCGGCTGCGGGCAGAACCCGGCGCGCCAGACCGCGCTGCGGGCCGGCCTGCCGGTCGACACTCCGGCGGTCACCGTCAATCTGGTGTGCGGCTCCGGGCTGAAAGCGGTTCAGCAGGCGATGCAGGCGATCCGCTGCGGCGACGCCGGGATCGTTATCGCCGGCGGCCAGGAGAGCATGAGCAATGCTCCCTATCTGATGCATGGCGCCCGCGACGGCCTGCGTTTCGGCCACGCCAGCCTGCAGGACAGCATGATTCAGGACGGCCTGTGGGACGCCTTTAACGACTACCACATGGGCATTACCGCCGAGAACCTCGCCGACGCCTTCGACATCAGCCGCGAGCGCCAGGACGCCTTCGCCGCCAGCTCCCAGCGCAAAGCGGCGGCCGCTATCGCCGCCGGGCGCTTTCGTGAGGAGATCGTTCCGGTCAGCGTCCCGCAGGGCAAAAAGCCGCCGCGATTCGTGACTGACGATGAGCAACCCCGCCCGGAGACCAGCGAGCAGCAGTTGGCCCAGCTGCGCCCGGCGTTTCGCCCGGCTGACGGCAGCGTCACCGCCGGGAATGCCTCGTCGCTGAACGACGGCGCCGCGGCGGTCCTGTTGATGCGCGTCGATAAAGCGCGCGAGCTTGGGCTGCCGGTGCTGGCGCGCATTGTCAGCTCAGCGGTCGCCGGGGTCGACCCATCGGTGATGGGAATCGGCCCGGTGAGCGCCTGCCGCCAGGCGCTGCATCGCGCCGGCTGGACGCTGGACGAGGTGGACCTTATCGAAGCCAACGAGGCTTTTGCCGTCCAGGCGCTGGCCGTCGGTCAGCTGCTTGAGTGGGATAGCGAGAAGGTCAACGTCAACGGCGGCGCCATCGCCCTGGGACATCCCATCGGCGCCTCCGGCTGCCGGATCCTCGTCAGCCTGGTGCATGAGATGCAGCGCCGGGGCGCCAGCAAAGGGCTGGCAACCCTGTGCGTCGGCGGCGGCCAGGGCATCGCCATGACTCTACAACGTTAACAGGAGCCACTATGTTTACACCACGCCTGGCGGTACTCGGCGCGGGACTGATGGGCGTCGGTATCGCCTGCCATTTCGCCCGCCACGGTCACACCGTCCGCCTGTATGACACCGATCCGCAGCGTCTCGCCGAGGTTCCGGCAGTGGCCAGCGCCATCCTGTGCGAGCTGGAGGCCAGCGGTCAACAGGATCCCGCCGACCGCGACGCGGTGCTGGCTCGTCTGACCCCCACCCCGACGCTGAATGCCCTGGCCGATGCCACGCTGCTGATTGAAGCGATCCCCGAACGGCTGGCGCTGAAGCACGCCCTGTACGCCGAGCTGGAAACGCTGATCGCCGACGAGGCGATTATCGCCAGCAACACCAGCGGTCTGCCGCCGGATCAGCTGGCGCAGGGCATGCGCCTCCCGGAACGGCTACTGATCGCTCATTTCTGGCATCCGCCGCACCTGATCCCGCTGGTGGAAGTGGTGCCCGGGAGCGCCACGCTGCCTCATCTGGCGCGCGAGGTGAGCGGCTTTTGCGCCGCCTGCGCGCTGGAGGCGGTGGTGCTCAACCGCGCCGCGCCGGGCTTTGTCGGCAACCGGCTGCAGTTCGCCCTGCTGCGCGAAGCGCTGCATATCGTCCACAGCGGCATCGCTTCCCCGGAGGTGGTGGACCAGGTGATGCGCGCCTCGCTGGGCCGCCGCTATGCGATGGTCGGCCCGCTGGAGGCTGCGGACATGACCGGCCTGGCGACGGTCCAGGATATCTGCCAGCACCTGCTGCCGGAGCTGGCCAGCGGCACGGAGATGATGTCGCTGGTGGCGGAGAAAGTGGCGCGAGGCGACACCGGCGCCCGCAGCGGGCAAGGCTTTTACCGCTGGGACGAGGCCCGGCACCAGCGCATCCAGTCGCGCCGGGAACACCAGCTGCGCTTCGCCCTGAAACCCTAGTATCGCGTTCTGTACCCCTACAATAACAATGAGAGTGAGACGTCGTGATGAGTGTGATAATAGCCCTGGCCGCGCTGGCGTTACTGATGCTGGCAGCCTACCGTGGATACAGCGTGATCCTCTTTGCGCCGATCGCCGCCCTCGGCGCGGTGCTGCTCACCGACCCGGGCGCGGTCGGCCCGGCCTTTACCGGCCTGTTTATGGAAAAAATGGTCGGCTTTGTGAAGCTCTATTTCCCGGTGTTTCTGCTGGGCGCGGTATTCGGCAAGCTGATTGAGCTGTCGGGATTCTCACGGTCGATTGTCGCCGCCGCCATCCGCATCCTTGGGCGCCGCCACGCGATCCCGGTGATCGTGCTGGTGTGCGCCCTGCTGACCTACGGCGGGGTGTCGCTGTTTGTGGTGGCCTTTGCCGTCTACCCTTTCGCCGCCGAACTATTTCGCCAGAGCGGGATCCCCAAACGGCTGATCCCCGCCACCGTCGCCCTCGGGGCATTCTCGTTTACCATGGACGCCCTGCCCGGCACGCCGCAGATCCAGAATATTATTCCCACCAGCTTCTTCGGCACCAACGCCTGGGCGGCCCCCTGGCTGGGGCTTATCGGCTCGCTGTTCATTATCATCTTCGGTTTGCTGTGGCTGGAGCGTCAGCGCCGCAAAGCGCAGGCCCGCGGCGAAGGCTATGGGACCGACCTGCAAAATGAGCCGGAGACCCCGGATGACATCGATCTGCCGCATCCGCTAATCGCTATCGCCCCGTTGCTGTTAGTGGGGGTGCTGAATCTGCTGTTCACCCACTGGATCCCGCAGTGGTACGGCGCCAGCCATGAGCTCACCCTGCCGGGCCTGGCGAAGCCTGTCGTCACCGAAGTGGGAAAAATCACCGCCATCTGGGCGGTGCAGGCGGCGCTGCTCTCCGGCATTGTGCTGGTGCTGGTTTGCGGCTATCGCAATATCCGCGGCCGGCTGGCGGAGGGAAGCCGGACGGCGGTGGGCGGGGCTATTCTCGCGGCGATGAACACCGCCTCTGAGTATGGCTTCGGCGCGGTTATCGCCGCCCTGCCGGGTTTCCTTGTGCTGTCAAAAGCCCTCGCGGCCATTCCCAATCCGCTGTTAAACGAGGCGATCAGCGTCACGGTGCTGGCCGGGATCACCGGCTCGGCCTCCGGGGGGATGAGCATCGCCCTGGCGGCGATGTCCGAGACCTTTGTCGCCGCCGCCCACGCCGCCAATATTCCGCTCGAGGTCCTGCACCGTGTCGCCGCCATGGCCAGCGGCGGCATGGACACCCTGCCGCACAACGGGGCGGTGATCACCCTGCTGGCGATCACCGGCCTGAGCCATCGCCAGGCCTACGGCGGCATTTTCGCCATCACGGTGATCAAAAGCCTCGCGGTACTGTTTGTCATTGCCACGTTCTATGTGACCGGCATTGTCTGATACCAGATTGAAGGAGTAATAAAATGAACTTACACGGTAAAACGGCGCTGGTCACCGGCTCCACCAGCGGCATCGGTTTAGGGATCGCCAAAGTGCTGGCGCAGGCAGGCGCCCAGCTGGTGCTCAATGGCTTCGGCGACAGCAGCCACGCCCGGGCTGAAGTCGCCGCGCTGGGCAAGATCCCCGGCTATCACGACGCCGACCTGCGCGACGTCGGGCAGATCGAGGCGATGATGCACTATGCCGAAAGCACCTTCGGCGGCGTCGATATCGTGATCAATAACGCCGGCATCCAGCACGTGGCCCCGGTGGAGCAGTTCCCGGTGGACAAATGGAACGATATTCTCGCCATCAATCTCTCCAGCGTCTTCCACACCACCCGCCTGGCGCTGCCGGGTATGCGCCAGCGCAACTGGGGGCGCATCATCAACATTGCCTCAGTGCATGGCCTGGTGGCGTCGAAAGAGAAATCGGCCTACGTCGCCGCCAAGCACGCGGTGGTCGGGCTGACCAAAACCGTGGCCCTGGAAACCGCGCGCAGCGGCATCACCTGCAACGCCATCTGCCCTGGCTGGGTGCTAACCCCGCTGGTGCAGCAGCAGATCGACAAACGCATCGCCGAGGGGGTCGACCCGGAGCAGGCCAGCGCGCAGCTGCTGGCGGAAAAGCAGCCCTCCGGGGAGTTTGTCACCCCGCAGCAGCTGGGCGAAATGGCGCTGTTTCTGTGCAGCGATGCCGCCGCCCAGGTGCGCGGCGCCGCATGGAACATGGATGGCGGCTGGGTGGCGCAGTAAGCCGCTGGCGCCGCGAAGATCAGAACATCGCCAGAAAGCGTTTCACCGTACGCGAGCGCTCGAAGCGCCGCCATGCGATGGCGATATCGGTCTTCAGCGGCGCCCCGCTAAGCGGGTGATAGCTGACGTTCGGCTGCTGGATGCAGGTCATCGACTGCGGAACCAGCGCGAAGCCGAAGCCTGCATTGACCATGCTCAGCGACGATGAAATTTGCGACGACTGCCAGGCGCGCTCCATATCGATCCCGGCGCGCAGGCAACTGTTATACACCAGCTCATACAGCCCGGGGGCCACCTCCCGCGGGAAGAGGATCGGCGCCACGTCGCGCAGCTGCTCCAGGGCCAGGGTCGGCTGCGTCGCCAGCGGGTTATCGCGCGGCAGCGCGATAACCATCGGCTCCTCATCGATAATCCGCAGATTAAAGGCTTTACTGCTCTCGCACGGCAGGCGGACGAAGGCGATATCCAGCTCGGCCTCGCTCAGGGCGGTCATCAGATTGGCCATATTGTCTTCCATCTGGTGCAGGGTCACCCCGGGGTGGTCGAGCTGAAAACGGTGCAGCAGCGTGAAGATTTGCGGATGGAAAGCATCAGAACTGGTAATGCCTAGCGACAGGCTGCCGTTCATCCCGCGCGCAATGCCCTTGGCCTTCTCCAGCGCCGCATCGCTCATGGCGAGGATCTGGCGGGCATCCTCATAGAAAGACTCTCCCGCTTCCGTCAGCTCCACCCCGCGGGTTAAACGCCGGAACAGCGGGGTCCCCACTTCGCGCTCAAGCCGCTGAATTTGCTGACTTAACGGAGGCTGTGAAATACCCAGCTCCTTGGCGGCCTGGGTGAAGTGCCGCGTCCTGGCGACGGCGACAAAATAGCGAAGATAACGAAGTTCCATATCGAAAACGTCTCAAACCAGCATGGTTTCTATATTGGAACTGTGAGCTGAATCGGGTCAACATTTATTTAACCTTTCTTATATTTGTTGAACGAGGAAGTGGTATATGAATCATTCTGCTGAATGCACCTGCGAAGAGAGTCTATGCGAAACCCTGCGGGCGTTTTCCGCGCAGCATCCCGAGAGCGTGCTCTATCAGACATCGCTCATGAGCGCCCTGCTGAGCGGGGTTTACGAAGGCAGCACCACCATCGCCGACCTGCTGAAACACGGCGATTTCGGCCTCGGCACCTTTAATGAGCTGGACGGGGAGCTGATCGCCTTCAGCAGTCAGGTCTATCAGCTGCGCGCCGACGGCAGCGCGCGCAAAGCCCAGCCGGAGCAGAAAACGCCGTTCGCGGTGATGACCTGGTTCCAGCCGCAGTACCGGAAAACCTTTGACCATCCGGTGAGCCGCCAGCAACTGCACGAGGTGATCGACCAGCAAATCCCCTCTGACAACCTGTTCTGCGCCCTGCGCATCGACGGCCATTTCCGCCATGCCCATACCCGCACCGTGCCGCGCCAGACACCGCCGTACCGGGCGATGACCGACGTCCTCGACGATCAGCCGGTGTTCCGCTTTAACCAGCGCGAAGGGGTGCTGGTCGGCTTCCGGACCCCGCAGCATATGCAGGGGATCAACGTCGCCGGGTATCACGAGCATTTTATTACCGATGACCGCAAAGGCGGTGGTCACCTGCTGGATTACCAGCTCGACCACGGGGTGCTGACCTTCGGCGAAATTCACAAGCTGATGATCGACCTGCCCGCCGACAGCGCGTTCCTGCAGGCTAATCTGCATCCCGATAATCTCGATGCCGCCATCCGTTCCGTAGAAAGTTAAGGGGGTCACATGGACAAACAGTATCCGGTACGCCAGTGGGCGCACGGCGCCGATCTCGTCGTCAGTCAGCTGGAAGCTCAGGGGGTACGCCAGGTGTTCGGCATCCCCGGCGCCAAAATCGACAAGGTCTTCGATTCACTGCTGGATTCCTCGATTCGCATTATTCCGGTGCGCCACGAAGCCAACGCCGCGTTTATGGCCGCCGCCGTCGGACGTATTACCGGCAAAGCGGGCGTGGCGCTGGTCACCTCCGGTCCGGGCTGTTCCAACCTGATCACCGGCATGGCCACCGCGAACAGCGAAGGCGACCCGGTGGTGGCCCTGGGCGGCGCGGTAAAACGCGCCGATAAAGCGAAGCAGGTCCACCAGAGTATGGATACGGTGGCGATGTTCAGCCCGGTCACCAAATACGCCGTCGAGGTGACGGCGCCGGATGCGCTGGCGGAAGTGGTCTCCAACGCCTTCCGCGCGGCCGAGCAGGGCCGGCCGGGCAGCGCGTTCGTTAGCCTGCCGCAGGATGTGGTCGATGGCCCGGTCAGCGGCAAAGTGCTGCCGGCCGGCGGGGCCCCGCAGATGGGCGCCGCGCCGGATGATGCCATCGACCAGGTGGCGAAGCTTATCGCCCAGGCGAAGAACCCGATCTTCCTGCTCGGCCTGATGGCCAGCCAGCCGGAAAACAGCAAGGCGCTGCGCCGTTTGCTGGAGACCAGCCATATTCCAGTCACCAGCACCTATCAGGCCGCCGGAGCGGTGAATCAGGATAACTTCTCTCGCTTCGCCGGCCGGGTTGGGCTGTTTAACAACCAGGCCGGGGACCGTCTGCTGCAGCTCGCCGACCTGGTGATCTGCATCGGCTACAGCCCGGTGGAATACGAACCGGCGATGTGGAACAGCGGCAACGCGACGCTGGTGCATATCGACGTGCTGCCCGCCTATGAAGAGCGCAACTACACCCCGGATGTCGAGCTGGTGGGCGATATCGCCGGCACCCTCAACAAGCTGGCGCAAAATATCGATCACCGGCTGGTGCTCTCCCCGCAGGCGGCGGAGATCCTCCGCGACCGCCAGCACCAGCGCGAGCTGCTGGACCGCCGCGGCGCGCAGCTGAATCAGTTTGCCCTGCATCCGCTGCGCATCGTTCGCGCCATGCAGGATATCGTCAACAGCGACGTCACGCTGACCGTGGACATGGGCAGCTTCCATATCTGGATCGCCCGCTACCTGTACAGCTTCCGCGCCCGCCAGGTGATGATCTCCAACGGCCAGCAGACCATGGGCGTCGCCCTGCCCTGGGCCATCGGCGCCTGGCTGGTCAATCCTGAGCGCAAAGTGGTCTCCGTCTCCGGCGACGGCGGCTTCCTGCAGTCGAGCATGGAGCTGGAGACCGCCGTCCGCCTGAAAGCCAACGTGCTGCATCTTATCTGGGTCGATAACGGCTACAACATGGTCGCTATCCAGGAAGAGAAAAAATACCAGCGCCTGTCCGGCGTCGAGTTCGGGCCGATGGATTTTAAAGCCTATGCCGAATCCTTCGGCGCGAAAGGGTTTGCCGTGGAAAGCGCCGAGGCGCTGGAGCCGACCCTGCGCGCGGCGATGGACGTCGACGGCCCGGCGGTGGTGGCCATTCCGGTGGATTATCGCGATAACCCGCTGCTGATGGGCCAGCTGCATCTGAGTCAGATTCTGTAAGTCATCACAATAAGGAAAGAAAAATGAAAAAAGTCGCACTTGTTACCGGCGCCGGCCAGGGGATTGGTAAAGCTATCGCCCTTCGTCTGGTGAAGGATGGATTTGCCGTGGCCATTGCCGATTATAACGACGCCACCGCCAAAGCGGTCGCCTCCGAAATCAACCAGGCCGGCGGCCGCGCCATGGCGGTGAAAGTGGATGTTTCTGACCGCGACCAGGTATTTGCCGCCGTCGAACAGGCGCGCAAAACGCTGGGCGGCTTCGACGTCATCGTCAACAACGCCGGCGTGGCGCCATCCACGCCGATCGAGTCCATTACCCCGGAGATTGTCGACAAAGTCTACAATATCAACGTCAAAGGGGTGATCTGGGGCATCCAGGCGGCGGTTGAGGCCTTTAAGAAAGAGGGTCACGGCGGGAAAATCATCAACGCCTGTTCTCAGGCCGGCCACGTCGGCAACCCGGAGCTGGCGGTATATAGCTCGAGTAAATTCGCCGTACGCGGCTTAACCCAGACCGCCGCTCGCGACCTCGCGCCGCTGGGCATCACGGTCAACGGCTACTGCCCGGGGATTGTCAAAACGCCGATGTGGGCCGAAATTGACCGCCAGGTGTCCGAAGCCGCCGGTAAACCGCTGGGCTACGGTACCGCCGAGTTCGCCAAACGCATCACCCTCGGCCGCCTGTCTGAGCCAGAAGATGTCGCCGCCTGCGTCTCCTATCTTGCCAGCCCGGATTCTGATTACATGACCGGTCAGTCGTTGCTGATCGACGGCGGGATGGTATTTAACTAATAAAAAATAAGCTCTGACATGGCTTGCCCCTGCTTTCGCGCAGGGGCTTTTTTTGGTTTGGGTGTGAGCTTCGTGCAAAACACAGCAACGATATTTGAAAGTCTCTGGCGTTGTCACTTACGCTTCGGCACAACGTGGCAATCTGGCTGGGATGAAAGTATGCTTTGAGCGAAGAGCTACCTGTCACTGTGTGCGATTGAATATTTTGTCACACGAGCATAACAACCCTATTGAGAAATCTGGATCTAACATCTATATATCAGCAATATACTCCACTTTATAAACCGTAGATCAGGAGATTACTTTGCAACCAGATCGCTCAAGACTTTATCTTCGCCGCGTAAACGCATCAGATATAGATGATCTCTTCAGGATTTATGGCGACCCTGCAACAAATACGTTCAATCCAGCAGGCCCGTATCCCGATATTAGTCACGCACGTAATGTAATGGCCCGCTGGCTTAACCACTGGGAGAATTATAGGTTCGGAAACTGGGCTATCTCACTGAAAGAGAATCCCGATAGAATTATCGGTTTTGGAGGGCTTAGCATTATCAGTTATGACGATACACCGATAATGAACCTGGGGTATCGTTTCTCTACAGAATCATGGGGGAAAGGTCTGGCGACAGAGTTCGCTAAATATGCGGTCGGGTACGGGTTTGATGTTTTAAAACTGGCTGAGATTTCTGCGGTAGTAAGACCAAACCATCTGGCATCCCAAAAGATCCTGACGAAAGCAGGTCTCCGGTTTTCACGAAATATTCATGACGTGAAAAATGAGCCCGCAAGCATGCTTTTTACTGTGACTCTGGATGAGTGGAACAACGCGCTAAGTAGGGGAACTACCCCACCCATTGATCATTAGAGTTCATGCGTAACGCCCGCTGCTGACGCGGATCGGACGAGCGACTGAGTTGTAGGTCCGCTATGAGCGAAGAAAGGACGTTTGCAGTCGCTCTCATTCTGATGACAGCGGCACCCATGTCTGTCTAAGATTATCGTCAAGGGTTGTTCTGTTATCATAACGAGCACATACTTTAGCTATACAAACGGATAAAATTAAATAAGGGACTTAAGAGGATGAACATGAGAGTGATTATTATTCTGTTGTTATCCATTGCTCTTTCTGGCTGTGATTTTTTTAAAACGGATTTTACTGTGGAGGAAGCTGGTAAGCGAGCCACCTTAGGTGAGTTACAAATAAAAGTGGGAGATCTGCGCAATGGTGACATCGATATAATTGACGGTTCCAATGTCTATGTTACATATACAAATAAATATGGAACTCAAATTATGAAGAAAATTTTTATAACTATGAAAGATGGTATTAAACCCAATGATATTATGCACATACCAATTCCGGATTTTGGTTATACACTAGGTGATATACATATCTGTTTTTATTACAAGGAGGGGGTTAATGAGAGGATGACATATGAAGTTTTTCTACCTATATATGAATATAACGAATTCCGAATGAGCGCAACAAAGGGTTTCAAATTTTATAGAAATAACAATGAAATGTTATATAAACAGCCGTTTGAATTCTATGTAAAACCAAACCTTAAGCTTGATGGTCTACATGGATTCATTAACAAAGATTTCCCTATTGGATCAGGTTTGTCCTCTGTATAAATGTTCAACGAAACTAAAACCATGGAAATGGATTTTTGTGGAGGCACAAAAAACGCTGTATGAATCGCCATGGCTTAGGCAACCATTTTTCGATATGCAGATAATCTCCTCCTTCCACTTTGGACACACAGCAGACATGAAATTCTGGAATAGCATTCGTACACTTACAACATCGAGAAGCTTTTGAAAGCCGCGTCAGCGGCATGACAGCGCCAGCAGAGAAAAACCCGGATGGCGGCGTATGGCGCCTTATCCGGGCTACGCTCTGGTGCCGTATTTTTGCCGGGTGGCAGCTACGCCTTACCCGGCCCGGTGATTTGGCGCTCATTTCGCGCCCTTCGTAGGCCCGCGCAAGCGTAGCGCCGCCGGGCAAGGGCAGCGGGTGCGGAGCCGGTTTTGTGCCGGGTGGCGGCTGCGACTTACCCGGCCTACGGCCCGTGCGACTTGTCGTTAATTTATTCACCATTGTTGCTTAAACTGCCGGTGCTGGCGGCCTCAAAATCGCTGAGACGTTCCCGAAAGGCCGGGGCAGCCCGCATGGATGCTGGCTGAGGGCCGTGTTTTGCATGGACGCTGCCTCGGCCCGACCCGAAGCCTGCAGGGATAAGTCGAAGGGACCGCGTAGCGGCGATTTTGCTGGCCGGAGCCCGGGGGTACAGGGGGCGGCGGCGACTGGCCGCCCCCTGTGCGCTCCCTGCGCCATGCCAGGCATAACGCAGAAGATTAACCGGGAGCGCAAAATACGCTGAAGCCACAGATAACATAAAAGACTTCCCGGCAGTGCTTTCCCTCACCCAGGCCTTCTTCCGGAGGGAGAGAGAACCGTACGGCAGTCGTTGCCGTTCCATGACGCTCCCTGCGCCACGGAGAACCAGGTGCAGCACCACGAAGCGGGAGCAAAGAGTACGCTGAAGTCACGCGTGAGAAACGCTTTCCCGGGCTGAGAACCAGGAAACCAATAATAGTCTCCACCACCGCCGGCAAGATATCAGATTCCGAGCCCAACATGTTGCCGGGTGGCGGCTGGCGCCTTACCCGGTCTACAAAGGCTACCCGCGATTTGGCGCTCTATTCGCGCCCTTCGTAGGCCCGCGCAAGCGTAGCGCCGCCGGGCAAGGACAGCGGGCACGGAGCCGATTTTTTGCCGGGTGGCGGCTGACGCCTTACCCGGCCTACAAAAACAGGGCCGCCCGTACTCTTCTGGTGGCATGCCCCTGGCCCGCGCCTGCGCAGCGCCGCCGGGCAGTTACTGCGCCTGCTGCTGCGCCTGCGCCAGCTGGCGGACGATCGCCTCGCGCCGCGCATCCCCTTTCGGTAGCCGGGCCAGCAACGCCTGCAGGGCCGCCACGGCCTCGGGGTAATCTTCATTACGCACCGCGCTCAGGGCCAGCATCTCCAGCACCGGCAGGCTGTTCGGCTGCCGCTGATGCAGGTCGCGCAGCAGCAGCTCGCCCATCCGAACCTGGCCGCTATCTCCCGCCCGCACCAGCGCGCTGGCGTAATCGAAAGCCGCCGCCGGGTCATCCCCCGACAGAGCATGCGCCCGGCCAAAGGCGCCGATCGCCGTCTCGCCATCGTTTAACAACAGGCCCAGCCGCCCAAGCAGCTGCCAGCCGGCGAGGTCGTTCGGGGTATCCTGCAGGTGGCTGCGCAGGCCAAGCCGCAGCTCCGCCAGCTCATCCATTCGCAGCGGCGCCGCCGTCGGGTCCTTAACCTGCTGCAACAGCGCAGGATAATGCCGTTCAGCCTGCTGCCAGAGCAGCACCTGGCCAATATCGCTGGTTTTCAGATACAGGCCCAGACTCAGGACCACCAGCAGCAGCGCGCCCGGAAGCAGCGCCCAGCGGCGTAGCGGCCGTTCGCCAGGCTGTGCCTGGGGCGGTATATCCGTCAGCAGGGTGCGCTGCAGTTCGACGACCAGCGCCGGGTTGTCCTCGCCGCGCTCCTGCACCAGCTCCTGCAGGCGCGACTGGTAAAGGGCGCGGTTGAGGGCATCGCGGTCTACCGCCCCTTTGCCCGACCACGGGAAGTACAGCAGCCCCAGCGCGCCAGCCAGCAACAACCCGGCGATAACTACCAACAGGCTCATCGTTCTTTTCCTTCTTGCAATAATGCCGCCAGCCGCTGGCGCTCTTCGGCGCTGAGCGCCGCGTCAGGAATGTCGCGACGGCGCGCGCGGGCGATAATCACTCCCGCGCCCGCCAGCACGAACAGCCCCGGCCCCAGCCACAGCAGCACCGTGCCCGCGGTCAGCGGCGGCTCGTAGCTGACAAAATGACCGTAGCGGGCCACCATATAGTCAACGATCTGCCCTTTCGTTTTCCCCTGCTGCATCAGCTCGTACACCTTCTGCCGCATATCAGCGGCAATCATCGCGTTTGAGTCGGCGATGCTGTTGTTCTGGCATTTAGGGCAGCGCAGTTGGGAGGTGATCTCGCGGAAGGCCTGCTCCTGGGCCTCATCCTTAAACTGCCACGTATCGATGGCGGCCCACGCCTGGCCGGTCAGCATCAGCGCCAGCAGGATGACTATTACACTTCTCATCAGCCCGCCCTCCGGTTGTATTGATCCCACAGCGGCTGGAGCTCCTCGCGCCACACCCGTTCGTTCAGGTCGCCGGCGTGCCGCCAGCGGATAATGCCCTGACCGTCGATGAGAAACGTCTCCGGCGCGCCATAGACCCCGAGATCCAGGCCAAGCATGCCGTTGCCGTCGTAGAGGCTCAGCCTGTAGGGATTACCCAGGCGCTGCAGCCAGCTCATCGCCTTCTGGCGATCGTCTTTGTAGTTCATCCCCACCACCCGCACGCCCTGCTGCGCCAGGCCGTTGAGAAACTGATGCTCGGCGCGACAGGTTGGACACCAGGTGGCCCAGACGTTGAGCAGCAGCGGCTTGCCGTCAATCAGCGTCCGTCGGTCCAGCGTCTGACCGGGGGTATTCAGCGCTTCAAGGCGAAATTCCGGCAGCGGTTTGCCAATCAGCGCCGACTCGAGGGTCGTCGGGTCATCGCCCTCGGCGTTGCGCATCAGCTGCCAGAACAGCGCGGCGGCCAGCGCCAGAAACAGCACCAGCGGGATAAACAATAGCTTCCGGTTCATGAGGCCTCCTGCAGCTTCTTACGCATCCGGTAGCGCGGATCGAGCATGCAGCACAGACCGCCGAGGGCCATCAGCACCCCGCCGTACCAGATCCAGCGAACGAACGGTTTATAGTACAGACGCACCGCCCAGCTGCCGTCGCTCAGCTCTTCCCCTAGCGCGGCGTACAGATCGCGGGTCAGCCCGCCGCTGATCGCCGCCTCGGTCATCATCATCCGGCTGGCGGTGTAAAAGCGTTTCTCGGCATACAGCGTCGCTTCCGGGCGGCCGTTGCGGGTCACGGCGATAATGCCTTCGCCGCCGGTCCAGTTGGGGCCGACGATATTGCGCACGCCGTTAAACACAAAGTGATAGCGGTGGATATCGATGCTGTCGCCGGGGCGCATCCGTACATCGCGCTCCACGCTGTAGTTCTGGCTGAAGGTGATGCCGATAACGGTCACCGCCACGCCAACGTGGCCGAGCACCATCCCCCACTGGCTGCGGGTCAGAGTGCGCAGGCCGCGCCAGAAGCCGTGGCGATGGGTGGCCCGTTCGTGAACCTCCATCAGGGCGAAGATCAGCACCCACAGGGCCATCATCAGGCCTATGACCGCCATGGCGGTGATACGGTCCTGCAGCAGCCACGGCAGCGCCAGAGAAAGTGACAACGTCACCAGCAGAGCGATAATCAGGCGCTTAATCTGCCTGGCGACGTCATCGCGCCGCCAGCGGATCAGCGGTCCCAGCCCCAGCAGCAGCGCAAACGGCGCCATCAGGGCGGTGAACATGGTATTGAAGAACGGCTCGCCGATGGAGATGCTGCCGAGGCCCAGCTCTTTATGCACCAGCGGCAGCAGCGTTCCGAGGAGCACCACCAGCATCGCGGCCATCAGCAAGATATTGTTGCCAAGCAGGAACGACTCGCGCGACCACAGCGTATGTTCCACCCGCGCCCGCACCCGGCCACCCTTCAGGGCGTACAGCAGCAGCGATCCGCCGATGGCGACAATCAGCAGTACCAGAATAAACAGCCCGCGCGACGGATCCGAGGCGAAGGCATGCACCGAAACCAGCACCCCGGAGCGCACCAGGAAGGTGCCCAGCAGGCACAGGGAGAAGGCGGCGATGGCCAGCAGCACCGTCCAGGCGCGGAAGCTGCCCCGCTTTTCGGTCACCGCCAGGGAGTGCAGCAGCGCGGTTCCCACCAGCCACGGCATAAACGAGGCGTTTTCCACCGGGTCCCAGAACCACCAGCCGCCCCAGCCCAGTTCGTAGTATGCCCACGCCGAGCCCAGCACGATGCCGAGAGTGAGGAACATCCATGCCGCCTGGGTCCAGGGACGCGACCAGCGCGCCCAGGCAGTATCCAGCCGGCCCGCCAGCAGCGAGGCGATGGCGAAGGCAAAGGCCACCGAGAAGCCGACATAACCCATATAGAGGATCGGCGGATGGAAAATCATGCCGATATCCTGCAGCAGCGGATTGAGGTCGCGGCCATCAATGGGGTACTGCGGCAGGCCGCGGCTGAACGGATTGGAGGTGAAGAGGATAAACAGCAGGAAACCAAAGGCGATCATCCCCATCACCGCCAGCACCCGGGCGACGGCGTCGAGCGGCATCCGGCGGCTGAAGATGGCGACGGCGAAGGTCCAGACGCTGAGCAGCAGAACCCACAGCAGCAGTGAGCCCTCGTGCGCCCCCCAGGTTGCCGCCACCCGATACCACACCGGCAGCGCGCTGTTGGAGTTTTCCGCCACGTAGCGGACGGTAAAGTCATTGACCACAAAGGCGTGCACCAGCAGCAGGAAGGCGCCGCCGATACAGGCGAATAGCCCACAGGCCAGCGGCCGCGCCAGGGCCATCAGCCGCCGATCCTGCCGCGCCGCGCCCCACAGGGGATAAACGCTCAGGAGCAGCGCCAGCCCCGCCGCCAGACACAATAAAAAGTTGCCCAGCTCCGGCATCATGGCTGCGCCCCCGTTTTCTCCGGCGTCATGGCGTTTTTCACCTCCGGCGGCGTGTAATTTTCATCATGTTTGGCCAGCACCTGCTGGGCGGTAATATGCCGCTCGCCGTCCAGCACGCCCTGGGCCACCACGCCCTGCCCTTCACGAAACAGGTCCGGCAGAATGCCCTTATAGCTGACGTCCACCACCCCGCGGGCGTCATACAGCTTAAAGCGCACGTCGAGAGTTTGCGGGTCGCGCTGCAGGGAGCCCGGCTGAACGTAGCCCCCCACCCGCAGCCGCTGACCGGTATGGGGCAGCGCCCGGGTTTCCGTTTTACCGTAGATAATTTCCCCCGGGGTGTAGAACAGATCGATATTGCTACTCAGGGCGTACAGCGTCAGGCTGACGGTTAGCCCGAGGCCGGCGAGCACCGCCAGCACGATATACAGCCGGGTTTTACGACGCGCTTGCATCCGCGGCCTCCTTGTCATGTTCGCGGGCGGCAGCGATCCGCCGCTCGCGCGCCTGCTGGCGTCGCACCTCATGGAACAGCGCCCGCCGCGCCCACAGGGTATGCACCGTCAGCAGGCCAAAAGCGGCGACGGCCACGGCCACCGCCAGCCAGACGTACACGGCATAGCCGCCCATATTCAGGAAGGCGGCGAAAGACGAAAAGGCGGGGCTCATCGGGCGGCTCCTTTATTCACCAGCGCCACCACCCACGGTCGACGGCGCTCCAGTTGCAGGATCAGGTTACGCAGGCGCATCAGGGTCAGGGTGACCGACAGCGTGAGGAAGGCAAAGATGCAGATCCGCAGCGGCAGACGCATGCTTGGGTCGATGGTTTGCTGCAGGTTGGTCGAGCCCTGGTGCAGGGTGTTCCACCAGTGGACCGAGTAATGAATGATGGGCAGATTGACCACCCCGACCAGCACAAGGATCCCCGCCGCGCGCCCGGCCAGCCGCCGGTCGTCAAAGGCGTGCCACAGGGCGATGACCCCGGCATACAGAAACAGCAGCACCAGCTCTGAGGTCAGGCGGGCGTCCCAGATCCACCAGGTCCCCCACATCGGCTTGCCCCATGCCGCGCCGCTGACCAGCGCCACCAGGGTGCAGACCGCCCCCACCGGCGCCAGGGCGGCGATCGCCAGATCGGCCATTTTGATCTGCCAGACCACCCCGACGAAGGCCGCGACGGCCATCGCCAGGTACAGCCCCATCGACCACATCGCCGTCGGAACGTGAAGGTACATGATCCGGTAGCTTTCCCCCTGCTGATAGTCCGCGGGGGCGAAGCCAAAGCCCCACCCCAGGCCGATGACCAGCAACAGCGCGCTCAACGCCGCCAGCCAGAGGATCCAGCATCCGCACAGGCGGTACAGCCGCTCGGGGATCGCCAGTTGATGTAACGCTTTCCACATAGACGCTTACTCACACGGTTATGATGGCCGCGCCCGCAGGCGCAGCGAGTTATCGCACGGTCAGCCGCAGCGCAGCGGCGGTGGCGAACGGACACAGGGTGGCGCTGGCGGTTAAGAACGCCGCCAGCATCGCCAGATAGCCGCTGACCGGGAGCCCGGCGGCCGCCGCCTGGCAGGCCGCGGTGGCGAAAATCAGCAGCGGCACCGCCAGCGGCAGCACCAGCAGGCTCAGCAGGACGCCGCCGCGCTTCAGGCCGACCGTCAGGCCAACCCCCACCGCGCCGAGAAAACTGAGCGTCGGGGTGCCAAGCAGCAAGGTCAGCGCCAGCACACCGGCGTCATGCAGACTCATCCCCAGCAGCAGCGCCGCCAGCGGCGAGACGATCAGCAGCGGCAGGCCGCTCATCATCCAGTGGGCAACCACCTTCACCAGCACCACCGCCACCAGCGGCGTCGGCAGGAGCATCAGTTGCTCCAGGGAACCGTCCTGCCAGTCGTCGCGAAACAACCGATCCATCACCAGCAGCGCCGCCAGCAGCGCGGCGACCCACACCACGCCCGGCGCAATCTGCGCCAGCAGCTGCGGCGCGGCGCCGACGCCGAACGGAAACAGGGTGATGACGATCAGAAAGAACCAGAGCGGATTGAGGATCTCCGCCCCGCTGCGCCACGCCAGGCGCAGTTCCCGGGCCAACAGCGCACGCATCATTGCCCGCCTCCAGCCTCGCCGCCGAGGCGCAGGGTGCGCAACAGACAGCCCAGCGGCCGCAGCGGCTGGTGGGTGGTGAGGATGGCGCATCCCCCCTGCCGGGCGTGCTGCTCCAGGCGACGGGTCAGAGTTTCCATCGCCGTGGCGTCGAGGGCGGTGAACGGCTCATCGAGGATCCACAGCGGCGCGTCGGTTAACCACAGGCGGGTGAGCGCCACCCGACGCTGCTGCCCGGCGGAGAGCTGGCTCAAGGGGAGATCTTCATAGCCCGCCAGGCCGACGGCGGCGAGGGCGCTTTCCCGCTGCTGAAGGCGGCTGGCCGGAAAGAAGAAACGCAGGTTTTCATCGGCGGTCAGCGCCGCGTTAACGCCGGGTTTATGGCCCAGCCACAGCAGCTGACGGTGAAATGACTCCCGGACCTTCGCCAGCGGCTGGCCCTGCCAGCTCACCACCCCGCTTTCCGGGCGCGCCAGGCCGCAGAGGATCCGCAGCAGCGAGGTTTTCCCCGCGCCGTTATCACCGGCGACCTGTAGCAGCTCGCCGGCAGCGAGGGACAGCGTCAGCGCCGCAAACAGCGGTCGATCGTCAACGATGCAGGTCAGTCGCTCTGCATGCAGCATGAAGGCAAACTCCTTGATTCAGACAGTATTTTACGTCGTCGCTAAGTATGGGTTGCGCCGCGCGGGCGACGCAACCCTGACGGTTACTGTCCGGCCCCCGGCAGCTTCGAGATATCGGCGTTGCCTAACGCCTTCTCATCATGCGCCGCAGTCTCCTTACGCACCTTCGCCACATCGCTGGCGCTGACCGCCGGCGCGTTGTTGCCCCAGCTGGTGCGGATGAAATTGACCACATCCGCCACCTGCTGGTCGTCCAGGCGCCAGCCGAACGACGGCATGGTCAGGTTGGAGACCGCATCTTTCACCGCCGGCGTGGTGCTCCCGGTCAGAACGATGTGGATAAGCGAAGTGGCATCTTCCGTCTGTACCACCGGGTTGCCCTTCAGCGACGGGAAGGCGCGCTTATAGCCTACGCCGTCGGTGCGGTGGCAGGCGGCGCAGTTATCGACGTACAGTGCGGCGCCGGTTTTACTGTCGTTACCCTTCCACAGATCTTTCGCCACGCTGTCTTCCACCGGGGCTGGGGTCTGTTTGCCGCCGCGCGGCGGGAGCGACTTCAGGTAGCGGGCGATGGCGGTGATGTCGTCATCAGAGAGATACTGCAGACTATGCTCCACCACATCGCTCATGCCGCCGAAGACCACGGATTTATCGTTGCGTCCGGTTTTGAGGAACTCGGCCAGCTCGGCTTCGCTCCAGGTCCCCAGACCGTCGCGGTTTTCGCCGCGCAGGCTGGAGGCGACCCAGCCGTCAATCGGCGCATTGCTGCCCGCCAGGTAATCATCGCCTTCGCTTTCGCTGAGCGCTTTTTCCTGCATCGTCAGGCTACGCGGGGTATGACAGGCGCCGCAGTGGCCCAGGCCTTCCACCAGATAGCGGCCGCGCTCCAGCACCGGGTCAACCTGCGGGTTGGCGACAAAGTCGCTCGGCGTCGGGGCGAAGATGCCGCGCCAGAACGCCAGCGGCCAGCGCATCGACAGCGGCCATGGGATGTCGGTGTCCTTGTTGGCGACATTCACCGGCTCAACGCCGTGCATAAAGTAGGCGTACATGGCGCGCATGTCCGCTTCGCTGATCCGCGCGAACGAGGGATACGGCATCGCCGGATAGAGCGTGGAACCGTCTTTCCGCACGCCCTTGCGCACCGCGTCGTCGAACTCTTCGAAGGTGTACCCGCCGATGCCGTGTTCTTTATCCGGCGTGATATTGGTGGAGTAGATGGTGCCGATCGGCGTCTCCATCGGCAAACCGCCGGCGAAAGGTTTCCCTGCTTTGCCGTTGGTGTGGCAGGCGACACAGTCCCCCGCCCGCGCCAGATACTCCCCCTGCTTAATCAGATTGCTGTCCGCAGGCGCCTCTTCGGCAAAAGCCGCGCAGCTCAATGCCCCAAGCACCAGGGCCGATAACCATTGCATTTTCATCATCTGCCTTCCTTTATGCCTGCACCAGGGGACCCGGATTTTTCAGATACTGCTCACGGATCGCCTTCGCTGACCAGTAGGCCAGCGCGGCCACCGTGCCGGTTGGGTTGTAGCCCAGCCCCTGCGGGAACGCGGAGGCGCCGATGACGAAGACGTTATGCACGTCCCAGCTTTGCAGATAACGGTTAACGGCGCTGGTTTTCGGATCTTCCCCCATCACCGCCCCACCGTTCATATGGGTGGTCTGGTAGGTGGTGGTATCAAAGTGGCTGTTGGCGTTTTTTGGGCTGCCGAGGATATATTTCGGCTTCATCGCTTTGGCGATCGGCGCCATCTTATCGAACATAAACTGCGCCATCTTGATGTCGTTTTCCTGCCAGTCGAAGGTCATGCGCAGCAGCGGCTGGCCAAAGACGTTTTTGTAGTTCGGATCAAGATCGAGGTAGTTCTGCCGATAGGACTGGTGCGCGCCGTGGGCATCCATCGACAGGTGATGGGTGTAGGTATCGGCCACCGCCGCTTTCCACTTGCTGCCCCACGCCGGGGTGCCCGGCGGTACCGGGAAACCGGAGATGGGCTTGGTCCCGGCCTGGTTGACCCAGAACGGCGAACCGCCGACAAAGCCCGCCGCACCGTGGTCGAAGTTGTCGGCGTTGAAGTCGTCGACGCCGACGCCGTTGCCGCCCGCGCCGATAAACGGGTTGGTATAGGTGTCTTTGTCGAAAATGGCCTTGATGGTGGTCATGTTCTGGTAGGCGAAGTTACGCCCTACCACCCCTTCGCCGGTCTCCGGATTGTACGGTTTGCCGATCCCGGAGAGCAGCATCAGGTGCACGTTGTGGAACTGGAAGGCGCCGATAATCACCAGGTCCGCCGGCTGTTCCATTTCGCGCCCCTGGCCGTCGACGTAGGTCACGCCGGTGGCGCGGGATTTGTCGTCGGTCAGGTTGACCTTCAGCACGTTGGCGTTGGTCCGCAGCTCAAAGCGTTTTTCCTGGCGCAGCGCCGGCAGAATGTTCACGTTCGGCGAGGCTTTAGAGTACATGTAGCAGGCGTAGCCGCTGCAGAAACCGCAGAAGTTGCACGGGCCCATCTGCGCGCCGTAGGGGTTGGTATAGGAGTCGGAGGTGTTGGCCGACGGCAGGTTATAGGGGTGATACCCCACTTCCAGCGCCGCTTTTTCAAACAGTTGCGCCGACCAGGTGTTTTTCTGCGCCGGCAGCGGGAAGTCGTCCGAGCGGTCCGGGGCGAAGGCGTTGCCGCCGCGGCCTTTGCCGACGACCTTGCCTTTGATCGACCAGGCGGTCCCGGAGGTACCGAATACTTTTTCCGCTTTATCGAAGAACGGTTCCAGCTCGTCGTAGGTGACGCCGAAATCCTGGATGATCATATCCTGGGGGATGAAGTTTTTGCCGTAGCGTTCTTCATAGTGGCTGCGCATCCGCAGCTCAATGGGATCGACGCGGAAATGGACGCCGGACCAGTGCAGCCCGGCGCCGCCCACGCCGGTACCCGGCAGGAAGGCCGCCAGCTGGCGATAGGGCACCGCCTGCTGGCTGGTGTTATGCCGGATGGTGACGGTGCTTTTCGACAGATCCTGGAACAGCTTGCGGCGGATGTTGTAGGTCAGCTCATCAATCACCTGCGGATAGGCGCCGTCCGGCCAGGTGTCGCGCATCGGGCCGCGCTCCAGCGCGACGACGTTGAGCCCCGCTTCGGTCAGCTCTTTGGCCATGATCGCCCCAACCCAGCCGAAGCCGACGATCGCGACATCGGTTTTTTTCAATACGGTGGCCATGATTACGCCCTCTCCCCATTAATTGATACCGGCGGGAAGGGGTAGCGTTCGCCCCGTTCAACCCAGTCCATAAAGTCGGCGCGCGCGCCGGGAAAATTAATCAGCGTCCAGCCGACCATGCCTTTATTGCCGCCATGGATCGGGTCGCTGAAGAACCCTTCGCGGGTGTTTTGCAGCAGATAGGTGAAGAACAGCGAGGCCGGCAGCTGTTTGAACTCGGCTTTACCCGATTCCCACAGGCCGAGCGCCTCGTCCTGCTGCTCGCTGCTCAGTTCAGCGAAGGTTTTATGATATTTGTCCTGACACCACGCCTCGGCGTCGGCGATCCCGAGGTTATAGATCTGTTTGGGCACCAGCGGCAGCTGATAACCCATCTCTTTCGGCACGTCGGGATTGAAGGGCCCCTGCATATACCAGATGGAGCCGGTGGCGTAAGGGGTATTGAGCTGGCGGTCGATAAACTCCGGCACGCCGGCCTCTTTGGCGCCGGGACCGAGTTCATCCGCCGGGATTAAGCGAGCGACGGCGGCGTTGATAAACGCCCACTCACGATCGTTGAAGAACTGCGGCTTCCAGTCGCTGGCCGCCGCGGTGTTCCCGGAGGCTGGCTCTGAAGTGGGGGCCGCCTGCGCGGTCGCGCTGGTGGCCACGCCAATAGCCCCTGCTCCCGCGCCGCCGATCACCACCGTCGGGATCAGCGCCATCGATTTCACCAGGAAATCACGCCTGGAATTGTTGGTTTTCTCGCTCGACATCATCACATTCCTGTCATTGAAAATTACTGTTTTTGTCGCTGACAAAACCAGTGAATGTCGTGCTGGAACCGATACCATTGCGCTTTTAAACCGCTTAGCGTCTGGCCCGGCCCGGCAAGTCGGATAAAACATCGCCAGAGGCGATATCATTTATAGGGTTATCGTTTGGATAGTAGACGATTCTCAACGAAACGCGGGAAATCGGAGAGAAATTCACCGGTCTGTCATCGTGAGAAGAGTGCTGCCATAACCTTGAGGCGGTAAACCAGCGGCATTCACACCGCGCTGAGCTTACCCATGCGCCAAAAAAGAGTGACTTGTATCACAAATGTTATTTTTTGTTTATGGTACATGGCAGATTAAACGTCTGTAAATACTCGTATTAGGAATAATTAAACATTTTGAGCTGTTAAAAAAGTTAATAACCGTTGTTAACTATCTTCTATCTATTGTCCGGCTAGCGCGTTCAGCTGGCGATATCCCATCCACAGGAGAAGAGAAGATATGTTCGATCATGTGAAATTCGGCGTTAGCGACTATGCCGCCAGCAAAGCGTTCTTTTTGCAGGCCCTGGCCCCGCTTGGCGTAACGCTGGTTGGCGAAGGCGAACCGAGCTACGGCGCAGAGTTGGCCGGCAGCGGCGATGCTTCTCTATGCCTCTATCAAAGTGCGGAAAAACCGGCGCCGCTGCACATTGCCTTTCGCGCCGACAGCCGCGAGCAGGTCGATGCCTTCTGGCAGGCGGCGCTGGCCGCCGGAGGAAAGGACAACGGCGCGCCGGGGCTACGGCCAAACTACCACGCCAGTTACTACGCCGCGTTTGTGATTGCGCCAGACGGGCACAATATTGAAGCCGTGTGCCATCTGGCGGGGTAACGGGCGGCTACCGCTGCGGAAAAATCCACACATCCTCCGCCGGGAGCGTCAGATGGCAGTGTTCGGCATCGCGCAGCGCCGTTCCGTAGGCGCGCAGCGGAAAGTCGTCGCCTTCGGTACGGAACAGGTACTCCCAGCGGTCGCCGAGGTACATGCTGGTCAGCAGCGGTAGCTGGAGGCTATTATCCTGCGCGGCGCCGTCAAGTCGCAGGCGCTCGACGCGGATCACCGCCGTCGCCGGCTCGCCAACGCTAACCCCCTCGCCCGCTCGCCCCCACAGGCTCCAGCTGGCGCCTTCGATCCGCGCCCTGCCGTTCTCCAGCGCCATCACTTTGCCGTGCAGGCGGTTATTGCTGCCCATAAACTCAGCGGCGAACAGCGTCGCCGGGCTGCCGTACATCTCCTGCGGGGTCCCCTGCTGCTCAATGACGCCATTGTTCAGCAGCAAAATACGATCGGAGATGGCCATTGCTTCATTCTGATCGTGGGTGACCATCAGCGCCGACAGGCCCAGCTTAATGATCAGCTCGCGCAGAAACACCCGCGCCTCTTCGCGCAGCTTGGCGTCAAGGTTGGAGAGCGGTTCATCCAGCAGGATCACCGGCGGGTTGTAAACCAGCGCCCGGCCGATGGCCACCCGCTGCTGCTGGCCACCGGAGAGTTGGTGCGGATGGCGGTTGCCAAGGTGCCCCAGCCCCAGCTGATCCAGCACACGCTGCACCCGCTCTTTTATCTCCCCGGCGGCCACTTTACGCAGCTTCAGCGGATAGGCCACATTGTCGAACACCGTTTTGTGCGGCCACAGGGCATAGGACTGGAACACCAGGCCGAGGTTACGCTCTTCGGCCGGGATCTCGCTGCGCGGCGTGCCGTCGTACACCGTGCGGTTGCCGATGGCGATCCGTCCGCTCGTCGGTTTTTCCAGCCCGGCCACCGCCCGCAGCAGCGTGGTTTTCCCACTTCCCGAAGGCCCCAGCAGCGATACTACCTCCCCCCGGCCGAGCGTCATGGACACCCCTTTCAACACCGGGTTGTCGCCATAGGTGAGATGCAGGTTTTCTACCGATAACTCAATCATGTAATTTCACTCCAAAGCGCAGGGCGATACCCAGGCCAATCACCACCAGCAGAATATTGATAAAGGAGAGCGCCGCGACGATATCGATGGCCCCCGCCGCCCACAGCGACACCAGCATCGAGCCGATGGTTTCGGTACCCGGCGACAGCAGATAGACGCCGGTGGAATACTCGCGCTCAAAGATCAGGAACATCAGCAGCCAGGAGCCAATCAGCCCATAGCGCGACAGCGGAACGGTCACGTGGCGGGTGATCTGCCCCCGCGAGGCGCCGGTGCTACGCGCCGCCTCCTCCAGCTCCGGGCCCACCTGCAGCAGCGTCGAGGAGATGAGCCGCAGGCCGTAGGCCATCCACACCACGGTGTAGGCCAGCCAGACGCTGAAGATGGTGTTGCGCAGGGCGCGCAGCTGCACGATAAGGTGCTCCCGCAGCCAGTCGGCCACCGGCAGCGCCGAGAGCCAGCCGTGCTTCAGCGACTGATCGAGCCACATCGGCACAAACAGGAATACCCACAGGAAGGCCAGGCCGGCCAACAGCCCCGGTACCGCGCGCGGGACCAGCACGCTGTAGTCGAGAAAGCGGGTGACGTTGTCCGCTTTGCGGTGCATGGCGATGCCGACAAACAGATAGCAGATCACCGCCAGCGCGCCGCCGATGATGCCGATAGCCATCGAGTTGACGATCGCCCGCAGCAGGTTGGGCTGCTGCCAGATATTGTGGAACGTCGCCAGCGACAGCTCATCCCACAGCGACACGCCGACGCCCCAGTTGGAGATAAAAGCGCGCAGCGCCACGCCGAGCAGCGGTACGCCGATGGTCACCGTCAGCCAGGCCACCACCACCGCCCCGGCCACCCAGCGCCATTTGCCCAGCGGCAGCGCCCGCGCCTGGGACGCCTTGCCCTTCATGGTGACAAAGCGGTTGGCGGTGCGCATCAGCCGCCGCTGGAGCATCACCAGCGGGATGGTGATGCAGATCAGCACCACCGCCACCGCCGCCATCAGATGGTAGGAGGGGGTGCCGAGCTTGTTAGTCAGCTTGTAGAGATAGGTCGCCAGCACCATGTTGCCCTCGGGGTCGCCCAGCACCAGCATCAGACCGAAGACTTCCAGACCGAGGAAAAAGAGCAACACGCAGGCGTAAAGAATGGATGGCCGCACCATCGGCAGACTCACCGAGGTCATCACCTGCAGCGGCGTGGCGCCGACGGTGCGCGCCGCCTCTTCCACGTCGGAGCCGACGCTGCGCAGCGCCGAAGAGATATAGAGATAGGCATGCGGAACGTGAGTTAAGCCGGCGATGACCACAATGCTGAACATCGAGTAGATATTCCACGGCACAAAGCCGATCAGCTGCTGCGCCCACTGGGAAAAGAAGCCTACCGGCCCGGCGGCCACCACGTAGCCAAAGCCCAGCACCATCGGCGAAACGAAGATCGGCACCAAAATCAGTGGCTCAATGATCCGCCGGCCGGGTAAATCGGTGCGCACCATCAGAAACGCCAAAATACCGCCCAGCGGAATGGCGATAATCACCAGGCCAAAGGCCAGAATAAAACCTGACCTTAATGCCAGATAAAAATCCGGGTCGGTAAAAATAAAGGCGAAGGCTTCCAGACTCCACGATTTGGAGCGGGAAAAGAACGGTGCCGAAAGAAAACTCTGCACCACAATAAATAACAGTGGGACATAAATCACCAGCGCCGTGATGCACACCACCACGCCGCGCGGCAGCCCCTGCCACTTTCTGCGTAATACGTTCATGGTTCATCCCTTCGGTCAGGTGAATAAACCCGCCGGGTGTGAATAGGGGCATCGGCGATGCCCCTGAGGAGGATTATTTCGCGGCGGCGCTGCGCCATTGTTTAATAAACTGCAGACGTTTTTGCGGCTGTAAATAATCGAGCAGCGTTTCGTTGACCGGGATCGGTTTTAACGCTTTGCCCAGCAGCGCGGTCATGCCGTCGATATCATTTTTACCTGCAATATCGCGACGAATAGAGGGAATATCCGCCTGGCTGGCGAGGATCTGCTGGCCTTTTTCCGACAGGACATAATCCAGCCACAATTTCGCCGCGTTGGGATGTTCGCTCTCCTGGCTAATAAACGAGACGCGGGAGAGCACCAGCACGTAATCTTTCGGATAGGCAATACCTAAAGAGGGATCGTTTTTCGCCCGCGCTTCGGCATAAGAGCCAAGAATGTTATAGCCGATCAGGTTTTCGCCGGAGGAGACGCGCTCCATCATTGTGCCGGTGGAAGACTGCACCGTCAGGCCGCCTTTGGCGATATTCGCCAGGTCGGCAAAATAGTTCGCGTCGGCCTGGCTGTCCTGTACCGCCAGCATAAAGCCGAGGCCCGATTTTTCAATATCGTAGGTGGTGACTTTGCCTTTAAATTTATCGGCCTGGCTGGCGATAAGTTTTGCCAGCGCGGTATGCGAATCCGGAACCTCATTCTGCGGGATCAGCCGTTTGTTATAGATAAACACCACCGGCTCATAGGTAGTGCCATAGGCTTTTTGCTGCCAGACCGCCCAGTCGGGTAATTGCTTCACCTCCGGCGAGGCATATTGTTCGGCGTATTCGGTGGCTAATTTCAGCGCGGTATCCATCGATGAGCTCCACACCACATCCCCGCTGCCGCCCCCGGCGGCCTGTTCGCTGATATAGCGGTTATACAGCTCAGTACTGTTCATGTCGTTATATTCGACTTTGACGCCCGGGTATTGCGCTTCAAATCCCTTAATTAACGGCCCGGCCGCTTTGGTGTCGGTCGTAGAATAGATCACCACCTTGCCCTCTTTTACGGCGGCATCAACCGTTTTTTGATAATCCGCGGGATAGCCCGCAGGCACCTCCGCCCAGGCGGCACAGGCGAAAACGGCCGTCAGTGAAACCACTAAACCACTTATTTTCTTATACATGATACCAACCTTTAATCATCAATTAATAAACACAAATTTAACATATAGTGGTATCAGCTCCCCTTGCAACGACGGGGATGGCTTTTTTCTGGCTTTTGTGATACTGGCAGAATTTAAAAATGTGGTGTTTATGGCGTTAATTAAAACGCGATCCCGGCCCGGTTTTTTATCGTCTGTCGTATGCGCAGGCGCTGGCGCAGCGGCATGTCGCCGGGAGACGCCGCCCTTGACCTTCTGCGCCGGGCGGCGCAGCATAAAACGGCAAACATAACAAAATAACAACAGACTACAGGAGAGAATCAGTGCCTACAGGACACCGCTTTCTGGCGACGGATCTGCATCAGTTTGTCGTCTCACTGTTTACCCATCTCGGCAGTACCCCAGGGGAAGCCACCCTCGTCGCGGACCATCTGATCGCCGCCAATCTTGCCGGGCATGACTCCCACGGCGTTGGGATGATCCCCAGCTACGTCAAATCCCACGCCGGTGGTTTTCTGCAGCTCAACCGCCACGCCACGGTGACCAAAGACGCTGGCGCCGTGGTCACCCTCGACGGCAACGCCGGCTTCGGCCAGGTGGTCGCCCACGAGGCGATGCAGTTAGGCATTGAAAAGGCGAAGCAGCATGGTATGGCGGCTATCGCCCTGCGCAATGCGCATCACGTCGGACGCATCGGCTACTGGGCCGAACAGTGCGCCGCCGCCGGGCTGATCTCCATTCACTTCGTCAGCGTCATCGGCGACCCGATGGTCGCCCCGTTCCGCGGGAAGGACAGCCGCTTCGGCACCAACCCGCTGTGCGTGGTGTTTCCCCGCGCGGGCCATCCGCCGCTGCTGCTGGACTACGCCACCAGCGCCATCGCCTTTGGTAAAACCCGCGTCGCCTGGCATAAAGGCGAAGCCGTGGCCCCCGGCTGCCTGATTGACGCCGAGGGTCGACCCACTACCGACCCGGCGGTGATGCAGACCTCGCCGCTGGGCGCCCTGCTCACCTTCGCCCAGCACAAAGGCTATGCCCTGGCGACGCTGTGCGAAGTGCTCGGCGGCGCGCTCTCCGGCGGGCAAACCACCCATCAGGAGAGCCTGCAGACCAGCGTCGACGCCATCTTTAACTGCATGACCACGGTGATCCTGCGCCCGGACACGTTCGATGCCCCGGACAGCCAGGCACAGACGGAGGCCTTTATCGCATGGTGTAAGCAGTCGCCGCACGATGCCGATGCCCCGGTGCTGGCGCCCGGCGAATGGGAGGCCGCCAACCGCGAAGCGCGGCTGGCGCAGGGGATCCCGCTGGATGCCGGCAGCTGGCAGGCTATCTGCGCCGCCGCGCGCGACGTCGGCCTGAGCGAATCGCACTTCGACCGCTGCCGCCCTCTCGCCTAGCCGCGTTTTACTCCCGCAGAGCGTCTGACGTCGGCGCTCTGCGTCATCGTCATTAGTGACGAGGTCATGCTCCCGTCATCAATCTCTTTTCATTTTTCAATACAGATCAAGGGTTTAAATTCTGGCACAAGACCTGCATAGCGCAACAGGCCTGCGTCTGCATCACCACCAGGCGATACCGCGATCGTTGCCCGTCGGGCCCGGCGCGACAGCGATCCTCAGTTCACTGTTAACAGGTCTGTTACTGATGAAAAAAATCACGAGCGTGTGCCCCTACTGCGGGGCGGGTTGCAAACTTAAACTGGTTGTCGACAACAATAAAATCATTCGCGCGGAGGCCGCCGACGGCGTCACCAACCAGAACCAGCTGTGCCTGAAAGGCTACTACGGCTGGGATTTTCTTAACGATACGCAGCTCCTGACGCCCCGTCTTAAACAACCGATGATCCGCTACCAGAAAGGCGGCGCCTTCACGCCGGTCAGCTGGCAGGAGGCGATTCGCTATACCGCCAGCAAGCTCAGGGAGATCAAAGAGAAGCATGGCCCGCGCGCCATCATGACCACCGGCTCCTCGCGCGGCACCGGCAACGAAACCAACTATGTGATGCAAAAGTTCGCCCGCGCGGTGCTGAACACCAATAACGTCGACTGCTGCGCCCGCGTCTGCCACGGCCCCTCCGTCGCCGGGCTACAGCAGGCGCTGGGCAACGGGGCGATGAGCAACTCGATTAGCGACATCGAAAACTCGAAGTGCCTGCTGGTCTTTGGCTACAACTGCGCCGACTCCCATCCCATCGTCGCCCGCCGGGTAATCAAGGCCCGGGACAACGGCGCCAAAATCATCGTCTGCGATCCGCGGCGCATCGAAACCGCGCGCATTGCCGATCGTCATCTGCAGCTCAACAACGGCAGCAACATGGCGCTGGTAAATGCCTTCGGCTATGTGCTGCTGGAGGAGGAGCTGTACAACAAAACCTATGTCGAACGCTATACCGAAGGGCTGGATGCTTACCGCGAGGCGGTGAAGGATTACGCCCCGGAAGCGGTGGAAGGGATTGTCGGGGTCAGCGCGCGGGAAATCCGGGAGGCGATGCGCATGTTCGCCGCCGCCCCATCCGCCACCATTATGTGGGGCATGGGGGTCACCCAGTTTGGCCAGGCGGTGGACGTGGTGCGCGGCCTGGCAAGCCTGGCGCTGCTCACCGGCAACCTGGGACGGCCCAACGTCGGCGTGGGGCCGGTCCGCGGGCAAAACAACGTACAGGGCGCCTGCGATATGGGCGTGCTGCCGAACCTTTTTCCCGGCTATCAGGAGGTCACCGACCCCGCCGTGCGGGCGAAATTCGCCGCCGCCTGGGGCATCGACCCGGCGCTGATGGACGACCAGGTCGGCACCCGCATCACCGAGGTGCCGCATAAAGCGCTGACCGGCGAGATCAAAGCCTATTATATCATGGGCGAAGATCCGCTGCAGACCGAAGCCGACCTCGGCCTGGTGCGCAAAGGCATCGAGGCGCTGGACTTCGTGGTCGTGCAGGACATCTTCATGACCAAAACAGCGGAAATGGCCGATGTCCTGCTGCCGGCCACCTCCTGGGGCGAGCACGGCGGCGTCTTCACCTGCGCCGACCGCGGGTTCCAGCGGTTTGAACAGGCGATCCCTCCGGCGGGGAATGTGAAGCGCGACTGGGAGATCATTAGCCTGCTGGCCAGCGAATTGGGCTATCCGATGCACTATGAGAACAACCAGCAGATCTGGGACGAGATGCGCGAGCTCTGCCCGCTGTTCTACGGCGTGACCTGGGAGAAAATGGGCGATATGGGCCATGTCCAGTGGCCGTGCCCGACCCTCGATCATCCCGGCACGCCGTGGCTGTATAAAGACAACCGCTTCGACACCCCCTCGGGTAAAGGGCAGCTGTTCGCCACCGCCTGGCGCGCGCCGGCGGAGCGCCCGGATGACGAGTGGCCGCTGGTGCTCTGCACCGTGCGGGAAGTCGGGCATTATTCCTGCCGCTCGATGACCGGCAACTGCGCCGCGCTGCAGTCGCTGGCCGACGAGCCGGGACGGGTGCAGATGAATCCCGCGGATGCGCAACGACTGGGGATCGCCGACAAACAGCTGGTGTGGGTCAGCTCCCGGCGCGGGAAGGTGATCTCCCGCGCCGACCTCAGCGATCGCATCAATCCGGGGGCGGTCTATATGACCTATCAGTGGTGGGTGGGCGCCTGCAATGAGCTGACCCAGGATAACCTCGATCCGATCTCCAAAACGCCGGAAACCAAATACTGTGCGGTGAAAGTGGAAGCGATTGCCGACCAGCAATGGGCGGAGCGCTATGCCTGGACGGCCTACAGCGACATGAAAGCGCGACTGAAAGCCGCTGCCGACGTCTGACCTCAGGGAGCGCAGCGCGCTCCCTCTGCCGCTGCCGGTGGGTTACGCCGCCGGCAGCTGTTTCTCCACCAGCCCCACCCACATGGCGACGCCGGGGCCGATCAGCGCATCGTTAAAGTCATAGCTGGCGTTATGCAGCGGCTTCGACGGGGTTTCGCCGTCGGTGCCTATCCAGAAATAGGCCCCCGGACAGGCCTCCAGCATGCAGGCAAAATCTTCGGAGGCCATCGACGGCGCCTGATTCCAGCGCACCGCTTGCGCGCCGAGAGTGGCGACGGCCACCTCGCGCACCTGCTGCGCCTGCAGCGCATGGTTTTTGGTCACCGGATAACCCGGGAACCAGCTAATCTCGCCCTGCACATCGGACACCTGCGGCTGGGTCGCCACATAGCTTTCGATAAGCTCCCGCACGCGGGCGCGAACGCGATTGCTCAGGCAGCGGAAGGTACCGCGCAGCACCACGGTGTCCGGCAGGACGTTGATCGCCTCGCCGCCGTTTATCTGGGTGATGCTGACCACCGCGGAATCCTGCGGCGACAAGCGGCGGGAAGGAATGGTCTGCAGCGCCATTATCAGCTGCGCCGCCGCGACGATCGGATCGGCCCCGCTCTCCGGCATCGCCGCATGACAGCTCTTTCCGCGCAGGGTGATCTCGAAGGCGTCCAGCGAGGCCATCATCGCGCCATCGCTGAGCGCCACTTCGCCAAGAGGGATCCCCGGCCAGTTATGCAGCGCGTAGATGGCGTCCATCGGGAAGCGCTCAAACAACCCCTCCTCAACCATTTTGCGCGCGCCGCCGAGGTTCTCTTCCGCCGGCTGAAAGACAAAGTGGACGGTGCCGCTGAAATGGCGGGTCTGCGCCAGATGGGCGGCGGCCGCCAGCAGCATCGCGGTATGGCCATCGTGGCCGCAGGCGTGCATCACCCCGGCGCGGCGTGAACGGTAGCTGACGCTCCCCAGCTCGGTGATCGGCAGGGCGTCCATATCGGCGCGCAGGCCGATAACCGGCCCGGGGCCGTTCTCCAGCGTCGCCACGACGCCGGTGCCGGCCAGCCCGCGATGCACCTGCAGCCCAAACGAGGCCAGCAGCTCCGCAACGCGGCGCGAGGTCTCCTGTTCCTGATATCCGAGCTCAGGCGCGGCGTGAAATTCACGTCGCCAGCCAACGGCTTCGGCGATCAGTGACGGCGATACGGCCATGTATTACTCCTTTCCTGCATAGCGTAATGCTGAATAATCGGTCATGCGTCGCGTTTTTCCCCGTCGCTCACCGGCGTCGGGGCGCTGCCGCTCCCTCCGTTATATCCTGTCGTTACCACGCTGACAACGTCACGAAATGCGGCGACGGCGCGGCGTACAGCCCACCTGCCGCCCTGCGGCCCTTTTTTGGTAGTGATTTCAACGGTGACAACGGCCAGTCGATTAATTATTATGCAACTCAGGACGGCAATTTGCCGAAGGATCCACTACTGACCTCTCCGTCATCGGAAATAAAATGTTTAACCCAGACCAGAATCGTCTTGCCCCCACGCTGGCGATGATCATGGCCGCGTCGCTTGTTGGATTTATCACCGGCTATACGGTGCCGTTAATCAGTCTTGAGCTGGCGCAGCAGCAGATCGCGCCGCTGTACGTCGGCCTGCTGGCCGCTCTGCCGCCCGCCGGCATGATGATCTCCTCTTTCCTCTCTCCTGCGCTGTGCCGGCGCATTGAAATGGGCGTGCTGCTGAGCGGCAGTCTGATCCTGCTGGCGCTGGCGACCATCGCCTCATGCATGACTACCGATATGACGCTGCTTTTGCTGCCGCGCCTGCTGACCGGCCTGGCCTCCGGGGTCATTATCGTACTCGGCGAAAGCTGGATCACCGGCGGCGCGGCGGGCAGCCAGCGCGCTACCCTCACCGGTCTCTACGCCTCGGCCTTTACCGGCTGCCAGCTGGCCGGGCCGCTGCTGATCTCCGTCGGCCCCGCCTGGCAGACCTCAGCGCTGATAGCGATTGTCGCGGTCACCGCCGTCTGCCTGCTGATGCTGCGCCATCTGCCCACCGGCACTCGTGAAAGCCTCGGGGAGCGCGCCAGCTGGCGCAGCCTCGGCGCCTTTCTGCCGGTACTGGCCTCCGGGGTCTTCTGCTTCGCCTTCTTTGACGCCAGCATCCTCGCCCTGCTGCCGCTGTACGGCATGGACAAAGGGCTGAATGAAGGGCTGGCGGTGCTGCTGGTCACCGTGGTGCTTACCGGAGATGCGATGTTCCAGACCCCGCTCGGCTGGCTGGCCGACCGGGTCGGGATTCGCCGCGTGCATCTGAGCTGCGCGGTGGTTTTCAGCCTGTCGCTGCTGGCCCTGCCGCTGATGCTCGGCTCGCGCATTCAGCTGATGGCCATTTGTCTGCTGCTGGGCGCCGCGGCGGGCGCGCTTTATACCCTGTCGCTGGTGCGGGCGGGGAAAACCTTCAATGGGCAGAAGCTGATTATGATTAACGCCCTGTTCGGCTTTTTCTGGTCCGCCGGCAGCGTTGCCGGGCCGGTAGTCAGCGGCATGCTGATCGGCATCACTGGTTACGATGGCCTGATCGTCACCCTGGTGGCCAGCGGCGTACTGTTCCTGTTGATTCAGTGTCTGTGCAAAAACGAGAAAACCCTGCTTGCCAGTGAGCAGGAAGATGACATGGACGAGGCGACGGAGTCCGCACGGTAGTCCTCACGGGCTGGCCTGGCGCCAGCCCTTTTTTATGGCCCTCACCGGAGGGTATCCTGTTCTTGCTGGCTCACTGCTGTTAACCATTGCCGGCCCCCCAGCCGAAAGGAAATCCCATGGAAAGTAATACATTACATCGTGGCAGATTGATCGATCATATTCTGCTGGTTGTCGAAGACTTTGAGGCAAGCAAAAACTTCTATACCGCCGTACTGTCGGCGCTGGAGATCCCGGTTATCACCACCGCCAATGAATACTTGCTGGCCGACGAACTGGTGGTGGCCTCACGCCGCAGCCCGGAGGCTGCCGGGAAACTGACTGGGCGCCACCACCTGGCATTCCAGGCCAGAGATCGTGACATGGTGGACGCTTTTTACCATGCGGCGCTGACCCATGGCGGACGTGATAACGGCGCGCCTGGCGAACGACACTATCATCCTGGTTACTATGCCGCTTTTGTGCTGGATCCGCAGGGGAATAATATTGAGGCGGTGTACCATGGCAAGGCTGAGCGCAGCGCCGGGTCTGTTGCGATCAGCTTCACGCAGTAAGCGGGCGAAAGTCACATTTCCTTACCTGCGCAATTCCCATAATAAATGTGGGTGTTATCATTTCCTTAATGAATAATTCATACCCATAGCTGAGGCGTCGATGCTGGAAAACCTAATCATCTGATAATCAGACTTCCGACCATCACTGGCCGGACTGATTATCACTGCGCTGAAATCGAATGCGGACACTGGCGAGTGTTCGCCTATTTTGCCCATGATGATGACACAGGTTTCCCGGTATGAATGTTTCCCCTCAGGAGCAAGCGACTTTATTCATTCTCGTCCCCTGCGGACAAACGCTCCACATCCACGCGATGGCAGCGAGACCCCTCCCTCGCATAAGAAACGTCACCCCCAGCCAGTTAACCCGGTGCGTTATCCCTCTGCCATGCTCGATCACTCCCTCTGCATGCCGTTGCGTTGCCTTACCCAATGACCGTCGTCAGGCGAATTTTATCTTTCGGTTTGTCATTCCGCGGCCAGCCTGTGACGACAGTCGCAAGGGATCCACATCAACCAGGCCCCGATACCAGGGAAACCGTCACCGACAAGGGAGTCTTCGCGTATGAAATTAGCGTTGGGACCGTACATCCGTTTTAGCAGAATCTTGTTATTTCCGCTGGCGATGGTTATCTATGATTTTTCTGCTTATCTGACTACCGATCTCATTCAGCCGGGTATTATCCACATCATCCGGGAATTTGAGGCTGATGTTGCGTTAACCCCGGCCTCCGTCAGCCTCTATTTAGCCGGGGGGCTGGCATTACAGTGGCTGCTGGGGCCGCTCTCCGACCGCATTGGTCGCCGCCCCGTACTACTGACCGGAGCCATCATCTTTGCTTTGGCCTGCTTCAGCATGATCTTTGTCACGTCGATTGATCAATATCTTATCGCCCGTTTTATCCAGGGAACCAGTATCTGCTTCATTTCGACAGTCGGTTATGTCTCCATCCAGGAGGCTTTTGATGAAAAAGAGTCTATCCGCATTATGGCGGCGCTGACATCCATCGTTTTGCTGGCGCCGGTAATCGGGCCCCTGGCGGGCGCTGGCCTGATGAATTTCCTGCACTGGAAGTTATTGTTTGCGATCATCGGCGCCATGAGCTTGCTGGCCTGGGCGTTACTGATTTTTAACATGCCAGAAACGGTCACCTCTCAGGGCCGGGGGTTTCGTCCGGGAGAGGTATTTTCCGAGTTTGTCCGCGCCTTTAAACAGCCGGTGGTGCTCACGGGCGCGCTGGTGTTGTCATTCAGTAACCTGCCGATAATCACCTGGGTAGCACTCTCTCCGGTGATCCTGATCGATGACGGCGGGATGTCGCGCGGCGCCTATGCCTGGACCCAGCTGCCTGTCTTTGGCGGCGTTATTATTGCCAGCATCATCGTGGCCCGTTTTATCAAGGATCCGACCTCTCCCCGCTTTATCTGGCGCACTATCCCGATACAGCTGACCGGGTTGTTGGTATTACTGGCGGGAAATATTGCATGGCCCCATACCTGGTGGTGGTCCGTTTCAGGAACAAGTCTCTATGCCCTCGGAACAGGCCTGTTGTTCCCCGTATTATTCCGTTTTGCGCTTTTTTCCCACTCCCTGCCGAAAGGGACGGTTTCAGCCACCATCAACATTGTGGCGCTCAGTTTTATGGCGGCCTCGGTGGAAGTAGCGCGCTGGGTTTTCTTCCAGGCTGGCGGCAGAATAGCCTTTCACTGCCTGGCGCTGATAGCGGGAATCGTCGTCATCATGCTGGTCTCGCGCTTGTTAAAACTCCGTCAACAACATCTCCTTCAGCCAGCCTGAAGGTTTAGGCCTTTTTACCCGCAACAGGAGAACACTATGTTTTCATACATTATGCTGGGAACGAACGATCTGCCACGCGCCATCAAGTTCTATGACCCGTTAATGGCGCTGCTGGGGCACGTCAAAGCCGGCCGTAACGACCAGGGGGCGTCCTGGGGCACCTTCAACGGCAATCACACCTGCGGGCTGTGCGTAGGTGTTCCTTTTGACCAGCAGCCTGCCGGGGTGGGTAATGGAACGATGGTGGCGCTTAACGCCCGCTCCGTCGCACATATTGCGGAACTGCATGCCCTCGCCCTGCAACTCGGCGGACGTGATGAAGGCGGTCCCGGTCACCGGCCGCAGTATGGCGACGGTTTTCACAGCGCCTACGTCCGCGATCCCGACGGCAATAAGCTGGCGTTTGTTTACTATGCGTCTACAGATTGAATGGCTGCAGCGGAGGTGGCTTTTGCAGGCGGAGATAAGGGAGTCAGGACGGCCAACTTCGCCGTCCTTATTCACCGAGGAATAAAAAAGCCAGCAGCTCAAGCGCTGCGGCTTATCTTCCCGGCAAGTTATCTACCGCAAAGTGATAACGTAATCCGGCGTCGCGCATACAGCGTTTCCGCCGCCAGCTGAAAATCATATTCCATCGCCTTCAGCTTTTTCGTCTTGAGCTGTTTTAGTGGAATACCCTCGATATGCCCTGTCGCGACCAACCACCGGATTTCAGCCGTACTCAGCTTGAGCTGTTTTTTCAGTATTGATAGCAGGCTGATGCGAAATGGCTGACTGACTCTGACGCGCACCGTTATCCGCTGACATGCCATCAACGTAACCGACCATTGCTCGTGAATACGAAAATCAGGTTGCCCCGACGGCTCGGCGCGGTTGCGCTTCAGCGTCGCGAGGTCAGCGGCATAATAGTGAACCATGGCTGCATCGTTCTGCAGCAGGCGCTGAAGCAGTTCACGGTTTATCTTGCTGACGTGCAGCCTGGAAAACAGGGCGATATTCCAGGTGTAATCGCAGTGCGTGCATTTATAGATGCTCCAGATATCCAGCAGCTTCTTTTGCGAATTCACCCGGATGGCGCCGGAAGGCGCGAAGTCGCGTTTTACATTGCAGGCGGGGCAGCGTTTGGCAATGTGCTGATACCCCACGGGCGTGACCGTCCATGTAACTGTCATAACGTACCTTTTTTAACCCATACGAAACCGAGTCCGTCATTAACGGACCATGATTTTTGGCGTATGAAAAATAGTTAATCGCTATTTTTCAGTGGGTTAAAAAAAGATTTCCAACGTTATTTTCCTGGAGAAGTCCTAATCGACACCCTGAGATTAACAAAGGGGTTATCGCGGGATATATGAGCCCAGTCAATGTTTGCGCGGATGATTAAAAGCTTCGTCAATACACTCGGAATGCTCAGCGGGCTGGCATCGCGCCAGCCCGCCCGGTTTACAGCACCTTGCTGAGGAACGCGGCGGTGCGTGGGTTGCTCGGCGCGCTAAAGATCTGCCCCGGCTTGCCCTCTTCCTGAATCACGCCCTGGTCGATGAAGATCACCCGGTCGGCTACTTCACGGGCAAAGCCCATTTCGTGAGTCACGATCACCATGGTCATCCCCTCGCTGGCGAGGTTTTTCATCACCTCCAGCACGTCGCCCACCAGCTCCGGATCCAGCGCCGAAGTGGGCTCATCGAACAGCATTATCGACGGCTTCATCGCCAGCGCGCGGGCGATGGCAACCCGCTGCTGCTGGCCGCCGGACAGGCTCGAGGGCCAGGCGTCGCGCTTATCGCTTAAGCCTACCTTCGCCAGCAAGGCCTCCGCCAGGTCGACCGCCTGCTGGCGCGGCATATTGCGCAGATTCATCGGCGCCATGATCAGATTTTCCAGCACCGTCATGTGCGGAAACAGGTTAAAACGCTGGAACACCATGCCGACGCTTTCGCGCATCTTGTTGAGGTCGGTGGTCCGGTCGTGGGCGGCAAAGCCGTTAACCACCACCTCGCCTTCGCTGACCGTCTCCAGGGCGTTCATGCAGCGCAGGAAGGTGCTTTTCCCCGAGCCAGACGGGCCGATGATGCACACCACTTCCTGCGGTTTAATATCGCAGCTGATGCCGCGCAGCACGTGGCTGTCGCCGAAGCGCTTATGTAAGTTATTAATGTGAATCACTTTTGCCAAACCTCTTTTCCAGACGGTTAACCAGCTGCGCCAGCAGGAAGGTGATCACCCAGTAGACCAGAGAGATGGTCAGGTAGGGTTCCCAGTAGGTGGCGTAGGCGCCGGAGACGGTGCGCGCGGCATAGGCCAGATCGGCCAGGCCAATCGCCGAGGCCAGCGACGAGTCTTTGACAATGGCGATGGCGTTATTGCCCAGCGGCGGCAGAATACGGCGAAACGCCTGTGGCAGGATCACCTTGCGCATGGTTTTCCACCACGGCATGCCCAGCGCGCGGGAGGCCTCCATCTGCCCTTTGTCGATCGACTGGATGCCGGCGCGGAAAATCTCCGACACATAGGCCCCGGCGTTAAGGGTGATCGCCACGATGCAGGAGAGGAACGCCCCGTAGCTGGCGCGCAGCTCGCGGGCAAAGTCGGCGCTCATCAGGCCGCTGGTCACCAGCAGGCCGTCGCGCGGGTTGATAAACAGCGGCACCAGCGCAAAGTGCACCACCATAATCTGCACGAACAGCGGCGTGCCGCGGAAGGCGCTGACGTAAAAGCACACCGGAAACTGCACCAGGTAGCGGAGAATATATTTCCACGGCCCGTGCTCGGCCTTCGCCATCCGCCCGAGACCGAGAGTTAACCCCCACAGCGTCCCGAGGATCACGCAGATAATGGTACATTTAATCGTCATCAGGGCGCCGTCCACAAACAGCGGGCCGTACTCCTCGATGATCTCCCAACGGAATCCCGTCATAGTCCTTCCCTAAAAAATACGGCTATCGCCTGGGCGATAGCCGTGGTCACTGAAAAAGGTGGATTATTGCGCTGGCAGCGTCGGCACGTTGTCGTCGAACCAGGTTTTATAGATTTTGGCGTAAGTCCCGTCAGCAACGATCTTTTGCAGCCCGGCGTTGATTTTGCCCAGCAGTTCACTGTTGCCTTTCGCCACCGCAATACCGAAATACTGACGCTCAAATTTGGCATCCGGCACCAGCTTGAACTGCTTCTCCGGGTGCTGTTTGATGTAGTACTTCACCACCCCGACGTCGCCAACCGCGGCGCTGACGCCGTCCTCAAACAGCTCCTGGAGCATCAGCGGGGTATTGTCGAAGCGCTTGATCGCGGTGCTGTTTTTACCCAGCACCTCAGAAACCACGATATCGCCGGTGCTGGAGTTCACCACCCCGACCTTCTCGTTTTTCAGGGCCGCCAGCGAATCCACCTGCGAGTCCTGAGCGACGACGATAGACTGTTCGGCCGGGAAGTACGGCGCGGAGAAATCGACCATCTGTTTGCGTTTATCGGTGATAGTGATCCCGGAGATGATGATGTCGCGGTCGCCGGTGTTCAGCGTGGCGAAGATGCCTTCCCATGGGGTATTGACCAGCTTAACGTCAAAGCCTTCGGCTTTGGCGATGGCTTTGATGATGTCGATGTCAAAACCTTCCAGCTGTTTCTGGCTGTTTTCAAATTCAAACGGCCGGTAGGTGCCGCCGGAGCCGACGGTATAGGTTTCCGCAGCCGCCTGTCCGGCAGCCGTCAGCGCGGCTATCATGCAACACGCTTTGAGCAAATTCTTGACCATGAGATTTCCTTTTTATGCATTTATTTTGCATAAAAATACACACACTCACTTTTATATGCAACCGGAAACCTTCCCGCTGGTGAATTATCTTCTCAATGGCCCCGTTTACCGCCGGATTTACCGATAGCCCGATGCAGATCGTTGATTCGTTTCAGGGATTTCACCGTTTTTTGTGGCGTGGTAGAGGCCACCGACAGGACAATCATCTCGAGACAGACCAGCACCGTACCGTGCAGCGGCATCCGGCTACTGTCCCCGCCGCGCGGGACGTCGATCACCACCTGCGCCTCCTGGCTGAAGCGCGAGTCCACCGCCTGGGTCAGCAGGATGGTCGGAATACCCAGCCGCTTCGCCTCGCGCAGGGTGGTCAACCCTTCGCGATGAGGGGATTTTTGCCCCATCATGATCAGCACATCGCCGCGCTGCAGGCCGATAAGCTGTTCGGCAAGGCTAAAGCCCGTGCGGTTCATCACGTACGCCGGCAGGCCAATACGGCTGAACAACCGGGCGGTGTATTCGGCGAGGATCCCCGAGGCGCCGATACCGAAGATCCCCACCTGGCGCGCGTCGCTGAGCAATGCCACCGCCTGAGCCACCGCCGCGCGGTTGTCGGCCCGCGACAGGACCTCGCACACCCGCTGATGGCCTTCAAGCACAAAATCAATACTGGAGTTGACGTCGCTGGAGAGCGCGGTAACCGTCGAGCGCATCTTTTCCGCCGAGGTGACCGAGGTGCCGAACCAGCGCTCCATGGTCTGCTTAAGCTCGCGCAGCCCGGCGAAGCCCAGCGCCTGGATGGCACGCACCACCGTGGCGTCGGAGGTCTGGGTCGCGGTGGCGATCTCCATCGCCGTATGCTCCAGCACCACCTCGCGGTTGTCGTTGATATAGCTGACCACCGCCCGCAGCCGGGGGGAGAGCTGGTGCGCCCGGGCGCGATAGCGTTCGCCGAAAAGATCGACTTTGCCCTTCTCTTTTTTTACCGCGCTTTTCATTTGGCCTCCGCCGGGATCGGCCTGCCGGCAATATGCGACTGCACCTGGGCCATCATCAGAGACAGCGCGGCGTAGGAGTTGGAGATCACCTCTTCCCGCGGCAGCAAAATATAGTGCCCGGTGCGGCAGGCGCGCATAAAGTCGCACCAGCCGGGCATCACGCCTTCCATCGCCTGCAGCTCATCCTGCGGCTTACCGCCGGTATCCGACCGCCAGGTGGCGAAGACAAAATCAGCGTCCAGCTCCGGCAGCTGTTCCGCGCTGACGTCAATGCGCTGACCATCGGGGATCCGCTCAATCAGCGGCGGAAAGCGGAACCCGGCGTCGCGCAGCACCCGGCCCAGCGCATGATACGAATGATGCACCGTGACCTTGCCGTTGTTCGCCTGGATCACTGAGACGCTGTACTGCGGTGGGTTGACCATCGCTTTCAGCTGCTTGATTTGCTCCTGATAGCGGCGCTCGAGGATCGCCAGCCGCGGCTGGGTGCCGGTCAGCTGCGCCAGCTTGCGGTAAATCTCCGGGGCGCTGCCCCGCAGATGGTCGATGCTCACCGTCGGGGCAATCTTCTCCAGTTGCTCCACTGACACGTGGCGGCTGGGCTCAGTAATGATCAGATCCGGCCTGGCGGCGGCTACCGCTTCCAGATCGATATCGGCGGTGCCAATAAAGCGGATATCGCTGTTGTCGAAATCGACGCCGGTGAGCTGGGCGCTGGATCGCAGGTAGTGGCTACCATCCGGGCGCGTCCGGCCGTGGCTGGCGATCGGCGGCGCCCCGAGCTCAATCAGCGGAATGGTAATATCGAGATCGTGCATCGAAACAATGCGCTGCGGATGCAGCGGGACGGTGACGGTGCGGCCTAAATCATCGGTGAAAATTTGAGTCTGTGGGGCGGCGGCGCTGACGGCCCCCGTCAGCAACAGCAGCAATGAGACGAACCAACGCATACTACCTTCCTGGTTAAAGGGCATCACGGCGACGCCAGAGCAAGACAACGAAGAACGGGCAGCCCACCAGGGCAATGACAATCCCCGCCGGGATCTGCAGCGGGGCAAACGCCAGCCGGCCAAGGGTATCGGTCGCCAGCACCAGCAAGGCGCCAATCAGCGCGCTGCCGCACAGCAGCGATACCTGGCCGCCGCGCAGCACGAAACGCGCCATATGCGGCGCCATCAGGCCCACAAAACCCAGGCTGCCGACGCAGGAGACGCTGGCCGAGGTCAGCAGCACCGGCGCAAAAAAGCGCAGCACCGTCAGCTGCTGCAGACGTACGCCGAGGCCGATGGCGGTCCGGTCGCCGAGCAGCGCCACGTCCGCCGCCCGGGCGGTACAGAACAGGATGATGGCCCCGGGCAGCGCCCAGCAAAAAGCCACCGCCAGCAGCGGCCAGGTGGCGGCCTGTAGGCTGCCCGCAAGCCAGATCATCGCCGTCTGCACGTCGCGTACGTCGGCGGTGGTCATAAAGATGCCGACCGCGGCCGCCAGGCTCCAGGAGACGCCGATGCCAATTAAAATAAAGCGCGGCCGCGAACAGTCGCGGGCCAGCGTCAGGACCAGCAGGGCCACCGCTATGCCGCCGACCATCCCCGCCAGCGGCCGCCAGACCAGGCCTACCGCCGGGAAAAACAGCACCAGCGCCAGAACCACGATGCTTGCCCCCTCTTTGACGCCGATCAGCCCCGGGTCGGCCAGCCCGTTACGGGTGATGCTCTGCATCGCCGCGCCGGCCAGCCCCAGCATGGCCCCGCACAGCAGCGCCATCAGGATCCGCGGCAGGCGGATATCAAACAGAATAAAGCGCGGCTGCTCGCCCATCTCCTGCGGCGCCAGCAGGGCCCGCGCCAGCGTCGACGCGGGCAGCGGATAGCTGCCGCGGCTAAGGCTGTACAGCCCCAGCGCCAGCAGCGTCAGCACTATGCTGGCGGCAATTTTTAACGCCGCAGGACGCAGCAGCAGCTGGCGGGAGGCGAAAGCCAGCGGCCGAAAACCGGCCCGGTGAACGGCGCGCGTCATTTAAAAAATCTCGCGGCGATAAAGATAAACAACGGCGCGCCCACCAGGGCGGTCATCGCCCCGGTCGCCAGCTCCTGCGGCGCGACCAGCGTCCGGGCGGCGATATCCGCCAGCACCAGCGCCAGCGCTCCCACCGGCGCGGCCAGGGGCAGCGCCAGGCGGATATCTTCCGTCACCAGACGACGCACCACGTGCGGCACCACCAGCCCGACGAAGCCGATCGGCCCGGCCACCGCCACCGCCGCGCCGCAGAGCAGCGCAATCGCCAGCAGGCCCAGCAGCCTCGTCTGGACGAGATTAACGCCAAGGCCCAGCGCCACCTTATCCCCCAGCGCCAGCACATTAAGCCGTGGGGCAATGAGCAGCGCGACGCCAAGGCCGATTAGCGCCGGAACCAGCGCCGTCTGCAGCGTGCTCCAGTTCAGTCCGGCCAGGTCGCCGGCCAGCCAGGTGCGCATCGCCAGCAGCGTCTGTTCATCGAGAATTAATATCGCCGCCGTCACCGCCGACGCAAACCCTGACAGCGCCACTCCGCACAACGTGATGCGCAGCGGCGTCGCCCCGCCGCGCCCGGCAGAGGCCAGCGCCATCACGCCACCGAACAGCAGCCCCGCGCCGCAGGCGGCGGTCAGCGGGCGCCCGGCGGGGAAAGCGCCGAGAGACAGGCCCAGCGCAGAGGTCGCCACCACCGCCAGCGAGGCGCCGGCGCTAAGCCCGAGAATATGCGGCTCGCCAAGCGGGTTACGGATCACCGTTTGCAGCAGCAGCCCGGCGACGCCGAGCGCCGCGCCGGTCAGCAGCGCCGCCGCCAGCCGCACCAGACGCAGATCGATGATAATCCGCTGCTCAAAGTTGCGCGGATCGTACTCCAGCAGCGCCTGTAGCACCGTCTGCGGGGCGATCCAGCGGGCGCCTAAGCCAAGATGCACCAGCGAGGCGGCGATAAGCAGCAGCGTTAGCAGAAGCAGCGCCAGCCGGGGGCGGGGGCGACGCCGCGCGGAAAGCAGGATGGCCACGCTCATTGTGCCGCTGCCTGGCGGGCGCGAAACGGCATAAAGAAGGGTTTGCCGGTTTGCGGGTTAATCGACATCTGCACGTCAACGTCAAACACGCGTTTAATCAGCTCAGGGCTACAGACGTCGTTGTCGCTAATCGTGCCGGCGATGCGCCCCTGTTTAAGGAATACCAGCAGATCGGCGTAGTTCACCGCAAAGTTAAGGTCATGGAGCACCGTCACCACCGTGCGGCCATGTTCGCGGGTGAGGGTCTGGAGCAGCTCAAGGATATCGACCTGATAGCGCAGATCGAGCCAGGTGGTCGGCTCATCGAGCAGAATGGTGGCCGTTTGCTGGGCCAGCGCCATGGCGATCCAGCAGCGCTGACGCTGGCCGCCGGAGAGGCTGTCCACCGGCAGATGGGCGAATTCGGCGGTACCGGTTAAGCGCAGCGCCTCCTCTACCGCCAGCTCATCGGCCTCGGACCACTGGCGCATCAGCCCCTGCCACGGGTAGCGCCCGCGCGAGACCAGCTCGAAAACGGTCAATCCTTCCGGGGTCAACGGCGATTGCGGGAGGATGCCCAGCTGGCGCGAGACGGCTTTCGTCGGCATCTGGTGAATGGCTTGCCCGTCCAGACGCACGCAGCCGCCGAGCGGTTTCAGCATTCTGGCGATGGTCGAGAGCAGCGTGGATTTGCCGGATCCGTTCGCCCCGGCCAGCACCGTCATTTTGCCGGTGGGAATGGTCAGGTTGATATCGTCAACGATCAGGGTCTGGCCGTAGCCGGCCGACAGGGCATCCAGTACGATCCCCTGCTCTGCAGGTTTCACCCGCTGTGGCATAACTCGCTCCTGCGCCGCAGCGTTCCAGGCGATAGCTGGACATTCTGCAGTCAAATCAAAATAAATCTCATTCTCTTTTGATCATGACGGGGATGAATGTAGTAGTCAATACTCGCCATCGTCTTCAGACGGGGACGCTGACTACAGCGAGACTGTGCCAACGCTATATAATTAAAATAAAATAATATCAGATAGATAACTACAGAACATTCCCTACTGGAGGTGTTTAAAACGTCCTGTTCCTCGCCGCTGAATTTTTATCTTGCATAACGTTTACTACTACATCCCTTCATGATTGAATGATTCTCAATTACACATCTGAAGGCGCATTCAGACGCTAAACAGAGTGCTTTTATTATTCAGGGCAATGATTTTATTGGCTTAATCTGACCGCAAAGGCAGATTCGTTCACGAGAAACAGATAATGACTCAACCCCATGTCGCCTGCAGGACGTTGCCAGGGCGCGCGCTTTTTTCGCTTCTTTTTTTAGCCTCACCGGGATTAATGGCCGCCGACAATCGCGCGGCGAAAAGTACTAACGACGCGGAAGAGACCATCACCGTAGTGGCCGACGGCGCGCAGCAAAGCGCCACAAGCGGCTATCAGCCGCTCAGCTCCGCCACCGCGACGCTAACCTCGATGCCGCTGCTGGATATTCCCCAGGTGGTCAATACCGTCAGCGATCGGGTTCTCGAAGATCAGCACGCCACCTCACTCGATGAGGCGCTGTATAACGTCGCTAACGTGGTGCAGACCAACACCCTCGGCGGTACCCAGGACGCCTTTACCCGCCGCGGCTTCGGCGCCAACCGCGACGGCTCGATCATGACCAACGGCCTGCGCACCGTGCTGCCGCGCAGCTTTAACGCCGCCACCGAACGGGTGGAAGTCCTGAAGGGGCCCGCCTCGACGCTGTACGGTATCCTCGACCCCGGCGGGCTGATCAACGTCATCACTAAACGGCCGGAGCGGCAGTTCTCCGGTTCGGTTTCCGGGACCTCCACCAGCTTTGGCGGCGGCACCGGCAGCGTCGACATCACCGGCCCCATCGAAGGCACAAATCTGGCGTACCGACTGATCGGCGAATATCAGAATGAGGATTACTGGCGCAATTTCGGTAAAAACAAAAGCAGCTTTATCGCCCCTTCCCTGACCTGGTTTGGCGAGCGGGCAACGGTGACCGCGTCCTATTCGCACCGCGACTACAGCGCCCCCTTTGATCGCGGCACTATCTTCGATCTGAATACCGGCCATGCGGTTAACGTCGATCGCAAAACCCGCTTCGATGAAGCGTTTAATATTACCGATGGCTATTCCGATCTCGCTCAGCTCAACGCCGAGTATCGCCTTAACGACGCCTGGACCGCGCGCTTCGATTACAGCTACAGCCAGGATCACTATAACGATAACCAGGCGCGGGTGATGGCCTATGATTCGGCGACCGGCAACCTCACCCGCCGGGTCGATGGTACCCACGGTTCAACGCAGAAGATGCACTCCACCCGCGCCGACCTGCAGGGCAACGTGGTAGTGGGCGGCTTTTATAACGAGCTGCTGACCGGCGTCGCCTATGAGAATTACGATCTGCTGCGCACCGATATGCTGCGCTGTAAGAACGTTAAAGGCTTTAACATCTATCATCCGGTCTACGGCACTCTCGACACCTGTAATACCGTCTCCGCCTCCGACAGCGACCAGCGCATTCAGCAGGAGAGCTATGCCGCATACGTGCAGGACGCGCTGTACCTGACCGACAACTGGATCGCCGTCGCCGGCGTGCACTACCAGTACTACACCCAGTACGCCGGTAAAGGCCGACCGTTTAACGTCAATACCGACAGCCGCGATGAGAAATGGACGCCGAAAGCCGGCCTGGTCTACAAGGTCACGCCGAACGTCTCTCTGTTCGCCAACGTCGCCCAGTCGTTTATGCCGCAGTCGTCGATCGCCAGCTATATCGGCGAGCTGCCGCCGGAAGAGTCCACCTCTTACGAAGTGGGCGCCAAATTTGACCTGTTAAACGGCATTACCGCCAATATCGCGCTGTTTGATATTCATAAGCGTAACGTGCTGTACACCGAGAGCATTGGCGATGAGACGGTGGCCAAAACGGCGGGCAAAGTGCGTTCCCAGGGCGTGGAAGTTGATCTGGCGGGGTCCATCACCGATAACCTCAGCGTGATCGCCAGCTACGGCTACACCGACGCCAAAGTGCTGGAAGATCCGGATTACGCCGGGAAACCGCTGCCAAACGTACCGAAACATACCGGTTCGCTGTTCCTGACCTATGATATTCATAACGTCTATAACAGCAATACCCTGACCGTCGGCGGCGGCGGCCATGCGGTCAGCAAGCGTTCCGGCACCAACGGCGCGGATTATTATCTGCAGGGGTATGCGGTGGCGGATGTGTTTGCCGCCTATAAGATGAAGCTGCAGTATCCGGTGACGCTGCAGGTGAATGTGAAGAACCTGTTTGATAAGACCTATTACACTTCCTCGATCGGCACCAATAACCTCGGCAACCAGATTGGCGACCCGCGCGAAGTGCAGTTCACGGTGAAGATGGATTTTTAAGCCGGACCATGGCGTCGCGCCGGATATTCATTGCCGGGCGGCGCTGCGCTTGCGCCGGCCTACCTTTCCGTGACATTTGTCGCAGTTCGTAGGCCCGGTAAGGCGCAGCCGCCACCGGGCAAAAACAGGCGCCTGGCGCCGGATGCCCATTGCCGGGCGGCGCTGCGCTTGCGCCGGCCTACCTTTCCGTGACATTTGTCGCAGTTCGTAGGCCCGGTAAGGCGCAGCCGCCACCGGGCAAAAACAGGCGCCTGGCGCCGGATGCCCATTGCCGGGCGGCGCTGCGCTTGCGCCGGCCTACCTTTCCGTGACATTTGTCGCAGTTCGTAGGCCCGGTAAGGCGCAGCCGCCACCGGGCAAAAACAGGCGCCTGGCACCGGATGCCCATTGCCGGGCGGCGCTGCGCTTGCGCCGGCCTAGTTTCCGTGACATTTGTCGCAGTTCGTAGGCCCGGTAAGGCGCAGCCGCCACCGGGCAAAAACAGGCGCCTGGC
>OBJX01000086.1_pt1 | contig 68143 bp, 65 predicted proteins | sample 1481631 | NCBI WGS metagenome assembly OBJX01 (sample SAMN02364490, study PRJEB22542) | human gut metagenome | isolation source: fecal sample | host: premature infant | place: USA: Chicago, IL | collected 2012-01
GTGCAGCCAACTTTTATCAGAAAAAAGGCAAGCACATCATCACCAGCAAAACCGAGCATAAAGCGGTTCTGGATACCTGCCGTCAGCTGGAGCGCGAAGGCTTCGAAGTGACCTACCTGGCGCCGCAGAGCAACGGGATTATCGATCTGAAAGAGCTGGAAGCAGCGATGCGTGACGACACCATCCTGGTTTCCATCATGCATGTGAATAACGAAATCGGCGTGGTGCAGGATATCGCTACCATCGGCGAGATGTGTCGCGCCCGCGGTATCATTTACCACGTAGACGCCACCCAGAGCGTGGGCAAGCTGCCTATCGATCTGAGCCAGCTGAAAGTTGACCTGATGTCCTTCTCCGGTCACAAAATCTACGGTCCGAAAGGCATCGGCGCGCTGTACGTGCGTCGTAAGCCGCGTATTCGTATCGAAGCGCAAATCCACGGCGGCGGCCACGAGCGCGGTATGCGTTCCGGTACTCTGCCTGTTCACCAGATCGTCGGCATGGGTGAAGCTTACCGTATCGCCAAAGAAGAGATGGAAAGCGAGATGGCGCGTCTGCGCACGCTGCGCAACCGTCTGTGGAACGGCGTGAAGGATATGGAAGAAGTGTACCTCAACGGCGACCTCGAGCAGGGCGCGCCGAACATTCTTAACGTCAGCTTCAACTATGTTGAAGGCGAGTCGCTGATTATGGCGCTGAAAGACCTGGCGGTTTCCTCCGGTTCAGCCTGTACTTCCGCGAGCCTTGAGCCATCCTACGTGCTGCGCGCGTTAGGCATGACTGATGAACTGGCGCACAGTTCTATTCGTTTCTCTTTAGGTCGTTTCACTACCGAAGAAGAGATTGACTATGCCATCGATCTGATTCGCAAATCCATTGGCCGTCTGCGCGAGCTTTCTCCGCTGTGGGAAATGTTCAAACAGGGCGTGGATCTGAACAGCATTGAATGGTCACATCACTAATTCGGCACCAATAAGGAGAATTCATCATGGCTTACAGCGAAAAAGTTATCGATCATTACGAGAATCCGCGCAACGTCGGCTCTTTTGACAACAGCGACGAGAACGTCGGCAGCGGCATGGTCGGCGCGCCGGCCTGCGGCGACGTGATGAAGCTGCAGATTAAAGTCAACAATGAAGGTATCATTGAAGACGCGCGCTTCAAGACCTACGGCTGCGGTTCCGCTATCGCTTCCAGCTCCCTGGTTACCGAGTGGGTGAAGGGCAAATCGCTGGACGAAGCGCAGGCGATCAAGAACACCGATATCGCCGATGAACTGGAACTGCCGCCGGTGAAAATCCACTGCTCGATCCTGGCGGAAGACGCGATTAAAGCCGCGATTGCGGATTACAAAAGCAAACGTGAAGCAAAATAATTAGTTGAGGTTTTGTTATGTCGATTACTCTTAGCGACAGTGCAGCAGCGCGAGTCAATGCCTTCCTGGCGAACCGCGGTAAAGGGTTTGGCCTGCGCCTGGGCGTAAGAACCTCCGGCTGCTCGGGTATGGCCTATGTACTGGAGTTTGTTGACGAGCCGGCGGCTGAAGACACCGTGTTTGAAGACAAAGGCGTGAAGGTCGTGATCGACGGCAAAAGTCTGCAATTCCTCGACGGCACTCAGCTGGACTTCGTCAAAGAAGGCCTCAACGAAGGGTTCAAATTCACTAACCCTAACGTCAAAGATGAGTGCGGCTGCGGCGAAAGCTTTAACGTATAATCGGTACTCCTCAACCCCACCGCGGTCACGCCGCGCGTGGGGTTTTAATTTAGATGCATGACCCTGAGGTTACTATGGACTATTTCACCCTCTTCGGGTTACCAGCCAGCTATACCCTCTCGCTTGAACAACTGGCTGTCCGGTATCAGGATCTGCAGCGCCAGTACCATCCGGATAAATTTGCCAGCGCGCCTGCGGCGGAACAGCTTGCGGCGGTTCAGCATTCCGCCACTATAAACCAGGCCTGGCAGACGCTGCGCCATCCGCTGACTCGCGCAGAATATCTCCTTTCGCTGCATGGCTTCGATCTGGCCAGCGAGCAGCATACCGTTCGCGATACCGCGTTCCTGATGGAACAGCTGGAATTGCGCGAAGAGCTGGATGAGATCGGCCAGGCGAAAGACGACGCGCGGCTGGAAGGTTTTATCAAACGGGTGAAAGCGCTGTTTGATACCCGTCAGCAGCTGATGGTTGACCAATTGCATAATGAGAGCTGGGAGGCGGCGGCGGACACGGTTCGTAAGCTCCGTTTCCTCGATAAACTGCGCAGCAGTGCTGAAGAACTCGAAGAAAAACTGCTCGATTTTTAATTTTCGGAAGCAATTATGGCCTTATTACAAATTAGTGAGCCCGGCCTGAGCGCCGCGCCGCACCAGCGTCGTCTGGCGGCCGGTATCGACCTGGGCACCACCAATTCTCTGGTGGCTACCGTGCGTAGCGGCCAGGCCGAGACTCTGCCCGATCATCAAGGCCGCTATCTGCTGCCGTCGGTGGTGAACTACCACGCTTCGGGGCTGACCGTCGGCTATGACGCCCGGCTTAACGCCGCTCAGGATCCTGCCAATACCATCAGCTCCGTGAAGCGGATGATGGGGCGCTCCCTCGCCGATATTCAAAACCGTTACCCGCATCTGCCGTATCAGCTGCAGGCCAGTGAAAACGGCCTGCCGATGATCCAGACGGCCGGCGGCCTGCTGAACCCGATTCGCGTCTCCGCCGATATCCTCAAAGCGCTGGCCGCCCGGGCGACCGAAGCGCTGGCCGGCGAACTCGACGGCGTGGTCATTACCGTTCCCGCTTACTTCGATGACGCTCAGCGCCAGGGAACCAAAGACGCGGCGCGTCTGGCGGGCCTGCACGTGCTGCGCCTGCTCAATGAGCCGACCGCGGCGGCTATTGCCTACGGCCTCGACTCCGGCCAGGAAGGGGTGATTGCGGTCTACGATCTCGGCGGCGGCACCTTTGATATCTCCATTCTGCGTTTAAGCCGCGGGGTGTTTGAAGTGCTGGCCACCGGCGGCGACTCGGCTCTCGGCGGCGATGATTTCGATCACCTGCTGGCTGACTACCTGCGCGAGCAGGCGGGCTTCAGCGACCGCAGCGATAACCGTCTGCAGCGTGAGCTGCTGGATGCCGCCATCGCGGCGAAAATCGCCTTGAGCGATGCCGAGGCAGCGCACGTCGAGGTCGGCGGCTGGCAGGGCGATATCACCCGCAGCCAGTTTAACGATCTGATTGCCCCGCTGGTAAAACGTACCCTGATGGCCTGCCGTCGGGCGCTAAAAGACGCTGGCGTTGAAGCGCAAGAAGTGCTGGAAGTGGTGATGGTCGGCGGTTCGACCCGCGTGCCGCTGGTGCGTGAGCGCGTTGGCGAGTTCTTTGGTCGCACTCCGCTGACCTCCATTGACCCGGACAAAGTTGTCGCCATCGGCGCGGCGATCCAGGCCGATATCCTGGTGGGCAACAAGCCGGACAGCGAACTGCTGCTGCTCGACGTTATCCCGCTGTCGTTAGGCCTGGAAACCATGGGCGGCCTGGTGGAGAAAGTGATCCCGCGTAATACCACCATTCCGGTGGCCCGGGCGCAGGAGTTTACCACCTTCAAAGATGGCCAGACGGCGATGTCCATTCACGTGATGCAGGGCGAGCGTGAGCTGGTCCAGGATTGCCGTTCGCTGGCGCGCTTTGCGCTGCGCGGTATCCCGGCGCTGCCGGCGGGCGGGGCGCATATTCGCGTTACCTTCCAGGTGGATGCCGATGGCCTGCTGAGCGTTACGGCGATGGAAAAATCGACCGGCGTGGAAGCCTCCATCCAGGTGAAACCGTCTTACGGTCTGACCGATGGCGAAATCGCCACCATGATTAAAGATTCGATGAGCTACGCCGAACAGGATATTCAGGCGCGCATGCTGGCTGAACAGAAAGTGGAAGCCGCGCGCGTACTGGAGAGCCTGACAAGCGCGCTGGCCGCCGACGCCGCGCTGTTAAGCGCCGCGGAGCGTCAGGCCATCGATGCCGCTGCGGAGCAGGTACGCGCCGCCGCGGCAGGCGACGACGCTGACGCGATTAAAGAAGCGATTAAAAATATCGACACACAAACCCAGGAATTCGCCGCTCGCCGTATGGATCAGTCGGTCCGTATCGCGCTGAAAGGCCAATCCGTGGACGAGGTTTAAAATGCCAAAAATTGTATTTCTGCCCCACCAGGACCTGTGTCCGGATGGCATCGTTGTGGAAGCTGAGACCGGTGAAACCATTCTCGATGCCGCGCTGCGTAGCGGTATCGAAATTGAACACGCCTGCGAAAAATCCTGTGCCTGCACCACCTGCCACTGCATCGTGCGTGAAGGTTTTGACTCGCTGGCGGAAAGTAGCGAAGATGAAGACGACATGCTGGATAAAGCCTGGGGGCTGGAACCTGACAGCCGTCTGAGCTGCCAGGCGCGCGTCACCGACGAAGATCTGGTCGTTGAGATCCCGCGTTACACCATCAACCACGCACGCGAGCACTAATATGGCACTGAAATGGACCGACAGCCGTGAAATCGGCGAAGCGCTGTACGACGCTTACCCGGATCTCGACCCGAAAACCGTTCGCTTTACCGACATGCATCAGTGGATTTGCGATTTGGAAGAGTTTGATGATGATCCAAACGCATCCAATGAAAAAATTCTCGAGGCGATTCTGCTAGTCTGGCTAGACGAGGCCGAATAATTTCGCGTTAAGCGAAAACATTTTAACGGGCTGCCATAGGGTGGCCCGTTTGCTAAGAAGGATAATGATAATGACCGAAGCTATGAAGATTACGCTTTCTACTCAGCCAGCCGATGGACGCTGGGGAGAAAAAGCGACCTGGAGCATCAATAACGACGGCATCGCTCTACATCTCAACGGTAAAGACGACCTCGGGCTTATCCAGCGCGCGGCGCGCAAAATTGACGGCATGGGCATCAAGCACGTCGCCCTGAGCGGCGAAGGCTGGAACACCGATCGCGCCTGGGCCTTTTGGGCCGGCTATAAAGGGCCGAAAGGTCAGCGTCAGGTCGAATGGCCATCCCTTGACGACGCGCAGCGCAGCGAGCTGGATAACCGCCTGACGATCATCGACTGGGTACGCGACACCATCAATGCGCCGGCGGAAGAGCTGGGTCCGGAGCAGCTGGCGCAGCGCGCTGTCGACCTGCTGTGCGGCGTGGCGGGTGAGAAGATAAGCTATCGCATCACCAAAGGCGAAGATCTGCGCGAGCAGGGCTATCTTGGTCTGCATACCGTGGGCCGCGGCTCCGAGCGTCCGCCGGTCCTGCTGGCGCTGGACTATAACCCGACCGGCGATAAAGAGGCGCCGGTATACGCCTGCCTGGTGGGCAAAGGCATCACCTTTGATTCCGGCGGCTACAGCATCAAGCAAAGCGCCTTTATGGATTCGATGAAATCCGATATGGGCGGTGCGGCGACTATCACCGGCGCGCTGGCTTTCGCCATTACCCGCGGTCTGAACAAACGTGTGAAGCTGTTCCTGTGCTGCGCCGACAACCTGATCAGCGGTAACGCCTTCAAACTGGGCGATATTATTCATTATCGCAACGGCAAAACCGTTGAAGTTATGAACACTGACGCGGAAGGCCGCCTGGTGCTGGCGGATGGCCTGATTGACGCCTCGGCGCAGAAGCCAGAGCTGATCATCGACGCCGCCACCCTGACCGGCGCGGCGAAAACCGCGTTGGGCAATGATTACCACGCGCTGTTCAGCTTTGACGATGCGCTGGCGAATCGCCTGCTGGCGAGCGCTCAGGCGGAAAACGAAGCCTTCTGGCGTCTGCCGCTGGCCGAGTTCCACCGCAACCAGCTGCCGTCCAACTTTGCTGACCTGAACAACACCGGCAGCGCGGCCTATCCGGCCGGCGCCAGCACCGCGGCGGGCTTCCTGTCCCACTTCGTGGAAAACTACCATCAGGGTTGGCTGCATATCGACTGTTCGGCAACCTACCGCAAATCTGCCGTTGAGCAGTGGTCGGCGGGCGCCACCGGGCTTGGCGTGCGTACCATTGCTAACCTGCTGACAGCTGAGTAATGGCCTTGCCGGGTGGCGCTGCGCTTACCCGGCCAGGAAAACCATATGCCCGCGTGGACGAATGGCCGCCGGGCAATTCATTGTGAAGTAGCCAAACTATGTCAGATACAAAAAATGAATTAGAAACCCTGCTGGAAAAAGCGGCGACTGAGCCTGCCCATCGTCCGGCATTTTTCAGCGCGCTGCTGGAGGCCACCGTCTGGGTGCCGGGCAGGGCAGCCGATGGCGAGCAGATTGTCGAAGATAGCGCGCTGGATCTGCAGCATTGGGAAAAAGACGACGGTACCTCGGTGATCCCATTCTTTACCTCGCTGGAGGCGCTGCAGCAGGCGGTGGCGGATGAACAGGCTTTCGTGATGATGCCGGCCCGCACGCTGATGGCGATGACGCTGGGCGAATCGTTATTCCTCAACCCGAAGCTGCCGAGCGGCAAAGAGTTCACCCCACGGGAAATCAGCCATCTGTTAGGCGAAGAGGGCAGCCCACTGAGCACCCAGACGGTACTGGAAGGCGGCGAAGCGCTGCTGCTGTCTGAAGTCGCCGAACCGCCGGCGCAGATGGTCGATTCGCTGACCACGTTGTTCAAAACGCTCAAGACCGTCAAGCGGGCGTTTCTGTGCTCGATTAAAGAGCGCGCCGACGCGCCGGCAAACTTATTGATCGGGATTGAAGCGGAAGGAGATATTGAAGCCATTATCCAGACCACCGGCAGCGTGGCCACCGATACCTTGCCAGGCGACGAACCGATCGATATTTGCCAGGTGGTGGAAGGCGAGAAGGGCATCAGCCATTTTATGATTGCCCATATCACGCCGTTCTATGAAAAGCGCTGGGGCAGCTTCCTGCGCGATTTTAAGCAGAACCGCATCATCTGACAGCGGGGACGGCAGCCCCCGCTGTTTCTTTCTGCTTCCAGTTCGAGGCACAAAAGCGGGGTGGCAAAAGCTAATGCAGGGCGGCAAAGATTCGCGGATAGGCAGACACCATGTGATAGAGGAGAAATCCCGTCACGCACAGTGTGACAATGCCGTTGAAGAGCGCCATATCCCCGCGCCAGGCCCGGCACCTCTCTTCGCCCAGCAGAGAACGTAGCGCTGCCACCAGCCCGCCGACCAGCATAAACGCCAGTAACACCCCTGCCATTTGCGCGATAACAATGTACCAGCCCAGCGGCGTATTCACGCCCCGGGCGCTCATCAGCGCGATCTGCGCCGGCAAAATCGTCTGGAACCCGAGGGTAAGTATCATGAGAAGACGCAGGTCCGCCAGCTGAGCGTCGAACGTGCGGGCCAGGCGCCGGGCGTCACGCAGGAGCAGCACCCCTGACGCCACCGCCGCGGCAACGCTGACGTGCTGGAGAATAAAAATATATAACGCCAGGGTTCCGGATGGGACCCGGGACAAAAAGAACAGATTGCAAAAGACCATGACCAGCAGGCCAAATTTTGTGACCCAGGCACGGAATACCTCGCCGGGCCAGCGCCGGCTTGACGCTGGGTTATGCATCATCCACGCGGCAAGGGTCGACTTACCGTAACCGGGCGCGAGCAGCATCATCAGAAAACCCAGCAGCGCCTGATGGCAATAGGTGACTAACGGAACGTCTTCGAGAGTGACCCCGAGAAAGCGGGTATACACGGAGACTGGCGCAGGCACCAGGCTTAGCCATGTCCGGTTCCATTGCGGCCAAAAATAAAGGATCGCGCCGCCTGCCAGCAGGCCAGCTATACCTCCCAGCCAGGGAAGGCGCGGTGAATAAGCCGAATGTGGGTTAGAGACTAATGCCATTTTCACTCCTTGTGGTGACATCAGATTGGGATGGACTGGATGCGCTATCAGCCCTGAGGAATTCTGTACCAGTGCTCTGCCTCCGCATCAGGCAAAGCGAACTCGACAGGTACAAGCCCTGCGGCAGCACAGAGTAACCGGTTTAGCGAGAAGCAGAAGAAAGTGGGAGAGAAAATCAGAAATTATTTAGTGACCGCGGAACGGGAGGCCCGCGGTCACGCCGTGTTTACGGAGCGGCAGGGGCCGGTTCAATCGGCAGATCGCTCCGCGCGCCCCATTCGCTCCAGGAGCCGTCATACAGGCAGACGCCGTTCACGCCAAGCGTGGTGAGCGCCAGCACGACCACCGCCGCCGTCACCCCCGAGCCGCAGCTGGCGATGATCGGCCGTTCAAAATCGACACCCTGACGTAAAAAGATGTCGTTCAGCTCGTCAACGGTTTTCAGTTCGCCGTTAATCACCAGATCCGTCCACGGTACGTTCAGCGCGCCGGGGATATGCCCGCGGCGCAGGCCCGGGCGCGGTTCGTCGGCCTGGCCGTTAAACCGGGCCGCCGGACGGGCATCGACAATCTGCGCCGATCCTTCATGGCTGACCAACAGGACGTCGGTCAGACGCTTAATTTGTTGAGGATCGAACCGCACGTCGAATTCCCCTTCGGCCACCTCCGGCATCCCTTGTTCCAGCGGCAGTTCGTCGCGCCGCCAGCCCTCCAGTCCGCCGGCCAGAATTGACACCTTCTCTACGCCAAAGGTGCGCAGCATCCACCACGCGCGCGGGGCGGAAAACAGATTGCCTTCGTCATAGACCACCAGATGCTTATCGCTGCAGACGCCCAGTTCGCGCATGGCGACGGCAAACGCTTCGGCCCGCGGCATCATATGCGGCAGCGGACTGGTGTGGTCGGATAGCGCCTCGATATCGAAAAACAGCGCGTTCGGCACATGGCCGGCGCGGTATTCCGCGGCCATATCCCGCAGGGCCTCCTGCCCGGCGGGCGCCATGCGGGCGTCGATAATCTGAATTTCCGGGTCATCAATATGTTCTGCCAGCCAGTCGGCAGCGACAAAAAACGAGGTGGACATAGGTGCCTCCGTTTTATTATTCATGACTGAATTGTCGGCGTTTTAGCTGGCGCTGACAAGTTAAGGACGCCAGAGTGGGGACGGCGTCACGGCACTTTTCTGATTAATCGGCAGAAACCCGCTTCGTCACTGTTGAGAAGCGCCGCCATAACGCATAATAAATGTGACAAATTGCATCAGGCTCATCGGCCGAGGGGTTAGAAGGATGAAACCATTTCGTTTAGCGGCGCTATCACTGGCGCTCCTTACCGCATTTTCATTAACCGGGTGTGATGACAGCGGTACACCGCAGGCCTCGGCCCCGGCGCCAGCCGCGGATAGCAACCCAGGCGCGACGGCAAAACCGGACCGCGCCCAGCTGGCGGCGCTGGCGGAAAAAAGCCAGGGTAAAGCGCTGACGCTCCTCGACGCCTCGGAGGTGCAACTGGATGGCGCCGCGACCCTGGTGCTGACGTTTTCCGTCCCGCTGCAGCCGGACCAGGATTTCTCGCGCAGCGTGCATCTGGTCGACAAGAAAAGCGGTAAGGTGGACGGTGCCTGGGAGCTGGCGCCGAATCTGAAAGAGCTGCGTCTGCGTCACCTTGAGCCAAAGCGCGAGCTGATTGTCTCGGTCGACCCGACGCTGACCGCCCTGAACAAGGCGACGCTCGACAAACCGTTTGAGAAGACCCTGACCACCCGCGATATCGCACCGAGCGTTGGGTTTGCCAGCCGCGGCTCGCTGCTGCCGGGCAACGTGGTCGCCGGGCTGCCGGTGATGGCGCTTAACGTCGATAATGTCGACGTTAATTTCTTCCGCATTAAGCCGGAATCGCTCTCCGCCTTTGTCAGTCAGTGGGAATACCGTAACTCGTTAAGCAACTGGGAATCTGATGAACTGCTGAAGATGGCGGATCTGGTCTATACCGGCCGCTTCGATCTCAACCCGGCGCGTAATACTCGCGAAAAGCTGCTGCTGCCGCTGAGCGATATCAAGCCGCTCCAGCAGCCTGGCGTCTACGTGGCGGTCATGAACCCGGCGGGCCGTTATAGCTACAGCAACGCGGCGACGCTGTTTACCCTCAGCGATATCGGCGTCTCGGCGCATCGCTACCATAACCGGCTGGACGTTTTTACCCAGAGTCTGGAAAACGGCGCCGCCCAGTCGGGCATTGAGGTGCAGTTGCTCAATGCCAAAGGGCAGACCCTGGCGGAAGCGAAAAGCGACAGCCAGGGCCACGTCACCCTGCAAACCGATAAAGAAGCCGCGCTGCTGCTGGCGCGCAAAGAGGGGCAGACCACGCTCCTCGACCTCAAGCTGCCGGCGCTGGATCTGGCGGAATTCTCTATCGCAGGCGCGCCCGGCTTTAGCAAACAGTTCTTTATGTTTGGCCCGCGCGATCTCTATCGTCCCGGCGAAACGGTGATCCTTAATGCGCTGTTGCGCGATAGCGACGGCAAGCCGCTGGCGGAGCAGCCGGTGAAACTGGAGGTGGTTCAGCCGGACGGCCAGGTGATCCGCTCGGTGATGAGCAAACCAGTGAATGGCCTGTACCAGTTTACTTATCCGCTCGACAGCGGCGCGGCTACCGGCATGTGGCACATTCGCGCCAGCGCCGGCGACAATCAGCCGCGCGAATGGGATTTCCACGTTGAAGACTTTATGCCGGAACGCATGGCCCTGAACCTGACGCCGCAGGCCGCGCCAGTCGCGCCGGATGCCGACGTCACCTTTGGCGTTAGCGGCGCTTATCTCTACGGCGCGCCGGCCAGCGGCAACCAGCTGCAGGGCAAGCTGTTCCTGCGCCCGCTGCGCGACGCCGTCGCTGCGCTGCCGGGCTTCCAGTTCGGCGATATTGCGGAAGAAAACCTCTCCCGTAGTCTGGATGAAGTCCAGCTGACGCTGGACGAAAAAGGCCATGGCGAAGTGACCACCTCAAGCCAGTGGCAGGATAGCCATTCGCCGCTGCAGGTGGTGTTGCAGGCCAGCCTGCTGGAATCCGGCGGTCGCCCGGTGACCCGTATGGTTAAGCAGCCGATCTGGCCCGCCGAGGCGCTGCCGGGGATCCGCCCGCAATTTACGCTGAAGGACGTTTACGATTACCGCACCGATACCACCGTGAAACAGCCGGTGGTGGATGAAAACAGTAACGCCGCGTTTGATATCGTCTATGCCGACGTCAAAGGCGAGAAAAAAGCGATCTCCGGTCTCCAGGTGCGGCTGATCCGCGAGCGGCGCGACTACTACTGGAACTGGTCCGACAGCGAAGGCTGGCAGTCGCAGTTCGATCAAAAAGATCTGCAGGAGGGCGAGGAGTCGCTGGACCTGCAGGCCGGCCAGATCGGCAAAGTGAGCTTCCCGGTGGAGTGGGGATCCTATCGCCTGGAGGTGAAAGGACCGGACGATGTGGTCAGCAGTGTGCGCTTCTGGGCGGGCTACAGCTGGCAGGATAACAGCGAAGGCGCCGGCGCGGCGCGTCCTGATCGCGTAACGATGAAGCTCGACAAACCTGGCTATAAACCGGGCGACACCATCAGGCTGCACATCGCCGCCCCGGCGGCGGGTAAAGGCTACGCAATGGTGGAATCCAGCGAAGGGCCGCTGTGGTGGCAGGAAATTGACGTCCCGGCGGAGGGGATGGACCTGTCGATCCCGGTGGATAAAACCTGGAATCGCCACGACCTCTACCTCAGCACGCTGGTGGTTCGTCCCGGCGATAAATCGCGCTCGGCAACGCCGAAACGCGCGGTGGGCCTGCTGCATCTGCCGCTGGGCGATGAAAACCGTCGCCTTACGCTGGCGCTGGAGGCCCCGGACAAAATGCGCCCCAACCAGCCGCTGACGGTGAAAGTGAAAGCCAGCGTCAAAGAGGGCGATGCGCCGAAACAGGTCAATGTCTTGCTCTCGGCGGTGGATAGCGGAGTACTGAATATCACCGATTACGCTACCCCGGATCCGTGGAACGCCTTCTTTGGCCAGAAGCGTTACGGCGCAGATATCTATGACATCTACGGCCAGGTGATCGAAGGGCAGGGACGTGTGGCCAGCCTGCGCTTCGGCGGCGATGGCGACGAGTTAAAACGCGGCGGCAAACCGCCGGTCAACCACGTGACGATCGTCGCCCAGCAGGCGCAGCCGGTGGTATTGAACGATCAGGGCGAAGGCACGGTGACGTTACCCATTGGCGATTTTAACGGCGAGCTGCGGGTGATGGCCCAGGCGTGGACGGCGGATGACTTCGGCAGCAGCGAAGATAAAGTGGTGGTGGCCGCCCCGGTCATCGCCGAACTGAACACCCCGCGCTTCCTCGCCAGCGGCGATACCACACGGCTGGCGCTGGATCTCAGCAATCTGACCGACAAACCGCAAACCCTGCAGGTACATCTTACCGCCAGCGGGCTGGTGACCTTGACCGATGGCCAACTGCCGCCGGTACAGCTGGCGCCGGGGGCGCGCAGCACGCTGTTTATACCAGTGAGCGCGCTGGCGGGCTTCGGCGATGGTCAGGTTAATGCCACCATCAGCGGCCTGAGCCTGCCGGGCGAAACCTTCGCCCCGCTGCAAAAACAGTGGAAAATCGGCGTGCGTCCGGCGTACCCGGCACAGACCGTCAACAGCGGCGCAGTGCTGCAGCCAGGTGAAAGCTGGCAGCCGCCTGCGGCGCAGAGCCAGGGCTTTGCCCCGCAAACGCTGCAGGGCCAACTGCTGCTCAGCGGTAAACCACCGTTGAATCTCGCCCGCTATATCCGCGAGCTGAAAGCCTATCCTTACGGCTGCCTTGAGCAGACCGCCAGCGGCCTGTTCCCGTCCCTGTATACCAGCGCGGCGCAGCTAAAGGCGCTGGGCATTAGCGGGGACAGCGACGAAAAACGCCGCGCGGCCATCGATGTCGGTATTTCACGCCTGCTGCAGATGCAGCTGGAAAACGGCGGCTTTGCGCTATGGGATAGAGAGGGGCCGGAAGAGTACTGGCTGACCGCCTACGCCATGGACTTCCTCGTGCGCGCCAGCGAGCAGGGCTATAGCGTACCGGTCAACGCCATTAATAAAGGCAACGAGCGCCTGCTGCGCTATCTGCAGGAGCCGGGCCTGATGACCGTGCGCTACAGCGACGACGCCCAGGCTAGCCGCTTTGCCGCTCAGGCCTATGCCGCGCTGGTGCTGGCGCGTCAGCAAAAAGCGCCGCTCGGCGCCTTGCGTGAAATCTGGAGCCGTCACGACCAGGCGCGATCCGGCTTGCCGCTGCTGCAGCTCGGCATTGCGCTGAAAACCATGGGCGATGCGCCGCGCGGCGACGCCGCCCTGAAGCTGGCGGTTGCCACCCCGCGCCAGGATGAGAATCGTTGGCTGGGCGATTACGGTAGCCCGCTGCGCGATAACGCCCTGAAGCTGGCGCTGCTGGAAGAGAATAAGCTGCTGCCGGAGGTGCAAACTCAGCTGTTGAGCACGCTGTCGGAAGAGGCCTATGGCCAGCGCTGGCTGTCGACCCAGGAAACCAACGCCTTGTTCCTTGCCGGACGTACGCTGGCGGACCTGCCGGGCAGCTGGCAGGCGAAAACCTCGCTGCAGGCGGAGCCGCTGGCCGGCGACAAAGCGCAAACCCGCAACCTCGACGGCGATCGGCTGGCGGCGCTGCAGGTGAGTAATACCGGCAGTCAGCCGTTGTGGCTGCGTCTCGACAGCAGCGGCTATCCGCAAAGCGCGCCGCAGCCGGGCGGTAACGTCCTGGGGATTGAACGCACTATTTTCGATACCCAGGGGCAGCAGAAATCGCTGTCTTCACTGCGCAGCGGCGAACTGGTGCTCGTCAAGCTGGAGGTGACCGCCAAACGCAACGTGCCTGACGCGCTGGTGGTTGATCTGTTGCCAGCCGGTCTGGAGCTGGAAAACCAGAATCTGGCCAACAGCAGCGCCAGCCTGCAGGAGAATGGCGACGCGGTGCAAAACCTGCTTAACCAGATGCAGCAGGCGGATATACAGCATATCGAGTTCCGCGATGACCGTTTCGTCGCCGCCGTCGCTGTCAATGAAGGCCAGCCGGTGACGCTGGTCTATCTGGCGCGGGCGGTGACGCCGGGCACTTATCAGGTCCCGCAGCCGCAGGTGGAATCGATGTATGCGCCGCAGTGGCGGGCGACAGGAGCGGCCAGCGGTCCGCTCACCGTAACGCCGTAAATGCGCGTATTGCCTCGGGTAAAACGCCGCTGGCGCTGGCTGGCGGCGTTTATTTTTCTGCTGTGGCTGGCGGTGCTGGCGGCCGATCGCCTGTGGCCGCTGCCGCTGCATGACGTCACGCCTGCCCGTGTGGTGGTGGCGGAAGACGGGACGCCGCTGTGGCGGTTTGCCGACGCGCAGGGCGTCTGGCGTTATCCGGTCACGCTCGCCGACGTGTCGCCGCGCTATCTGCAGGCGCTCATCCAGTATGAAGACCGCTGGTTCTGGCGCCATCCGGGGGTCAATCCCTTCGCGGTGCTGCGCGCCGCCTGGCAGGATCTTACTTCCGGGCGAGTTATCTCGGGCGGCAGCACGCTTACCATGCAGGTGGCACGCCTGATTGATCCCCATCCACGCACCTTCGGCGGCAAGCTGCGCCAGCTGTGGCGAGCGCTGCAGCTGGAGTGGCATCTGTCAAAAAGCGACATTCTAACCCTCTATTTGAACCGCGCGCCGTTTGGCGGCACCCTGCAGGGGATCGGCGCGGCCAGCTGGGCCTATCTCGGTAAGCCGCCTGCCAGGCTTAGCTACGGCGAGGCGGCGCTGCTGGCGGTACTTCCCCAGGCGCCCAGTCGTTTACGTCCGGACCGCTGGCCGCAGCGGGCCCAGGCGGCGCGTGATAAAGTGCTTACGCGAATGGTCAGCCAGGGCGTCTGGCCGGAGCAGGCGGTAAAGGAAGCGATGGAGGAGCCAGTATGGCTGTTTCCGCGCCAGATGCCGCAGCTGGCGCCGCTTTTTTCACGCCGGGCGCTGGCGACCAGTCGTGATGAAAAGGTGGTGACGACTCTGGATGCCGGACTGCAGCGGCAACTGGAAGATCTGGCGCTGAACTGGAAATCGCGCCTGCCGCCGCGCAGTTCGCTGGCGATGGTCGTCGTCGACCACACGGATATGAAAGTTCGCGGCTGGGTGGGCTCGGCGGATATCACCGACGACAGCCGCTTCGGCCATATTGATATGGTCTCGGCGGTACGCTCGCCGGGGTCGGTGCTGAAACCCTTTATCTACGCGATGGCGATGGATGAGGGGCTGATTCACCCGGCATCGCTATTACAGGATGTGCCACGGCGTTTTAGCGATTATCGCCCCGGTAATTTCGACAGCGGGTTTCATGGCCCGGTGAGCGCCAGCGAGGCTCTGGTGCGGTCGCTGAATCTGCCGGCGGTGCAGGTGCTCGAAGCCTATGGACCAAAACGCTTTGCGGCTAATTTACGCAACGCCGGGCTGCCCCTGACGCTGCCCGCTGGCGCAGAGCCGAATCTGTCGCTAATCCTCGGCGGCGCCGGGGCGCGGCTGGAAGATATTGTCGCGGCGTACAGCGCCTTCGCCCGCCATGGTAAGGCGGCGCGGCTGCGCCTGAAGCCGAGCGATCCATTGACCGAGCGCGCGCTGATGTCGCCCGGGGCGGCATGGATCGTCCGGCATATTTTGGCCGGCGAAGCGCAACCGGTTCCCGATGCCTCGCTGCCGCAGGCGGTGCCGCTGGCGTGGAAAACCGGCACCAGCTACGGCTATCGCGACGCGTGGGCGGTCGGCCTCAATGCGCGATATCTGATAGGCATCTGGACCGGGCGCCCGGACGGTACGCCGGTGGTGGGCCAGTTTGGCTTCGCCAGCGCCGTGCCGCTGCTCAACCAGGTCAATAATCTGCTGCTGGCCCGCCCGGCGATGAGCCGCGGCGGGCTGCCGAGCGATCCGCGCCCGGCAACGGTCAGCCAGGGGACAATCTGCTGGCCTGGCGGGCAGGATCTGCCGGCGGGCGACAGCAACTGTCGTCGTCGCCTGGCCAGCTGGCTTTTGGATGCCAGCCAGCCGCCGACCCTGCTGCTGCCGGGGCAGGAGAGCGTACGCGGGATCCGCTTCCCGGTGTGGCGCAATGAACACGGCGAACGGGTGGCGGCGGATTGTCCCGGCGCTCGGGAAAGCCAGGTCGAAGTCTGGCCGCTGCCGCTGGATCCCTGGCTGCCGGCCAGCGAAAGGCGGCGCGCGCGCCTGGGACCGGCATCGGAGTCATGCCCGCCGTTACAGACTCAGGATACCGCGCCGCTGGTGCTGTCCGGCATCCGTGATGGGGCGGTGATAAAACGTCTCCCGGGTGAGGCGCGGGTGATGTTGCCGCTACAAACCAGCGGTGGGGAGGGGCGGCGCTGGTGGTTTATTAATGGCGAACCGTTAGAGGCCGCCGGCGCAAGAACCACGCTAATGCTGGATAAACCCGGCGAGTGGCAGTTGGTAGTGATGGATGAAGCGGGTCAGACGGCGGCCGCCAGCTTCACCCTGCAATAACCAGGGTGAATTTGTTGTTGGCGGTTTGTGTTTTCAATACTCATCTTATTTTAACAAAATGTTACCTTCATCCGTAGGCAGGGGCGGGGATGCTCATTATAATGCGCGCCAGGCCATACAATCGTATGTGCAACAACAGAACATTTAATTAGAGGTAATCATGGCTATTGAACGTACTTTTTCCATCATCAAACCAAACGCGGTGGCAAAAAACGTTATTGGCAGCATCTTTTCCCGCTTTGAAGCTGCAGGGTTCAAAATCGTCGGCACCAAAATGCTGCACCTGACCGTTGAACAGGCTCGTGGTTTCTATGCTGAGCACGAAGGTCGCCCGTTCTTTGACGGTCTGGTTGAGTTCATGACCTCCGGCCCGATCGTGGTTTCCGTTCTGGAAGGCGAAAATGCGGTACAGCGTCACCGTGACCTGCTGGGCGCCACCAATCCGGCAAACGCCCTGGCGGGTACCCTGCGCGCTGACTACGCTGACAGCTTCACCGAGAACGGCACCCACGGTTCCGACTCTGTAGAATCCGCTGCCCGCGAAATCGCGTTCTTCTTTGCTGAAGGCGAGGTTTGCCCGCGCACTCGCTAATCTCCTGCGTCTTTCACGCCACAGCATTGTTGGCTTCCTTCGCGCACCCCGGTCACATAGTTATCTATGCTCCCGGGGATTTGCGAACTCGCCGTCTCGCTGTGACCTGAAATACTTTGGAGATACAAACCTCGTCTTTTCGACCGTCGCGGCGTTGGCTGCGCGCGTTCACCCCGGTCACATAGTTATCTATGCTCCCGGGGATTAATGAGAGGCTCCTGCCTCTCACCGGAGGCCAGCCTACGGCTGGTCAAATTCGTTCCCGACGAATTTGTCACTTGCTTGCCGCCTTGCGACAATCGAAAAGCCTTAGAGGATTGAGCAGTCAGTTACAGATTTTTTTTCATTGCTTTGTGCAAACGTGGCAATGATGCGCCAGAATTTGTAGAATATAGCGCCCCTGGACGAGCAGTCGCTCTCCGGGGCGTTTCTTTTTCAACCCACCTGGGGCCATAACGTGTAATAACGAGGCCGGAAAATATTATGTCTGAACAAATTGTCACGCCTGATACCGCCGCTCTGACGGTGCCGAACAAAGATGCCAAAATCAACCTGCTGGATTTAAACCGTCAGCAGATGCGCGAGTTTTTCAAAAACATGGGCGAGAAGCCTTTCCGCGCCGATCAGGTGATGAAATGGATGTATCACTACTGCTGCGACGACTTTGATGAGATGACCGACATCAACAAAGTCCTGCGCAGTAAACTGAAAGAAGTGGCGGAGATCCGCGCCCCGGAAGTGGTTGAAGAGCAACGCTCAACCGACGGGACCATTAAATGGGCGATTGCCGTTGGCGATCAGCGCGTCGAGACCGTCTATATCCCGGAAGAAGACCGCGCCACCCTGTGCGTCTCCTCCCAGGTAGGCTGCGCGCTGGAGTGCAAATTCTGCTCCACCGCCCAGCAGGGCTTTAACCGCAACCTGCGGGTATCCGAAATTATCGGCCAGGTCTGGCGCGCGGCGAAGATCGTCGGCGCGGTGAAGACCACCGGCGTGCGTCCCATTACAAACGTAGTAATGATGGGCATGGGCGAGCCGCTGCTGAACCTCAACAACGTCGTTCCGGCGATGGAAATCATGCTCGACGATTTCGGCTTTGGCCTTTCCAAGCGTCGTGTGACCTTGTCTACCTCCGGCGTGGTGCCGGCGCTGGATAAACTCGGCGATATGATCGACGTTGCGCTGGCGATCTCCTTGCACGCGCCGAACGACACCATTCGCGACGAAATCGTCCCGATCAACAAAAAGTACAACATCGAGACGTTCCTCAACTCGGTGCGCGGCTATATTTCGAAGTCCAACGCCAACCAGGGCCGGGTGACCATCGAGTACGTGATGCTGGATCACGTCAACGACGGCACCGAGCACGCCCATGAGCTGGCGGCGCTGCTGAAAGATACGCCGTGCAAGATCAACCTGATCCCATGGAACCCGTTCCCGGGCGCGCCGTATGGCCGCAGCTCCAACAGCCGCATCGACCGTTTCTCCAAAGTCCTGATGGAGTACGGCTTTACGACCATCGTGCGTAAAACGCGCGGCGACGATATCGATGCCGCCTGCGGCCAGCTGGCGGGCGACGTCATTGACCGTACCAAGCGTACGCTGCGTAAGCGGATGCAGGGCGAAGCGATTGACGTAAAAGCGGTCTGACAAATGATGACCCGTGCAGCGCAGGCGGCACGGGTCATATTTATGGCCGATAGCCAGGCGAAATACGCTGATTCGGTTAATAATTACGGTGCGTTTTTGTCGACTTTGAGGCAGTATGTAGCGGCACAACAACCGCTTAGCATTCAATTTTGATTCGTCTCTGTGATCGCGCGGCTGACAGTCCTATACTGTGAGGCTGACGTAGCACAGATGTCTCGCGGCGCCGGCTTTTTCCCGCGCTGAACTTTAAATTTCACGTACCAGTAGTTGTAGCGAATGAATACTGAAGCCACTCAAGATCATCAAGAAGCAAACACCACGGGCGCGCGTCTGCGTCACGCCCGCGAACAACTCGGACTTAGCCAGCAAGCGGTGGCCGAACGCTTATGCCTGAAGGTGTCCACGGTTCGTGATATTGAAGACGATAAGGCCCCCGCCGACCTCGCCTCCACCTTCCTGCGCGGGTACATCCGCTCCTACGCTCGCCTCGTACACATTCCAGAAGACGAGCTGCTGCCGATGATGGCCAAGCAGGCGCCCATCCGCGCGGCGAAAGTCGCGCCAATGCAGAGTTTCTCTTTAGGCAAGCGCCGCAAAAAGCGCGACGGCTGGCTGATGAGCTTCACCTGGCTGGTGCTGTTTGTGGTTATCGGTCTGAGCGGCGCCTGGTGGTGGCAAGACCATAAGGCGCAGCAGGAAGAGATTTCGACCATGGCCGATCAGTCTTCCGCAGAGCTGAACGGCGGCGACGCCAACAGCCAGAACGTGCCGCTGGATACCAGCGCCCCTGCAGCCCCGACCGCCGATAGCGCCGCGAACAGCGCGCCAACCGATACCGCCAGCGCACCGACCACCAGCGCGCCGGCCCAGACGCCAGCGGATAATAACGCTGTCGTGGCGCCTTCCCAGGCCAATGTCGATACCGCGGGGACGACGCCGGCAGCTCCGGCTACCACTCCAGCCTCGCCGTTGCCGACCGATCAGGCGAACGTCACGACTCCGGCGGCGTCGGCGCAGGATCTGGTGATGAACTTTTCCGCCGACTGCTGGCTGGAAGTGAGCGATGCCACCGGTAAAAAACTGTTCAGCGGCCTGCAGCGTAAAGGCGGTAACCTGAACCTGAGCGGTCAGGCGCCGTATAAGCTGAAAATTGGCGCCCCGGCCGCGGTACAGATCCAGTATCTGGGCAAGCCTGTCGATTTAAGTCGTTTTATCAGAACTAACCAGGTTGCGCGTCTGACCCTCAATGCCGAATCATCACCGGCGCAGTAACAGACGGGTAACGCGGGAGATTTTTCATGCATAACCAGGCTCCGATTCAACGTAGAAAATCTAAACGTATTTACGTTGGTAATGTGCCAATTGGCGATGGGGCTCCCATCGCCGTTCAGTCAATGACCAATACGCGCACCACCGATGTGGCGGCGACCGTAAATCAAATCAAAGCGTTAGAGCGCGTAGGCGCGGACATTGTCCGTGTCTCTGTTCCGACGATGGACGCTGCTGAGGCGTTCAAACTTATCAAACAGCAGGTTAACGTCCCGCTGGTCGCCGATATCCACTTTGACTACCGTATTGCGCTGAAAGTGGCGGAATATGGCGTCGACTGCCTGCGTATCAACCCGGGCAACATCGGCAACGAAGAGCGCATCCGCATGGTTGTAGATTGCGCTCGCGATAAAAACATCCCGATCCGCATCGGCGTCAACGCCGGCTCGCTGGAAAAAGATCTGCAGGAAAAATATGGCGAGCCGACGCCGCAGGCGCTGCTCGAATCCGCCATGCGTCATGTCGATCATCTCGATCGTCTGAACTTCGATCAGTTTAAAGTCAGCGTTAAAGCCTCCGATGTCTTCCTGGCGGTGGAATCCTATCGTCTGCTGGCGAAACAGATCGATCAGCCGCTGCATCTCGGGATCACCGAAGCGGGCGGCGCGCGCAGCGGCGCGGTAAAATCGGCGATCGGTCTGGGACTACTGCTGTCCGAGGGGATCGGCGATACGCTGCGCGTCTCGCTGGCGGCGGATCCGGTGGAAGAGATCAAGGTCGGCTTCGATATCCTCAAATCTCTGCGTATTCGTTCCCGCGGCATTAACTTTATCGCCTGCCCGACCTGTTCACGCCAGGAGTTTGACGTTATCGGTACGGTGAATGCTCTGGAGCAGCGTCTGGAAGATATCATCACCCCGATGGATGTTTCGATCATCGGTTGCGTGGTGAACGGCCCGGGCGAAGCGCTGGTCTCCACCCTTGGCGTCACCGGCGGCAACAAGAAAAGCGGCCTGTATGAAGACGGCGTGCGTAAAGATCGCCTGGACAACAACGACATGATCGACCAGCTGGAAGCGCGGATCCGCGCCAAAGCCTCGATGCTCGATGAAGCCCGTCGGATTGACGTTCAACAGGTTGAAGCAAAATAACGTGTTGGGAAGCGATACGCTTCCCGTGTATGATTGAACCTGCGGGCGCGAGGCGCCGGGGTTCATTTTTGTATATATAAAGAGAATAAACGTGGCAAAGAACATTCAAGCCATCCGTGGCATGAACGATTATCTGCCGGGCGAAACCGCTCTCTGGCAGCGCATTGAAGGCTCACTGAAGCAGGTGCTCGGTAGCTACGGTTACAGCGAAATCCGTTTGCCGATTGTAGAGCAGACCCCGTTATTCAAACGCGCGATCGGCGAAGTGACCGACGTGGTTGAAAAAGAGATGTATACCTTCGAAGACCGCAATGGCGACAGCCTGACGCTGCGTCCGGAAGGGACGGCGGGCTGCGTACGTGCCGGCATCGAACATGGTCTGCTGTACAATCAAGAACAGCGTCTGTGGTACGTCGGGCCAATGTTCCGTCACGAGCGCCCGCAGAAAGGTCGCTACCGCCAGTTCCATCAGATCGGCGCCGAAGTGTTTGGCCTGCAGGGCCCGGACATCGACGCGGAGCTGATTATGCTGACCGCGCGCTGGTGGCGTGAGCTGGGCATCTCCGAGCACGTCAGCCTGGAGCTGAACTCCATCGGTTCGCTGGAAGCGCGCGCCAACTACCGCGACGCGCTGGTGGCATACCTGGAGCAGTTTACCGATAAACTGGATGAAGACAGTAAACGCCGGATGTATACCAACCCGCTGCGGGTGCTGGACTCCAAAAACCCGGACGTTCAGGCGCTGCTCAACGACGCGCCGGCGCTCGGCGATTATCTTGACGAAGAGTCGAAAGCCCACTTTGCCGGCCTGTGCGCGTTGCTTGACGATGCCGGGATCCGCTACACCGTCAACCAGCGCCTGGTGCGCGGCCTTGATTACTATAACCGCACCGTGTTCGAGTGGGTGACCACCAGCCTTGGTTCCCAGGGCACCGTCTGCGCCGGCGGTCGTTACGACGGCCTGGTTGAGCAGCTGGGCGGTCGCGCTACCCCGGGCGTGGGTTTTGCCATGGGGCTGGAACGTCTTGTTTTACTGGTCCAGGCAGTGAATCCGGAATTTAAAGCCGATCCTGTTGTCGATATATACCTGGTAGCCTCCGGGACCGATACTCAGTCTGCTGCAATGCGTCTGGCTGAGCAGGTTCGCGATGCGCTGCCCGGCGTGAAGCTGATGACCAACCACGGCGGCGGCAACTTTAAGAAGCAGTTCGCCCGCGCTGACAAGTGGGGGGCGCGCGTCGCGCTGGTGGTCGGTGAGTCAGAGATCGCTGACGGAAACGTGGTAGTGAAGGATTTACGCTCAGGTGAGCAAACTACCGTAACGCAGGAGAGCGTTGCCGCGCATTTGCGCACACTTCTGGGTTAATCTCCCGGGAATTATTAGTCAGGAGAAGGACTGCGTGGAAACTTTTAACAACGAGAACGATCAGGTCGATGCGCTGAAGCGTTTCTTTGCCGAAAACGGCAAAGCGCTGGCGGTCGGGGTGATTTTAGGGATTGGCGCGCTGGTTGGCTGGCGCTACTGGACCTCCCATCAGCAGGATACCGCCAGAGACGCGTCGCTGGCTTACGAGAAGGCGACTTCCGCGCTGAAATCGAATACGCCAGAAGTGCTGTCAGGGGCAGAGAAATTCGCGGCTGACAATAAAAATACCTACGGCGCCTTCGCCTCTCTCGAGCTGGCACAGCATTTTGTTGAACAGAACGATCTGCCGAACGCTGAAAAGCAGCTGCAGCAGGGGCTGGCGGCCGCATCTGATGATAATCTGAAATCGGTTATCAGTATGCGTCTGGCCCGCGTTCAGCTGCAAATGAAACAGGCTGATGCGGCGCTGAAAACCCTCGACAGCATCAAAGGTGAGGGCTGGACCGCCATTGTGGCCGATTTGCGCGGCGAAATTCTGTTGAGCAAAGGCGATAAGCAAGGGGCCCGTGCGGCGTGGGAAGCTGGCGTGAAAAGCGATGCTTCTCCTGCGCTCAGCGAAATGATGCGTATGAAAATGAATAATTTGTCCATCTGAGAGGGACTCGATGCAATTGCGTAAATTACTGTTGCCAGGGCTGCTTTCCGTTACCTTGCTGAGCGGGTGTTCGCTGTTTAATAGCGAAGAAGATGTGGTGAAAATGTCACCGCTGCCGACGGTAGAAAACCAGTTTACGCCGTCCACGTCCTGGAGCACCTCGGTTGGCGATGGTATCGGCGAATTTTACTCTAACCTTCATCCGGCCTTTGCCGACGGCGTAGTGTATGCTGCTGACCGTAAAGGCACCGTCAAAGCGCTGAACGCCGACGACGGCAAAGAGGTGTGGTCGGTGAATCTGGCGGAGAAAGATGGTTGGTTCTCGCGCACGCCAGCGCTGCTTTCTGGCGGGGTGACCGTCTCTGGCGGCCATGTTTATATCGGCAGCGAGAAAGCGCAGCTGTATGCGCTGAATACCAGCGATGGTACCGTGGCCTGGCAAACCCGTGTCGCCGGCGAGGCGCTGTCGCGTCCGGTGGTGAGCGATGGCATGGTGCTGGTGCATACCAGTAACGGCCAGCTGCAGGCGCTAAACGAGACCGATGGGGCCGTGAAGTGGACCGTTAACCTCGATATGCCGGCGCTCTCCCTGCGCGGCGAGTCTGCGCCTGCGACCGCCTACGGCGCGGCGATCGTCGGCGGCGACAACGGCCGCGTCAGTGCAGTATTGATGCAGCAGGGGCAGATGATTTGGCAGCAGCGTATTTCTACGGCCACCGGCCCGACGGAAATTGACCGCCTGAACGACGTCGACACGACGCCGATCATCGTTAACGGTGTGGTTTATGCGCTGGCTTATAACGGTAACCTGACCGCGCTGGACCTGCGTAGCGGCCAGATTATGTGGAAACGCGAGCTGGGTTCGGTGAATGATTTCATCGTCGATGGTAACCGTATCTACCTGGTTGACCAGAACGATCGCCTGCTGGCACTGACCACCGACGGCGGTGTAACCCTGTGGACGCAAAGCGATCTGCTGCACCGTTTGCTGACCGCGCCGGTGTTGTATAATGGCAATCTGGTCGTCGGCGATAGCGAAGGCTACATGCACTGGGTTAATCCGGAAGATGGCCATTTTGTGGCGCAGCAGAAAGTGGACAGCTCCGGCTTCCTGACCGACCCGGTGGTTGCCGATGGTCGACTGCTGATCCAGGCGAAAGACGGTACGCTGTACGCGATTACGCGTTAATTACCGCTGTCGTGAGTGATTAAGAAACGGCCCCTGGCAGACAGGGGCCGTTTTGACTTTTTTAAAAACGTCGTTAAGACGATGTTGCTTAGTGATTGTATGAGGCATTTAACATGATACCTGTGGTCGCGCTTGTCGGGCGCCCTAACGTTGGAAAATCCACGCTCTTTAACCGCCTGACGCGCACTCGTGATGCGCTGGTTGCGGATTTCCCGGGGCTGACTCGTGACCGTAAGTACGGTCGGGCCGAAGTCGAAGGCCGCGAATTCATCTGTATCGATACCGGTGGTATTGATGGTACGGAAGAGGGCGTGGAAACCCGGATGGCGGAGCAGTCGCTGCTGGCAATCGAAGAGGCCGATGTGGTGCTGTTTATGGTCGATGCGCGCGCGGGCCTGATGCCGGCGGACATCGCGATCGCTAAACACCTGCGCTCTCGTGAAAAGCCCACCTTCCTGGTGGCTAACAAAACCGACGGCATCGACGTCGACCAGGCGATGGCGGACTTCTGGTCGCTCGGCCTGGGCGATATCTATCCGATTGCCGCTTCGCACGGCCGCGGCGTGACCAGCCTGCTGGAGCAGGCCCTGCTGCCATGGGTAGATGAGGTTAATCCGCAGGAAGAAGTGGATGAAGACGCCGAATACTGGGCGAAATTCGAAGCCGAGCAGAATGGCGAAGCGGAAGAAGAGCCGGAAGACGACTTCAATCCGCAGGATCTGCCGATCAAGCTGGCGATTGTCGGGCGTCCTAATGTCGGTAAATCAACCCTCACCAATCGCATCCTCGGTGAAGATCGTGTGGTGGTCTACGATATGCCGGGCACCACCCGTGACAGCATTTATATCCCGATGCAGCGTGACGAGCGCGAATACGTGCTCATCGATACCGCTGGGGTGCGCAAGCGCGGGAAAATCACCGACGTAGTGGAAAAGTTCTCGGTGATCAAAACGCTGCAGGCGATTGAAGACGCCAACGTCGTGCTGCTGGTGATCGATGCTCGCGAAGGGATCTCCGACCAGGACCTCTCGCTGCTGGGCTTTATTCTTAACAGCGGCCGTTCGCTGGTGATCGTCGTTAACAAGTGGGATGGCCTGAGTCAGGAAGTGAAGGAGCAGGTGAAGGAGACCCTCGACTATCGTCTGGGCTTTATCGACTTTGCCCGGGTGCACTTCATCTCCGCCCTGCACGGCAGCGGCGTCGGCAACCTGTTTGAATCGGTACGCGAAGCCTACGACAGCGCTACGCGCCGCGTAAGCACCGCGATGCTGACCCGGATCATGAACATGGCGGCGGAAGATCATCAGCCACCGCTGGTGCGTGGCCGTCGCGTGAAGCTGAAATACGCCCACGCCGGGGGCTACAACCCGCCTATCGTGGTGATCCACGGTAACCAGGTCAAGGATCTGCCGGATTCCTACAAGCGCTACCTGATGAACTACTTCCGTAAATCCCTGGACGTGATGGGCACGCCAATCCGGATCCAGTTCAAGGAAGGGGAAAACCCGTTCGCTAACAAGCGTAACACCCTGACGCCGAACCAGATGCGTAAACGTAAGCGCTTGATCAAGCACATCAAGAAAAGCAAATAATCATTAAACCCGCTTCGGCGGGTTTTTTGTGGCCGCCATGCCGGTAAATGTCAAAACCTTCCGCCATAATCCCGCGATACTTCGCCGGGAACAGAGCGGCTCAAAGGTGGACTTACTATGCAGATTGGTTTTATCGGCCTCGGCGCGGTGGTGGAAACCGCCTATTTACCGGCGCTGCGTCGCCTGGGGGACGTCATCGACCGCTGCCAGGGCTATGACCTGGACTGCAGCAGAGCGCTGCCGGGGATCCAGCGCTGTAGTTCGCTGTCGGCGCTGCTGGCCGAACCCCTGGATACGCTCTTCATTACCACCTCATCACTTCAGCATCTGCCCGTACTGGAGAGGGCGTTAGCCAGCGGCATTTCCCGCATCGTGGTGGAAAAGCCGATCGTGGCCAACCTTGAGCAGGCCGCCCGGCTGCGGGCGCTGCTGGCGCCGCCTGAGCAGGCCGCGCGGGTGCTGGCTCTTGACCACTGGATGGCGCGAGGCGTTGCGCTGAACGCTCCTGGCCCGCTGTGGCGGGCGGAAGGGGAGGCCAGCGGCTTGCCTCCGCCGCACCTGTCAGCGCAGGATATCGTCTGGCTCGAAGGCTCTTTGCAGGAGCCAAGCGGCTTTAACAGCGCTGGTGAGCCGGTCGCACTCAATTTTGCCACCGGGGAGCTGGATACCCGGCAGCTGCGTCACCCTGATGGGGTGATCCTCGATATCGGCACCCATGTCCTGGCGATGCTCCGCGAAACCCTGCACGCCAGCGGAAGCGATACGGCGCTGAGCCTTTCCCTTCGGGTGGCGAAAGACCGCCTCGGCCATGACATTGCTCCTGGGGATACGAGCACTGCCGAGGGGGAGGCGCATCTGCAGGGAACCCTGGGCACTATCCCGCTCAATATCTGGCTCAACAAATACGCGGGTCCCGCGGGCGGGCAAAAGGGAATGCGGATAGGACTGCGGGACGGGCGAATAATTACCCTCGATCGCGCCCCTGAGGGCGAAGTGGTGACGCTACAGGACGGCGAGCGGGTGCAGCGCTGGACCCGGCCCGGGGCGATCTATACGCACTGTCTTGATGAGCAGATCCTCGGCGCGGATAATCTGTTTATCCGGGCGCCGGACAGCGTGGCCGGGCTAACGCAGCGTAGGCTTGAGGAAGTGGAATGGCTGCTCAGGTTGCAGCAGCAATTACGCGGCCCGCATTAAACCCGGAACATGATAAAATAGGTGCAGATAAACGTTGAAAGGAATGGTTATGGAACTTGATTGCCCTCTGTGCCACGCGCCGTTAGATGTTAAAGGCAGTAGCGCGCATTGCGCCCAGTGCGAAAGGGTATTTACCCTTGAGGCCCGCTGCCCGGAATGCCACCAGCCGCTGGAGGTGCTGAAGGCGTGCGGCGCGGTGGATTACTTTTGCCAGCATGGGCATGGCCTTATCTCGAAAAAACGGGTGGAATTTATTCCGCTGGTTTAGTGGGCGAAGGCTTTCTGGCCCGCGTTTTTTTCACCGGCGCGATCTGCTTCACTTCGCTTTCGACCCAGCCGTCTTTCAGGCGGGTGGTGAGCCGATCGCCGGTTTTGACCTGTTTTGTCTGCTTCAGCACCGTACCGTCGCTCACCGAGGTGACGCTGTAGCCCCGCGCCAGGGTGGCTAAGGGGCTCACCGCCTCCAGATGGGTCACCGCGTTGCCAAACCGTTCACGCCGCTCGCTGAGGCGGCCACGCATAATTTCCGCCAGCCGGTATTCCAGCTGCTGGATCCGCGACTGCGCGCGGTGGATCCGCGGCTGCGGGTTGTAGTGATTCAGACGCTGAACGGTGCGCTTTTGCCGCTGTTCTGCGCGCTTAAGCTGTGACTCCACGGCGATACGCATCCGCTGGCGCAGGCGTTCCAGGGCGGTCTGCTGGCGGGCCAAGCGCAGCTGTGGATGCTGTTGCTGCAGGCGATGGAACAGCTGGGTAAAACGGCGCTGGCGACTGGCGAGGAAATAGTCCATCGCCATCTCCAGCCGCTGCTGTCCGGAATGCAGCTGGCGCAGCAGCTCCTGCTGGTTGCGGCTGACGATTTCCGCGGCGGCTGAGGGAGTCGGTGCCCGCAGGTCGGCAACAAAATCAGCGATCGTGACGTCGGTTTCATGGCCGACGGCGCTGACGATAGGGATCTGGCTGGCGAAAATAGCCCGCGCCACCCGCTCATCGTTAAAACTCCACAGATCCTCCAGCGAACCGCCGCCGCGTCCGACAATCAGTACGTCACACTCCTGGCGCGCGTTGGCCAGCGCGATGGCGCGCACAATCTGCCCGGGGGCGTCGTCACCCTGGACCGCGGTTGGGTAGATGATCACCGGCAGCCCGGGATCGCGGCGCCTGAGGACATGGAGAATATCGTGCAGCGCGGCACCGGTTTTCGAGGTGATGACGCCGACGCAGTGGGCGGGAGAGGGGAGCGCCTGCTTATGTTTTTGCTCGAACAGTCCTTCCGCCGTTAACTGTGCTTTCAGCTGCTCATACTTCTGCTGCAGCAACCCTTCGCCGGCGGGCTGCATGCTTTCGACGATAATCTGGTAGTCGCCGCGCGGCTCATACAGCGTGATGTTGGCGCGAACCAGCACCTGCTGCCCGTGCTGCGGGCGGAACGTGACCCGGCGGTTGCTGTTGCGGAACATCGCGCAGCGCACCTGGGCGTTATCGTCTTTTAAGGTGAAGTACCAGTGGCCGGAGGAAGGCTGGCTGAAGTTAGAGATCTCGCCGCTGATCCAAACCTGGCCCATTTCGCGCTCAAGCAGCAGACGCACCGTCTGATTGAGGCGGCTTACGGTAAAAATTGCGGGGGATTGAGAGGGTAACATGTGAGCAAGATCAAACTTTAAATCAGCAGGTTATTCAGTCGATAGTAACGCGCTCAGAGGGGATGGCAAGTATTATTTGCAAAAAAGGGTAGATGCAATCGGTTACGCTCTGTATAATGCCACGGCAATATTTATCCACCCTGGTCGAGATATTGCCCATGCTACGTATCGCTAAAGAAGCCCTGACGTTTGACGACGTCCTCCTCGTTCCCGCTCATTCTACCGTTCTGCCGAATACTGCCGATCTCAGCACTCAGCTGACGAAAACCATTCGTCTGAATATTCCTATGCTCTCCGCAGCCATGGATACCGTAACGGAAGCGCGTCTGGCTATTGCCCTGGCACAGGAAGGCGGCATCGGCTTTATTCACAAAAACATGTCCATCGAGCGCCAGGCGGAAGAAGTTCGTCGCGTGAAGAAACATGAGTCCGGCGTGGTCACCGACCCGCAGACTGTTCTGCCGACGACCACTCTGCGTGAAGTGAAAGAGCTGACCGAGCGCAACGGTTTCGCCGGCTACCCGGTGGTTACCGAAGAAAACGAGCTGGTTGGCATCATCACCGGCCGCGACGTGCGTTTCGTCACCGATCTGAACCAGCCGGTCAGCGTCTACATGACGCCGAAAGAGCGTCTGGTCACCGTTCGTGAAGGCGAAAGCCGTGAAGTGGTCTTCGCTAAGATGCACGAAAAACGCGTTGAGAAAGCGCTGGTCGTGGATGAAAGCTTCCACCTGCGCGGCATGATCACCGTCAAAGACTTCCAGAAAGCAGAACGTAAACCGAACGCCTGTAAAGATGAGCAGGGCCGTCTGCGCGTAGGCGCGGCGGTCGGCGCTGGTGCCGGCAACGAAGAGCGCGTAGACGCGTTGGTAGCGGCAGGCGTTGACGTTCTGCTGATCGACTCCTCGCACGGTCACTCAGAAGGCGTTCTGCAGCGTATCCGTGAAACGCGCGCGAAATATCCTGACCTGCAGATCATCGGCGGCAACGTTGCCACTGGCGCAGGCGCACGCGCGCTGGCGGAAGCCGGCTGCAGCGCGGTGAAAGTGGGCATCGGCCCGGGCTCCATCTGTACTACCCGTATCGTCACCGGCGTGGGTGTGCCGCAGATCACCGCTGTTTCCGACGCGGTGGAAGCGCTGGAAGGGACCGGTATTCCGGTTATCGCTGACGGCGGTATCCGTTTCTCCGGCGATATCGCCAAAGCGATCGCCGCCGGTGCGGCGGCGGTGATGGTTGGCTCCATGCTGGCGGGTACCGAAGAGTCCCCGGGTGAAATCGAACTCTATCAGGGTCGCTCTTACAAATCCTACCGCGGGATGGGCTCCCTTGGCGCGATGTCCAAAGGCTCCTCTGATCGCTATTTCCAGAGCGATAACGCCGCTGACAAACTGGTGCCGGAAGGTATCGAAGGCCGCGTGGCCTATAAAGGCCGCCTGAAAGAGATCATTCACCAGCAGATGGGCGGTCTGCGTTCCTGTATGGGTCTGACCGGCTGTGGTACCATTGACCTGCTGCGTACCAAAGCTGAATTCGTACGCATCAGCGGTGCGGGCATTCAGGAAAGCCACGTTCACGACGTGACCATCACCAAAGAGTCCCCGAACTACCGTCTGGGCTCCTGATTTCTTCGCCCGACCTTGCGTCGGGCGATTTATTTACTCTGTTTCACTTGCCTCGGAATTAGCGTCAATGACGGAAAACATTCATAAACATCGCATCCTCATCCTCGACTTCGGGTCTCAGTATACTCAGCTGGTGGCGCGTCGCGTGCGTGAGCTGGGCGTCTACTGTGAGCTGTGGGCATGGGATGTCACGGAAGCACAGATCCGCGAATTTAATCCAAGCGGCATCATTCTTTCCGGCGGCCCGGAAAGCACCACCGAAGAGAACAGCCCGCGCGCGCCGCAGTATGTGTTCGAAGCCGGCGTGCCGGTATTTGGCGTCTGCTACGGCATGCAGACCATGGCGATGCAGCTGGGCGGCCATGTAGAAGGTTCTAACGAGCGTGAGTTTGGTTACGCACAGGTTGAAGTGGTTAACGACAGCGCGCTGGTGCGCGGTATCGAAGATTCCCTGACCGCAGACGGCAAACCGCTGCTGGACGTGTGGATGAGCCACGGCGACAAAGTGACCGCCATCCCAGCGGACTTCGTAACCGTCGCCAGCACCGACAACTGCCCGTTCGCCATTATGGCCAACGAAGAAAAACGCTTCTACGGCGTGCAGTTCCACCCGGAAGTGACCCACACCCGTCAGGGGATGCGTATGCTGGAGCGCTTCGTGCGCGACATCTGCCAGTGCGAAGCGCTGTGGACCCCGGCGAAAATCATTGACGACGCCGTTGAGCGTATCCGTCAGCAGGTTGGCGACGACAAAGTGATCCTCGGCCTCTCCGGCGGTGTGGACTCTTCGGTGACCGCGATGCTGCTGCACCGCGCTATCGGCAAAAACCTGACCTGCGTATTCGTGGACAACGGTCTGCTGCGCCTGAACGAAGCGCAGCAGGTGATGGAGATGTTCGGCGACCACTTTGGCCTGAACATTGTTCACGTTGAAGGCGAGCAGCGTTTCCTCGACGCGCTGGCGGGTGAAAGCGATCCGGAAGCGAAGCGTAAAATTATCGGTCGCGTTTTCGTGGAAGTGTTCGACGAAGAAGCGCTGAAGCTGGACGACGTCAAATGGCTGGCGCAGGGTACTATCTACCCTGACGTTATCGAGTCTGCCGCTTCCGCCACCGGTAAAGCACACGTCATCAAATCTCACCACAACGTGGGCGGCCTGCCGAAAGAGATGAAGATGGGCCTGGTTGAGCCGCTGCGTGAGCTGTTCAAAGACGAAGTGCGTAAGATCGGCCTGGAACTGGGCCTGCCGTACGACATGCTCTACCGTCACCCGTTCCCGGGCCCCGGCCTTGGCGTGCGCGTGCTGGGCGAAGTGAAGAAAGAGTACTGCGACCTGCTGCGTCGTGCGGACGCTATCTTCATCGAAGAGCTGCACAAAGCTGACCTGTATAACAAAGTCAGCCAGGCGTTCACTGTGTTCCTGCCGGTTCGTTCCGTCGGCGTGATGGGCGATGGCCGTAAATACGACTGGGTCGTTTCCCTGCGTGCGGTGGAAACCATCGACTTTATGACCGCGCACTGGGCGCACCTGCCGTATGATTTCCTCGGCCGCGTCTCCAACCGTATCATCAATGAAGTGAACGGTATCTCCCGCGTGGTGTATGACATCAGCGGCAAGCCGCCAGCAACGATTGAGTGGGAATGATTAACGGCTACCTTATAGCTAATCATATCTACTCAAATTGAAATGCAACCCTCTGTTTTTACAGAGGGTTTTTCTTTATATCACATCAACACTATTCACTCTATCTCACATTTTTTGACGGTATACCTGACGGTATTACCATTACGGTATACTCTCGTACCGTCAGAAAAATGATGCATCACGGGTGAAATGTGCTTACCGATACCAAACTAAAAAACCTGAAACCGCAGGGAAAAATGTACAAGGTCTCCGATCGCGACGGTCTGTATGTAGCCGTGCTGATCTCAGGCACCATCTCGTTTCGTTACGATTACCGCATCAACGGCCGCCGGGAGACGCTGGTTATCGGTCAGTATGGTCGTGACGGTATCACGCTGGCTGAAGCCAGGGATGAGCTGATAGCCGCTAAAAAACTGCTGAACGCAGGCCAGTCGCCGGCTGCAGCGAAGCGTGACGGTATCAAGCGGATCCGCGGCGCCGAAACATTTACGGTACATACCGACGCCTACATGAAACATGTGGTCCTGGCTGACAGCACGCGGGCTATGAAACAATCAGTAATCGACCGGGATATTTTTCCTGTTCTCGGAAACAAAATGATGTCCGAGATAACGACCCCTATGGTGCGTGATCTTTGCGATCGCATAGTCGAGCGCGGCGGACGTGCGACGGCGGTGCAGGCGCGTGAAATCATCAGCAGCGTTTACCGGTATGCCAATGACCGCGGGCACGGGTTATTCAACCCGGCCGCAGATATCAAACCTTCAGCGATCGCCATGTTTAAACCGCGTGACCGTTGCCTGCAGCCGGAAGAAATCGGCGTGCTGTTCAGGTCGCTCGACACCGTCAGCACGTTGCCAACCTTAAAACTGGCTGTGAAGCTTATCCTGATCACGATGGTGCGCAAAACCGAGTTCATCATGGCGACGTGGAAAGAGGTGGATTTCAGCAAAGGAACCTGGACGATCCCATCTGACAGGATGAAGGGGAGCCGGTCGCACGTCATCTACCTGCCGCCTCAGGCGCAGGATCTGATGGTAGGCCTGCAGATGTGCGCCGGCGGGAGTGATTATCTTCTGCCCGGGCGCTACAGCACCAGTAAGCCGTTATCCAATGCCGCTCTGAACTCAGTCATCGATCGCGCGGTTGCTGCGGCAGCGGATGCCGAGGAGAGCCTGCAACCTCTAACAGTGCACGACCTGCGGCGCACAGCGAGCACGCTTTTGCATGAAGCGGGTTTCCCTTCAGACTGGATAGAGAAGGCGCTTGCGCATGAACAGAAGGGCGTGAGGGCAGTTTACAACAAGGCCGAGTATTCCCGGCAGCGGGCCTACATGCTGCAGCAGTGGGCAAATATGGTTGATGCATGGATAAACGGGGAGCATTACGACCTGGTGCCGTTCTCCCCGTCTGCATTTGAAAAGTGGATGAATGAACAATAGTCCGCCCGGAGGCGGCTCATTGTGTCGCCTGCGAAGAATTCTCAAAGAGCCCGCGCAGGAACTTAACCATCGCGTTTGCAGAATCCCGCTGCTCACGGTAGCGCGCCGCTTCTCGCTTCAGGTGAAGGATCTCACCATTCCTCTGGTTGATAATGGCGCGCGCCTCCTCGAGTTGTCGTATCAGAGAGGCCTCTTCGGCAATATTCATGCGGCCTCCGTCTTCACTACTGGCACGGCGCAGCCTGGCAGCAACTCCACCGCCGGCGCCGAGCACTGGTTACCCCACACGTCGAAGCCGTGAGACGACTGGCGGGCGAAGAGTTCAATACGCGGGACATCGCCAAGCAGCTGCACCAGTTTCTCGCGGATAACGTCCGGTTTGCGCGAGTTCTCCAGGCGCGGCGCCGTGACATGCTGGCAGATTGAGGCATCCATGCGGGCCGGTAGTTTCCCGCTCACGGCAAACAGGCAGTCTTCGCTGTTCGCCCGGGTCATATGTCCCATGCCGATCGCACTGTTCCCTTTATGCTTGTTCGTCTTGTGCCAGGTGAATCCCTTCATTGTCATCAGGCGGAAGCCCCATGCCTCCATGACTTTCAGCGCCTCTACCGGCTGAGTCGGCACCCACCACATAGCCAGAAGGCAATCGTCTGCTGCGAGCTCCCATACAGGCAGCCGGCAGATATCCAGAACATTCATCACTGGATACTTGAAACAGGCGCCGCGGTCACCGTCGGCTGCCTTGTCGCGGTATGCCCATGGCGGATCCGCATAGATCAGGGTGTATTTTCCGCTCATGCTGACACCTTCTTGCTATTCAGTTGCTCCGCCAGTCGCTGAGCCTTCAGCGGGTTCTGGATAACCTGGCCGCCGGGCGCCAGCCAGCCACGGCGCACGGACGAATAAACCAGCGTGATACTGCCTACTCGAATGCTGTCGTGTGGGTTAGTCATAAATCACTCCGGCGGTGGCGCAGATCCCGGCATAGCATCCCTGGCGAAGCCGGTTCCCGCGGCCAATGCACTGATCGCGGCGTATAGCGATACGGGCCCGCTCAACCTCGCCAGTGGCCGCATCCATGCACTCAAGCCAGAGGCGAGCAGCCAGGCGGTACTGGCCTTTGTTCTCGCGAGCAATAGCGCGCTGCTCGATCTCCATTGCCGCCGGCGTTACGGCGACAAGAGGTGGCGCTTTGCGCTGCGAGACATAATCCGCGTGGTATTTTTCCATCCGATTCATCGTATCCAACCCTCTCGAAAAATGACCGCCAGCAGGAACAGCCAGGCGGATACGGCGGCCAGGTACAGAAACCATCCTGACCACCTTTCCCAGTACCTCGCCAGCGACGTCACGCCGCGTTACCCACCGGGCGAAATACTCGCTGCTCAACCGGAGGCTTTTTTCCAGCAAACTCCGTTGTGCCGTTCTGCTGACGTTCGTCCAGCCAGCGCTCGATCTCTTCGCTGTTCCAGGCACAGCGCTTGTCTGTGATCCAGAAACGCTTAGGGAACTCCCCGTTTTTCTCCATGCGGTCGATAGTGCTCATCGATACAGGCACCACCGCCAGCAGTTCCTTTTTGCCTAATGCACCTTTCATCGTTACCTCTCTTTTTTCAGTGCGGCGCGCCCGGCGCCGCGGTGGTGGTGTTATGCAAATTCAGGACGCATATCGTTAAGCGTCGTCATGAATCCCTGGTGGTATTCATCGCCTAACTTTTCAGCCAGTGCGTTTATTTCGTATTCTGCCCGCTTAAAAAGCGCCTTTGCATCATCCACAGAAGGATCAAGGCTGTTCAGAATGGCGCTAGCGTATTCACGTGCTTCTTCTCGATCAGATTCAGAAACTGCTGTCATGCTCTGCTGCTCATCGTCTACGACGGAATACTCACCGGTGATAACAGCTGCGTTATCCTGGCTCAGGCCCGCTTCAGCTCGTTCATCCATCACAACCGCTTTTTGCAGTTCGATAGAAACAGGCAGGTATTTAAACAGGCGACGGATCACCGTCTTTTTGGCCATCTCGTCAAAGTGGTCCACCCACGGTCCGCTGCTTCCGGCTTTGCTCAGGGCACGAACTTTCTCAACGTCTGCCCGGCTCATAACTTCGAACTGAACACCGCCATCTTTCAGGCGTGCAACGGCGTAAACATGCGTAAGTTCTCCTCGGTCACCGGTCTCGCAAGGTGAATGCTCGAGCGTTTCTTCCAGCCCGTATGAGTAACTGAATTTGTCGTTCGCATGGACTGTGCGCGCTGATATGCTCAGGATTTGACCTGACCGGCGGGCGAGGTCAATCATTCCCCGATAACCAATAATCAACTGCGCTTCTGTCGACACAGTTTCCCAGCGGCCATTTACTTTCTGGCGTTTGTCGAACGGAATCAGGTATGCATGGCCAAGTGCGCCGCCTGGCTCAAGACCGAGTTGAGCACATTGCATAATCGCCCCGAGGAAGCTGGCCTGGTCACAGGCCGCCAGTTTTGGGATCTTGCGGATCTCTGTAGTAGCGATGCGCGCAAGGCGGTCGGCTGTCATGTGCTTTGGAAGAGCCAGCGCCATCTGAGCCTTAATTTTTGGATCTGCGAGCAAGCCAGCCAGAGTGGTTGGTTTATCGCTATGCTGCGCGACCTGGTTTCCTGTCGCAGCTGCCTTAAGTGCGTTGGTAGACATGTTTTCTCCTTACTTCATTCTGAATACGCGTGATGTCGTTGCTGTTTTGAATTTTTCGTAAAGGGCAGGGTGTTCTGCCTGGAATAGCTTTTGGTCAAATCGATTACTAACCTGAGATTTCCATGTGCAGATCGGCTTACCATCCAGCGTCAGAATTGAGTTATCCTGCATATAAATCTTCAGTTTCTCTTCTGATACAGCTATTTCTGCTTCCAGCGCTTTGCAGCGTGACTTCATATCTCTAAGGTCGTTGTATAGCGACAGAGCTTTACCGTCTGCCTCAATACTGGTACCGGCGTCCTTCTCAAACATCAGCGAAATATCGCTTACGCTGGTGGCCTCCGGCGGGTTGAGGTTTATCACCCTGTCCCAGAAGGAGACTTCTTTCTCCAGGATGGCCTGGATGGTTTCTTCGTCACGCTCAACCCGATAGATACGGAAGTCATCACCGCCGATCAGCACACCAAATACGCATACCTGTTTCCCGGTAACCATCAGACCATGCATGGCCTGCGCCGTGTAATGCACAGGGATCTCATCTGTCTGAACCTCTCCCCATTCCTTAGCCTTGAACGGGCTAACCGTTTTGATCTCGATGTTCTCTCCGGTAGCTGCTTCTGCATCAATCTCAGCTGCGATAAAGCCGTAATCACGGTGGATGTACCGGTTCCCGCGGTGGATGATTTCGAGTCCTGTTTCTTCAGCCAGCAGGTCGATTACGTATGGCTCCATACGCTGGCCACGCGTAAACACTCTCTGTTTCCCTGGATCTATTGGCTTATTGCGTGGCTGAACTTTGTCGAGGTAAACCTCAAGCGGAGTGCGCCACGGGCTAATCCCGAGAATACCGGCGACATCACTGCCGCCGAGATACTTGGTTCTGTCCATGCTGCCAACGTTATTCATCATGCTGCGTTCCTCGCCGTATCCAGCTGGTCAGCCAGATCCCATTTGGCAATGATGCCGGTGAGTTCCCGCTGATACGCGGCCAGGCATTCTTCAAACTCAGATCTCATCATCAGCTCTTCCAGGATCTCGCTGCGCACGCCTTTGCGCTCCAGCTCGTAGAATGGCTTTTGCAGCTGATGAAACTTGATCGCGTCGATAAGCTCGACGTGGCGCTCGTACAGCATCTGGTTAAGCTGGTAGTCGCCGTCGATGTTGTTCATGATTTTTTTCAGGTTGTTAATCTGCTGAATGTTCACTTGCTCACCCCCATACCCATTTCCGTTTTTGCTGCAAGTTTGCTGACGAACGCCCAGCTGATTGCTTCCGGCAGCGTGCGAAACTTCCAGCTCATCAGCCCGCATGCCGTAACGCAGTACCAGCCGTTAATGATTTGCCATTGCATACACACCTCGCTATTACCATTTGGTAAATATCAGGGGTATGAGAAAGCCACCCGGTGGTGGATTTCTGGTAATTCAACGCCCTGCTGTTACCGTTAAGGTGATAATCTGATCAATTTATGGTTGTGTCAATAGATTTGATGAGGAAAAGTTTACCATTTTGGTAAGTGCATAAGGCGCGGTGAGTTATCCCACTGGCAGGAGTAACAGGTAGGTTAGAGGTTACTGGTTCTGGCTGACGATGAACTTGATGAAGGCGGCGATCTTGTTTTTCTCTTCCTGCGGCAGCCCGGCGTATTCATGGTGGTCATAGTCAATCAGACCAGCATTACCAGGCGGCAGGATCAGCTCATATGCATCGCGGCCGAACGCCCTGGCGATAGCCGACAGTACGCCAATGCTGGTGGAGCCTTCGCAGTTCAGGATGCGATTTACGGTCGCCTGGCCGATACCGGCCGCTTCCGAAACCTTTTTCTCTGAGTTCAGATCCGGATGCTGTCCCATCCATACACCCAGGGTAAACGCTGCCTGCTTTTCCACACTCCATTCCTGCGGGTCGATAATCTCCGGCAGCGTCGGGGTATCTGACAGATGGTCGATATCCAGCCAGAACCGACCTTTCCCGGCGAACGACTCGATCTCGCGTGCCGCGTTAGCGCCGATATTTTTTGTCCCCTTGCTCCACCTGTTAACGAGGTTAGCTGATTTTTTGATTCTCTCGGCAAACCGGAGTTGCGTGTTATCGAAATCCTTCCTGATTATCTCATTGAGGTTGTCGCGTCTTATGTCGTAGATGCTTTTCATTTCTATTTTTTTAGCCTGAAATTGTTACCTAACTGATTAAATTTAATAGAATATTACCATAAAGGTAAACTTACCAAAAAGGTAACAGTCATTGATTTTTACACCAGATTGGTAATAATCAGGCTGTCTAAAGTTAGTCCGGGACTAAAAAAATATGAGCGATGTGCAAAAATTTGACTTCAAACGCTGCTGGCTCGACCTCTCGCCGGCTGAGCGAGAGGAGTTCGCAAGTGACGCCGGCACGACCAGCCACTACATTCAGGTTCACCTGACTGGCCGTAGAAGAATTCCACGTAAGCCTCTGTTAGAAAGACTGTTTAAAGCCTGCAAATCCCGTAAGTGGATCTCCGCAAAATCCGACCTGGTACTCTGGTTCCACGAACGTTAATCCTCAAAACTCACCCGCGCCGCCACCCCAAGGCGGCTCCTGCCTTTCCCTGAATACCAATTTGGTAATAATTATCCAAATACGGTTGATCTTTTTTTGGCTTGCTGCAAAATTACCAAAGACAAATGCAGAAAGAGGGCAAGTCGATGAAGCGAATTACCCAGCGAGAGGCCATTGAACAGGGGCTCACCCGGTTCTACACAGGGAAGGCGTGTAAGCATGGCCATGACAGCGAGCGTTACACCATCAGCGGCGAGTGCGTTACGTGCAATAACGAACGCGCGCGCCGGCAGGCGCAGATGAGATCAGAGCGCCTGAAAGCAGCCAGAAAGGCCAGGGAGGCAGCATGACGCCTTCAGCTTACTACAACGAGATCGACCCATTCGCGGCGCAGTGGCTGCGTAACCTCATAGCCGCCGGGCATATCGCCCCTGGCGAAGTTGACGAACGGAGTATTGAAGATGTCACACCTGACGACCTCAGAGGATTTACCCAGTGCCACTTTTTCGCCGGGATCGGCGTCTGGTCCCATTCCCTCCGCCTCGCCGGATGGCCTGACGATCGCCCGGTCTGGACTGGTTCCTGCCCGTGCCAGCCTTTCAGCCCGGCAGGCAAAGGAGATGGATTTGCTGACGAGCGGCACCTTTGGCCCCAGTTCTTCCACCTCATCAGCGAGCGCAGACCTCAGCATGTCTTTGGCGAACAGGTTGCAGCAGGTAACGCAAAAGTATGGTTCGACCTTGTACAAGCTGACCTGGAAGGAATGGGATACGCCTTCGGGCTTGTGCCGTTTACGTCAGCGGGCATCGGCGCGCCGCACATCAGAGAGCGGGCCTACTGGGTGGCCAACGCCGACAGCGTCATCAGTGACCGGCGCGGGAACGTCCGGGCGCCAGGGCGGGATGAATATTCAAACAGCGGCGATGATGTCCGGCTGGCCGACTCCAACCACGATCGACAACAACCAGGTCAGGGGGCTGGGTGCCGCTGCCAATGCGCCGAACAGGGGATCGACATTGGGAGGGGCGGCGAGAATGGCGGGCTGGGTAACGCCAACGTCGCGCGACTGGAAGGACTCAGCGGGAATGACGGCGCAGCGGGACGGGAAAGAGCGACTGGACCAGTTGCCGCGCCAGGCTTTCATGACGGGTTGGCCAACACCGACAACGAGCAACACTCGATCGCCATCAGTGGATGCGGCCATGAACATGTATCGACAGGACGGGAGCAAGACCCAGCAGCGTCTGCAGGACTTCGCGGGGATTACCGGCCCCTTGAGGTTAACGGTTTTTGGCGAGATGCGGACTGGCTCTTTTGTCGAGATGGAAAATGGCGTCCAGTTGAACCCGGCCTTGAGCCGCTGGTTGATGGGGCTGCCGCACGAATGGGACGAGTCGAGCCCGGGGTGGCAAGAGTGGCAAGCAGCAACCGCGTCGGCCGCCTGAAAGGGTACGGCAACGCCATAAACGCACAGGCTGCAGCGGCTTTCATTCGCGCTTATATGGGGGTGCATGATGGCCAGTAGCTGGATAAAAGTCGAGGTGATCACACCAGACAAGCCGGAGATTTTCCAGATAGCAGAAATCCTGAATATCGACCCCGACGCGGTACTTGGTAAGCTCGTTCGCATATGGGCATGGGCGGATCAGCAAACTGTTGACGGTAACGCTGGCAGCGTTACAAAAGGAGTGCTTGACCGTATCGCTTTTATTACAGGATTCGCTGATGCACTGATCGCTGTTGGTTGGCTCGCCTACGACGGCAACAAGCTTATTCTCCCCAACTTTGAGCGCCATAATGGGGAAAGCTCTAAAAAACGGGCACTTACAAACAGAAGGGTTGCAGCACACCGTAAAAATGAAACGCAGAAAGTAACGCTGGCAGCGTTACAAAAAGCGTTACCAGAGGAAGAGGAAGAGGAAGAGGAAGAGGAAGAGGAAGAAGTAAAAGATAAGATCCCCCCTAACCCCCCAAGGGGGAGGGAGCCAAAAAAATCTTATCCGTATCCTGAACAGCTCAATGCCGAAGCCTGGGATGAGTGGAAGGCCTACAGGTCAGAAATGCGGTTTAAAGCCTACGCGCCAACTGAACGGAGCGAGGGTGCAGCAATCACCGAACTGATTAACCTGTCTGGCGGAAACCACACACGGCAGATGCAGATCGTGAAGCAGAGCATGGCGAAAGGTTGGAAAGGGCTGTTCGAGCTGAAAGGAGGCTCTGGGCAGCGAGATGTGAACACCATATCCCGTCCGGATACTGAGATCCCGCCGGGATTCAGGGGAGGCCCTTCACCCTGACAGCAAGCGCAGCGCGGAAGCGCGTTTTTTTACGCCTTAATGTTTACCAAAAAGGTAACAAAATATGCGCAAGACTATTGATATTGATCCGTTTATGGTTATAAATTACCAATAAGGTAAAAAGGAGGTCAGCATGCATCCGGTCGACTTCATAGAAAAGAACATCCGTGAACACCTTCTCCGAGATGGTTACTCGATATCAGTGGCTCAGGGGGGGGCTAATGAGGCAGTTGATTTTTACCGTCGGTCATCCCAGCCAACCATGAAGAGCAAAGGGATTTATGACGATTGCCTGAGGGTGGCGAAGCTATACGCAAAATTCAGCGGCGACGCACCAGAGAAAGTAACGAAGGGGAAGCGCAATGCAAAGAAATATGCAGGCACTGGGGAGGCTCAAGGCCGGCCAGATGAACAAAACCGAGGAGGCCTACTGTAGTTATCTCGAACTGCGTAGGCGCTACGGGGAAATCGCCTGGTACCGGTTCGAAGGCATCAAGCTACGTCTGGCTGACAACACGTTCTACACGCCTGACTTCGCCGTGATGCTGGCAAACGGCCAGATGGAAATGCACGAAGTGAAGGGGGGTTACTGGACTGACGATGCCAGGGTGAAAACCAAAGTCGCCGCCGACCAGTACCCATTCCGGATCATCGGAGTAACGAAGCTCCCGGCAAAAGCCGGCGGCGGGTGGAAGGTCGAAGAGTTCTGAAACAACGATCTTCATTGATATCAATTGAATCAATAAGTTAAACGGGTAAGCGGGGGTAAGTATGGACTTTGAGCATTGCAGTCGTAGCACGCTGTTCGGGTTTGCGGCACTGGTAGATGTTGCCGGTTGGGTCGCTGTTTTCGTCGTGACCTGGGGGATCTGCATGGCTATTGAATGGGTGACAGCATGAACATCTCAGCAGTAAACGAGCTCATCGCCACTCTGGAGAGCGCAGGCGAGCTGTCGATCAAAGAGACAAAGGTTATGGCGCTGGCTAAAGCGTACCAGCAGCTGGCTGCGGAGAATGTGGCGCTCAAATCGGCTGTTGATCATACGATTGAATGGATAGAAAGCACGAACGGCGACCCTTGCGATGTAGTCATTCTTAAAGGCATCAGAACCCCCGCCACCGATCGCATCGTAGCCGGGATTAAGGCTGATGGTCGCGCAAAGGGTATCAACTTTGCAGCAAGCCGCCTTGCCGCCGCTTTCAATCACGGATTCGTTGATAAACCAATGGCTGAGGTTGGCGACGTGGTACGCATGATTCTGACTGCGAAAGAGGATTTGGCGAACGACCCGGTCTTAGCCGCCGATGGCCTATCAGGAGAGTACGCAGAAAAATCCCTGGCTGAATGGGAAGCAGAACTGCGCGAGGGGGCCGACAAATGAGCAAATCAACCATAACCAGAGAGCGCGCACGGCAAATTTTCCTAGCTAATGGACCAGAGCCAAGCGCATCAGAAGAACGAGAGTTGGCCCGCATGGCGCTGGCCGCAATGGACAGCGAGCAACACACAGACGACGAATTATCTAATTTATTGTGGTACTCACAAGAGGCCACCTGTCATTCTGACCCGAACTACTACTGTGAATTTCAGCGACTGGCAACACCCGGATTAATTGCCGGGATAATTCGTGAGCTACAGGAACGCCGCAAGGCTTACAGCGAGCCGGTTGCGTCGGTGAATTGCGTAACGGCAGAACATCGTCGCGTTATTGAAATGCTGCTCACCGTTTGCGGAGCGGCGTTCGAGCTCGCTGATGATAGTTGCCAGCAAGATTTTGATGGCGAAGAGTGCCATGTTGTTCCAGACGACGCATTTCAGAAGCTAAGTTATGCGCTGGACGAAATTGAAAACACTCTCCCGACAGAGGATACCGACAGGCCAGACGTATTTCTGGTCTGGTCGGCAGTGCCGAGGGCAGCGCTGAAATCTATTCTCCACGCGCAGCCAGCGCCGGTAGTGCCGGTAGTCCCAGATGAATTACTGAAAGAGTACCTTCGATTAGTGCAATGCATGCTATCGGATTATAGGGATGGCAATCACGGCGATGCACAGCGCTGGATTAGACACATAGCAAAAGCCTCAGATGTGTTCGCGGAAAAACACGGTCTTTCCCCGTGGGAAATGGCGAAAAAGACTTTTGCCCATCACCCAGCACACTGCGTGTGTGATAACTGCATTAACGCAAGATCTAAATGGGATTATGTTTAATATGAAAAATCAATTAGTGCAATACTCTCGCGAAGACTTTGAAAAACATATTGGCGAAGGGGCAACACCTGGCATTGATCAGATTCCTGACTGGTTTAAGGATGCTATGAAGGATGCATTTTGGGAGGTTTGGAAAGCTAGTCGTGATGCCCTCAATGGCGAAAATCATCCGGTAGTTCCTCAGGATGTGCTGGAAGCATTGCAGAAGGTGGCTCGTATACGCCTCGACATGAACGACTTCGACGGCGATCGCCGTGGCATCGCTGATTGCCTGTGTGAGGCCGAAGAGGCACTCATCGAGGTGGTAAACCGCCGCGCCGCCATGCTCAGCGGAGGTAAGTCATGAAATTCGAAGAATGGTTATCGCAACAAAACGGCGTCATTGAGGTTGATTGCGGCTGTGTTACCACAGAAGCTTTTTATCACTGGATGCGCGTAGCTTATGAGGCTGGCAACTCTCCGGTGATTCCGGATGGTTGGACATGCAACGATAAAGCAAACGCAGCGCTGATGATGCTTGATCGGATTGAAACGGCAGACCCTGTTGATGATGACCGTATCGACGGCATTAAGCGCATTGTTCGTGAGCTAGTAGCCGCCAAGCAACCCCAAAATGCACCACAAAATATTCCTGAAATTATTCCGGGATGGATTCCGGTAAGCGAGCAAAAGCCTGATTGCTGGTGTCTCACATGCCGACCCGTGACCTTGAACGATATGCGCTTTGTGGTGTGCCCTGATTGCGGGAATAAGAGATGCCCACGGGCAAATGACCATAGAAATGCCTGCACCGGAAGCAATGAGCCTGGTCAGGAGGGCAGTGCATATCCAGCCGCCCCGCAGGAGGTGAAGTGATGGACAAATGCCAGGGCATTTTCGGCAAGATATTTGGTCATGCATTCCGGGTGGCGATAACAAAAGGCGCTCCTGACTTAAAGCTAAGAGATTATCAAGGTGGGCGCGATGCTCTGTTAGAGCTTATGGAAAAAACAAGGCCTGAAACCTATCGCGGAATTTACTGTAAGCGCTGTGGGAAGGTTATCAATGGCTAAGACTTCAGCAGAGAGAAAGGCCGCGCAGCGCGCGCGGCAGTCAGCAGCCGGTGAGCGCAAAATTGAACTGGTGCTGGATGAGCAGGAGCAGGAAATGCTGGCGCGTAATTGCGCCGCCCGGCGCCCTGGTCGTGATCCATACGAAATGGCCGAGTACATCGCGTTGCTGATCCGCCAGGATGATGCCCGGGTGCGCGGCCGGATTAACGCCATCAGCAAACGGTGCTGCGGAAAGTGCGGCGATAAACTGCCGGTGGCATCATGCCCGCACTCAGGGGAAGCCGCATGCTGGGTGATGTACGGCTGGCACGAAACAAAACTACCGCTGTGACATGTCACGGCATATTGACTAAATCCTCGCATGGTTATACTGTTTAAATATACAGTATTTTAGGGGTGAAGATCATGGGTGGCAAAGACCGTAATTATACTGTCGTTTACCGCGGGGATTTTATCGACGCTGTACCTGATGGCCGATGGATGATGATCCAGCGTGGCAAGGAGTACGGCGGCGGGTACTGGTTTGGTCGAGCTTATGCCGACTGCTTCTGGCTTGAGTTTGAGCGGCCAATGCCACTATCAAGCTGTGTTGAGTACGTCGTGCTATACGACCATGTCGCCGCCCGAGCTCATGAGTTTGAGGATGAATTTAAACTGGAATGACCGCGGCCGCCGACTATGGCGGCTTTGTTTTGCGTGTTACTATTACCTAAAAGGTAATTATTTTCGGGGTGTTTACCATGTCAAAGGATCCGAAGCGCAAATCAACTCAGTACAAACCGTTGACGGTGATGCAGGAAGCCTACGCCCAGGAGTATGTGAAATGCCCTGAAAATCAGACGCAGGCGGCCATCAATGCCGGGTTCTCCCCAAAGTCTGCCCACGTCAAAGCCAGCACGATGATGCGTGATGAGCGTATCCAGAAACGAATCGCTGAGCTCATGGAGGAGCGCAACAAGCGCCTGCGCGTCAGTGCCGATTACGTGCTGCTGCGCCTGGTGGAAATCGACCAGATGGATGTGATCGACATCCTCGACGATGAAGGCGGACTGAAGCCGATTAGCCAGTGGCCTAAAGTCTGGCGAACGTCGATCAGCGCAGTGGATATAAACCGCATCAGGATGGCGATGAAGGATGACGAGGAAGATATCGAGTCCACGCTGCAAAAAATCAAATGGCCCGACAAGGTGAAGAACCTCGAGCTCATCGGTAAGCACGTCGACGTTAACGCGTTCAAAGAGCGCCTGGAAGTTTCCGGAACAGTCACGATTGCCGACCGCATGGCCGCCGCCCGGCGCCGCCTGAAAGAGCACCAGGGTGGTGACCAGTGACAGACGCCGCTTTATCCCCGGAAGAACAGCTGATCGACGATATCGCCAGCTTCACTCATGACCCACTTGGTTACGTGCATTACGCCTTCCCATGGGGGGAAAAGGGAACTGAACTTGAGCACGCGTCAGGTCCGCGTAAGTGGCAAGAGAGAACGCTCATGACTATAGGAGATCATCTCCAGAACCCGGATACCAGATATCAGCCGCTGATGCTTGCTGTTGCGTCCGGGCATGGCATCGGTAAGAGTGCGAATATATCGATGCTGATTAACTGGGCCATGTCCACCTGTGAAGATTGCAAGGTGGTGGTGACCGCTAACACCGACAACCAGCTGCGCACTAAGACCTGGCCGGAAATCATCAAATGGTCGAACCTGGCTATCACGAAAGAGTGGTTTACCTGCACCGCCACCGCGATGTACAGCAACGATCCTGGCCACGACAAACGCTGGCGCGCCGATGCTATTCCCTGGTCTGAGCATAACACCGAGGCGTTTGCAGGCCTGCACAACGAGCGTAAGCGCATCGTTGTGGTGTTCGACGAGGCATCCAACATCGCTGATCTGGTCTGGGAGGTTGCCGAGGGCGCGCTGACGGACGAAGACACCGAAATCATCTGGGTGGCGTTCGGTAACCCGACGCGCAACACCGGGCGATTCCGTGAGTGCTTCCGCAAGTACCGGCACCGCTGGAAATGCGCGCAAATCGACAGCCGCACCGTCGAAGGCACCAACAAGCAGCAGTTGCAGAAATGGGTGGACGACTACGGCGAGGATAGCGACTTCGTCAAGGTCCGCGTGCGGGGGATCTTCCCTGATGCGTCGGAGCTGCAGTTCATCCCTACCGGGCTGACTGATGAGGCGATGAAGCGCGTGGTTACCGCTGCGCAGGTGGCGCACGCCCCGCGAATAATCGGCGTCGACCCGGCATATTCCGGCGTGGATGACGCAGTGATTTATCTCCGCCAGGGGCTGCACAGCAAAGTACTTTGGACCGGCAACAAGACCACCGACGATCTGATTATGGCGAAGCGTATCGCTGACTTTGAGGACCAGTACCAGGCTGACGCGGTGTTTATCGACTTCGGTTACGGCACGGGACTGAAGTCCATCGGTGACGGCTGGGGCCGCACCTGGCAGCTTGTGCCGTTCGGCGGAGCATCGGCAGATCCACAGATGCTGAATAAGCGCGGCGAGATGTTCAACTCCTGTAAGACGTGGCTCAAGCTAGGCGGCGCGCTGGATGACCAGGAGACAGCAGACGACCTGTCCGCGGCAGAGTACAAGGTGAGGGTGGACGGCAAGATCGTCATGGAGCCGAAAGAGGATATCAAAGAGCGTTTGGGCCGGTCGCCGGGCAAGGGCGATGCGCTGCTTCTGACATTCGCCTATCCAGTGACGAAGCGTTCAGATTTCCCTGCTGCCGGCGGCAAGCAGCCCAACGTGATCAGCGAGTACGACCCGTGGGCATGAAAAATCCCCGCTATTGCGAGGCTGATAATGTGGTGACGGATGCATAACCCCGGTACTACAGGCGATTAAGTGGGTCGAGTCGCCTGCGCTCTTCTTCCCGCATGGAAACCTCCTATTAAAGCCCGCACATCGGCGGGCTGATTGTGACATGTCACGGCGTTACTGTTCGCTCAGTCTATGCTTCAGCAGGTAACCTTCCAGCATCCAGATTTTATTTACCGCATTCTCGCGGGCAATCTTGCGCCCGATTTCAGGGTCGAAGTTTTCAGGACTGGCGCAGGCGCTTTCACCGGTGACGGTGAAGCCGTTGCGCAGCACCAGGACGCAGAACGTCAGCAGAGAAAGTGATTCGTGCGGCCGGTAGTTTACCTCTCCGCCAGTATGTTTCGCTTTTATGGCTACGCCAAAGGCACCATCATCTGCTGTGAAATATGCCTCCTGAGCAATAATGCTTTCGATATGGTCGGGCGTAACGCGCGGCGCGGTTAAGCCTTTAGCCTGAATTTCAGATTCAATGTCTTTGTCGCTCATAGTCTAATCTCACCTTAAAAAAATGCCCGGACGAACCGGGCGAAACAGGGATGATGGAAAGTGCCGTCCTTGGCTGGGTGTCACAGGGTTTACAGCATGAAGTCATCGCAATGGCGTCCTGCTGTAAAAAGGGCGGTGGTCAGAAAGGGAATAACTGCCACCGCCAAACTTGCTCTGGAACTACGGGTATCACGGTCCTGAGTCGTGATTGGGTTGTGGTGGCCGGTGCTGATCTCCGGCATTCTCCACCCTTAGTCAGTCAGTTTTTCCGCTCGAGTCCGGAAGGAGATAGAAACTGTCGACGCTAAATTCGCGCATCAGCCTGCGCATTCACCACAACGGAAAGAGCACTGAAGCACTGGAAACTCACTTGACTAACACAGTGCTCTTACCTGTTGTGTGCCGGGCTTCCACCGGCTCCCATCTGTTTTTAAAGCCACTCAGATATCGTCTGGGCTGCGTCGTCTCTTCCGGCTGTCATTCGGGTTGAACTCGCCCGAAACGAGATTGAAGGGTTATAGCCCCTTACGGCATTCACGCCCTATCACGTGTGTCGCGTATGCCACGCCAGCACCTAACGAGTTTTAACGACCTTTGCCGTTTGCATCATCTTGTCGCCGCTGTTATCGATGCGGAACCGCCACTGTCCAGGACATTTAAAAGGACCGTCTCCAAGTGGTAACTCTTCCAGTCCCGCTAAGCACCCGATGAGGTGCTTAACGTGAATGGCTGACATCCTCGTCTCTTCCGAGGTGTCACACCGTACCGCCACGATGGTGAGTCGCTGTCGTGCATGCAGGGCATGGCTTGCACATTCCGGCTACCCGCTGGGCCATGTACCAAGGAGCCCCCGGACCGCTATCGACGCATGTGCCATACGCCGGATGCTTTCACACCTGGAAGCGCACTCCGCCATCTGAGTAACGACAAAGCCACCAATGGAAGGGAATGGGGTGCGCTTTCATGTTGTGTTTACCAAAAAGGTAATAATTTATCGTCAAAAGGTCAATACACTACGACAAATAAATCATATGTGGTTAAATTGGTAATAATTTAAACGCGTATGGAGCGCAGCAAAATGTGCATCAGCAAGCCGAAAGTGAGTTCTCCGCAGGTTCAGGCGGCGCCGCAGGTTTCCGATTCTGCTGTACAGAACGCCGCTGATAGCGATCGTCGTCGCCGTGCCGCAGCGGGCGGGCAGAAATCAACAATCCTGACGTCGAGTCAGGGTGTAACGCAGCCTTCTGGCGGCACTCAGGGTAAGACCCTGCTCGGGGCGTAATCCATGGCCGAACTCTCTCCGAAACAGCATTACCTCAAACACCTTGGGCAGCTCAAAAATGAGCGCACCAGCTTTGAGGAGCACTGGCGCGAACTGGCGGAATTTATTGATCCGCGCAGCACGCGCTTTCTTACGACGGAGAGAAACAACGGCAGCAAGCGTAATACCCGCATCGTTGACCCTACCGCCTCCAAAGCTGCCCGCACTCTGCAATCAGGCATGCTGTCAGGTATCACCAGCCCAACCCGCCCATGGTTTAAGCTGGCAACGCCGGATCCGGAGATGATGCAATATGGACCGGTAAAACGCTGGCTTGATGTGGTCATGACCAGGATGAACGACGTCATGAACCGCTCTAACGTCTACCAGTCCCTGCCGATTATCTACCGGCACCTTGGTGTTTTTGGTACCGCGGCTATGGCGGTTCTCGAAGACGACGAAGATGTGATTCGTACTCATCCTCTGCCGATCGGAAGTTACTACCTTTCAAACTCGCATCGTTTGTCAGTCGATACCACGTATCGCGTTTTCTCCATGACTGCCCGCCAGATTGTTATGCAGTTTGGCCTGGACAACGTCAGTAACGCCGTACGCGGCGCCTGGGATAACGCGAACTATGAAGCATGGTTCGATGTGGTCCATCTGACAGAGCCCAATATCGATCGTGTGAATGGCAAGCTGAACTCCCGCAACAAGGCATTCAAATCGGTGTATTTCGAGTTGTCCGGAGACGGTGACAAGCTCCTTCGTGAGGCTGGTTTTGATGAGCCGCCGATCCTTTCACCGCGCTGGGAGATTAACGGGGAGGACGTTTACGGGAGCAACTGCCCGGGAATGATGGCGCTCGGTACTTGTAAGGCGCTGCAGCTGGAGCAAATTCGCAAAGCTAACGCGATCGATAAGCTTGTTAACCCGCCAATGGTGGCCCCGACAGGTCTTAAAAATAAGCTGATCAACCTTGCCCCTGGCGGCGTCACTTATGTTGATGAGGTTGATGCTACCAAGCTAGTGCGTCCGGCTTACGCCGTCAGCCCTCAGCTTAATGACATGCTCGGCAGCATTGCTGATGACCGCCAAATGATTGAAGCCTGCTTCTTCTCTGACCTGTTTAACCTGTTCAGCACCATCAACACCAGGAGCATGCCAGTGGAGGCTGTGGCCGCAATGCAGGATGAGAAACTCCTGCAGCTTGGTCCAGTACTGGAGCGATTTAATGATGAATTCCTTGATCCTTTCGTTGATCGCACATTCAACATCATGGCGCGCCGCAACCTCTTTCCTGAGCCACCGGAAGAACTGCAGGGCACTCCTCTGAAAGTTGAATATGTCTCCATTTTGGCACAGGCCCAAAAATCCATAGGGATCAGCAGCGTTGAGCGCTTTGTTGGCTTTGTTGGGAATCTTGCAAAAGCCAATCCTGCGGCGCTCGACAAACTCAATATCGACCAGACGATTGACGAGTACGGAAATATGCTCGGCGTACCGGCCACGATCGTTAACTCCGATGATGAGGTGCAAGCCACACGCGAACAGCGAGCTCAAATGGAACAACAGCAGCAGATGATGGCTATGGCCCAGCAAGCTGGCGCAACTGCTAAGACCCTGAGCGATACCAACACGGCTGACCCTAGCCTGTTAAAAACCCTCTCTGATGCTGCTCAGCAGCCGGCGGTGACGCAATGACTGATTACCTGAGCGAAGAAGAGCGTGAAGAACTGGCAGCAGATGAGCTCAAAAGGCAGCAGTTACGGCGCGAGAACGAACTTAATGACCTGCGCCTCATCTGCGAGACAGAACACGGCCGCCGTTTCATCTGGCGCCTGATTGAGCAGGCTGGCGTGTGGCGTACGACTTATACCGGTGAGGCGCTCTCGGCAGCCTTCGCCGAAGGAAAACGTAACACGGGACTGAAAGTCTTTTCCGACGTGATGGAAGCGTGTCCCGATCAGTATCTGGCAATGGCCAAAGAGGCCAGCGAGGAATAGCGATGAATTTATTTGAGCGTCTGATGTATCGGCGTTTGTGCAATGAGCAGCCTGCAGATGGTGGGGCAGCTCCAGCAGCATCCGAACCATCCCCGACTCCTGCGGCTGAGCAATCTGAAGCAGCGCAACAACCAGCAGCAGATCCAGAACCTTCGCCAGCTGATGGTGATAAACCTGAGCCGACTGGCGATAAGCCAACTCCTTCTGCTGAACCATCGGTTCCAGAAAAATATGAACTAACGGCACCTGAAGGCACTGAGCTGGACTCAAAAGCTGTTGAGTTGTTTGAGCCCGTGGCGCGCGAGCTTGGTCTTTCTAATGACCAGGCGCAGAAGTTGGCTGGACTGTGGCCACAACTGCAGGAGCAAATCCAGAACCGCCAGGCTGAGTCGTGGGGGCAGCAGGTTGAACAGTGGGCAGCTGACACGAAGGCTGACAAAGAAATCGGTGGCGACAAATTAACGGTATCCGTCGGACACGCGCAGAAGGCGCTGGATGCCTTCGCATCGAAAGAGTTCCGCGAATTCCTTGACTCGACCGGCCTGGGTAACCACCCGGAAATGGTTCGGGCGTTCGCAAAGGTAGGCAAGTTGATGAGTGAAGACAGTTTCGTCACTGGCCAGGGTAACGGATCGCCGAAAAACGATCTGGTCGAAGCGTTTTATCCAAGCAAAAAATAGTGAGGTGTAATCATGGCTTTAATTGGTCAGACGCTGCCTTCTCTTCTTGACGTGTACAGCCGTACCGACAAGAACGGGCGGATCGCTAAAATCGTCGAGCAACTGGCGAAAAGCAACGATGTCATTACCGATGCGATTTACGTGCCGTGTAATGACGGTTCCAAGCACAAAACCACCATTCGTGCCGGTATTCCCGAGCCGGTGTGGCGCAGTTACAACCAGGGCGTGCAGCCTACCAAAACCCAGACCGTTCCGGTGACTGACACTACCGGTATGCTGTACGACCTTGGCTTTGTGGATAAAGACCTGGCCGATCGCTCCGGTAATGCGGACTCGTTCCGCGTGTCCGAGAACATGGGCAAGCTGCAGGGCTTTAACAACAAGGTTTCCCGCTACACCTTCTACGGCAATACCGATGCTGAGCCGGAAGCGTTCATGGGCCTGGCTCCGCGCTTCAACACTCTGAGCACTTCCAAAGCGGCCAGCGCGGAGAACGTATTCAGCGCCGGTGGTAGTGGTTCTACCAATACCTCCATCTGGTTCATGTCCTGGGGTGAGAACACTGCGCACATGATCTATCCGGAAGGTATGGTCGCCGGGTTCCAGCATCAGGATCTGGGTAATGACCTGGTCAGCGATGCTAACGGCGGTCAGTTCCTGGCTTACCGTGATGAGTTCAAATGGCATCTCGGCCTGTCAGTCCGTGACTGGCGTTCGATCTCGCGCATCTGCAACATCGATGTCACCACGTTGACCAAAGATGCTGCAACCGGCGCCGACCTCATCAGCATGATGGTTGATGCGTACTACGCGCGTGATGTAGCAATGCTGGGCGATGGTAAAGAGGTCATCTACTGCAACAAGACCATCCATGCCTGGCTGCACAAGCAGGCTATGAATGCGAAAAACGTTAACCTGACGATCGACGAATATGCCGGTAAGAAAATCGTTTCTTTCCTGGGTATTCCGATCCGTCGCGCTGACGCCATCCTGAATACTGAATCAGCCGTAACGGCGTAAGGGGGGATCATGCTGCTCGACCAGCAAGCGCTTTTTTCCGCAGCTCAGGCCATTACGGCCACGGCTGCTTCGACCAACGTCATTGATACCGGCAGCAATAAAGATGTCGGTAAATATGGCGATATCCCGCTGCTTATCCAGGTGGTTGAAGGTTTCAACAACCTGACCAGCCTGACTGTGACGGTGCAAACCGATGACAACTCTGCATTCAGTTCCGCTGCGGACGTGCTGTCCATGACGATCCCTCTGGCGTCTCTGGTGCTGGGCTATAAGTCGCCGGTTATCACGTTGCCGATGAAGATGGAACGCTACATCCGTCTGAACTATACGGTGACGGGTACTGCGCCGACCACTGGCAAAGTCACTGCGGGTATCACCGGAGGCGTGCAAACCAATGCCTGAGTACAAAGTCGCTAAGCGGTCATTCATCAATGGCCGCCTGCATGAGCCGGGCGACATCGTTACCTACGACGGTGAGCCGGGAAGTAATCTGGTTTCCGTTGATGCCAGCCTGAGCGAAAAGATTGTCCCGGCCAGTGCAGAAGAGTTAACCGAGCTCGACGATTTGCGCAAACAGTATGAAGAAATGTTCGGCGAAGCGCCGCATTTCAATACCAAAGCGGAAACTCTGAAGGCGAAGATCGCCGAAAGGCGAAAAGAACTCGGGGTGTAAGCCCTCATAACCAAAGGGGCGAAAGCCCCTTTTTAGTTGGTGGATGATATGGCATCAGTGATCAATATCTGCAATATCGCGCTGGCACGTATAGGCAACAGCCGGACGATTAATAGCCTCACCGAAAAGACCAAAGAGGCATATACCTGCAACCTGTTTTACGAGTCCATGCGCGACGCAGTTCTGGCAGACAACGACTGGAACTTTGCCATGTCGCGCGTTGTCCTGGCTGACCTTGGCGACCCTGCGCCGGGATGGTTGTTCCGGTATCAGTACCCGACCGACTGCGCGCGCATAGCTGCCATATTACCGAAGTGGTTCACTGGGTCTCATATCGTTCTGCAGGATAAGCCTGTTTTTGAAGTTGGCAGCAATGAAGATGGCACTGGCCGCGTCATTCATACCAATGAGTCTCAGGCGGTACTGCTATACGTGAAAAGCATCACTGACCCGACGATGTTTGATGCCCTGTTCGCTGATGCTCTTTCGTGGCGTATGGCGGCAGAGATAGCCATGCCGATCGCGGCAAATGCCAGTCTCGGTCAGCAGGCAATGGCCAATTATCAGCAGGTGCTTACGGCGGCCATGCAACGCTCTCTTGATGAGGCACATGAACCGCAGCAGGCGATGTCAGACCTTGCCAGTGCGAGGATCTGCTGATGGCTTATTCACTGGTGCAGCCGTCGCTGGCTGGCGGCGAGATATCGCCTTCACTGTATGGTCGAATCGATCTTGAAAAATACCAGACGTCATTGCGCCGCTGCCGCAATTTCATCGTCCGGCAGTCAGGCGGCATTGAAAATCGTCCCGGGTTCCGGTTCCTGGGGAGCGCGAAATATGCAGACCGTTACTGCCGGCTAATACCTTTCCAGTTCAGCGTATCGCAAACCTATGCGCTCGAGCTCGGTGATCACTATTTTCGTGTCTGGTCTAACGGCGCGCTGGTTACGGACGGCGGCAGCCCTGTTGAAGTTGCTACCCCATGGCCGGTGAGCGTCATCTCTGAGCTGAAATTTACGCAGTCTGCCGATGTGATGACGGTGTGCCACAACGATTATCCGCCGCTTGAGATCCGCCGTTACGGAGAGGCTGACTGGCGCACCGCCGCAGTGACAATAACCAGCGGGCCATTCCAGGACCTGAACACAGACGACTCGGTAACTGTGTATGCCTCAGGCCGAACTGGATCCGTAACGTTGACTGCCAGCAGCCCGATTTTCAAAAGCCAGCACGTGGGAAAACTGTTCTACATGGAACAGAAAGCGGTAGATAGTGTTGGTCGGTGGGAAACCGATAAAGACATCGGGATCGGTGACGAGTGCCGATATCAGGAGAACTTTTATCGCTGTGTTGACGGCGGTTCTAATGGCACCACCGGCACTGTTGCTCCGACCCATACAACGGGAGATTCCTGGGATGGCTGGGGTCTTGGTGGCCGTAACGGTGTGCTGTGGCGCTATCTGCATAGTGGTTTTGGCGTGTGCCGTATTACAGCCGTCGCCGGAGATGGACTAACTGCAACGGCCGACGTTGTTCCACGTCAGGATGGTGAGATCGAGCTGCCGGCGCAAGTGGTAGGTAGCACCTTCGCCACTTACAAATGGGCGCATTATGCCTGGAACGATACAGACGGCTACCCGGGTACAGTTACCTATTACCAGCAGAGGCTGATTTTCGGCGGCAGCCGGGCATTTCCTCAAACTATATGGTGTAGCCGTACCGGTGATTATCACAACTTCTATCGCAGCAACCCGAAGGTTGACGACGATGCGATAACCTATAACTACGCCGGTCGCCAGCTTAACAAAATCCTGCATCTTCTCGATGTCGGTCAGCTTATCGTGCTGACCAGCGGCGGAGAGTTCAAGGTGACAGGCGACAGCAACGGTAACCTGACGGGAACCGGCGGCTTTGCGATGTCCGGTCAGTCATTCAACGGTAGCAGTGATCTGGCTCCAATCAATGTTGGTAGCGTTGCACTGTACGTTCAGCAGAAGGGCTCCATCATCCGTGACCTGTTTTACTCATTCGACCAGGACAGCTATCAATCCAGTGATCTGACCCTTCTTGCCAGTCACCTGTTTAACGGTTACAGCATCAGAGACTGGGCTTTGTCTGTACAGCCGTTCAGCGTTGCATGGTGTGCGAGGAGTGACGGCATGCTGCTTGGCCTTACTTATCTCCGCGAGCAGCAGGTATATGCCTGGCATCCTCACCCAATGACTAATGGCTATGTCGAATCGATCTGCAGTATTAGCGAAGGGCAGGAAGATGCAGTCTATGCGCTTATTCGCCGTACGGTGAATGGATCGACAGTTCGTTATGTTGAGCGACTGAATACCCGGCAGTTTACAGAGCAGCAGGATGCATTTTTCGTAGATTCCGGGCTGTCATACAGCGGAGAAAATACCGATTCGACACGCACGATGACGATTAGCACCGCTGGTGGCTGGACATATCAGGATGAGCTAACCCTGACCTGCAGCACTGCAATTTTCGATTCCTCCAGTACCAGCCAGGAAATTCACATTCCGTATACAGAGGACGGAATCAGTAAGTCGATGCGCATAAGCATTGCTGAAGTCGTTTCTTCAACCGTCGCTACCGTGCTGGTAAACCGTGATGTACCGGCAGCACTGCGCAATAGCGCGCAATCCACCTGGTCAATCGCCCGCCAGACATTTGCCGGATTATCCCACCTGGAAGGGCAGACGGTCAGCATTCTGGCCGACGGGAATGTTGAGCCTCAGCAGATAGTTTCTGGCGGTGAGGTGACTATCGAAAATCACGCTTCTGTAGTGCATATCGGTTTGCCGGTAGCCGCGGTTATCGAAACTCTGGACGTGAACGTTGCAGGGCAGTCTACGCTGCTGGATAAGACCAAACTCATCAATCAGCTTTGCGTAATGCTCAACAGCGGGCGCTCGGTTTGGGCCGGAACAGATGATGCTCACTTGCTGGAGTATACCCAGCGTGAGTGGGAATTCTACGACGACCCGGTAGGGCTAAAGACGGGCATCATCGATATGAACCTCGATGCAAACTGGGATCGTAACGGGCGGGTTGTAATCAGCCATTCCGATCCGCTGCCGCTTGGCATTCTGGCCATTATACCGCGCGTAACGGTAGGGGGATGATATGCGAAAAGTTGAGATAGTCAGCGTTACTGACGAGCATATCAGCGCCATTCTCCCGCATGTACGCCAGGCAGACCACGATGAGTTTATGGCTGCAGCCGGGATGACTCCGGAGGAAGTCATCACTCGCGCCATGAAAAGCGCTTCGGTAGCCGCTGCAGGAATGATTAACGGCCAGGTGGTAACCATCTTCGGTATATCTCCTGCATCGATCATCACCGGGCGCGGCATTCCGTGGCTTGTAAGCACCGACCACATTGAGCATCAGCCGCTGACATTCCTCCGCCACTGCCGACCGGTTCTTCGTGACATGTCACGTGGATATCGCGTGCTTGAAAATTACGTCGATGCGCGTAACCACGCAGCAAAATCCTGGCTTCACTGGATGGGGTTCACCCTGGCAGATCCTGAGCCATACGGATTGATGAGAATGCCTTTCCACCATTTCATTAAGGAAATAGCCCATGTGTGAACCAGCTACCGCAGCACTAGCAGTAACCGCAGTTGCTGGCGGTCTCAGCGCTTACAGCCAGATCCAGACAGGCCGCGCTAATGCTGCGCTGGCGAACGCTAACGCTGACGCTCAGGAGCAGGCCGCCCGCGACACTATCAATACAGCTAATGACCAGGCATATCAGCAGCGGCAGCAGGCCCGGCGGGTTGCCGGACAGCAAACCAATGCACTGGCTGCTAACGGCGCCGACCTGACGAGCGGTAACGCATTGGACCTGACAACTGAAACCATGCAGCAGGGGACGCTTGACGCACTGACAACCATCAACAATGGCCAGCGACAGGCAGCCGGGTTGCAGTTCCAGGCTGATACCAGCCGAGCGCAAGGGAAAATTGATAAGCAGTCCGGAATGCTTGGCGCAGGTTCAACACTGCTCAACTCCACGCTGACCGGTCTTAATGCATACAAGACGCTGGGCGGTACCTGGAAGCCGCTTTCCGCTAAGTAAAAGGAGCTGACTATGCCAACCGTTCCGCAATATCAACGCCAGAGCCAGACGCAAACCGCGCCGGTGATGACGAGTAATCTTCGTGTGCCGGAAAATCCGCTGGTGCAGGGCATCCAGCAGGCTGCTGATACGTCGATCAATATGATGGCTGATGCAAAGCGCAAGGCTGATGTAGCGCTTAGCCAGGATGCTCTGCTGCAGTTTAATCAGTTCGGTGATGACCAGTTCAACAATCCTGACAATGGTCTGATAACGAAGCAGGGAAAGGCTGCGCTCGGGCAAAGCGATGTCGTCATGCAGAACATGCAGCAGAAAGCTCAGGACTTGCTGGGTACTGTGCCGGATGGCGAGGCCCGTCAGCAGTTATCTTTTCAATTGCAGCAGTCGATGCAGTCATTTCACAACCAGGCCCGCCGGTATGAGGTTGGCCAGTTCCAGCAGTTTCAGGATCAGGCGTTTACTTCTGGGAACTCCCTGGCCGTAACTCAGTCCACCGGTCTTTATAACGATAACCAGGCCTTCGTGGGTCTTGCCAAACAGCGTTTTGATGCTATTGATCAGTATGCTGATGCTCATGGCATGCCTGATGAATGGCGCGTGCAGCAGAAAACGCAGCTGAAGGAGCAGATGGGGTGGCAGGCTACTACTGGAAATATTGCTCAACAGTTTGGCGATCTCCTTCAAAAAAACGGTGAGCCAGGCGATCTAGATGGTGTTGGCCGCGTTGTGGCTCACGGTAACTCTGGCGCAGCCAGGGGCCTGAGGAATAACAACCCCGGTAATATTGAAGCAGGTTCAAACCCCTGGGAGGGGCAGACGGGGAGTGATGGCCGTTTTGCTACTTTTGCGACGCCCGAGCATGGGATCCGCGCGCTGGGTAAAAACCTGCTGTCGTACCAGCGCCAGGGATACGACACCGTGAGCGAGATCGTTAATCGTTGGGCGCCGGCCAGCGATGGCAATAACACCGATGCTTATATCAAGGCGCTGTGCAGCGCCCTTGGTGTGGGAGCTAATGACCCGCTTGATGTGTCCAACCCTAAAACCCTTGCAGCTTTGTGTGCCGGTATTGTTAAGCATGAAAATGGCAGTGTCCCATACAGTGCTGACCAGCTTGAAACTGGCGTGTCGGCTGCGCTCGGGTTAACTAACCTTGATTCACCAAAGCGCTATACGGGAAATGCCGCTTTTGATGCTATGAGCCCTCAAATGCAAATGCAGGCATTGAGGCAGGCTAACGAGCTTAATAACCAGTACCGTCAACAGTATGCTGAACAACTTAGCTCTGTAGTGAAGGATGCATATTCAGCTCTTGATGAGGGGCTTAGACCGGCTCAATTACCTTCTGAGGCTGATTTTATCCGGGCTAATGGCCCTCGCGTTGGGGCGTTGAAATGGCAAGATATGCAGGCGCAGATACAATATGGCGGCGTAATTGGTGCAGCTAAGGACCTTACCCCTGAAGGACGACAGGACATTCTTGAGCGACTTCGCCCACAGGATCCAAATGCTCCTGGCTTTGCAGCTAACCAGCAACGATGGGAGAAAATGCAGAGCAAATTTAAGCAAATGGATACAGAGTGGCAAGCACAACAGGGGCGCAACCGCTTAGTTTCATCATTGCAAAATAACTTCCCCTTAGATCCTAACGACAAAAATAACCAGGCAGCCGTGGACCATTACTTTGCTCAGGATATTGCGCCTTCGTTTTCGATATCTGATCCGCAGAGCATCAATGCGCTGGCCACCGTCACAACTAAAAGCGGCATGATACCAACGCAGGTCAAAACTATGCTTAACAGCGGAGCAACCTCAAGAGATCCTGCACTGGTTGTTCCTATGGCAAAATTCTACGGCCAGTTATTCGATAATAACCCGGCGGCCGCGGCAACCCTTGATAAGGGAACGATGGCATTTTATGGGAAGGTTTACGATTATTCCCGCGCTGGAGTTCCGGAGGATAAGGCTGTGGACATGGCATATAGCCAGGTATTCCAACAGGATGACCGGATGAAACAGATGCTTTCCACTGCCATGCGAGACAAAAAATATGTCGCCGCACGGACAACTGCTGCACAAAACAACGCTAGCAGCCTGACCTCATTTGGTTCGTGGTCTCCAGACATTACCGATCCAGGCAAATCAAATGCGGCCTATCAACGTGATTACCAGACAATTTACGATGCAAACTTTGCACAGACTGGGGGCGATGCAGACCAGGCTGAGAAAATGACCAACGCCATGATCAGAACCACATGGGGAGTTTCTACTATTAATGGTAGTGCAGAGGTTATGAAATATGCCCCAGAAGCGCTTTATGGGGTGAACAGTGGATCCGGTAACTGGATAGAAGGCCAATGGTATCAGGAGAAAAACGAGCTTAAAGCTAAAGCTTTTGGTGGTGCTCGTAGTGATACTGATTTGGTTATCGTTCCTGATGGTGTCACGCCAAGAGATAAAAGCTATGCGGTCATGGTGAGACAGAAAAATCAGGACGGTTACGATGATGTCCGTCCGTATTATGGTGAGAATGGGCTTCCCGTTCGCTTCAAACCAGATCAGCAGACATCTCCGATGTACAGGCAAACCATGCAGTTCCAGCAGCAACGAGTCGATGAGGCTAGAGTGAAGCGAGAAGGAAATCCATTACCGCAGTTCAGTAACAATGAAGGCTATACTCCGCCAGATCTGACTAAGCCTTTTGGCTATGGTTCAGCCAATAACCTTCCTAGCAACATTTACGCAGGGGGCAAATAATGCCGACGTATGAACAGGATCCGAAAGAGTTGCTTGGCGAGGACATTCAGCAGATAGCAGCGCCTGATGACAGCAAATTTTATATGGAAACGCCTTCTTTGCTCTCTGCCGTAAATCCATTTACCAGCGATCAGCGCATTCAGCAATCCAGGCAAGCAGCTTTCCGCATAGATAACTCCCTGGGTAGTTTTATCGCCAGCGCTCCGTTCAGCCAGTTTGACCGAGTTGACGGCTATAACCCGTTTGATAATGATGCCGCAGATATTAAAGGCTATGAGGACTTTGCTGATTCATTTATCAACTCCGGATCGCCAGAGGAAACTCTTGCTATTAAGCACCGCATAGATCAGCAGAAGGCGGACAGGGAATATCTATCCGAGGTCGGAGGCGCAGGAACGATTTCAAGTCTGGCAATGGGAATGATTGATCCGGTTAACGTCGCTGCGATGTTCATTCCTGCCGGAGCCGTGGCCCGCGGCGGGAGCATAGCAGAAACAGCTGGGCGCTTTGCCTTAGCTAACGCCGCAGGCGGAGTTGCGTCAGAAGCGTCATTGCAGGCGACGCAGGAAACAAGATCGGCGATGGAGAGCATTTCAAACGTAGCGGTTGATGCGCTTGTTGGCGGTATTCTTGGCGCTGGCGCACAGGTTCTTGCAGGGCCCGCTCAGCGCTCCGCTGTTGCTAATGCCATTGGTGAAAATTTTCGGGGCATGGACTCTCCGCAGAGCATTGGCGCCGCGCAGGTGTTCAATACGACGCTAGATCAGGAGCAACTAGCTGGGCTTGGTCTCGCAAATAAAACACTCAGCGTCACGCCTGCTGGCCGGCTGGCTCAGTCTCCATCACTGGTTTCCCGACAGATAAACCAGCAACTGGCTGAGAATAACTATTTCTTTGCCAAAAATGACGAAGGCCTAGCTACATTTACGGCAGCAGAAACAAAGATTAAGCAATACGATGCCATGCTCTATAAGCAGATGGAAACCACCCGAGACGCTTATCAGCAGTACAGCAAGTCCGTCAGCGCCAGCGGTGCGAAGAGGATGAACTTTGTAGATTTCAATGAGGCTGTGGGCATGGCTATGCGCCGCGGCGATCAGAGTGATATTCCTGAAGTGGCGCAGGCGGCCACCAGTATTCGACCTATTTTCGAGAGCACAAAAGCCCGTATGCAGGAGCTTGGGATCCTTCCGGAAGATGTCGATGTTGTGACGGCACAAAGCTATCTTCCACGTATTTATAAATTCGATAAGATACTTTCAGACCGCACTGAATTCAGGGGGAGGATAGCCAACTGGATACAGGGTATTAGTGCTAAAGGAGCTGATAAAGCCGGGCAGAGAATTGAAAAGATAAATGCAGGTCTGAAAAATGCGGAGGAATCAGCGCCGCGCGCTGAGGCCCTGGCGAGTGATATCGCCGAAGCCGAGAAATGGTCCGGGAAAAAAATCCTACTCATGGAAGAGCTGGATAAACGCAATAAGCTCATATCTCAGGAAGCTGACACACAGGCGCGCCTTACCAGAATAGAAAAACAATTGGCTGATACTTCATCAGAAAGACTTCAGGCCAGAATGATGAAAGAAAGCTCTGATCTTAAAACACGGCTTGATGATATAGCTCAGGCTAAAGAAGAGCTTCCGGTCTATCAGCGCCATATGGAGTTGCTGGATAACCCACGGAAATACCGTTCTGAGCTTCGCCGACTGCAAAAACGGGCAAATTCAACCACAAGGCTGAATGCAAGCCGCGAGCGGGCTCTAAAGCAGATGGAACCTCTATCCCGAGAGGAAGCAGAGGACGCTGCTGACGAGATCGTGAATAAAATAATCGGCGCACCTTCCGGACTTGTTCCTGCAGATATTATCCCAGAGAGACTCGTTGGTCGGGCTGGTTTCACCAAAAGCCGAACTCTGCTTATTCCCGATGAACGTATAGAGGATTTCCTGGAGTCAGACGTCAATCACATCATGGAAAGCTACCTCAGGCAAGTGGCTCCGGAAATCGAACTGACAGCGCAGTTCGGCCGTAAAGACATGGGGGATCAGATTCGCCAGGTTAGCGAAGAATATACGCGGCTGATCAAAGAGGCGAAAACGCCTAAACAACGTGCAGCGCTTGAAAAACAACGCGAAGCAGATATCAGGGATATAACTGCAATGCGCGACCGCCTTCTAGGCACCTACGGCGCCCCGCAGGATCCTCGCAGTTTCTTCGTTCGGGCCGGGCGGGTTGCAAGGAATGTTAACTTCCTTCGCCTGCTTGGCGGCATGACCGTCGCCGCGGCCACCGATCTGATGCGGCCGATGATGCAGCATGGTCTGCGTAAATCTCTCGGTCCTATGGCCAGCATGCTAAGGAACATGGATGCCGTAAAGATCGCCACAAAAGACCTGCGCGAAATGTCTGTTGGCCTGGAGTACGTTCTTTCAACGCGAACCAAAGCTATTGCCGACCTGACCGATCCCTACAGCCGGCGCACTGCATTCGAGCGCGGTCTTAACTGGATGACGCAAAAGTTTGGGAACTGGACATTGATGAACCAGTGGAACAGCGTGCTTAAATCGTGGTCAGGAATGATTGTGCAGTCGAGGATACTTGATGCGGCTCGGCAGATATCCAGCGGCGGCGAGATAGCCAAAACCGAATTACGCAAGATGGCGCAGGTTGGTATCAATGAGGATATGCTGCGGCGCATCGGTGAGCAGTTCGGTAAGCACGGCGAGGATATGGATGGACTTCTAACCGGCCACAGCCACTTGTGGGACGATCGTCACGTTAGGGAGATATTCCAGGCCGCGGTGCTGAAGGATGTCGATTCGGTGATTGTAACCCCTGGCGTGGGCGATACGCCGCTGTTCTTCAGTAAAGAGGGGTGGAAACTGATCACCCAGTTCAAAACGTTTATCTTTGCTCAGCACAATCGCGTACTGGTATCTGGTATTCAGCAGGGGGATGCATCATTCTATCTGGGCGCTCTGGGTACTGTCGCACTCGGGTCTATGGTCTATATGATGAAGCAAAAGCTTAGCGGCCGCGATATCGACTACAGCTGGAATAACCTTGTGAAAGAGGGGATTGACCGTGGCGGTATGATTGGCTGGTTGTCTGAGCCACTGAATACCGTCGAGAACGTTAGCGGCGGCCGGTTTGGTCTTGGCGCGATGTTTGGTGCGCCGCCGGTATCCAGGTTCCAGAGCCGCAATGCTATAGGCGCATTGCTTGGGCCGACCTTCGATCTCGGTGGTGATGCTGCAACGGTGGCGCATGGGGTACTGAACGGAGAATTTGACAGCCAGCAAACCCACGCGGCCCGTAAAATGCTACCATTTCAGAACCTGTGGGCGATATCACCACTACTAAACAAAGTTGAAGAGCAGATGAAATAAGGAAATATCATGGGGATTCTTGGTAAGTTCGGTAATTTTTTAGAGAAATCTGGTGTTTCTGTTTTTTCAAAAGAAACATTAAAACTGCTTACCGAGATGAATGATCAGGGTGTTTACCAATCATCGCTTGCGGCAGTTGACTTTGCGTTATCAATGAGAAATGAAGAGCACTTTGAAACCTTCGTACTTTCGAGAATTCTTCTCGAGCCGTACCAGTCCAGCAATGATGAGCGCATGACCTTATACAGGATTATGCAAGACAATTATGGGCAGGGGTTAAAAATGTTCAAGAAATCATTAGCTTTCGCAAAACAGTATGGTGGAGAAGATATTGTTAAAGGTGAATTTAATTTCAAATTAATGGGTTTCAGAATAATTATGTTCAACCTTGCATATAATTCTAAATTAATTGATTTTGATATTGCCTCAAAGTTTTATGAAACCTTGTGGCGATCTACAAAAGGTGACACTCCTGATAATGCTATTGATGATTTTATACAAAGAGAAAAGTTAATGGTAAGTATCGGCGTATCCGATCCAACTGCGAATCAAAAAAAAGAGGATTATCAATTTTATAAGAATGTGATTTCTTTGTGGGCAAGTCGTGGAATCATGAATGTATGAATGAGTTAAACAGGCCGCTTTCGCGGCCTTAATTATCACTGACCGCCGGGGCGGGAGTCAGCAGAACGGCCGCCACAGCGTGAGCCATCAGCTGCAGTATCATCAGGATGCTGGCAGTTACCAGCGAAAGCTTGTGTAGCTGAACCCAGAGACAACAGAACAAACAGCACTGCGAATGCTTTTTTCATTTTCACTTACCATGTGTAGACCACTGAACGTGGCTTTATGATTGTAGCGCTGTGCTCAGATTTCATCCATTAAAAAGCCCGCTGGGCGGGCTTTAAGTTAATGTAGTTTTTCTTTGCTAATTACCAGAAGGCGGTGGGTATGAATATCTTGGTCATTACCCCAGCAGAAGTCAGCCCATACGCTATAGAAATCATCCCATGATGTCATAAACGTTAATGGGCGATCCATTTCAGTCCCATCAGAAACGTATACATGATAACCATTAGTGGTTATAGCCCATGAGATCATTCGTTCCCAGAATCTTCTGCCATCTAACGTTTGCTGCTCGTCAGATACCACTATCGCATAGTGTTCAAGGAAGAACGCGAAGAAGATCTGAGGCAGTCCATGTACAGCTCGGTCATGAATCACGTTAGGCGTACGCCAGACTAAAATCTGAGTACAACTTTTTCTGGTTTCAACGATGTCTTCGCGGAAAATCAGTTTTACCGCGTAGACTGTCTCAGGATTTTCGCTGTCTGTGATCAGCCTGTAATGGTCATCTCTGATCGACTTAACAAGGCGATAACCATATGGCGTAGTAAACCCTGGCAGAGTAAAGTCATTCACACCTTTTGCAATGTAGTCTTCGGTGTGAGTAACATTTCTCTCCGACATGTTCAGTTTTCTGTCGAAATCTGCTTCAGGGATTATGTATGGCATCGCTTTTCTTATCGTGTTCAGGTTCATTTCGTCCTCCATGTTGTGTGTCGGACGTATCAGGCATCTAAAAGGTGCTCAACAAAAGGTTGAATACCTTTGGGCTAAATATACTCACAGGTATTGTTGGTTGCAAGACGAGCAGAGCAATAAAAACGCGATATCAATAGATATGAATAGGTTACGTATCATGCTTTTTAAGGCGCTTCCCTGCGCCAGCAGCCTCAGTAACCCTTAGCCTTAGCCATCACGTACTGAGCATGCGTCTCTATGTCGCGCAGTACGGTGCCGATACCAACAATGTAGCTGAGCATAGCTGTGACCTCTGCTGCGGCGCCGGACACATCATGCCCGTCAGCATCGAGTTCGCGGAGCAGCTTCATCACCATTGAGCTTTTCGCCAGTTCACGCAGGCCATCAGGTGAATGGATGTGATCCTGATAGCGTCGGTTAAGAGGGAAGGTGTAATGCTTCTGCTCGACCTGCAATGCATCCATGATCGCCGGCAACATGCTGCTGGTCATCTCCTGCGCCAGCATGCGGGCTTTATCAGCCTGGGAGAGTTCTTCCCGAACGTAGCGGCCAGTCTTGCGGATCTGCGGCAGCACCTCGCTGGTTACCCATTTGCGGAAGCGGTAGGGGATGGTGCCCGGCGTCACCGCATCTCGGCAGCGGAGGATAAGGGTGTAGAGGCCAGACTCTGAGATGATGGTGAAATCTTGCTGACCACCAGGGGTGTGCATTGAATGCACCCCCTTTTCATCATCGTCTAAAGCGCGCATGGCACTAGCAGTGTGTTTGATGCCTATGGCCTTGCAAACATCAGAAGAAACGAACCAAGGATTGCCGTCGATATTAACCGCACGAATGTTGCTGTGTGATTCGAATGAAAAAACTGATGGTTTGGTGTTCATAGTGAATCTCCTGTGACTAGGACGATCACCACCGCAACGCCAATTACTGGTGGTGAACTGAACGGAGTTGGCGTACCGGCGTCACAGGGAACCGGCGTCCTTTCGGACCCCCGCCCAGCCCACCATTGAATAGGTACACTGAAGCGTAAGCACAAAAAAACACGCTAGCGCGTGTCGTGCGCTGTGACATTAACCGGGACGCCAATCCCGGCACCGGATTTTGCCGATGCCTGATCACTATGGCACAAGGAAAATGGGTTGTAAATTTACCATTTTGGTAATCTTATTTTGTTTATTAGGTAAAATCAATCTCTTTATGAGTTGTTTTGCGATTTTTTTTATTTGCATATAGAACAATCCTAAACATAGTTCTAGTATATTTTTTATGGGTATTAATGTTTACCCATGTTATTCAAACTAATAAAGTCACATAAATTATTTTTTATTACTACACATACTATGGGTGATTAAATGGAAAATCATGTTTTAATGTTTCCTGATATGTTTATTAATGCAAGTGAAAATACTGTGCATGTAAAACAGTCTGGATTAAGTTACCGAAAGCTTTTAATAAACACCCTTTACTGGGATAAAATAATAACAACAAATAACAATATCATTCATATTTCTAACGACCGAGCTCCAGGAGTCAGAGAGCTAAAAAACGAAGGGATTTATAGTGAGATTAATTTACCGCTAACAGGTGAAGGTGATATTGCTGCTCTTATATATGAAGCAAACATGAAATTTATGATCGAGTCACTTGCGCGTAAAGATATAAACTTTATTGCCAGTGAGGCTGATAAGGTATTGATTAAGAATAGTAATGAGGTTGCTCCTGATAATGGCGAGTTATTTACTTTGATAAATGCAATTCCAGAACCTGATGAAAGTGTAAACATTCATGATGTTTTGGAGTTTAGGCATAAAAGACAGGGTGAACTAAAAAACCTCATGAACAAAATTAATGAATTGAATATTAGGGTGTTAAAAGCTGAAAACAGAGACTTAGAGTTAAAAGCAGCAATAAATGAAATAGATATTGCGTGTGCCGATGTTATTAGATTATATAATGAAAGCATGGTTAAATTTAATTTGTCTGAGGTTAGGTTTAACTTTAATGTTCCTGAAATAGCAACGAATGCAGGTGCAGCTTATATTGGTGCAAAAACAATTGGCCTTCCGGAAACCGGCGCTGTATTAGCATCCATAGCCTATGGGGTCAATACTTTTGTGAACTTTTCTTCTGCCATGTCATTAAGAAGAATAGATAAATCAAACCCATTTAATTACATTGGGCAAATGAGTGTAAAACTTAATTAAATTTTATTGTTATGGATGGGAGCGAATTTATAGTAGCAATGAATATTAGCCCCCATCCTATCCCGATCTGATATGTAACAATTGCCACTATTAGCATTTTTACAGTGGAAGTTAAACACTTAGACTCTTTTTTTAAAAACACATTCATTTTGCCACCTCTTATTCGCAACTCGTCTTCATATAAATATAGCATGTAGACGAGTAGCTTATAACTTACTTTAAATGTTGTCTAATCTGCATTGCGCAGAAGTCCAGGTGTGTTTGCAGCTCCCGCATCGACAACTGCGAGCTCGTCACATAGTTAACCAGTGCCACCAGTTCCGCCGCCGCACCGCTGACATCGTGGCCGTCTCGCTCCATCTCCCTGAGCAACTCCATCAGCTGTGATTTTACAACCAGGGATCTGACCCCTTCCGGGGTGTGAATACGATCCGCAAAACCTTCGTCGACAGGATACTGGTACCGCTCTGGCATTAGGATTACTCCGATAAATACTGTATATATATACATATATCAAAAGGTAACAGGGTTTTCCAGAAGGTTTTTATTTACCTTAATGGTAATGTTTTTGCTCGTTTCGATCTGTTTTATTCATATATGGTTTGATGGGTAATAGAATGCTTCTATGCACGCGCGCCAGCGCTGACCACTGGAGCAGACTATGACAGTTTCAACGCAGGTAAGCCGTAACGAGTACACCGGGAACGGCGCCACAACCCAATACGATTTTACGTTCCGCATTCTTGATAAAAGCCACCTGCTGGTGCAGACGCTGGATACCTCCGAAAGTATCGTGACGCTAACACTCGGCACCGACTACACGGTTACCGGCGTGAATCGCTACAATGGCGGGAAGGTGGTGCTGACATCGGCGCTGCCAGCTGGCTACAAAATCTCTATCGAGCGCAGCACGCCTGACCTGCTCCCCGTTGATTAGTACACCCCGATGTTAGTAATGTCTTCATAAGCC
>OBJX01000107.1_pt1 | contig 52815 bp, 76 predicted proteins | sample 1481631 | NCBI WGS metagenome assembly OBJX01 (sample SAMN02364490, study PRJEB22542) | human gut metagenome | isolation source: fecal sample | host: premature infant | place: USA: Chicago, IL | collected 2012-01
TTGCAGCGGGCTGGAGAAAGGGTCATTCTGAGAATGAAGATTCCGACGTTACTAACTGAGTGTTGTATCTAATCGTGGGGGCAGGTCACACCGTGTCGCCGCCGGTTGTTTCTTTTAGGTGCCGTAAATATGCCATGGCGATTTCTTCACCCAGGCGCTGTAACTGTTCTTGTTCGCTCATATCCCTATCCCCATCAGTAAATGATGCGGCAATCGTAGCAGAGGGGAAGCGGTACGACAAAACCACCTGATCGTTTATCAGGATGTTCGGCGGTGAGCTTCCAGGGTAGGTTAATGCTTCTTCTGCGTGCATCTGATGCACCTTAAGAACGAAGCACTCGATGTTCTCAAATCGAACCATAGGAAGGCAAAATGAGCGATCAACCACCAAAGCAAGATACCACTCAACCACCGCAACAGCAGACCACACAACCCCCACAGGAAGGTAGGCCCACAACCGACTTCTCGTTAGGTCGTCGATTTGTTGGGAATTCTGCGGACAAAGTCAGAAAAAAAGATAGCCCACAGTAGAAATAGCTAATGCACAAACCGGAGTGAGGATTGTTGCGATCCTCGCTCTATCCAGCCTTGTTCTGATGCGCTCATTTATCTCACACAACTCTTCAGCCGTATCATGGAGATTAGCCAGTCTTATTCGCCGGATAACTGAAATTGGTGTCCTCTCTGCCCGAAATCCTTTCTGGGCCAACTCCTCGTAATGCGCTGGCCCCAATGACTTGTAAAGTTCAGTGTAAAGGTCTGCTGGGGCTGAGTTAAGGAGCGCACGTACCTGTACAGACAGCACGCCTGAAACCAGGTAAATTGCGCAAGCGGCCCAGTACAACATGAAAATACCGATACCCAACGTCATAAAATAAGGTTGGTTATTTTGCGTCAGCAATAAAAACGAAGACCCGACGCCAACAATGAGGATGCCGAGCAACTTATACCCGTTCTCTTTGTTTATTGCATTTGATTGCTCAATTTCTTTGATGCATTCCTCGCCTTGCTTTTCAAGAAAGTCGACGAGGTCATCATCAGCGCCAAGGAAATATTCATAGGGGAGGTTTGTCATTATGCATCCCTTCACGGAGTTGGTTGTGGTCGATTTTAGCCGATATCAGACTCGGCCATAAAGCAAAAGAGCGCTTGATTGGTCTCTTTGACTTAGGCTATTTACTCTCTCTTTCAATCTCATGGCGTTTTGCGCCGCGCCATTCATGAAGCACTTTGCCGTCATTCGACGTGAGGATCGCAATGTCTGATTCGTCAAGGAAAAGGAAGCCTTCTAGATCACTGTGATGTGATGGTTTCCAGTATGGCGTCCGCCATGATATCGCTGGTTGTTCGCCCTCATAGCGACCAGACCTTACCCCATAGGATGCTTCTACAACCTCGATAGTGGACTGAGTCATACCGCCACGCATCGTCCGGCCTGAATTTAAAGTGATGTGAAGGTACATGATCATCTCCAGATGAAAGCCCACTTGAGTGGGCTATTCCAAATTTATGCGATACCTGGCAAATACAACTGCACTTCATCGGCGGCCCGCTCCCGCGCTGCTTGCAGTAGCTGCTTACGTCCGCCGACTCCCCATTTCGCCATCTGGCTAGCACACTGGCTAATCGCTTTGGTTTCAGTGTTGATGAGATGGTCGATTTTATTCAGCCTGGACATGGCGCCGATCCCCAAACGGACAACGGTTCTAAATACCTCATACACTTCAATTTCGAACTCCGGCTTAATCCAGGCGGCGTAGCGAATAGCGAGAAGCTCGACGCCCCACGCTCCTGATTCAGAGCCGCCTTTTATCACCTTAAGCGGTTGATTTTGTTCCAAAGCACTTTTTAGTGCTTTGGATTGAAGCGCCTTAATGAAGCGTTTTATTTGGGCGCTTCTGAGGAATACGCTTGGTCGCTGGGACTCTGTAGCCTCCCCATTTGCCACGGCAGCCGCATGGAGATCATTAAGGCTATAGCGTCCCTCTTCGTCGACACGAACGGAAACGCCGTTTACTGAAACGGTTGGATATTTCAAATCGGCTTACCTTTTAGTGATGAACCTTGTCGCACAGGAAACCGGCCCACAGAAGGCACCGACAGCCAGCCGGCATCCTCAAGGGTCATCCTGAAAGGTTCTGTGTTAAATGCGCGTGCGAGGCGCGTCAGAAGTGAGTCGGCATTAGCCGTTCACGAACAAACGGATACAAAAAAGCCCCGCGGATGCGAGGCTGATATTCGGTTAGTGCTGAGGTTAATTCTTCTTGGGGTTTGTCCTGGAATGCTCCTGCTCCATCATCGCCTGCCAGCGGCGATCGTCTTCGTCCATGACCGTATCGTACTCTTCGCGCGTGAAGCCGTTCTGATTTGGGTATTTGGCGTTAATCATCATGGCGAACTCTGTCATCGTGAGGTTCTCAGCCTCTTCCCGGCTTATGCCGAAATGGTTGCGGGCCGCCATGATGTAGTCGGCTGCGCGGAATTCTGCGGTTGTCTCGTTCGTTTCGTAACGCTGCAGCTTACGCACCTTCGCTTTGCCGATGATGCCGTGCATCATCAGGTTTTGCGCGACAATGACCATACTTTCCGGCGGCATGCTGCCCGGGCGCCAGACAAAGCCACGCTTGCGTGATTTCCCCGGCTTCATCCATCCAACCAAATCGCCGATATCATCGTCACAACATGCTGTCAGTACCGTGTGAGCAGCCATGATCGCTTTGCGTGACAGGAGCCCGCTTTGCATAAACCGCAGGACGCAATCAGGAATTCGGCTGTACTCATCGCGGATATAGGCCTCAGATACGCGCCGCACGAATGGCGTCGCCTCATCATTGCACAGGTCATAGAACGCCTGAACAATCTCCTCCGGCTCTCCAATGCGTGCCATGTTGCGAAACGACGGCCGGAAAAAGAATTCCCGATCACCGGTACCGATAACGCATTCGCCTAATTCTTTAATCGGGGTCATAGTCGCTCCATAAACAGTATCAAGGGCGCAGAACGCCCTTTGTACTATTCACGAAATGGCCTGGCGGTTAACTAATAGTGACCGTGCAGGATGCAGACGTGATCTTGCCTGGTGTCGCGGAGGAATCGGTGACTTCACAGGTATATGCCCCGGCATCACCGGAAACAGCGCTGGCCTTGTTGAAGGTCGCTGTTGTTTGACCGCTGACAACCGTGCCGTCTTTCTTCCAGACGTAGGTGTAAGGCGCTGTGCCACCCTCAACCACTACCGACATATTCAGAGCCGATCCGGCTGCCACGCTCTTGGTCGTCGGCAGGTTGGTGGTGAACGCCAGCGCCGGCGGGGCGACCTCAAATACCACGGTGTCTGCATCAGCTACTTTCCACTCTCCGGAGAAGGTGGAAATATCCGAGGTGCCGAAATCACCAGACCAGGAGGTGGTGTTGAAGTAGCCCATGATATAAGTGCCAGCGTCTTCACCAGTGAAGTCGAAGCGGACCCAGACTGTCGGCTGACGGCCGGCCTGCACTTCATCGAAAATATATTTCGAGATGGCAATAGCGCCGACTTCCGTCGTCTTGTCTTTCTTGCGGGACTCACCTTCTCCGGAGATGGTGAAGTCCATGTTGTTGACCAGATTCTCAACCAGCCCCTTCGTATCGTCAGCCTCAGAGGTGACGGTATTCATGGAGTAGTCGAAGCCCTTGGTGGTCATGGCGCCGAGTCGCTTCCATTCGGAAAGCGCAGGAACCGTATCAGCACAGCCAAAAGCCATGCGGAGCACGGCCACCTTACCAATCAGCTTGCCGGTGTCATTAGCGCAGCCTTGCATGTATGCCTCTCAATTAAAAAAGGCCGCCATATGGCAGCCTGATGGGTGATTCTGACGATTATTCGCCGTATGTACAGGAGACGAGTAGCCGGGTTACTAATCTGCCCTCTTCGGTGGGGATCGGCGCCGGGACATTACCGACAAGCCGCAGCGCGCCAACGCAATCATCGGCGCCGGATTGCGCGCTGATATACTCGACAATGGAGTTTACCGCGGCGTCAGCAGCATCGGGATTGGCCTTCGAGGAGATCACATCAACCATCACATACCAGTCGCCGCCGAGGTCAAAGGTGATATCGGTACCGCCGGAAGGCCTGAACACGATGAACTGATCAGTATCTTTCCCGGTGTCGCGCCATTGCCGCCACTGGACCTTAAACCCCGCGGTAAGCCCCTCATCCACAAACAGGTCTTTGAGGCGCATATACATCGGAGGGGTCATAGTGAAAGCTCCTTCTTCACCACCGCGTCAATCTGGCTGCGGGTATCCTCGAAGCCCTTCGTTAAGAACTCCTTACGGGCCGTTGCTCGCCGGAAGTTCTGCTTCACTGCCGGGTCGTGGACATACACCGCATAGTTGGCGGAATAACCAACTCGTCCGGTTACCCTGGTGCCGTTAGCCGTGATTTCGCGGAACTGGCTGTTGATGAGCGTCGACGTATCGATCGGGGTGTAAAGCGCAGCCTGCGCACTGCCAATAAGCATCGCAGACTGGATTGCTCGCACGACTTTACGTCCCTGGACGTCTTTGATGATGCGATCGAGATTGGCCTTGGCCTGGCGGATGCCGCGAACTTTAGCGCCCATAATCACACCTGCGTAATAATTGCATAATCATCCGCCAGACGCTCGAACGTATCGGCGTAGCGGATTACCTGTCGTATCTCATCGGCTTCATCCGGTGGCGAAGTAGCTGAAGATGCACCAATAAGGATATAGTCACCCTCTTTTGCCTCTGCGTATTCACTCCATATCGTGTTTTTAACCACGATCTCCCGGCCAAGGTCACCGATTTTTGCAGAGAGTCCGCCCTGGTAGTCGCAGAGGATAGCGATCGGTGCTTCCCACCCGTACGGCTGACCTCCGCCGTCGGTATCGCTACCGTCAGCATCGCGTATGCGCCGCCAGATTGTCGCCGTTGCCGTGTAGGACCACGAAGCTATCGAGCTCAACGCTAACCCCTCCGCTCAGATTCACGCTGCTCAGCAATGAGATGCGCCACATCCATTTCAATATCGTAATGAATAGCGCCAACGTGGAGTGTTTTATAGCGCGCGAAAAAATTTGATACTGAATTGAAAAACTTTTGATAACGCAAAATCAGCAAAATAAAAAATTATTTGATACTACTTAGTTACCGACTACACAGGAACGGCTTCCATTTCGCCATATTTATTGCTTGAACGAATGGCATTTTCAGCTTGTTCAAACAGGCTTCTACCGCCCTCCAGCGTGTAATTGAACTCAAACTGATCAACCTGTCTGGGCGTCTGCCCGTTTACTGATGCCGAAATAGAGGCGTAGGCGGTTGTGTCATCTACAACCTGAATCAGCGAAATAGAATACGTAACATCCACAGTGACCTGAACCGAGCCAATCACCGTGCCGCTGTCTTCGGTGACGCTGGCGTTGAGAGTTTTATTTATTACAAATGACATGAGGTTGCCTCATCAGTAAATTAAATGACCCGCCCCACAGGGCGGGAGATAAATCAGACCGCGTTACCGGCGGAGTCTACCCAACCGTTATTTGCGGCATTACGCCAGATCGGCCTATTCAGCGTGGTGTCGAAATACTCCAGGCCAGGAAACGCGGTGCTGAATGGCCTGTTAGCGGTGGTTCCAACCAGAGATCTGACCGGGTCGCCAATTTCACGCCAGACGCTACCGTTATAGTAGAGCTGTATGACCTTATTAGAGGCCCCCTGAACATCCTTCCCGCCCTGTAAGATGATGCTAGACCCGTGCTGTAACGTAGTATTGGTATTGCTGAAAGTGATTAATAAAACCTGATGAATATTGCCATCGAGGATATTAGTCACTACCGTTGATGCTGAGTTGTTAAAGTTTACTTGTTTAAATGAATCTCCACCGGTACTGCTACCTTTTGAAAGCGAAGGTGTCGGGTTGTTTGTAGCGAATGAAACTCGACCACCAACCGCGGCTCTCCCGAAAATTTCTTTTGCCACACTATCTATGGGTGTGAGTGGATTTTGGTTAAATATTGGGTTGGTAAGCTCAATACGTTTTGCTGCATTTTGCTCACCGAACGCCCGTATACCATATCCCTGCTCACGGCCATAATCCCTGACTGTGCGGAATGTAGGGCGGCTTATTTTCAGGTTATCTACTACACCAGAATCGAAGCCGATACCGTTCCCGACGGTATTTAGTGTTGGCTCATCAAGATGCACACCATCGCCATTGGCAATATAAATTGCGTAACTGTCTCTGGTTCCATCCTCAATCGTTCCGCACCCTGTGAAGTAGTTTTGCTGGATTCTAATGCTTCGCGCGAGGTCGCTTTCCAGCGAACCATCGGGTAACGTCCGGTCAATGAGTAGCCCGTTTTTTCTCGCGCCCTCATGCTGCATGCCAATACAACTGAATGAGATGACTCCGCCCCCCAGGCGCATGCCGTATTCATCAGACAGACTTGTTTGCCCCCCCATGAATATCAGGGGACCGAATGTACCCTGGGGTTTTTCACGCCGACCTATATCAATGCCAGTACCCATGCGGTATACGTCAACATTTAGGTAAATCTTCATATTGGTCTGGCCCTGGGTGTCATCCGATTTGATGTTGAGGCCGATCCCCTTCCATTCCCCAGGTCTGGCCAGTGATGCCAGGCCACGAATTAAAACGTTACGATGGGTGGTTTCCCACGTTGTTGATTCAGTTACACCGTTCCCGTACGGATTGAGCACTTTTACCGTGTAGCTCTCTAGTTCAATTTGCCCCTGGCTACCCTGTAATAGTAAAACGTCCGTAGAATCCTGTGAGCCAATAAGATTTAGCCGGCCAAAACTTAAATACCCCCCCATCGCAGCGGGGTTTGTTAAGCTAAACTCGCCAATCATTGAAAGCAGCGGGGAAGCCTCTCCGGGTATATGATAAATAGCCGTACCCTGCGTCTCAACATCACCAGTAGAATGCCCCGTGACTGAGCCGGTTAGTTTAATACGGCCTGGCCGCCCCTCCCAGTTAGGGTTTTTTATAGCGTCATAATGCAGTAAAAGTGATTTTGTTGCGAATCGACCATTTAACGGGAAATTAATTTCTACACCGTGATAATGCGCCTCGCACAACATTGCCTGCATCGCAGTGGTGTTATCCGTTCCATCAATCAGGCGTTGCGTCACCGGGTCAAAAACTGCGTCAGATTTGATACCAAAGTCAAACGGCGAAATGGTTTCTGAAACCATATCAGCAATCGGGCGCGATACAGCGCTCCTGTATGGTTTTTTGTAGCAAACATTACTCGCACCCTGTCCAGAGCCTAAATCCTCACGAATTTTCTTTTCGCCAAGGACCGGTATCGCCTGTGATAACTGATCAAATGCTTTTTTCTCCGGCTGTATTCCGGCTGCAGCAAGCAAGTTAAGCAGTTCGGCCTGAACGGTATTGAACCAGTCAGCCCCCGGCCAACTGATGCCGCCTTGCTCCTGGCTTTCCCCGAACCAGCGGGGTGAAACAGATTGTTCATCCTTAGGTTCCGGCATTTCCGGGACGCCGCTGGTGTTGTCAAGATGGTACATAGCGGCTCCTTACGGTTTCTCGGGCCAGACAATATCGGTTGCAGTGGTATCCACACGGCTCACTGCAAGGCGATACGCCTCCCAGCGTGCCAGCTGTGCGGTTTCATCGTCAGTCGCCTGGCTACTACTGACAGCGAAGCTGAGCAGTGAAATCTGCTCCGAAGCCTCAGAGAGCAGCTTAGCCTTCATGCGATCAGCCTGGGCTATGAGGTATGCCCGCTCAGCTTCTGCGTTTTTTACCCAGGCAGAGCCATCCCATTCATCAAACTGGCCCGGAATTTTGAGGGTATAGCCATCAGGGATGGGACCAATATCGGTGACGGTCTGAGGCTCGCGGGTCGTGGTGTTCCAGATAACCTGACCGCGCAGGTCTTTGACATAAACCCACTCAGTCCCGTTCCAGCGGGTGACGAACGTCGTTTTGTCCTCTGGTGGGGTCACGAACGTGCAGCCCTCCGGCAGCGTGAACCAGGCGTCAGAGACGGTATGTTTCGTACCGTCGCTCTCGTAGTAAAGCTGACCTGTTTTATCCTCAACCTGCGCCCACTGGCCATCAGCGAACAGAAGAACATAACCCGCAGCCGCGACCGGTGGCTCGATAGTGATGGCCCATTCAGGTAAGGATTCACTCAGGGAGGAAATAACAAAACCGGCACCGTGAATATTCCAGAAACGTGTCCCGCGAATATCAGTCACATATTCCCATTCACCCTTTTTAAATATGCCGGTCTGGCCTTTTCCCGGCTCACAGGGAATATGCGTGGTATTTGCTGGCAGACCGGTGCCTGCCGGAATAGTCATAAAGACGGAGCCAATATAAGTACCATCGACGTCATACTGATAAAGCCAGATGGCCTGCGGGCTTTGAGAAAATTCGAATGACATTACGCTAACCTCACAATGGCGTTAAAGGCGATATTTTTGACGGTGTTCTCGGTATTACCGGTGCTGTTGATAGTCACAGCATGAGCATGAGGACCGATATAAACGATGTGGCCATGAATGCCGATATCGACGGTATGACTGTGGGCCGGGGCTTTGCTGGTCTTGTTTCGCGTACGATGGGAGTCATTATCTGACCCGACAACGTAATCCGGGTCCCAGACGGCCCCCGGCGCTAACAGGCCACCATCATGGTCATGTTCGTTATCCAGACTGGTGGCCTTTGTTCCGTGATCAAAGTTACTGGTGGTCACGGTCCCGAGGTCCGTTGAGGCCACGCTCCCTGTGTGTGCGTGAGCCTTCACTCCATCGGCTTCATAAGACAGCAGCGCCCGCCCGGAGGCCGGTAAAAACTTGATGGTCTGGCCGCGCATGTCCGGCAGAACGCCAGAGGGATACGCAATCGCAAGGCGCGGATATGCCGTTTTATTAAAGCTCTGACCCAGCATCAGTATAAAGCCGGTCGGTGCGGTGGACCCCGGCCATGCCAGAGGGATACCCGGCGGTATCATATAGTCCGAGGAGAAAATACGGATGGCCTGAGCAAACTGGTCCAGCTGCGTTTTATCCGGCGTGATATTGGCCAGCGCCAGCACGTTCAGCATTTCCGCCTGAATGGCATTAAACCAGTCCGCGCCCGGATAACTCGGCTGAATGCCATCGCCGCCTTCGGTAAACCAGCGGCGCTCAGTAAATAATACCGGCTTGATGGCGGGCATATCAGGAACGGAGGAGGCATTATCCAGGTGATACATAATTAAACCTCGTAAAGAAAATCATAATCGTGGCCAGCGAGCCGGTAACGACGTAAAAAACATTCCAGTATCTGCGCCTGCAGGCTGATTAACGGCGTCAGGACGTTGCTGATACTGCGAAAGCGGATCATCGGCATATCCGTGACCGTCACCTGCAGCAGGTAGCGGTATTTGTGCGAATAAATCGGATACATGATGTCGCGCATGACGTGATGCGGCAGGATTTCCGTCACCTGAATGGTGAAGCCCAGCGCATCCTTCACGGCCTGTTCAATCTGCCAGGTAGCCAGCCCGCCCTTGCGGTGATACTTCTCCACCACGGCGTCACGACGGCGGTCAAAGCCATCCGGGATGGCGTTGCAGTCCGGCAGACCGAGATAATCTTCCCAGTCGGCCAGCAACAGGTCGGTGGTCTCCGGGCGCATCTCGGTGACCAGCAAATCCGCGTTCGCCTCCGCCAGCTGCAGGCGGGAACTGAAGCCCCGGAGCAGTGACGTCAGCGCCGCCGTCTGGTCGCGCGGCCATGCCTTACCGCGTGGCATCAGCTGCTGCAGGACGTCCTGCCAGTCCTCTACACGATGCGCCATGTGATTGCCCCCAGCGTCAGCAGCTCATAGTTCTCGCTGGCCTGATTGGTGGTGAGGTCCAGCTCGTAGTCGGTGACGCCCGTCGATGAGCCGATGGCCGTACGGATGGCGGAGAGCAGCAGTGTGTCGCCCGGAGAGACCGAACGGAACAGCGCCTGCAGGCTCAGGGTGACCGCAGAACGGATAGCCGCAGTGTCGGGGATGACGCGGATGGTCAGCGGCACCGGCTTGAGCGTCAGCGGGATAGGCCAGACCTCGATACCACCAGGCTTGCCAACGTAAGTCCCGGTCGCCGGGTCCTGATGGCGGAACAGGTATTGCTGCATGGCTTCACGGTCGGTGCCGGTCGGGATAATGTCAGTGCGCTGGTCGTAGACCCACGCAAGGCCCACCGTACCCAGCCCGTGCCAGCAGTCAAAGGCCCATGCCCGGCTGATGCCCGGCAGTTCGGTGGCCCAGATAACGTAATCATGCAACGCGCCGCCGGTGGGCGGGTTACGTTTGCGGTACAGCAGGCGGGTCAGCAGCTCGGCCACGGACTCGACGTCCGCGCCGCCGGAGATACCGGCATCCGCCACCACGCCGTCACTGTTCACCCCGGCCACCGGAGAAATGAGGGTCAGGACGTCACCCGCAGTCAGGTTGCCACTGAGGCCCGTTTCGTCGGCCTGCACGGTGACGGTGATTTTGCCCGCTGACGGGTCGTTTGTGGCGGTGACGTGGTAGCGTATGCCGTCCTGCGTCTGCATCTCCGTATCGAGCGGCAGCGGTCGGGTGCCGGTGAAGGTGACCGGGCCGCTGGCATAGGATGCGGCCTTACGAATCACACCCTCATAGCGGGCGGTATCAATGATGGTTTCGTCGGCGGACTGCTCTGACGGGATAATCTGGTTTTTAATCCACGTCTGATAATCGTACACGTCGCGTAAAGCGCCGCTGAAAGCCGTATTTAACGCACGTTCAACGCCGACAATCGGTAATTCCTGGTCAAGTTCAATCTCTAAATCCTGAATACCGGCGCGAATAAGCTGGCGGAGCGTCGGGACATTAAATGTAGCCATTTTCTACCGCCTCCCAGCGTTTCTTTATTTCGACGGTTAACTCGGTTTTATCCGGGCGGGTGAGAATAATGGTTAATGCCAGCCAGTTAATACGGGGAATAGTGGCAATGACCTGCGCATTTCGCGCATAGCCGTAACGTAATAACGGTTGCATGGCCAGACGGGCGTAATTCTCCGCGCGGAGCCTGACCTCTTCGGTCAGCTTTTCACGGTCAATCAGCCAGAGCTTTGAGCCCCATTCAAAATCGCTGAAGGAATTACCGCACCAGCCGCGACGGTCATCGGTGCCGTCGGGTATTTCGTCGCTGGTATCGGCCCGAGCATCAGTAAACAGGCAGATATACACCAAAGAAACAAGGCCCTCGTCAAACGAAAGGCCATTGTGTTCAATCTCGATGTCGCCGCCAGCGGGCAGGTGCCAGTTTATTCTGATGGTCATAAGGGTTTAGTCGTGTTTTCACCGTCACCATCCTTATGAATATGGTCGAGGAAACTTTTTCCCTGAACATGGATATCTTCACTGAAAGAAGTGGGGCCGGTGATATTTATCTGTTTACCGATAATGTCACAGCTCTCTTCGGCAACCACATTTACCGTCTTCCCTGTTATTTCAATCACGCCATTCTTTTTCAGACGAATAATATGGCCTTCCTGATGATAAAGAATAACGTCGCCTTCTTCGCCGCCACGGGGACGGCTCCCTTTATCCTCGACGGCGATGGCCACCAGACCGCCGCGACGTCCACCCACGGCGACAACTATCGCCTCAGAACCCGCAGGTGGAACGCTGGAAAACCCGTAATTCTGGAAGCGCTCGACGTCGTCATTGGTCTCGTCGGCCAGAGACTGCACCTGCAGGTTCTGCCGACCGAGGCTGTCCGTCACAATACGAACCAGAGCCCGGTCTACCATAAGGCGCAGACGTCGGCCCAGCTCAGCAAAGGAACGCCCGAAATTCGCTTCTTTTAGTCCCACGTGACCCCCACGGATGTTTTTTTGCCTTTCTTCTTCGCCTTCTGCGAGGGCATATCCAGCGACTCAGGCGGTGCCAGTGTCAGTACGGTCAGACGGCCGCTGTCACTTTCCATAAATGACACAGATTTAATCAGCCAGGTGACGTCGAGTTGCTGGATTTCATCGGTCACCGGCACCAGTCGGTTAGTATCCCACAGCGGCCCTGTAGCACCGTTTTCACGCCAGCCCGCCACAGTGATTTCGGTGGTGTTGGATTCGCCCAGCACGTAAGCCTTATGCCACTCACCACGGGCGCTGGCCCCGCCGACAGTCAGGCTGTCCTCGTTGACAAGAATCTTCGGTCGGTAGCGGGTGATCTCCGGGTCGCTGACAATGGTCTGGCGTCCGCCGACCATTTTCACCGGCTGGTCGTCCCACGTCGCACCGCCTGCACTGGCGGAGCCCTTGACGATGTACTGGCTGGCACGCTCACGCCAGCTGAAGCGGCCACGGGCAGCCAGAATATTATCGCCGAGGGTGAGCTTTACTCCCGCCCGCCGGGTGGAAGCGCGGGTGATAACCAGCCGCCCGTACGCGTCTGACGTCACCAGAACGCCGCGCTGTTTAGCCAGCCGGTCGAGCAGTTCAAAGCCGGTTTCACCCTGTTCAAGAGTGATGCTGCTAAAGGCGTCGCCGGTGTCGGTCTCTGTAACAACATCAATGCCGTAAGGCTTGCAGATTGTTGCGGCAAGCTGCTCCAGCTTCTGACCTTTCCACTGTCCGGCCTTATCGACCACCGAGCTGTCCACCAGATCGCCGGTTTTGTCGCGGCCCATTACGCGCAGGGAGACATTCTCCGCGTCATAACTGGGAATGAAGTCGTCGATGTAGCCGGTCATGACGCGGTCGCTGCCGATGGAGACCGTACAGGACTGGCCGGGCTTGATTGAGCGAGGAGCAGCAGCAGACCAGCGGGCGGTAACGGTCAGGTCGAACTCGCCCGCCACAGACTCCAGCGAGCGGTTAATGGTCATGTCCGTCCAGCCGCCCCAGACCTTGCCGTCAACGTTCAGGGTTAACTCTTCAGTCATTGCTGATGATCTCAATCGTCTGTGAAGGTGTAATAAAGGAGGGATAACGCAGCCGGTTGCGGGTCACCAGCTCATCCCGGTTCTCCGCGTCGCCGGTCTCGCGGTAGGCCAGCAGCATCACCGGCACTGTCCGGACAGGCGTGACGCGGCGCAGTTCCGGCAGCTGGATGCTGCGGATACGCACGTCATTGACCACAGCGAACCGCAGCTCGCGAAGGGAGCGCCACAGCTCACGCAGGCCGCTTTCGACGGCTTCTGCGGCGGTCTCGCCGAGACGCTCAGCCAGCTGGTCGCCGGTGTTCTGTGCATCCTGGCCGGTTTCGAAGGTCGCGGTGGCCACCGCTTCAGCCTGAGCGACCAGTGTGGAGATAATGACCAGACGGCGGAAGTCTACGATGTTGGTCTCCATCGCCGCCGTGATCTCCGGCGTCGATGCCGGTGTGACGCTGCTGGCAAAGCCGGTATCAGTATTCACGCTGATGTTATCGACAAGGGATTTGGTCGCAGACTGCGCTGCCCGGTCGCCTTCCCACTTATCACGCAGCTGGTCATAGACCCGCAGGGCGAACGGGGGCTCCGATACAAGGTCTTTCATATCGCTGATGAGGCCAGTAATATCGCGGATCATTTCACCGGGTGCGGCGGCTACAATACCGGCGAGGTCCTTAAACCGATTGAGGCGGTCCATCCACTCGCTGAGTGCATCTGGTAGTGTCGGCAGACTGGTGACAAAGCCCTCCATGTCCTCCAGAAGGGTGTCCACCATACTTCCGACGCCATCAAGCGCCGCGAAATAATCACCGCTGGCCAGCGCTTCCTTGACCTTGTCCGCCGCACTGAGCGTGGTGGCGCTGGTGTCTTCAGTGCCGGAAGGGAACAACTGCTCGCCAGCCTCGTACACCTCAAAGGAAACGTAAGCAATCCCGCCTTCCTCGGTGGAAAGACGATGTGTGACGCGGCCCACCTGAACCTTCTGCACGCCGAACCACGGATGCACCAGCTCACCGGGACCAGCAGTATTTAGCGCGGCCAGCAGACGGTTCATCTGGTCGATGTAGTCACTGCCGAGCAGGATCGCGTTAATTTGCTGCTGAGTCAGCACCGCGCCGTGGTCTTCCGTCCAGCCCACTTCTTTTTTAGGGTAAGCGTGAGGGATAGCGCGGCGACCGCCAGTCCCCTCGACGTCGCGGAAAAAGAAAGGTACGCCCCGGAATGAGGCATCGCGGAGGTCTTCCCACTGAGTGGCCATTACTGCTGCTCCATATTACGAACACCGCTGGACGCACTCATGGTGACGCCGGGGGCATTGACCTTGACGCTGGTAACCTGAACCCGATCATCTTTTACGGAGACCTCGATACTGCCTTTTAGCTCAGGCTGCTGCAGGAACGGGTAGCCCGGCTGGTTTTGCGGCTGCATAGACGCCCACGGCGACGGGTCAGCGATTTGTGGATCATTGCCGATGGAGTTAAACCAGTTCGTCAGAGAATCCCACTTCCGGGCCATGTACTGACGGTTGCGCTGGCTCGCAGCTGCAAAATCACGGTCCTCCTGTGAGGCGTTATTGTCTGCTGCGGTCTGGCGGGTCAGATCGTCAATGCGGCCAGGAAGTTTATACTGGGTCTCCAGCTCGTCATACAGCGCCGCCGCACCGACCACCGGCGCGGCAACTTTACCCACGCCGCGTAAGACTTTTCCCATACGACCTGCGCCAGCACCGGCTCCGTCACCTGCGCCGCCAGTTCCGCCCGGCAGGTTACCGGCTCCACCCATGCCACCCGCGCCCATATTGACCACATAGACCGGCATCACGCCGGAGCCGAACACATCTGAAACGCCTTTGGGAATGCCTTTGGATTTACCAACGCCGAAGAGATCGAGAGCGCCTTTGCCTAGCTGGAAGGCTTTACGGGCGGCGATGATGCCAGCGCCCGCAATAGCAATATTTTTACCTACATTTAACCAGTTCTGGACCGTCTCATGATCCACGGAATTAAGTGCATCAGCCAGTTCCTGAACTGGCTCGGCAAGGTTTGACTCAGCGAATCGTTGCCATTCGTTATTTAGAGACTGGAGCGCGGCATTAAACCCTTCAGCGTTCGTTTTCGCCGCTTTCTGGGTGGCACCATACTCCACTGCACCGTAGATCAACTCCTGCATAAGCTTCATATTTTCAGGCTTGAGTAAGGCGTTAATCCCCTGCATCCCTGTCTGATCAAAGACGTCCTGGAGCTTAAGAGGATCAAACTTCGCTCGCACAAGAATTTCTTTCATCAGTTCAAAAGGGAGCTTGAATTCTTTTGTGCCTGGCTTGAAAACGTCAATACCCTGGCGTTGTAAGAACTTAATGTTCTTCTTATCCTGCAGGGATGCGTACATCGCCTGAATACTGGTTACAACCTCATCGGCACTACCCTTAGTTTTGGCAAAAACCTGAGCAAAGGCACCCATCTGAGTCAGCGCTTCAGGCCCTTGAGCAGAGATGATCGAGAAGAGTTTGGGAGCAACCCTTGCAATATCCGCAACACTGACAGACCCTACCGCGAACTGAGCATAAAGTTTGTCCAGCATTTTACTTACATCATCTGCTCCCCTGACATTCTTTTCCCAAAAAGCAGCAAGCAGGCCAGCAGCAGTCTTTCCGTCAACGCCAAAAGCCTGCATCGCGAGACCCAAATTTCTCATGTTTTCTTTAGTGAATTTCTCGTCACCAGTTAACCCCAGTAACTCCCCAGCCCCCTGACCGAGAGCTGAAGCCTCAACTCGAATATCACCTTCGTTAGAAACCTCTCGGATTTTTTCCCTTAATTCATTCACCTGTTCAGCTGTTAATTGCGCATCCGTCCCCATGCGCCTCATCTGAGCATCAAAGTCGGCAACATTTTTAATGGTCAGGCTGCTCCCCAACCCTGCAATCATCCCTGTGTATCGACTCCCCATTGAGTCGATAGCACGGCCAGCAGCGGCTGACGTAGCCTTAACCACGTTCATTGCCCGCTGATTTGTGCGGGCGAACTCGGACATGTTGGCACCGTACTGGCGGGCTTTGGCGGTCAGGTTACCTGCCAGATTGATGAGTATTTCAGTGGTGAGGCGGTTTGCCATGTTGCTTCCTCAGCTGCTGTGTCAGGCGCAGCAGCTGCCGGAGAGGCAACTGCTGCAGGTAGGACATATCAAAACGTTGGGACAAATTGACGAGAAGGTTACTGAACGCCGTCGCCAGCGGCGTCAGTTCGCCCCCGGTTTGCTGTCTCCGCGAGTAAGTCGTCCATCGCGCTGGCTTTGCTGGACAGGAGTTCAAGGTCTTCCGGGTGGAAGCTGTAAAGCTGTTTAAGCGACAACGGGCCGGGGATATCACCAACGCTTAAAATCTGTTTACGCAACAGCGCCAGTCCCATCAGCACTTCGGAGCAATAGGCAACCGCCTTACCGTTGTCACCAATCACCACACGTTCTGCTTCAAGTTGCGCATCGATAACGTCTTTCGAATTCAGCTCCCGGAAGGTGACGACGGAATGACGGGCTTCATCTTCGGTGCCTTTGCCGGTGATAAAGCCATGTTTCAGGGTTACGGTTAACTCAGCCATGATTTACACCTTCACCAGTTTGACGCCGATAAAGTTGGCGCTGATGGTGCCAGCGTCTTCATCCAGCGTCGCCGGGTTGTCGGTGGCCGCGCCGGTCATCATGTAGGTCAGGCCGTTATCGCCTTCAAACATGACGGTCACGTCTTCCCAGTTGCTGATTTCGATAACGTCCATATCCTGCGCGGCCGCGATAGTCATCTGGATCGAGGGACCGGCCATCTTGCGGGAGTTACCCCAGACCTTGCCACCGCCCATATGCTGGGTGCGGGCATAGCCTCCCGGATTGAGGGTGGACTTACCCTCAGTTTTGATTTCGCGGCCATTAATACGGATGGCCGCCATACCCAGAATGCTCATAAAGGCTCCTTAAAGTTTGAACTGGATAAGACCGGCCAGCACACGCAGTTGGTTGACCAGGTTCGGGTGGCAGATGAAGTTCAGGCGGTTTTTATCGTCGCCGTCGAGATACACATCCAGCGTGTCTTTGTAGTCGTCGAAGTCCTCAACCAGACCAGCCGGAATCAGCTCAGTCAGTGCGATATCCAGCAGCTCGGCGCGGGCAATCTTCGGTGCCATCACCGGCTGGCCCGGATCAAGCAGGTCGAGCACATCATCCCCGGCCAGCTTGTGACGCGGATAGCGGTTGGTGAAGCGGTTTTTGATGACGTAGCGGATACGCCCCAGCGTCGCCGGTGACTGCACGTCGAGGTACGACGTATCGGCGTCACCATACTGGTTGACGCGGTACATAGTGATTTCACGCTCGATGCAGACGTTGTCGCTGGCGTCAACGTAATGGGTGGCGATGCCGTCATGCAGCAGCAGGTTACGCTCCGGCATATCCCAGCGTACTGTCTTGACCGGCGGCAGGATTCCTGGCAGCACCAACGTCTGCAGCGGACGGGCCGGGTCGTTGGCCAGATAGTATGACGCTATACCGCCGTAAGAAGCCGCCCACAGCCAGTGCGGTTGCGGTGCGATGTTGGTCCCGATACAGGAAATCAGCCAGTCATTGCGGGTTTCGCCAAAGGTGCCGCTTTCGGCATGGGTGCCCCGGAAGGCCGTCCAGAGCTGCGCCTCAATCATCCTGAGTGGCCCCCAGCGTTCGAGCAGTTCATCCCGGATGGTGTTCAGGCTCTGCGTATCGTTGAACGGGAACACAATATCGGTGTACCAGTCATCGCCCAGCGCCGCGACAACTGCCGCAATATCCGGGGTGCCGGTGCCGCCGGTGAAAGCAGTCACAGCCACCGCAACGCCTGCAGGCGTCTGCTCGCCGGTGTAGTAGTTGAGACGGACGTCCATCGCATTGCCGGTCGCGCCTTGCCAGTTAGTGGTCAGGGTGACGGTGGTGGTTGAATCCGCCTTCAGTGCTGCCGTAACCTGCGTGTCTGTTAGCTTATTGACAGCAGTGACAATGGCCGCAGCGATGGTCTCCGCTGTCGCGTCAGCGCTGACGCCAACCTGCACCGAGATACCGTTAACCAGCAGGGCCAGCGTACCTGCAGCGGTGGCCGGGCCGGTAATGGCCAGCTCTGCTTTTGCGGCAGTACCGGCGGCGATATCAGCCAGGCCCATCGCCCACACTTCGGTATAGCTGTTAGCCTTACGCAGGGTTTTGAGCATCCCGGCCAGCATGGAGCCTCTGCCGTAAAGCTGGTCAGCGGTGCCGTCGCTGGTGATGCGGTTTTGCGTCAGAGCGGCAGCGGTGCCGGTCGCACTCTGCTGACCGATGACGATAATTTTGCGCGACTGCGCCGGGGCGCTGTCGAGCGCCTGAGAATTATCAATATCGATGTACACCAGCGGGACGCGGATATCAGCAGGAATATTACCCAGTGACGACATATCACTTCTCCTTTGCGGTTCGGGTCTGGCGGACTTCCGCCGGTTCGGTTACGGATTCCGCCTGGATATCGGTGATAACAACATCACCTTCAGCTTCGCGGCGATGCCACCATGCACTCATGAGGAGCGTTTCCCCTTCGGGACTGAGGCGCTGACCATCAGCTTTTCGCACCTGCAGCCCCGCGCGGGCGGGCTTGATATGTTTCTTCATCGTTACGGCTCTCTTACGTTAATAACGTCTTCAATCGGGGTGGTGCCATCGCCGACCTGCAGCGTGGCCCCCAGTCGCAGGAAGTCAGGGAGGGTGGCAAGGTCGATTTCATCATCCAGGCGGAACTCCTGTTCCCACGTCACGGCCCACATGGTCAGGCCCAGCTCGTTAAGCCCGCCGGAATAGATGTTGTCGGCGCTGACGGAGGTGGCCAGACGCTCGGCCTTCATGCCGTCAGGGGCCCCGCGCTGGACAATACGGCGCACCAGCTTACCGACCAGCACCTCGCAGCGGGTGTCGCGCGTATAGCCCCAGGCATCGGTGGCCATGACGTACGCCGCCCAGGTGATATCGCCGACGGTGCCGCCCGCCTGAGCGCGGATATTGCGCACCCGGAGTGCGGCCAGACGGATACAGCCATCGCGATCTGACAGCCAGGTTTTGACCTCAGCCGGGGTGCTGAACTGGCCGATATGGCGTTCAATCACGCTGACGCGGTCAGGCTTGTTTTGCTGAAGTTCGTTCAACAACTCCGGCTTCAGCCACGCCACGATGTTCTCAGCAGCGGAGACCGTGGAGCCAGTGGTCAGCAGGGACGGACGTTCATTACTCACGGTAATACCTCTTTCCAGAAGTCGCCGATGACATGCATCAGCTCATCACTGTTTGCGTTGGACAGCCCGAGGTACTCGCGCTGCGGAATATCCATCATGCGATTATGGGAACCGACGGTCTGCCAGACCGGATGCTTCAGCGCCCGGCCAAACGCCTGATGAATGAGACGTTTGTGGGCGCTGACCGGGACGCTACCTGCAAAACCGTCCTGGTGAACGCCGCTGTAGCTGAGCGGCGAACCGACGCGGACCCGGCCACGTTCGACGATGTACTGGATGCTGTCGAGCAGATCGCCATTCCCCTGCAGCAGGCTCTGATTCCCGCTGCGGGTCTTGCTGTATCCCTCGGACCATTCCTCCCAGCGTTCGCCAGCCGGTGAGGTTTTCTCGTCGCTGATGCGGCGGCGGGTCTGCGATTCCACGACAGCCCCGATGCTCTCCAGAAGCTCCTGCTGCAGCGAACTGTCGGAGAGCTTTTCGATGGCCAGACGCATCTGCTGCAGCTTCTCAGCACCGATGACCTCAACCGAAATCCCCATCACAGCACCCCTTTGAGGTTGTTCCGGGTGAACAGACGTTTGTTATCGGAGACAACAATCATCCTGCCGTTATCGGTCTCCGGGGCCGGAGTGTCGGTCGGCAGGCCGAGGTCACGGGTGCCGTTCGCCATCTCCTTCAGGGTCTGGATGGCGCTGTCGTAACGCTTCTGAATCAGGTCTGTTATCTGGTTGTCGCGCTCGGACAGCCAGTAAATGGCGATGGATACGGCTACCCGATGCAGCGGACGCGGAACGGTGGTGATATTCAGCGGCAGCTGATAGCGCTTTGACAGAAACGAGTTGATCTCCGCGTCAGCATCCTCAATGGCCGTGGCTATCTTCGTCTCGTCGAGCTGGTTCGTTGCCTTGTCGATGGCCATGTTCCAGACCAGCGAACCATCTGTGGCCAGCAGGTCATCACGGGTAACGTAAATACCCATCAGCCTTTCTCCGCTACCGTCTGCAGGACCGTCACCACCAGATGAGGCTCAGCTTTCAGGCGCTCTGCGGTTTCATGGCTGATGAAGCTTTCCACGACCACATCACCCTCCAGCGCGTTTGCCTCGTTATCACCATCGGGATCGTCGCTGACAAACACATGCACCGGCTCACGCGGCCAGAAGCGGCCACAGCGCCAGAACCCGCGCTCATGTCTGGCGTGAACCTCCAGCACCACCACATCATCGGTTGCAGGGGACGCGGTGATAAGGTTCTCACTTCCGCCACCGGCGGCCAGACCTTCGGGGGTCAGGTTTGTCTGTAATTCACGCTGTACGGAATTAAGGTGCTCCGCTGAAATGTGAATCGCAGGGGCAGAAATGCAGACGTTGTCCCCGGTCAGGGTAATGACGTCATCAGATGACGGAGGCGCACCAGCATCGCCAGGCTTCAGGCTGACGGGGGACGCACCCACCGCAACGTAATGCCCTGGTAATGTGACTGACCGTTCAGCTCCCGGCAGGTCAGATGCATCAGCCTGTGCCACTTCCGGCGCTGAAACCTTGCCAGCGCGACTTTTAGCGCTTTGCTTACCCGTTGCTTTTTCTTTCGTTCCACTCACTGTTCCATCCTCTTTAAAGGTGGGTTAAAGCGGGTTTAACGCCCGCTTTAACGGTTTTAAAACGCTGGCTGAGTTACGCAGGGGTGGTAATGAACGGGCTGTTCACAATATCCACGTCTTTGTAGTAGATGTTGGAATCACCACCATCAACCAGCATGGCATCAATGATTTTTTTGGCGGCAGCCCGGTTTTTACGACCGACAACAAGCGTGGTCGGATTGATGCCCAGCGGTTCGCCATCGTCACGAACCATGCCCAGAAGGAGTTCAACGGCTTTTTCGTAGTTTTCTGTCGTCAGCGGTGCACGCGAACCCACTGCGGTCTGCCAGAAACCAAATCCGACGTTGCAACGACCATCAACGCCATAGATGAACTCGTTATTCAAAAGCGTGTGGGGATTGTCCAGGTCATCAAGGGAGACGAATTTAAACGGACGGCGGTTCTGAAACAGGATCGGTTTCAGCACCTGAGATTCATCAATCAGAAACCACGGCTCGCCGGTGTCAGTCGCGATATCGCCCACGATGTTGCTGTAAGTACCACCCGCCATCGGGTGGTCGGTATCAAAGAAATACTGACCATCAAAGCAAAGAGAACTGAAGCCTTCAGATAACAATTTAAATGCCAGCGTATCCGGGAAAACGCCGATTTTACGACCAAACCCACTGGCAATAATGCTGAACTGGCCAAGCTGATCGTCTTCAATGGTTTCCCGTTTAACGCGGATTGAACTTTCCCAGGTCCTGTTGGTAACGGTGTAACCCTGCTGACTCAGTACTGCGAGTTGTCGCTCACCGATCCACTCCTTGATTTCCGGTAAATCGGACAGCCAGCCATAGGTATTCGAGGCGGAACTGCTCGGCACTTCGGTGGCGATGCGCAGGTACTGCGGCGTAACGCCCGCAAGACCTTTAGTGAAAGCGGCGCTCAGGGATGTGGTGAGCGCGTGCAGGATTTCTGCTGACGGTTGCGGCATTCTTATTGCTCCTGTTTCGGTTTAGCGGCGAGAAACTCTTCCTGGGTAAGACCCATGCTGCGACACATCGCCAGTTCGGTTTCGGTCAGCGTGGTCTGCTGCCCCTTGTTCTCTTTACCTTTGGACGGGTCCTGATTGACCAGCGGCTGCGCAGTTTTCACGAACTCGGTAAACTGCTGACGGCCTTCTTCACTGCGGCAAAGAGCCAGATACATATCGCGGTTAGCGGGCGCGACTTTCCCGGCGGTCACTGCATCGTCAACCAGCGCGATGGCCGTCTGTTCGTCGAGCGCTTTCAGGCGGTTCTCAGCCTCCTGAGCGCGGTTCAGCGCCAGATTGTGAGTCTCCAGCGGAATAAACTTCGACAGGTCCGGGTTTTGTGCGCGGTTCAGCGCAACCGATTCGCTGTTTTTGATGGTCTGGATCGCTGATACGGCATCGTCAACCGACGCGGTCTCAGCCAGCCCCAGTGCCGTGGCAATCTGCACAGGTAAAGGCATGGTGTTCTCCGAGTTAAGAGCGGGTAAATACAGGTTGGGTTTGTTGGTCAGGCCAGCGCTTGACAGATGCGAGACCTGACCGGTAGGGAAATGACGGAAAGCCGGGCTGTAATAGCGGTACTTCTTACCGCGAACGAGCGCCTCGCCGTCAGGCGTCCACTCGATATGACCGTCAATGCTGCCGTCGGCGTTGACGCGCATGGCATCAATCCAGGCATAAGCCGGAGCTTCTTCACCTTTAGGGCCCAGCAGTTCGGTGGAATGTTCGGCATCAAACGGCAATGTCGGGTAACGAAAGGACGTGGCAATGATGGCCTGCGGATTGTCGTTTACCCACGTACGGCCATCGCGGCCAGTGAATGTGCCCGCAGGGATCATCGGCAACCATTCCGGCAGCGGTGCACTGGCATCCGACAGGTCGGGAAGCTCGAAGCACAGGGCCAGAAATTCGAGTTGTGTTGCAGGCTTTGACATGATGCTGTCCGTCGTTAAAGGTAACTGACGGACAGTGTCGGCGATGCGGAAGAAGAAAGTGGATTAACCGCTTTCCCTGTATATAAAGGAAGAGTACCAGGTAAGCGTAGCGGGAACCGCGTTCAAACCCCGTTCAAAAACGCCGTGGCGCGTTTAAGAATTTTTCAGAGAATCATCGTACCACAAATGGCGATAAAGTCTCTGAGCGCGTTTGAGGCGGATTACCGCCTCGTTTAGTTGTCACTGTCAAAGGCGTTTTGCTTCGCGGTCAGTTGGCGCTCCAGTTCGGCCTGTCGGCGCGTGCCCGGATTGTAGTCCCAGCCCGGATCAATCCCCTCCGGCACCAGCTCCTCTTCGCCGGTGCGCTTGTTCACCCACTTCACCCGTTTGATGGGAGGCGCTTCGGTGCGGACCGGGACGGTCTGGCGGATAACGTGGCCGGTTGGCTGGCCGCTGTCATCGAGCTGCTGCACGTTGCGCGAAACGCCATTTTTCTGCAGCTGATCGTACTCGTATTTGCTGACCTGACGGAGCATACATTTACAGCCCCAGCCGTTGGGGCAGAAATGGGTCAGCCAGAACGGGTCATCAACGGGCAGGCAAAGGTCAGCCCATTTCAGGTGCTCAGCGCGGTGCTCTCGTGACGGCCCCAGTGTATAGAGCAGATAGGGCATCGCACGCTTAGTACGCTGGATTCGCTCCCACTGACCGGCGCTGCGGGCGGTACGCATATTGGTATCGTAGATGGTACGCAGACGACGATCGCTGCCGAGCTGCACTGGTTTTGTCTCACCTGTCAGCGGGTCATCCATCATCTGCTGACCCCACCATCCACGCTTCACCAGCAGGGGCTTCAGCACCTCTCTGAACTCAGCGAAGGACTGGCCGCTGGCCATCGCGTCTTCGACCAGTGCTTTGACATCAGAGAGCAGGTCGAGCTGGGTCATCTTCGCCACGGTAAAACCGATGCTGTGCTCCTGCTTCCATACATCGCGATAATCGAAGCCCGGCGTCAGCTTTTTCGACTTCAGCCAGGCGAGTGCCTCTTTGGGGATAATATCGGGAGCTTTAGCCATCGTTCGCATCTCCCAGTGCACGTGCCTTAAAGCTCAGCATCGCCAGCTGCTCGACGAACGCGGCAGGTTCCAGCGTCTTCTGCAGGTCCGGCAGACGTGCCAGAAACTCCTCAAAGCTCCCTGCGTCTTTCGCCAGCTGCAGCACCGGAGTGGTAAATGTATCGCCGGTCTGCTCCCAGTCCTTCAGCGCCTCGCTGACCATCGCATCAATTTCATCTTCCTGTGAACGGTTAAGCGCAAGTTGCTCGCGGTTGAGTGCCGGTGCCGGGCTGAAGGCGGAGAAGCTATTGGACGGTGACAGCACCGCCGCGCCGTTCTCCGGCTCAGCCAGACCAAACCTGTCCCGCACCTCGGACTCCTGCACCCGCAGACCACGATCAACCAGGGGGATCAGCGCATCGACAAACGCTTTGAGGTCCTCCGGCTCGCTGATGGCCAGCTTCACTCGCGGGTACTTTTCCTGCGGCCCGTAGTTGAACTGGATAAACGGGCGTACCAGGAACTCATTGAGGGTGTTTTCCAACTGACGGGCATCCCAGCGGGCAATATCCATGCGCACCCGGTCATGCACGTCGGCCTGAGACCGCGAACTGCCGTCATCGGTGGTCATGGTCTGCCCCAGTACGGCCTTACTCGTCTGTGCGTCGCACCACTCAGCCATTTCTTTGAAGAGAGCACCACCGCCGTTACGGCTGGCCGTCTCCTGCATCTCAAGCTGCATGCTCTGCGGGATGGCGCACCCGGCATCAGAGGCGATGGAGGCGATAGCATCGATGAGGGTCTTAATCTGCTCAGGGCTGGCGTTATTCCCGTATTTTCCGACGACGATGGGAATACCAAATTTCTCAGCAAAAGCCCACCAGTCACGCACGGTAAACGACTTGAGCATGTACATCACAGCCACAAGACGGGCCAGACCGTTACGCAGCGGTAGTCCAGACTTGAGTCGCGGGTAATGCATCACATATTTGCCTGGCGTCAGGGGAATACCGTCTACCGGTTGTTCGTCGGTCAGCAGGCGAAACTCACGCAGTGTGTCGCTGTCGGGTTTCAGAAAACGCGGGTCAACCCACTCATAATCCCGAGGTATCCAGCCATCGCGGGTACTCCACAGAATTTCACAAACCCCGACCCCTTTACCGAGGCCATCGAGCAGATCGAACAGCAGCTCAGGGATTTGCGGTTGCTCGACAAGATCGCGAACAGCATCAGCCAGCAGTACGTCATGCTCATCGTCGCTTGCTGCTTCCACTGCCGGGGGAATACTGGCCACGGTCAGCTTACGGGTACGTAATACGCTGGCGTAGTGCAGGTCCCGCTCCTCCATCTCTTCAGCGAGGATGAAGTAGTCCCGTGCGTTTCCCTCGGTCACATTGCGCAGGACCCCGGCTAATCTCGCCGGGGATAGTGTACTCGCTACGCTGATACCCGCAGAGGGGGGCCTGACGCTGGCGCGTCTGGCCCGCGCTTCGGCCTGGGTCATGTCGGTTTCATTAACGGCGACGGTTTCATCGATTGCCGGGTTAAGCAGGCGTCGGATTGTGCCGGTGAGTTTCTTCAGCATCAGAGCAGTCCTCGCTGATTTTTAAGGCCACGGGTAATGCGCAACTGGCGATGACTGTCGCTGTTGCGCTGCTGTTGGGGAGTGTTAAGTCGGTGCAGTTCGTAACGCTGGCAGTCTTCTTTGCTGGCGAGAAAGGCGAGGAAGATCGCATACGCGCTGTCGCCGTGACGCTTGTGGCCATCGCTGCCGGTGTTCTCCCGGTCATCAATTCCCGGTACCCCGCGCTGGACGACAATCTGCCCGAGGTCACTGATAACGTCCTCATGCTTCGGCAGTACCAGCTCATCGTCTTCGAACGCCGCCTTGAAGCGCGGCATGTTCTCGCGGTAGTGGGCGACGGACGGCATGACAACCTCCACCTCTGCGCCGTACTTCTCCGCCGCCTGTTCGGCCAGATAGTTACCGTTCCCCCGGCCATCGAGCTTGATACCGTCTCGGCGCGGTAGCCTGTCGCAGATAAAGAATAGCGCCTGCTCCTGCTGCTTATAGGGAACGTTGGCCAGCTCGACAAGGAACGGTACGGTACGGGTGGTGTCGTCATTGACGGTCATCGGCGCAAAGACTGTCAGGTGGCCAGACCGCGCAAAGTCCTCGCCGAGGCAGTGGCGAAGGTTCTGCGGCAGCGTGTTCAGCACGGGCAGCACCACCTTATCCAGCCATTCCTGCATATCCAGCGCACGGATGATTTCAGGCATAGCATTGAACGCAGCCGTGCCGGTGAAGCGCAGAACGGGACCGGTGCCCCGCGCAGCTCGCTCACGGATGGAGCGGGCAAGATAGGTGCCACCGCCGTTCTTCGGCTCGCAGTAGTATTCCTCGCGGGCGTCTTCCTCGGTGGCGGTATCGCTCAGCAGGTTCGCCAGCCACTCCGCCTCGGCATCGGGCGACCACGGCTTTTTCGTCACCTGACAGATACGACGATACAGCCCTTCGCTGATGGCCAGCTCGATATCAATACGATGAACGGAGTACCGTTTTTTGCCCGCGCGGCTGTCAGTGATGATGGTATTGAACAGGTTTTCAATGCCGTTATGGGTGGAGATCAAACGGACCTTAGACCCCCACATGGTGAGCGCCAGCGCCGCTTTCAGCACGGCAGCGAGGTCTTTCTGGAATGCCGCTTCGTCAATGATGACGTTACCCTGCATACCGCGCAGGTTAGAGGGGTTTGACGACAGCGCCTTGATTTTGAAGCCGCTGGCAAAGTTGATGACGTAAACCAGTATGCCCTTGTCGTCATCCTCCAGCGCTTCCTCGCCAATCGCGGAGGCCGCGAGATTATATGCCTTCGCCCACATGGCGCAGGCGTCGATAAACTCACGCGCCATGTCTTTGGTGGTGCCGACATAGAAGGTGTCAGTTCCTCCGGCTTCCGGTGACATTGACCCGCTGAGCGCGGCCTCGGCGGCTTCCGCCCACGTCAGGCCGGTACGACGGGATTTCTCGGCAATCTTGAGCTGGGATGTGTCCGCAATCCAGCGGCGCTGATACGGTAGCAACACCTGATCCGCGTCGAACTCGCCCGCCAGAATGGCGCTGGCGGACTGATTACGTAACTGCTCCTGCGCTGACAATGGTCCGGCCATCATGCGATCCCCAGAATCTGGCGACGGATATCAGCGGCAGTTTCCGCAGACAGTCCGGCGCTTTTGGTGATTTTCTCCGCCTGCGCGGCGGCCTCTTCGGCGAAGGCCTGGCGGATTTCTTTCTCGCGCTTGTGGCTGGCCATCGCGGCCGCTTCCAGACGCTGAGCAACCAGCGCCAGCTGGCCGAGGGCTTTCGGTTCGACAGTCTTACCGCTTTCGGCCATTGACATGGAAGTTTCAAACGCCAGCGTTTTCACGAATTCCATCAACAATTTGCCGACGTCAGACGTCGGCGCAGAACCCAGCTTCGCGGCCCAGATTTCCGCCATTTCGCGGGAGGCGCGAATCTTTGCTCCGAACTCCTCCATACGGCTGGCGTAGCGGTTCAGGCCCGTGCGACTGAGCTTCATATCCTCCGGCAGGTTGTGGCTGTCAATCAGTTCGTTGATAGCCTCGCGGATCTCTTCCTGGGTATGACGTTTCTCACGCAGCATCTGGTGCAGCTGGTCGCGAACGCCATCCGGCAGCAGGTCGATTTTTGAGGGGCGACCACGGGTCGGGCGTTGTTCAGCAGTCACGGTCTCTCCCCAGCCGGTCGGCAAAGTCTTTGCGGGTGGATACAATATCTTTCTGCATCAGTTCCCACACACGGCGGACTTCTGGATCGGAATCCAGAAACGAATTGAGATAACTGTCAGAAGCGTTGCGGTCATAGGGCTTACCCGTTTTTTCTTCGACGAACTTTGCCACAACCTGCAGCTCAAGTTCGGCGCAGACAAACGCGGCAGCGAGCCGTCTGATGGCACTACGCGCTGCAGCAGGTAACGGTTTTTTCTTCGCCATGATTACCCCCTCGCGCGGGGCTTTTTCACCCCCGGAACCGTGGCCAGACCGCTGGCGACGTCGTCACCACGACCGGTGATTTCCGCCACATAACAGCCTGAAACATCCGTCAGACTGACCAGACCCTGCTCACGCAGCCACGCCAGATGCGTGCGCACCGTATCGCGGGAAACGCGATGGCCATAAGTCTGCAGGCAGGTCTGCAGAATCGACTCGTTGGCACTGTCGCCGCATTCGACAAGAGATCGCAGAATAACCAGGCGCTGGTCCTGGTCGAGAATGTCACGCATAGTCACCTCTTATTTTTCCTTCAGCTCGTTTTCCAGAAGCAGATCGCTGACGTGTTTCACCTGGCGAATCGCCGGGCCCAGTTCGCGCAAATCGCCCCGTAGGTTGCTCATCTCCAGCTGCAACTGGTGAAGGTCTTTCTGGCTGGGTAGCCCCGCGATGGTATTTTCAATGCCCTGCAGTCGGGTACGCATCAGCTCCAGTTCCTCGCGTTTGACGTAGGTCTTGGCCAGCAGAAGCTGAATGACGTTCACGGCGGACATGAACAATGCCCAGATGATCGCCCAGTTGCCCTTAATAATTTCCCAGCCCATGCTTCTCCTTATTCTCTCTGATGGTCTGACAGGTGAAGCAGGTCGCTACGTACGGCAGCGCCCGGAGTCGCTTAGCCGAAATCGCTGCGCCACAGTCATTGCAGAACCCGTACTCATCCGGCAGCTCTTTAACGCGCTTTAAATGCTGGTTTAAGAGCCGTTCCCGTTCTTCCATTTCAAGGTCACTGGCGCGATCAAACGCTCTGGTCATTTACCCACCATGACCTTGTGTTTGCTGGATTTGCTGTACCGGGCGAAGCCGTCCAGCGTCCTGAAACCCAGATAGCCGAGCGCCGGGGTCGCCAGCATGAGCGCGATATCCCAGTCAGGTTCGGGCATGGAAAACGCATGGCCAAAGGCACCGGCTACCGCGCCAGCCTGCTGGCCCAGCGACATGATCATCACGTAAGCAATGCTGCTGTAGAGGGATAAGCGGGCCATCAGCGGGCGGGTCTGGCGGACATATTCGTCCGTGGCGTTATCGCCGTTACGGATGGTTTCCTGCTGTTCGTGGTGCGCAGCCTGCTGATCGGCCATCTGCGCCTTGTCCCGCTCCAGCTGGAACTGCTGCAGCTGTACCTTGAGGCCCTCCAGCTGGACAAGCTGCTCGGGTGGTAGCTGCGCCAGCTTCTGCTCCAGAACTCGCTGCTGGTCGGCGGGATTAATTGCACCGTTGACGGTCTCGACAATACTGGCCACCGAGTCGGCGGCTCTTGAGGTATCGCTGCCGAACCAGCCTCCTACGGTGCGGACCAGAGAAGGTCCGGCTTTGAGCAGAACGGAGGCCACTGTGGAAAGGGTTATCGGATCCATTTAAGGGGCTCCTTATGTGAAGCCCATAACCAGAGAAGGAAGGCAGTCAGTCCAGCCAGCGGATTAAACAGCAGGGTCCACGGGTCTTTTGCATTCGCGGGGGCGACGGCCAGCAACAGGAAACCTGCGCCCCAGATTATCCAGGACAACACACCTGACCACCGGCGAGCAGAATTACCCGGCTGCAGCAGACGGTAAGGCAGATTGCCGAGCCATACGCTCGCCCCAATTAACAGCACCCCGGCGAAAGTCAGCCACCAGACAATAAACGCCTGACGGCCAGTGAAGCTGCAGAACAGCAGCGACAATCCCACCAGAATCACCACCGTCCAGCCGGACTGAAATACCTGGAGCAATGCCAGCTTCAGCCAGTCAGTATTCAACGATTTAAACATGATGTTTTTCCTTGTATCGCTGGCACTGCCAGACGATGTCTCTTGTATCGACGGAGTCCCAGCCTTTGCGGTAATAGCTGGCATGGGTGCCGTCACAGCCTGTGTAGTCCTGTGGAACGGGCGGAGGGCCACCGGCAACCCGGTGAAGCACCTCCTGACGGAGACGGTCCCGCCGCCCCGCGCGTAACGATGAATCCCAGCCCTTACCCATACTCAGCTCCGGGGAACCGAGACCTGACCACCGATGACCTCCTGACAGGCGTTCGCCAGCTCATCGAGACGGTTAAACCAGCCATTGAGGTATTTACCCTGCGAGGAATTGGCTTTGATGATCTCGGCGTAATAGCGGGAACGGCGCAGAAAACAGCGGGTCAGCAGCCACTCGGCATCAGCGCCGATAACCGCTTTGGTGGTTTTGGGGCCGACAATGCCATCAGCGGTGACGCCGACTGCATCCTGCAGGAGCTGGATCGCTTTTTTAGCGCCATGCTGCACGGAGGAATCAAAGACAAAAAGTGAGATACCGTCTGGCCAGTCAGTGCAATAAGCCGGATACCAGTAATCGCGGAAATAAATCTGCCCGGCCTGTTCTTCGGTCAGGTCCTTAATTCGAGTATCTGGTTTACCGTCACCATCCACGTCGGTTTTGCCATCGGCAAGACCATCACGCTTGTCGGAAATGCCGTATTTGGTTTCGCCGCCTTTGTCGGTCGGGTCATTAACATAACCACCTTCGCGGGCGAGAACGAACGCGAGCGCGTGAGAAAATGCGGGGGTAAATGATGTTGTCATGCCTGCACCTTTGGGATTAAGTAAATCTGACTAATCCTATTTTGCGACAGGCAAAAAAAAAGCCGGATTAACCGGCTTCCATGTTATAGATTGTTATGATCTTTCCATTATGCAGGAAAATGAAAATATATTTGGAGTGACTCTTTGCATGCGTACATCAAAGTTTTTTCCATCAATAACGCCTGAAGATTGATAAATACCATCTTCACTCCTAGTCGCAGATGCCTCTCGAAATATCGCTGCTACAGCATTGAAATTTTCTTTGCTGTCCAGGCCAATCACACCTTTTGCGACTTTATAGCATTCACCTAACGCGGCAATACCCTCCATCGCCAGATCATCTCCATTTGATAGGGAGATTACACCAACATCTTTTGTTCCAAGGCTCCATACATTATTAAGAATTTCATTCTTGGTTTTTGCCGTATAAACCTGAATACCATTAACGATATTCCCTTTTTTCCACTCATTTCTATCGAGTACTCCCAACCGTTCGAACTGAGAGAGCAATTCTTCATTAGATGGGAATTCCTTTTTTTCAGCTTTAACGAAAAAAGAAGCTATCCAGATAACAAATCCTATGCATAACAAATTACCAATAAGTTTCATAAGTCCCTCAAAAAAGTGATGGCTGGTACTTCTTGTGCTCCAGCCTGCGCATACGCCTGATAGCTTTATACACCGTTTTGTAGGTGACGTGGTAGCGCATAACAAGGGTATCGACACTGGCCCTGTTACAGTAATCACGCCAGATTTGCATATCGCGTACCAGGAATTCAAGCCGCTGTCCCCGAGGAACATAGATTTGCATTCCCCCGATATGACGCGTTATCGCAATTACCAACTCCAGAGAATGCGAAGAATCGCCGCCCAGTCTCGCCAGTTCCCGGCTTAGTATTGAATTGAGTTCAGCAAGAATCGACGGGAAACGGACATTCTCAGTTTCATCGCTGAGATGATCCAGCAAGCTATCATCGCGAACATCACCAAAGAGATCGTCACTCATTTTATCCACCTTCTGGCTGCGTCAGCGTAAGCGCTGCAGATTGTGTCATAGTCCCGGCTTTCTTCGCCGGTGACCGGATTTTCAGGGAGCCGGACGCGGTGCGCTAACATAGCCTCTCTCATCGCCCGGATATGCCATTGCTTCAGGCTCTCAAGGAAGTTCGCTTCGGCATCACCGCGCAACCATTCCAGGCTGGAGACACCAGCGCCGCCATTACGGATACGTGTCTGGCGCTGGACAAAACGGTCGAGCGCAACATCGCTACCATCCCGGATAAAACCCTCTTTAAACATCGTTTTCCATATCGCGCGGATTTTCAGACTCACATCTGACGGGGCAGACATGCGGCGCTTAGAACGGCGCTGAGGTTTGCTTTTAAACCCCTTAGCCTCCAGCGCCTGAATAACATTCTGCAGCTCGTTGACCGTCATATCGCTGCAACTGGTTTTGCCAGGAACTGCCGTCCCCAGCAGGGCACGGTAAGTGTCATCGTCAAGCGCCAGCTGGCCTTTAGCGATATGGATAAGCTGGATTGCGTTTGAGCGGGTCATAGGCCTCCCTCAGGCAATTGACGATCAAGACGCTCGATTTCAGCGATGATAAGTGCGGCGGCTTTAATCAGGTTTCGCCGGGTATCTGTCGGTTTGAAACTGTCGTCATACCAGTCTGCTGGCCAATAGTTTTCGGCCTCCATCGGTTCGATATAGCAGATTGCCGCTGCCGACAGCTGGAAACCGACATATGTATCATCCTGTTCTGTCGAGAATCCTTTTACTGTCTGCTGCCGCTGGCGCTCAGCTATAACGTCGTGAATTGCTTTAGTGCCGGTGCAGGACTCCAGCATCTTCACCAGCGCCTCAACCGTTTTCAGCGAAAAGCTGGGAAGCGTGGCGTTGATAGTCTTGATGCGCTCGATAGACGTCTGAGGCCCCCATGCTGGCATCGCCTTACGGGCCGCAATATCGGCTTTAATCTTCTCTAAATTAATCATGTGCTTTACCCTCCGCCCGCATACGTTCGGCATGCTGCTGCTCGCGAATCATCTTTTGAGCAGCCTGCATCAGCAGACTGACGGCCATACGGGCGCGAGCGGCGGCATAGCGATTGCTGGTTTTGGTGTCGCGATAGAGAGTTTCTGCCAGCCCCATCTGTTCTGTCGCTTCCTCCAGAAGCCCCATAACGGACGGGCCAAAGGGGCTGACAGGTTGTGACTCAACACCAACAACCTGAGCCAGACGCGCCATCTTGCGGTTCTTTTCATGGTCAATCATTGGGCCCATCCCGTTATGACGCAGTTGCTCAATCATGATCTCAACGTCCGCCGCTTCTTCGGCCACTTTGCTGCTGTCGGTTTTATGATTTAGAAAACGACAGCAGGCAGCTGATAATTCGCTGGCCTCTTCGGAAAGAACAAGCACCTGAGATTCAAATCCCCATTTGGCGAATGCAGCCTCAAAAATACCTTTTGTTTTCGGATTCATAATATGCCCTTACTGGATTTCGGCGTGAGCAACCCCACGGCGCTGACGCCGGAAATTAAACAAAGTTAATTAACGAATATTCAGAGCTTGGCTAAATCCAGCGATATCTGCTTATAAGTTCCATCATCCTGACGCTCATATAAACGCAGGTACTGACTGGTTCCCGTCACCTGAATCGCGTCCGCGACGGCGTCCATCGCTTCATTCCATTTGGCATCGTCAATATTCAGTGAGCGGAGACCCAGAACCTGATTGATATCAATCCGGCCCTGTTTATTGACACGGAAGGCATGATCGACCATTGCCATAATCTTTTCATTAGCTCCGGCAGACCATTCATGAATGCAGTCATCAATCAGCTTTTTCGCTGCCTGAATGCGCTCATCAAAGATGCGATGCTCGCCTACGGCGCGAACCAACTTATAACGGCCATCAAAGCTGGCCAGTGTGACATTGCCTTTGGCACCGCCATACTCCACGCCGTACTCCGCTGCTGAAAGGTCGATAAAGTCACCGATTTTCGCCATAGAGCCGAGCTTGAACTCGACCAGCGAGTGACGCTGCAGACGAGCCGCCTCAACGATGCCGAGCACCATTTCATCACGCAGTTTATCCAGTGGTTTAATCTGTGATTCAGGAACTAAATGCCCCTGAGCGTTAATCCGGTAACCTTCCGGGATGGTATTTAAAGTATTCATCAAAACCTCACTGAATTAATAGCATTCTGAAAAAACAATATTCGAAACAACCCGACGACTTAATTCCATCTTTTCGGCAATAACCGGAATGGTCAGACCCTCTTTATAAAGCTCGCGACAAAGATAAGCATCATGTGCGTCTGCTGGTTGAACAAGAACCGACAGGCCCCAGCGGTTAGCCTGAGACTGAATAGCCTGACGGGTGCGGTTAAGCCTGTCAGCAATCTGCTGTGACGTCAGCTTTCCGGCATTTTCACGAACGAACTGAATTTCCTGCTTAGTCCACATACGGCGCTTTTCCATACCTACCTCCAGATAACATGACAGCCTTCAAGGGTGGCCATCCACACGGAACGGGTCCCGGTGGGGCAGCGTTCAATCAGATGATTAGCCCTGTTCACCAGTTCAGTCGGCGGACAGGTGATTTCCAGACACGGGCGGCGCATCCACACCCGCATCTCCGTAACACGACTACCGCGCGCCTGCAGCCATGCCTGCGCAGCGGTGGCCATACCAACATGTTCAGCAATACGTTCAGTAATCATGGTGTTAACCCCTCAGTAACGTTGAAACATCAACATCCAGATCCAGATCACGCAGTGCCTTGCGAATGTAGCTTTCGCTGACAGCTTCACCCGCGCCGTGAGCCGTCATCGCCGCCAGCCGCAGGGAGTGGCTAAGGATACGCAGTGCGCCGGGCTTCTGTGCGATCTGCTGGAGTAAATCGCGTTCTTTTTCACCGGTGATATGCCAGGCGTCGGCAATCGCGGCCACATCGGCCTTTTTGGTCTTGTTGATCGCCACGCGCTTGGCAATACGTGAGAACAGGCGGGCGAACTCGACGGTGCGATTGCCGCCGGTCATGTTGCTGTAGACGCGGTGGTTACCCATCAGCACCAGTCCGACACGGGTGGCTTCCTGCAGCAGGCGCAGCTCTTCGAGCGTTTCTGCGCCCAGATGGTCCGCTTCGTCAATGATGACAAGGCCCTGAGTGCTATCAAGACGGCGACGCAGTGCGCGGGCCAGCGGACCTTTGCGGCGCGGCGCATCATTCATACCCAGCTCATAGGCCAGCTCGGTCAGGCATTCCAGCACGCTGGCACATGAGGGGGTGATCGTTATCATCCAGACGTTGTCGTTACTGCGGCGGTATTCCCGAGCGGCCTCGGACTTCCCGACGCCAGGGTTACCACAAACCACGCCGATGCACTCTGTCAGATGTGCATAGCGAAAGGCTGTCCAGATTTGTTTAACTGTTGGGGTCTCAATAAAGCGCGGTGGCTCCGGCAGTTCTGCAGCAGAATGCTGTTTATTGACCCAGCGCTGCAGGGCTTTCTCGACGCGGTCGTTATCACCGGCATATTTGTTGTTCATGAAGCCACTGACCACACCGGTTGATAAGCCGGTTTCACGGGCAACCTGAGCAAAAGTAAAGCGGTTACCATCGACAAGGTTGCGCAGAACCTCGCGAATATCGGAAATATTCACCTCAGACATAATTCACTCCATTATTTGAAGGGTATTTAAATGGTTTTAAATCGCGTTTTTACGCTTATTTGATTCCAGAATATCCAGCGAGTTATTCAGATACTCATCCTCGCTGTATTCCGCATCCTCCACTTCCGCCAGCGCCACTGGTGTCGTACCGCGAGTGGGGCGATAGACGTTGCCATGCAGCCATTCCTGCTCTGCCGGAGCTGGCAGGGTATGGACGTTCTCGGCCTCGGCCAGCCGGACTTTCTCCTCGCCGCGCTGGCGCATCCCTTTGATACGCTGCTGGCGCTGGTGATATTCGGCAGTGACCGGGAATGCCTGCTGTTTATTACCATCCCAGACAGCCTCACAAATAAAGGAACCATCCAGACGCCGAATAACGACCTTTGTTGCGTCGTGAATATCGTAATTAACCAGCACTTTATTACCGTGCTCGTTATTCAGCTCAGCGGAGTAATACAGGTTATTGAATAAACGGACCTCACAGCGGTTGACGGTACGCTCTATCTGCGGCATGAACATCTCGCGCAGCTCCAGCTCCGACAGCCACTCGAGTTCTGTCGCTTCTTTCTCCAGCTTATAGCGGCGGAACTGCGCCGGGGTGAAGTGCTCACCATCACCACGAAGCGGCAGAGACTCATGCGGGCGGTTGTTGTACCACTCCACACCGGCCTCAATGTGCTCAATGAGTGATTCCCATGACGGCAGATCGCGCAGGGTCTGCTGTTGTTTTGCCGTCAGCTCCCTCCCTTTGTTCGCTGCATTCGTTGCCGACTGCAGCGCTTTTGTCATGCGGCGAACGGTGCCACGGTCTGCGCCGGTGCCGTAATAGGTAGCGAACTGGCGTGATATACGCATGGCCAGCGAACGGTTAAGGCGCTCGATAATCCCTCGCCCCTGCGGGTTTTCAGGGATACCCAGCCGGTGATCAATTCCGAGGCGGGGAAGAATACCGGTCAGCTCCGCATCGAAGGTATTGTTGGTCTCACCACCACCGTTATCGGAATAGTACAGGAACGGCTTGCCATGGTTTTTGATGCCGTGGCGCAGGGCGTCGGCAACGGCTATCACACTTTCAGACAACGCCAGACTCCAGCCGACAATATAACGGCAGCTACCATCCAGAATAAACGTCACCTCCGGCGAGAACGGGTTGCCGTGGTCAGGGTGGGCGACTTTCATCTTCATGCCGTGGCCGTCACCAATCCAGACGTAATTAACCGGAAGTGACTCCCAGTCACGGCGGACAAAGCCCTCATACTGGCGGAACTCACTGCCGGTGATCCGGCCTTTCTGTTTAACCACTACCGGTAATTTATTCATGGCATAACACACCTGATCGTAAGAAGGGATTGCTGCGGCCATCAGGGCATCATCCTGATAACGCTCAGCCCATTCAGCAGCAAAATCATCGTATGCCTCCTGAATACCGCGCCCGTCAGGCCGACGATAAAAGCTCAGGAACTCGGGCAACCATCTGATTTCTTCCGGTTTAACAACCTGACGTTTGCCCGGTGCAAGCAAAAGAAGACGTTCAGCTGCGGAGCGGGTCTTATTAAAATCTGCCACCCAGCGCTTGAGTGATATTTCACTCAGCGACCGTGACGCACCTTTTTTGGCGTTCGCCATTGAGACGGCAGCGGCCAGCCGCTCAGGTAGTTCACCACTCTGAGCCTGACGCACAATCTCGCGAATAGCTTTTGCCCGGCTGTATCCCGGCAGTTCACCGAGGCGCAGCACTTCAACGACCAGCGCCATACGCGCGTCAGCAGTCTGGCGCTGTGCTGCTGTCAGACCGTTCAGCTTCTGCTCCATCAGCGCCGGGCATTTGCGGTACACCGCGATTTTGCTTTCCTCGGCACCTTTGACGCGTGGTGCAGTCGATGCGGTAACAGGAGCGACAGGCAGCTCTTTAGGTGAACCGTTCATCAGTTCTTTAATCTGGCGAGCACGTAGCGCTTTCTGAGCGGAGTCAGGAAGGCAGTCAATGTGATATTCGAAAGCCTTTGTCCCCTGGCGCTTACGCACAAGAGCTGGAGCATCCACCGTCAGCTTGTTCATCATCCCGCGAATACCCTGCTGAGTGCCGGGCAAACCGGGAAGGCCAACCAATTCATTCACAGTGACAAACATGATCACAAATCCTTGTTGTATCGGCTTGGCCAGATTGAAGAGGGTTCCAGATTGAGAGCACTCGCAATGATGCGCTCACCTTTAGGATATGAACGAGCCAGCGCATTTTTCAGCGTGTCGGGACTTAACCCGGCGCTGGTGGAAAGGCTGCGCATCGTCACGCCGCGCTTGTGAAGCTCGGCGACAATGTCAATGCGATGCCAGTCACGCACTTCATTTCTTTCCATAGTTCGTTTACTCTTAAAAGTTATCCGCCGGAGTTATCCGGAGGGGTTATCTGTTGGAGTAAGTATTGATCCAATTTGAGACAATGTAAAGAAAGTAGTCCTGTTTCTTTTCTCAAATGAGAAATTTAAGGCTTAATTTTTATAAAAATCATTAATTACATACAGTTAAAAGGAAAGGAAAATGGGAGCACTGAAAGAAAGAGATGTTTCTTTACCTCACATGGGAAAGGAAAGTGTTCGCGATAGGATAAAGTCATTATTCAAAGGGAGAAGTTTAAGAAAGGTTTCACTCGATTGGGACCTGCCGTACTCTACGCTAAACAATTACTTCAGCCGCTCGGCAACCCCGAGCGTAGACGTGCTTGTTAAAATATCTAAACTTGAAAATGTCAGTTTGAATTGGTTGGCGACAGGTCGAGAAGACATGCTTGATCTTGGCGAATCTGACACAAATCGTGCAAGTCTCAAGCAAGGGAAATCTAGAAAGGAAAGGTCTGTAGGTGCTGATGTGATAGCAGGAGGCAATGCGCCTTTGAAAGATGACAAATTTCTTGCCCTTACATGGGCGATGTTTTTTGAAGCGTTAAGCCACGATGAAAAAACACAACTTATTGATATTTATGCAAAGATAGGCATAAAGGGAGTGCTGGCGTTACTCAGTAATGCTGATTCATCATCTGCGTGGCTGAACCTTGCCCCAGAAGAGCAGGAACGGTTGCTACGGCTTAATGACCAGATCAAAAAAGAGTCATCTGAGGGCGGTCAGGTCATAGCAAAATCGGACCTTTCAGATGATAATAAGAAGGCCGGATGAGATTACATCGGCGGCTCGGTTCAACGGGAGCTTATGAAAATCAGTAACCGGCCTTTTATAGTTTGAAGTATGTTAGAATTTTTCTTGAACCTACGATTAATGCTTTAAATACTAGCACCCAACAGTATCAAAAGTTTTGCCGTTCGGCATAATTTCTCATCAACTGGTATCAAATACCTCTTTGAGCTAGAGCCAGTAATCCCGCGGATTCCCGCTTAATTCCTTATCTTCCCGGTAATATCAAATGATTTCCCTCATAACAGTTTCTGGCCTATCAACGGCATCACCATACCAGGCATCGTCGTCGATTTTCCCACCACTGGTTTTGTCCGACATACCCTATTCCCTCCATCGCAACACAGCGGCTCCTGTGGCTCGTATGCGGTCGCAGTTAATGAACCATTCGCCGTCGCTTTTCACGTACGCCGTCGTTTGCTGGCCGGTATCGGTGATAACCCACACCCGGGTAAACGTCCGCGGCAGCCGTTGCTGAACTGAAACCCACGCCATTAGCAGCCCCCGACCACCATAAACAGGCCCACACTGTTGCCGGCGCTGATCGGTAGTTCACTGGTGCAGCCGCTGGTATCCAGTTTCGCCAGAGAGTCACGCAGCCAGGTAATGCCGTCATCTCCGTAGTCGAACGAGCGCGACGCTCCTGATGGCGCCCCCTGCGATTTTATTCGCCGGGCACCGGATGACGTCGCCATGAGCGCAGCGGCATACATCAGAATGAGCTTTGCCGTGCATTCGTCGTATCCAGCACCATCGAGGCACGGGATAATCTTGTTCACCACGCAGAGAATCGGATCGAGCAGCGCTCCGGGAATGGCGTAACCCAACTCACCGAGGAACGCCTGCACGTCTGCCGCTGTGATTGGGTCAGCCATGGTTATTTCGCCTTCTTCGATTTGCTGACAGATTCTTCCTGCTGCTCTGCCTGCTCTGCAGCATCATTGCCCGGTGTAGCCACTTCCAGCGCCTGGTCGTCATCACTAATGATTTCAACCAGACCGGCGGCCACCCAGCGCTTAGCGACATCGCCGCTTACCGAGACCTGCGCGCCAACCTCCAGCTTCTGGAGATTGGCACCGGAAATCAGATTATCGCGAACCACTTTTACCAGTGCCATAAATACCCCTTAGCTATGCGCGTAAATAACGGATTTGCGATTGTTGATGTCGGTCTTAACCATCAAGCCCATCGCACCCCAGGTGCGCCAGACGTAGTCACTGTTATAGAACTGGCGAGGGTCAGCAACGGTGCCGACCGCCTGGCCGACAATCGGAGCGATAACGCCGGCGGTAAGCGGAACAATCAGGATCTGGTTACCAGACAACTGCGCATCTTCTTTAATCGCGGAAATGCCGGACAGTTTCAGAAGCTCCTGCAGAATGGTGTCAGACTGGTAGTTGTCGCTGAAGTAGCGCTCAAGGTTGGAGATGATGGCGCTCGACACATACCAGGTCTGCTCTGCGTACTGATTGTTGGTCAGCTTGAGAGTGTCGCGCAGCTTAATCGCCGCGTTTCGGATCTGCTCTGCCGTGGCGGAGGCGCTGGTGAAGTCGATATTCAGGCCAGATGCGCCGAGGTCAACCATCGCTACACGCTCGTCGTTCTTCAGACCCTTCCAGGTCTTATCGTCGAACTTGATGTAGTTACCTTCCGCGTCGCGATAGCCGTTGTAGATGTAATCCACATACTGGCGGCGCACTTCGTTGGTTGACTCAAACTGAGCGTCAGAAATGATGTCGAACGCATCCGGGTTGTTCAGGCGAGGCTCACGCCAGTGGAACTTGAAGCCGGTATCGTGCACCGGAACCATAGTACCGTCGTACTGGTACTGCACAGCATCCAGCGCCGCGCCGATCTGGCCTGACATGGAGGTGTGAGCCCACATGCGGCCGCCAGACTTGGCGTATTCATACACGGTCTGATTGATGCGCACCGAACGCGACAGAGGCATCAGGTCGTTGAACAGCGTGAACTCAGTGTTCGGCTGGAATTGACGCAGCACGGTCTGGTCAAAGGCCTTGTACAGGTCGGCAGGTGAGCGAACAGCGTTGATGCCGTTGAGATGGTTAACAGCATTAAGGCGGTCGGCGATCTCCTGCATAACGTTGACGCCCTGATGGTTCAGCGCGGCATTACGCTCCATAGTCAGCATACCGAACTGGTATTGGTTCACGGCCAGGTTGCCGGTCTTTTCGCCCAGCGATTTAGAATAAACAAGCATTCAGTGACTCCTTACTTGATCACTACGCGAATGAGATCGCCAGCAGCGGCGGTAATTGAGCGCTCTTCGTCGCAATAGCAGCGATCGTTTTCACCGGTGGCCCACTTCTTAACCTGGCCATTAACGATTGAGAGAGCGTCGCCTTTTTTATAGGTGCCGGCCGCTGCGCGCACATTCAGGAACATGCCAGGCAGCGGATGGATGCCAACCAGCAGATCGTCGACAGCAAACGTGTCATCTACCGTTTTGCAGCGCAGATAATCGAAGTCAGCGACATAGATAATTGCTGTCTCGCTACCATCAACCGACACCTTGAAGACGCCAGCATCGAAGAAGCCCAGGGTGCCGGGCTTGACCGCGGTGGCGCGGCCTTCACGGTTGAGCAGCGGATTAGGGAATACGCCACCGGCGTGAATTACGTGTTTTCCGTCTTTAGCCATTTTTTACTCCGGCATTTCGCTGACTGATTGGGTATTGGTAGCCTGGCGGAAAGCGCCATTCAGGCCGGTTGAAGTCTGGCATTGAGCAAACAGCTCTTTCAGAGGCTCGCCGTCCAGAGCGTTGACAGCGATATCGGTCATGCCAAATTTGGCTTTTACCGCTGCGCGCATGTTGCTCTTCTCGCTTTCCGAGTTAGCGTTGATCTTGCTGTTAAGCGCCAAAACCTGATCGGTCAGAGCTTTTGCCCAGGCTGGCATCTCTTCATTGTTGGCGGCCTGTTCCGTCTTCTTTGGTGCGCCGGTAGCCGGGTCGATTTCTTCATCGCCCTTTTTCTTGGAGGTGACCTCTTCGGCCTTCATCTGGTTGTATGCGTCCATCAGTTCGGCATCGGTTTTACCATCTACCTCTTTGCCGTTAGCCTTCAGCGCATTAACGATGAGCTCTTTCATCGGATCTGTTTCCTTCTGGGTTGAATCGCTGTTGGCGCTGAAAAACGCCTTTAGCTGGTTAAAGAATGTTTTGAATGAGGCGTCTTGCGGGTCTGGTACGTCAGCATCAGCGAGGTTGACTACTTCAATTTCGAGCTCGTCGCCCTCAGCGTTGACAAAGATACCGACGCCTTCTGCAGGCGTTCCGGCGCCAGGCTCATCGAGCAGCACCGCCACATGGTCAAACATCATGTTGGTGGCGATCTCGTTGTATTTTTTGCCCTTTGACTCGCCATTAGCGGCAATGCCGGAATACAGCAGTCCTGTGGAGATGTGGATGGGTTCTGAGTTGGTACCGGCGATCATCTCATCAAGGCGGTTAATCAGGCGCTTGCCCTTCTCGCTTGACTCGGCGTACTGGCGGTTAACGTACATATCGCCCGTCACCTTCCCGTCTTCGTGGCTGACGTTCTGCAGCCATGCGCCTACGTGATATTCATTCACCGCCCGGACATCGCGAGCAGACACATGCTTGCCGTCAACCTTCGGGTGGCCCAGCGGCATCGGGTTACGCTCAAGCGTGTTGTAGGCCTTTTCGATTTCTGCTGCCGGGTACAACTTCCGGTTCATCACGATATCGTCCACGACAGGCGTGATGCCGCGAACCACGATATGTGGCTTGCCGTCGATGGTTTCAGTGGTGATGTTTGAAGCGGAGTTGACGACGGTCAGCACGTTAACGCGGTTGCGTTTCATGCTGGGTCCTCGTTATTGGATAGTTTTGTGTAGCGCTCTGACGATAGCTTTTACTTGGCGCACGTTGCCGCGACCTTGTGACTTGATGACTTTGCGATCACCTACCTGCTTCATCATCGCTTCAACGCCGCCGATTTTAACGTGCGTGCATGAGATATCGCCATGTCGCTTCGATTCGAAATATACGCCGCTCATATGGGCCTCATTTGTGAATTTCAGGCAATAAAAAAGGCCGCCGGAGCGACCTTGTAGTTATTCATCAGAGCCCCAATTCTCGGAGCTTATTCAGATTGTGCTCTATCTTGCGCTTGCCGTATTCGCCATGGAGCTTTTCGCATTCGGCGTTATAGGCCCGGACGGCATCACCAATACCATGGAAATAGCCAAGATGCTTCTTCACCTTCCCAGTTCGTATTTGGGCCACCCACTCTTCGCGGCTCTTAAACCAATGCACCCCAAAAAAGCCAGATGAGCAGTTCACTCTGACCTTTACGTTTGCACAATTTTCGTTTCGATTTGCAAGTCGCAAATTAGATAGCCGGTTATCGTTTCTGATGCCATTGATATGGTCAATATCCATATCGTCAGGCCATTCATTATGCGCAATCAGCCAGGCTATGCGGTGTGCTTTATAGCCGTTGCCGTCAATTTTTAGTGCGCAATATCCATCCTTTCGGATGCTGCCAGCCACCAGGCCGGAATACCTTGAGTTCCAAGCGTTACACGCCCTAAGTGACTTAAAGTGTTCCAGAGGCCGATTCAGCCAAGTGAAGAGTCCTGTTTCCGGGTTGTAATTGACGCATTCTTTCAGGTAAGCCGCAGCAAGCGCCTTATTTTCGTGACTCATAACTAATCGCTCCATTAGTTCGCTCATGATGGAGCTGGAAGGCCCTGAGCGCAGGGCTTTTCGGGTGGCCGCCCTATCCAGCAAATCTATTTTATCAAATTAATCCTCGGTGGACTTCCAGTTTTCTCTTTCTTTGGTGAGCTTTTCAGTCAGTCCATCGTTATAAAGTTTCCCCTGATCATCCAATAGGCATGGGACATTGGCGCAGTAGCAATTGAAAGCATTGCCATTCTTTGAATAGAACTCGGCAACCTCTTCTGTCGAATAAGTCTTCCCGTGCCTCGCAGCATGGGTGGGCCTTGTCGTCGATTTCAGCGCAGAAATCCACAGGATGGCAGTATTCAGACCAAGCCGCTCTTTCGCCCAATCTGTTTCATTTCGCTGCGCGCGCCTTAATGCCCCCACCTGTTCAGTTTGGGCTATCGTTTTAGCTCTGGACATGCTCACATCCAGCCTTTTGCTAATGACCGACGCTGTTTCTCTTGGGCTTACACCTCTTGATACAGCATCACTAATAACACCAGCTAAATCCCTCCTGGCATCATCGCTAATACCTCGCCAATCACTGTAGGTTGTTACCCGTGATGCGGCTATTTGGTTGAGGTAAGCGGGGCTACTTAGTAGTTGATGGATGCTGGTTTGTGCTGCGTATACTGGTGATTGCTGGGAAAGGTTTGTGTATGCACTGAACGTCCCTCTTTCGTATTCAGCGGCGACGTAATCCATCGCCCAGAGGTTTTGTTCGCCGCCTTCCAGCAGGTAATCGTCGAGAATAACCTGCACCGCTTCGAGCAGGTTCGCCAGTTCCTGCGCTGACATGTCGTAGATAAACTTGCCGGCGTTGACCTGGTAGAGCGTTGGCTCTGCACCGTTAACGTGACACAGGAAGTGCCAGCTGTGGCTGTTAACCTCTCGCTCACGCCCGGTAAGCCGCTGGTCGAACACCGCTTTAAGTGCGCGCTTGATGCCGAGATACCGGTCCTCGATATCCCGGAACATCGCGCTGACCTGCTTCGCCGATCGCGTCGGGTCAACCTTGCTGCGCGGAACTATCGGCAGCCCCACCTTTGCCGTCTGCTCCGGTGTCATCGGCCAGTGGGTCATCGGTTGTCACCTTATCATTCGGGTTAGGCGGTTGCTTTGGCTCAGGCAGAGGGTCAAGGCCTACAATCTCGCGAAGTTCGTTGGCCGTGAATGGCGGCTCGCCACCATAGAAGCCCGACGTTTTCTGCACGATATCGGCCAGTTTCGAAGCGTTCTCGATTTTCTCCTTCTCGCCAGGAGCCAGCAGGTCGGTCCATGAAATGGTGACCTCTCCATTTGTCGGCGGATCGATAATGCCCAGGGTCCAGAAGCGTTCCAGCAATGCGGTGATTCGGTCAGTCAGGAAGCCGTTGCGGCGGGTATTGCGGCGAATGGCCCAGTCGGTTTTATCCTCATCGCTCGCCAGGCGCCCGGTCTGCTGTCCAAACAGGATGGTGAAAGGTATCTGTACGGAGGCGGCCAGTTCATTCGCGGTGACTTCCCACGTTGGGCCAGGGTCACCGGGCGTAACGCTCAGAACGTGCATCTGCCCGGCCTGCATTACTGCCGCCGCATCGGTACCGCGGTTCAACTTATTGACCTTATCGCCCATCGCTTCGCCGAGATCGGCATAGCCAGCCTTTTTGGCCTGGTCTGCCAGCGTGTTCATGTCGGTTTCTTTGCTGAATTCGACGGCAATCTGACGGCTGGCGTTCTTCAGGAAGCCCTCAGCACCACCGCCTGAAATCTTCTCGATATCGAGGCCTTTGTTGAAACCAGCCTCCAGAAGCGGGATACCAGACAGGATGTTGTCGTCTTCAGAGCCTTCACAGAACAGGATAACGCGGCTCGGGTGTACCGGTTCGCCACGCATCGGGCCGACAAACGGCTCATCACCAACCGGCTGTTCGTTGAAATTGAACATCTTCGGCTGACCGAATGTTTCAGACTGACGGTCATTATCCCAGTCAGCTACTGTTAGCTGCGGCTCCCATACAGGGATAAGTTTTACCAGCGCTGACTCGCCCATGGATTTCACCAGCCTGGTATCTACTGGATCGCTCCATGGCTTGTTATCTTTCACCTGCAGCAGCAGTGCGGAGTAACGCCCGACCATATTCCTCCGGTCGGCATCCTTCACCTTTGGCCACCACTTCTTCATGAACTTGGTGACGTTCTTTTCCCAGTCGTTTGTTTTCTTCGCCTCCTGCGCTTCATCACCGTCAACGATGACCGGATAGTCCTGCCAGCAACCATCCAGCAGGCGATGCACCACAGCGAAGCCAGCGGCGTTGCGGCGATACATGTTGTAGAAGTCGTTGAAGGTTATCGTGCGGGGGTAGCCAAACTCCTGATAGAGCGTAGGGCGCTTCGTGTTGCCGCCACCGATGCCGATGGCATTCAGGTAGTTCGCTCGCCTCATTTCAGTGGCGAGGTTGTTCACAGCCAGTTGAAGGCCGTTATCTTGTTCGCTCACTGGCGATGCTCCTTAGAAGAATACTGTGCCGACCTGCTTGCGGTTGTTCTTCGTCACTGCGAAGTAACGGAAGCTATCGGCACCGTGCGAAGTGGCGTCATGGAGAGGTTTGTCTTTCCAGCAGCCGCGCTTGTCGTCCCACTCCTTCCGGTAGCCCTCAAGGTGAGAGATACCTTCTGTGCATTTCTCCTCATCGAATACGCATTTCGGGAGGATTTCACGTGCCGACTCAATGCCGGTATCAATGCCGGCTTTCGGCACAACGCGGAAGTTTATCGAATACACCTGGCCGTCAATCTCGTATCCCTCGCGCGCCAGCTCTTTGCGAGACTTCGCATCAGCTGCAAACTCGCGGTTCTCGATGTCGTGCGGCCCCCAGTGCTCACCGTACTCATAGCCGCGGTCTTTCAGCACCTTCATGTAGTGCCGAAGCCCTTCGCCAGAGTTTTCGTAGTAGTCGATGATATGAAACTCTTCTCCGACCTCGCGAACGAACCAGATCGCCGTGGAGTCGCCCACACCAATATCCCAGAACGTGTGAACCGGTAGATGTGAGTTATCCGGGATTTGACCGATCCGCTTGTTGGTGTAGAGCCAGCGGAATTGTTTGGCGTAGTACGCGCCCTCAACCGACTGCTGGAACGCCTCGGCCGGAATGGTCGGGTATTCGCGCTTCATGTCGTCGCCAAGCGTCTTTTCTTTGGCGTAATACCACGCCTTTTGACGTTCGTTAACGACTATGCCGTGTTTCGCCTCCATTTCAGCGAAGTATTCAATCAGGCGCACCGGCAGAGGTTCGACCGGGTCGATTGCGTACTGTGGGTTCTTCCACCAGGAGAAGAAGAAAAACTTCCAGTCCAGCGCAGATAACGGCTTACCCTGCAGCAGCGCTTTCTCTGCCGTCTGGCAGTAATCGAAGAAGTAACCCGCCCGGCCCTCTGCGGTGCTCTCGATAGTTGCGAAACAACCTGTCGATACCGCCTCAAACGCACCAGTGACGATTTCACGGGCTTTATCCGGATACTTGGCGCATATCTTCCCGAACTCGGAGACGTGCAGGTAACGCAGCGTGCCGCCACGAAATGAGGTACTGACGTAGAGTGATCCGCCCTTCTTAAAGACCAGCTCACCGGCTGAGTCGTTACTCGCCGGGTTGGCTGCCTTTATCTCGGCCGGCAGCTTATCGTAGGCATATTTCACCTTTTCGCGAAACAGGCGCTTTGCGTCGTTCAGCGTGTGGGCGATCAGCGCGCACTTTGCCGACTCGAACAGAGCAGCGTCGAGCTGGATGATACACACCTCTGTGGTAAATCCGAGCTGGCGAGCTTTCAGGATGATGTTGCGGGTGTGGATACCCTCGAAGTATTCCCGCTGCTCAGGCGTCATCCTGAAGCGCGTAGGCTTTCCTTCTTTGTTGGTGATCCAGTAAAGATTGTTCAGCCGCCAGTCTTTATCAGCTAGCAGCTTGATATGCTCAGGCTTCATTACACCCCCTGAGACAGTGAATCCATCAGGTTAGACAGGTCATCAACCGTCTTATTGCCTTCCTCGGTGTCGAGGTTATACGCCTTACGCTCAGCGTTTATCACTTTTATCTGAGCATCGACACCGGCAGTGATCGAGCGAGACATTGAGGCGTGATTGTCTTCCGTAATTTCTGCGTCTTCGAGGAAGTCGCGGAGCTTATTGGTGATGCCGCGCCATGCCGCCAAACTTTCCCGATGAGCCATGACTACAGCGGCCGCCTCATCGGATGCCCGGTCAATAATCTGCTCATCAGTAACCACTGGTGACTGGTTACCGTCTTTGGTTACCGACTTGGTTACCTTGGCTTTCGTTGCCGCCCTGACCTTTTCTGTCAGGTCGCGCTGCCATCCTTCTTTGTTAGCTCTCTTCAGGATGGTGGCGTGGTTAACGCCATGCTTTTCCCCGATGGCCCTTACTGACAATGAACCAGCCCGGTAAGCCGATTCAATGGCCTCCCAGTCCGGTTTTGCCATAATTTTGTCCTCGCCTTGACATTATCGAGCCACCTCTGGAAGTGGCTCTGTAATGCCCTACTGACGTTTTGATTCTGCTTGCCTGATATCGGCCTTATCCCGGTTGTACTGCCCCAGCGCTGATAGCAGTCCTACGCCAAAACACAGGTGTACTCCTCCGCAATATGGTCCGGGTTGCGAAATAATTAAACATATTTAGATACACGATGTATTGTTTAGTCATTAGCTGTTCATTCAGCGCCCCGTTTACTTTTGGATATCCTCTTCGGGGTTTTTTATCACGCCGACCTTGCCATGCAGGAACGGCAATGTAGCCCCGCTACTGACTCACTGCACGGTAGTAGGCCTGCCAACGGTATTTATCTAACCGCAGTTGGCGCAGGCATTGAGCGGTTTCGACGTCTGACTGCAGGTCTTCGTCGGTGTCCTTCCCTGCGTCACTTGCTTTGCACGGAGGGATCATCAAATCCGGGGATGGCGTTGGCAGCGTCGATAGCTCGCTGGCGCAGCTGCACAGCATCATCGTCAAACAGGCACACAGTACGATTCGGAGACTGGACATATTTCACCACGTCGCGGGTTATGGTTCGGTAGATGACCTTGCCCTCTTCTGTAGCGGCAGCGGCCTTTTGCTCTACCGGCTGGATAGTCTTTTCGGCTTTCTCTTTCCTCTTCGCCGCGAGGGCGTTGATATGGTCAGCGTGAGAATTCCAGCCTGAACGCCACGAGAAAAAGCAGGAAAGCAGCAGGATGACTACAGCGCTGATAATGGCGGTTAATCGGCTCATTTCTGCCCCCACAAACAAACTTCGCGCTCAATCTCGCGGCGAGTTACCAGGCCTTTCCACTGCTTGCCACCGGCATACGTCCAGCGCTGCAGTTCCTTGCACGCGCCCGGCACATCTCCAGCATTCAGTTTCTTCAACAACGTGGAGCTGGCGAAAGCGCCAGAGCCAACGTTGTAGGTGAATGAGTAAAGCGCGGCGCGGGTGGGATCAGGAATGCGGACTTTGATAAGCGGGTCAATGGCGCTTGCCACCTTCCGCAGATCCGCCTTCAGCAGGTTATCGCATTCCCTGTCGGTGTAACGATGTCCGCGGCGAATGTCGGCGCCAGTGTGGCCATCACAAACGGTCCAGACGCCGACTACATCCTGATAAGCGTAATAACGCCTTCCTTCCAGGCCGTCGGCATTACCAAGCATGACAGAAGCAATTGCGATCGCGCCAGTACCGCCGGCGATCGCACCAATCAGCTTATTCCTCAGCGTCGGGTTCATCTCGGCTCCTGCTACGTCGGTTGTCTTCGCGAATTTTGAAATACAAATTCGTCAGATACGTAAGTACGGCGATGACAATGCCCACCAGTACGCCGATGGCATTCCACTGCTCGGGGCTATAGGCATTTAGCATGCCGTTAAGGATGCTCCCGGCTGAAGCGCCATAGGCAGCACCAGTGGTTATCTTTTCCATGCGATACATACTCTCACCTCGCGTTGTTAGCGGGTGCTGTGCGTGTTTGAAAGGGTCAGGCCCGTCGGGCTGGATTTAACAACGAAGCGTGTCGATGGTGATTCCCGCGGGACCTGATAATAAAAAAGCCCGCAAAAAGGCGGGCAATAAGCATGAGGGTAATAGCAATGCGGCTCTATGGCCGAAGGTACCCTGGCTGGGTCTGGTGCTGGTTGACGGAATCGAACCGCCGGCATCCTGCTAACAAGGCAGGCGCTCTACCTGCTGATCTAAACCAGCAATCTGGTTCAGGGCTCTTGCGCGGCGGGTGTCGACGTGTCGTGCAGCACGTCTCTACCCAAGAGCCCTGACCGGATCGCAGGCATAAAAAAGCCCAAGGCGTTAACCTCGGGCTTGAATTCTTTGTGTGTCGACAATCGAAGCTATGGCGACGATATCAGATTTACATGAAATATATGCCTTTCAGTTCGGTTTTGCAAGACTTGAGTCTAAATTTGTCGCCTTTTGTTGTGAACGTGATCGCGTTACCGATATGAGAGCATTGCTGTCAAGCTTCAAAAAACTGCTGCGCAGCGCCAGCCAATGAGGAAGGTAGGTTTCTGTCCACGTGGACTTTGCTACACCAACCAGTTCCGCCAGCGCCTGGTATTCATAAGTCTCCCGCCCTGCCAGTTCGGCTTTGACGTCCTGCGCCGCCAGCCAGATAAGTTGACGAAGGCGATCGATTGTCTTCTTCGCAATGCGCACGCCGGCCAGCTTGTCGCTGAATTGCTCCCATGCCCACCGGGTGATCGTCTCCTGGTGCTCCCAACGGATATTGTCGCTGTAATTCCACAGCAGCCACGCTTTCTGATGCTCTTCCAGCGACAGCAGAGCCCGGCGCCAGCTTGCCGTCGAATACTCAACGGGAAGAACGAGAGCGATTGATGAACCCTTAGCGCGGGACTGGCTGCCGCTCATCGGCGGGCCATCCGGGTTAACCATGCGTTGTTTGACCTCGCTATAAACTTTCTTCCTACCCCGGCTGCGCGCCGTAGCGGTGAATTGCGCGTTCTCTGCAAAGGCCACCAGTTGCCCTTTCGTCGCACCGCTCAGATCGGCGGTGGCCACTATCAGCTGCTGGCGAACAAATTCCAAGTATTGAGCTGTCATGCTGTCTCTCCCAGGCGCTTATAGATACGGACGAAATTGCGTAATATTTTGTAGTCAACCAGCACGGTGCCGCGGCTACGCAGGAGGCGGAGCTTTTGCCAGCGGTCGCGGATGCGTTCGATAACGTCACGGCTCATGCGGCCTCCATTTCGGTAATGGTCAGCTCAAGCCGACCACCTTTGACGACAGGCATTCTCTTCACGCTGTAGTAGTCAACCTGCTGGTCATCGAGCCAGAAACCCGATTTCGTCAGGGCGTCGAATGCTGCCTTTTGCAGATTGTCCAGGTCACGGCGCCGGCGATCCGGCATGTGGCACTCAATACGGATTTTCAGTGGCGTGGCCAGGCCGATATCAAGCATCGAGTCTTTGATGATTCTGGCGACGCTGTCGCGGTATGCCTGCCCTTCCGCGCTGATGTGAGTGCGCCCACGATTGTGTCGGTAGTAGCGGTTGTTGCTTGGCGGCCAGGGTAATGAAATGCGATATTGGTTCATGCTTTTATCAACCCCTCTTTCATCCAGATAACCTGCGTTCTGGCCATTCCCTCCAGTGCGCACTCTTTCGCATACTCCGCATCCACCAGGCGCGTGCGGCGGTCTATTTCATCGTGACAGGATGAACAGGCGATAGCGGCGATCAGATCAGGCGGCTTAATTCCGGTCCCGCACAATCCAGCAATGCGGATATGGGCCAATACCGTGGTCTCAGGGTTGCCGTTGCAGACGCAAGGGATGCGAACCTGACATTCGCGACCGCGAGCTGCTTTGCGTAAATCAGCCATGGTTTTTCCTCCGGGCAGCGCGGCGCAGCCAGCGGACATCTGCCAGGTGAGCCGTATAGTGAAAGGTGGGGATATCTGATGGTTTAACTTCAACCTTGCGCTTGCGGCGCGCCGGCACGCGGAAGATACCGCGCTCCATTACTTTGGCGAGAAGGCTGCTCATCAGGCCTCCTGCTTTTGCTGCAGTTGCTGATATTCGCAACCGTGTGGAATAGTGAGAGCCAGACCAAACTGAGCGCACCAGGCCTCTACTTTGGTCAGGAAGATGTGCATTTCGCCGGTATCAAGATCGGAGGTATGCCGGGGTTCCCAAGTTGTGGTTTTCTCACCAGTGATGAAGTCGGTGTAGGTCACCTCTTCGCAGCCGAGGTAGGTCTTTTTTAGGTTCCGCTTAACCCATTCAGGAGTTGCATCGGCACGTCCGGAGTTAATCAGGTATTCGCTGATTTCCGCGTACCACATGTGACTAAGTGCGTTCTGGCTCAGGCTGCGTTTTTCGCGCCACTCTTTGACCTGCAGGCGCAGGCATTTCCCGTCAGAGAGCTGCTCCTGAAGAATCTTGCCTATAGCGCTGAAGTTGCCGCTGTGCAGTTTGATGCCGCATTGAGGGATGTTCACGCTTCACCTCCGCAGAGGCTAAACGCTGAATGCAGAAAATCGCCGGTGGCTTTCGCCATCGGTGACAGTAATTGCTGTAAGGTTTTGTGCGCCATGTGTCCCCACTTGGCGCCGGATAATCGTGTCAGTTGCTCAGGCTGACGAGGTAATTATCGCCCTTCCCGGGGATAAAAGCAAAATGAGCATATACGAGAAAAACCCCTCCGGAGAGGGGTGTCATTGAGGGGATTTTTCGACAACCTTATTGTGCACTTCCCACAGATTAATGCCGCAGCTCGCGCAGAAGTTAGCAAGGTAGTCCAGCCCAGACCACTCGCGAATCCCTCCGCGAGCAGCCTCCACAAACACAGCTATATCCTTCCCCCGCCACAAGCCGAACAATCGCCAGCCGCCGCCATCAGGACTTTTTATCGCGGCTATGCGCGTTAATACGCCGGTTTGATAAAGCTCAGTGAAGGCCGGTTTCTTTCTGGTTATCATTCGCATAAATACAAACCTGTGATTTGTTGATAACAAATAGCGTGTTTGCGTTTTATGATTTCACCTCCCGTGGAGTATCCGGATATGCGCTGCCTTCCTGACCAGGTTCATTGCTCCCGGTGCAGGCGTTTCTATGGTCATTTGCCCGCGGGCATCTCTTATTCCCGCAATCAGGGCACACCACAAAGCGCATATCATTCCAGACCACAGGTCGGCATGTGCGGCACCAACAATCCGGGTTTTCCGAAGAGTTGGCAGATAATTCAGCGCAGATTCTGGCTGTGGCCTTGCACCCTGAGCATTCGCACTCTGGTCGATAACCGTGATCGATTGGGCTTTGCGCCGGAGCGACGCTGTTTTGCGCCGGGCAGCAATCGGATTGCGCCGGATAGTTGCCAGCATGCAGCATGGCGGCGCGGTGTGCCACTTTCCAGAACTCAGCAAACATGTCATATGCGCCAGATAAGTTTGACACTGCATATGCGCCAAGCTCGCTATTCAACTGAACGGCTCGCATCATTTCAGGGGTCATATCCTCCGGTATTGTCGGATGATTTTCGCCATTGAGGGCATCACGACTAGCTTTCCAAATCTCCCAAAATGCATCCTTAATAGCATCCTTAAACCAGTCAGGAACCTGATCAATGCCAGGTGTCGACCCTTCGCCAATATATTTTTCAAAGTCTTCGCGAGAGTATTGCACTAATTGATTTTTCATATTAAACATAATCCCATTTAGATCTTGCGTTAATGCAGTTATCACAGTAAGCGTCGTCTCAGCACCGTCTGGCAGATCCTGATATTCCTGAGAGGATAGTG
>OBJX01000127.1_pt1 | contig 37097 bp, 23 predicted proteins | sample 1481631 | NCBI WGS metagenome assembly OBJX01 (sample SAMN02364490, study PRJEB22542) | human gut metagenome | isolation source: fecal sample | host: premature infant | place: USA: Chicago, IL | collected 2012-01
GGCTTATGAAGACATTACTAACATCGGGGTGTACTAATCAACGGGGAGCAGGTCAACGGGGTTGGGAAAGAAAAAGTCTAATCATGTTATTCCCCTTCATTCATAGTTCGTAAATATTTTTTACTTCAGGCTAACGTTTGTTAAATATCGCATAGAAATAAAAAAAGTTAAAAAATTCAAAGTATAATAAATGGAACCTGCAACATGCTGGAAACTCATTGCTAACATCATTACCGGAAATGCCGTAAAGCAAACACCAACAAAAGGAATGTATTTTTTATCAATTTCTATATTTTTTCTGGAAAAAATATAAATATATCTTTTCACAAAAAAATAAATAAAATAGATGGAAGGCGCACCTAATGTTAAAATAATATATACATAAAAAGAATCAAACAGGCCCTTATAAGCTCCCAAGCCGGCACCTAAGGGATTAAAATCAGAAATCATTATCGCGTATTGCGCCAATCGCCCATATGATGAAGCGTCTGCAGATTCACCTAAATAGTAAATAGCATAAAACATAACTACTGAACAAATAACTGCTAAAGACATAGTTAACTTTGGTTTAAAAGAAAAATTATTTTTATAGCTAAGACACAAGTGATAAAATAAAATGTTAAAGATAATAATTAAAAATGCCGTTCTCACTTGACTAACATACACACCAGCCAAACATATAATCATGGATATAAGACTTAAGGCTAGACCTGAAAAATTTAACCATTTCAAAGAGTTCAATAGTTTAAGATAGAAATAAAAACAAAACATCCCTGCGATATATGAGTACTGTAATGCGCTAACGAATAGACCAGACGATCTAAGATTTCCATTTCTTACAATTTGATATACCACCATTCTTGATTCATAGTCAGAGTCTGTTTTAAGATTCAAGTCTATCAAAAAATCATAACGCCATGAGCTTTCTGCTATTCCATTAAAATTATAATAATCAATTATAGCGATAATAGAATTACCAACAACCATTAGCGCAATAAAATGCAATATTCGATCACCATCGTCGAAATTTATTACATTTGTCCGTACCATCAAATACATGATTAATACTGGCGCAACAGTATCACGCCAATCCAATATAATTCTCGATATACTATTATCTTTTGCCATGCTGTATATCACACAGATCATGGAAACAAAAATACACACGAAAAATAACTTATCTACACCTTTCTTTTTGTTATTTGTATTGTCACCTCTCGTTGTCATAATAAACAATCTTAAAACTAGAGAAAGCATCAACACGTCGGGATAGGCTTTGATTATAAAATTCTCAATGCTCTGATTCGTCCCCATTATATAATTTAAGTAATTTATTCCGAAATAGTAAAAAAACAAAAAATACAAAGTTATCTTTTTATATTTTGTCAATAACACAACTGGCGTCAATATATTGATTATTAATGAAAAAAGAAGCAGTGTGAATATAAGCATGTCATTAACCTGAAGAAATCATAATATCAATATTGCATTTAATCTAAATAAATCATGCTATTTTTATGATTAAAATAGCCTATACTCTTAACCATAAAATTAACCGATCCATTAGCTAACATGAATCCGCAGCGCATTTGTAAAGAAACGCTGCGGTGAACTCATTATTTTTTATTATCAGTATAGGTATATCCGTAATGATTATAGCCATAACTATAATAACTACTTGCTTTCTTTATTATACCGTTCAAGATACATCCCTTAACAATAACACCACTTTGTTCAAATCGTCTGACGCTCACTTCAATTTCTTTTGCTGTATTCTGTTCAAACCTAGCAACAAGTAACGTAGTGCCAACATAATTACCTATGATTGCGGCATCCGTAACCGCTAATATTGGCGGCGTATCTAATACAACGATCTCATAATTCTGGCTAGCCCACGAAAGAAGTGCGTCGAAATTCTTATGCATTAAAAGTTCTGCAGGGTTAGGAGGAACAGCACCCCTAGCTATAAAATCAAATCCTGCCATGCTAAGAGGTTGAATAGCTCTTTCTACAGCCATTTTACCAGATAATATATCAGATAAGCCTTTTGTATTCTCAACATTAAATAGATTATGCGTATAACCCTTACGCATATCAGTATCAATAAATAGCACTTTTTTCCCACTTTGAGCAATAACAGCTGCTAAGTTAGTGCTAACAAATGTTTTACCAGCATTTGGACTTGCGCCTGATATCATAAGGATATTATTCCTAGATTCCATCATCGCAAAATGCAAGCTTGTTCGTAAGCCGCGAATAGCTTCAATTGCTAAATCTGCTGGATTCTCCACTGCTAAAAATGCCTGCTTAATATCGTAATTTTTATTTTTCCAGCTAGCCTTTTTGACTGCATTATTCGCAAAAGCTTCAGAGACAGGTATACTTGCATATACATTGATACCTAATTCTTCTAATTGTTCGGGTGACTCGATTCCACGACGTAAGAACACTCGTAAAAGAACTATACCTATTGCAACAACGCTACCGAATATGAATCCAATAAGTATTATCACAATTTTTTTAGGCTTTACTGGTTTTGTCTGAGCTACCGCGTTGTCAATGATTCTTACATTACCAATCGCACTCGACTTGGCAATATTGAGCTCCTGTTGTCGATTGAGTAATTGCATGTAGACTGCTCTACCAGATTCAACATCTCGACTCAAACGCAATATTTCTTGCTGTGTTTCAGGCATTACTGAAACTCGTTTGTTTAATTTAGCTTTTTCTTCCTGAAGAGTTTTTCTTTTTTCCATTAATGCCTTATAGTTTGGGTGCTCTTTCGTATATAACTGAGAGATCTCAGACTCTCTGAATGTCAAATCATTTAACTGATTATCAACATTTACAATTTGCTCTAATACAGATTTGGCCTCCAGCGACAAATCTACGGAATCATTTTTACGCCGATACTCATTAAGCTTATCTTCTGCAACATCAAGATCATTTCTTACTTTCGGTAGTTGATTGCTCAAAAACTCTAAGCTTTTTGCATCTTGAGCAGCTTGACGTGCAATATTTTGAGATAAATAATTGTTGCTTATACTATCTATAATATTAGTTATCAATTCAGGATTATCACCTGTTATCGATAATACTAATATTCCAGTATCTTTCCCTTGGTCTGCTACAGAAAGAACTTCTTGTAATTTTGTAATTGCTTCGAGCCGTGTTATATAAGATATCGTAAACTTTGAACCTGGTTCAGCATCTATTTTATCAACTTTTATTGATATTCCTTTATCATCCAGCAGTTCACCAACTTTACCATTAAAAGTAAAGTCATCACCTTTAACAACAAAATGTTCATTATCTTTAACGGTTAATTCCACTTTTGGAACATCGATATCTTCACTTGTCGGAAGATAGAGCCTCGACACTACAAGTTCACCATCTTTCTTGCCCGATAAACGTTGCCAGCCTCGGCCAAAAATTGGGAAATACTTAGGCTTAATCACAGCTTGAAGATTGAGATCATCAACTGTTTTTCCTAAGATCATCCTAGATTTTAGTAAAGCAATTTCTGGTTCTGACTGAGGTTGGCTATCAGGCAGCATTTGAGATAAATTACTTAATATAGCATTAGCCTGTTTTTGCTCGACTTGGATCAATGCATCAGCTTGATAAATTGGTGTGGCAAAAAGAGCATATATGAGCGCACACAATGTAAATAAAGAAGTTACTGCAATAATGAGTTTTCGATGGTCAACAAGCTCGCCTAATAATCGACCTAAATCGATCTCATCTGCGTCGTTTGTTATTAGCTTATTATTTACTGAAGACATGCTTTGATTCCTGATTATTTAGCGCCTATTTTCTCAATCCAACGTAGCCCAGATTGCTCTATCAATTGATAAACAGAAGAAAATGCCTCTTCACTTTTATGGTAAGGATCTGGTATATCACGAGAGCCTAACCAATGTCCAAACAACATCGTCTTCCCACGAGCTTCTGGTGAAATCTGGCTGATTTGCTCTAAATGTTTCTTTTCCATGACCAATATTAAGTCATAATGACGGCCCAATGATGAAGTAAATTGCTGCCCTTTATGTCCGTCAAGTGAAAGACCGTGAAATGCAGCTATTTTTACAGCACTTTCATCCGCCTCATGACCAATTAAAGCGCCGGTCCCTGCGGAATCAATTTTCATATTAGGAAGTCCCTGTCGCAGAAATCGCTCTGCTATTGGCGAGCGACATATATTACCCGTACATACAACTAGGATAGAATTAAGCATAGCCATCACCAAGTTCGAATAAACTTACCAGTCTCTGTCATGTCATGTACACCAGTGATCGTTGGCACTAGCTGTGATATTACACGATTCCAACGAACCAATGGAGCAGTTGTTACATAAACAATATCATAAGGCTGTAATTGAAATTCTGTACCTAATACCATAGCAGAGGCATCTTGTGCATTTAACTGATAAATATTTGCAATTTTTCCTTGCTTGTCATCTTTCAACTGTCTAATAACAAATACGCCTGTGGCATCACTCATTTCTTGTGAGATACCTTCAGCGTTACCCAATGCTTCAGCTAAAGTCATGCCACTGCGGTCCATCTTCATAGTGGCTTGCTTAACAACTTCGCCCATAACAAATACTTTCAGATCATCGTTGCGAGGTACAAACAAAATATCGCCAGGATATAAGAGATGGTTTTGAGATAAATCTCCTTTTTGCATTAACGCGTATAGTGAAATTTTAGTGTCTTTTCCATTATGCGTTAGAACAACATTGCGCCAATCGGCATCAGGAGCCAATCCACCCGCATTATTAATAGCGTCCATTACGGTAAGTGGAATATTTGTGATAGGCTGCTGACCAGATTTAACTACTTCTCCTGTTACGTAGGTTTTTTGCGATCTAAATGCAGCAATACTGACATCAACTTGTGGGCTTTCAATATAAGTTGTCAAGCGGCTAGCGATATCCTGACGCACCTGACTGATGGTTTTCCCAGCAACCTGCAGTTTACCAATATAGGGATAGAAAATCGTGCCATCGGAGTTAACCCAGTTACCGGTGTCGCTGGCACTACGGTATTGCCCGGCCGGAGTAGTCAATTCCGGGTGATCCCATACCGTAACCATCAACACATCGCCAACTCCAATGCGATATTCATAACTTCTGAGTAAATTATCAAGCTGTGGATTTGGACGAGCCAGTATACTTTCAGGGCGAAGCTGATCGATCAGCCCCGGCGTCATCGGATATACATTAACCAGTTTATCTAGATCGTAGTCGCTGTCCGGAAGCTCCACTACGTTCTTCCGCAGACTATTTAATCCCTGACCAGGGATAATTGTACAACCCGATAAAAACCCAATAGCCAACGCTAATGCCGAAAATCTAACAATTTTTTTCTTCATAATGTCACATCATCAGTAAATCAAAATTTGCCAATTCCTGAGCAGCTGTCATAGCCGTTGCTTCCCTGCCGGCCTATGGAGAGATAAAAGCTGACTGCGTCCTGCAGCGCTACCACCCTCTCTCCCCTGTTTCAGCATTCAGCCTTATAAACTAAACGGTATTTCTATCCCTGCGCTGGCCCCAACGTCATCTCTGTCGCTGTTGTCAGCGTTGGTATACCATAAAGAAGTGTTCAGTCGAACCGACTGATAGACATCCCCGCTCCAGCCCAGTTGAACACCTTTCAGGGTATCGGCATGAGGGAACGCTTTATTTATCGACTGGTTCTCTGGGTTAACTTTGGCGTATACCAGACGCGTGCTCCAGTGCTGGTTATCTTCTGTAATCAGCTCAATCTTACCGGCAATGAGTTGACCATCTCCGCCCATCGCATCCCCCAGCGGATACCCCTGTTGGTAGTAACCATCCTTGTAGATGTGATGCGTATAAATGTAATCAGTGCGGCTCATGTTAGATCTTGTATCGTGAGCCTCAACGTACCAGTTCACCGCATCTTTACCCCAGCCGTGGTGCCCTTCAACACCGCCAAGGAACATATTTGCTGAAGGAAGAAAACCAGACTCATCCTCGCCGATCATCTGCCCGTAGAAGCTCACCGGCCAGCCAAGAGTCGGCTCGAGTTTGAACTTAAAGTCAAAACCGGCCAGTTGGTTCCCTGGTTCATTGGGATCGTTTGCGGCGGTATTATCCTTGCCTGTTAAACCATCCCAGAAGTTACTGAGTGATTCAGGCCGCCCTTCCCCACCCCACTGCATAATGCGTGATGCGCCTAATTCTAAAGACTGGAATGGTGTAAAGGTAAAACGACCGCCGATAATTTTGGCATGGGGTACCGCGGTATATTGATTCATCTGGCTGGCGGAGATCTGGTACTGCCATGGGCCGACCCAGCGCAACCACCAAGTTTCCGGCGCTGCCTGCTCTGCGCGCTGCATCAGGAAACCGGTCATCGGCCGCATGGCATCCCCGCGGATCAGGCTACCTTCATAGCCCGGTCCCCACCACTGCGGAACCTGACCAAAAGAGAGCCACTGGTTCCAGAACTTCACCGCGCCGTATGCGCCGTTGGCGTTGAAGCGCGATCCGTTGCTGATCCGCTCCCCTCCTTCGACGTTGCCCTGGAGGTGGATATCCCACCACTCGCCGCTGTTGTTGAACGCCAGGCCTAACGAGTTATCTGCCGGCTGTGTCTGACCAAACCCCTGCGGAGTGCCCGGCTGATCGGTTGAAGTGTAGCCGGTGACCCGAAAATCGGCTTTCAAGGCAGACAGTCGCTGGTTAATACGCGCCAGCACCACTTGTTCAGAAGAGTAGGAAGGTTTAGCCTTTTTCAGTGCCCGGGCGATCTCTTCCTGGCTCAGCGGCCAGGTCGACAGGCTCAGATGGATGACCCCGCGATCGGAAAGCCAGGCCAGGTCGTTACGCAAGTCGTTGTCATTTACCACTAACCCGGCCGCGTAAGCCTGGGCTCCCAGGGAGGAAAGCAAACCCAACGTCACGGCAATGCGCGCAATTTTTATCATTGTACAAGATCCATTTTCAGCCCCGCTGTCGTATCTCAATGAGAATGAGGGGAATACCAAGATAGAAAGCGCTCGCGGCACCAGCTGACTTCGCTGTGCAACACCGACGAGGCAAGTACATTTACCCTAAGCTGCTTGTTAGCCTTATAACATCCACTCAGCTCACAATGTAGGCGAATTTTACCCTACAGGCTATGGATGAGACAGGAAAGTTAATGTCCAGGCGATATCAGCAGCCGCTCCTGGCCAACTTCTGAGGATATCCGTAGAAAAATTGATAGATATCTATTGATGATGATCATCCTGACCGGGTCGATGTTTACAGCCGTTGAAGAGAACCTCTGTGCAGCAGCAAGCGGCTTCAGCGACGCTACCGCCCCTGGCTTAACAGCTACCAGCGCACTGACTACCTGAACGACTTAATTTTTATCGACCTGTGGATGAATAATTGGTCAGGCCATTATTTTTGGCGGCGTTAAGTTTACGGGATTTCGGTCACAATTGGGAGTGTTGTTACCGAATATCTGCCAATTAATGCCACCTGTCGTTCTACTGACAAAAAATAAGCAGGTCACCAATTAAGATTATTCACTCATTTCCAGGGTTAGAGATCTTCCCGGTACTGCTACAGCATCACACATGCAGCTAACTGACTGTAAAAAAACGTCTTTTTACATAGCTCATCATCATGCAAAAATCAGATGATGGCGTTATAGTCAACTACAATTTCTAATAGTTTCCTGTGTCTGGATATTCATTGAATGTGCATCAGGTAACGTCTCAGCGCATTTAAGAAACGTCTGATCAAAGCTATATCCAAGCAAATATTCAATAACAATGTAGTAGCACTTCATTATTTCATAAATATGAATTATCAATTACCGGATATATAGTAGATTATTTTCTTATTTGTCTAATTAACCGGCGAAAACTTAATTTCCCCTGTAAAACAAATGGCGATTACCAGGCCTGCTTGTGCAGATCGGTACGCGTAAAGGGTTTATCCAGCGGCCCCACCGCGGTGGCGATTTGTCCCAGCAGGGACTGAGTCGGCGCTTTGCTACCGCTATGTAAAAGGATAAGTGGAACCATCACCAGGCATGCGACACCGCCCCATGAGATATTCACGCTTTCCGGATCAGAGGTACGTTTTTGCAACACCAGGAACAAAGCGCTGCCAGCAGCGCCCAGCAGCAGGCCGGCAATCACTTCCGAGACGGAATGCGCATGGATGACCAGCCGCGAATAGCCCACCACGGCGGCCAGAACATAGCCGGTAATAACGGCCGCTTTACGCAGACCGACGGAGAAACGGGCGCTGAGCAGCCACAGGAAGATAGGCCAGAAGGCCGCGGAGAGCGCGGAGTGGCCGCTGAAGCCGGTGTAATCCAGCTCACGAATACCCAGACCCCAGCCCATAAAGGCCAGTTTGGAGGCGCAGACGATAGCGCCGGTGATGCCGAACAGCAAACTCCACTGCCACGCCAGCAACCGCGACGTTTTACGCAGCATCAGGACAATAAACAGCGCCGCTGCGCTGGGCAGCAAAACGGTGCTATCGCCAAAAAATGAGATGAGTTGCCAGTTCATATACCTGTGATCCTTCGATGATGTCCACTGCCGTGCTCAGGGATTATCCGTAATGTCTGTACCAGCTCGCATGCCAATTCATTTCACATTTTTATGCATGCAAGTGAGATGTTTAAAGCGGAAACATGATCGCAGTCAAGTTTTATTTTTGGCTGTCGTTGACCGCTTTCCCTTCGCTTTAGGAATTGTCGCACTAAGTGACTATTCATAAAGCATTATTGCCGCTACTCCGACCATTGCACCACAGAGGCCAGAGACAAACTACCAGAAGTCTCCGAAGCCATACGTTTCTTTACAATCGTTATAACATTCGCGTTATGAATAATTTCTGCATAACCTTTTGAGCGGCAGGACGAATGCTTCAGCCTTGCCGCTCGGTTTCAGGCTGGCGCTCAGGCCAGCAGTTTTTTAATGCTTTCGCGGAATTTGGCGCCTTCTTTCAGGTTACGCATCCCGTAGGTGACGAAGGCCTGCATGTAGCCCATTTTCTTCCCGCAGTCGTAGCTTTCGCCGGTCATTAGCATCGCGTCGACGGACTGCTTCTTCGCCAGTTCGGCAATAGCGTCGGTCAGCTGGATACGGCCCCATGCGCCCGGCTCGGTACGTTCCAGTTCGGCCCAGATATCCGCCGACAGCACGTAGCGCCCCACCGCCATCAGATCGGAGTCCAGAGTCTGCGGCTCGTCCGGTTTTTCAATAAACTCGACAATACGCGCCACCTGGCCTTCAGCCACCATCGGCTCTTTGGTCTGGATGACGGAGTATTCGGAGAGATCGCCCGGCATGCGTTTCGCCAGCACCTGGCTGCGGCCGGTCTCGTTAAAGCGGGCGATCATAGCGGCGAGGTTATAGCGCAGCGGGTCAGCGGTGCCGCCGTCAAGGATGATATCCGGCAGGACCACCACAAACGGGTTGTCGCCGACTACCGGGCGGGCGCAGAGGATGGAGTGGCCCAGGCCCAGCGGCTGCGCCTGACGCACGTTCATGATGGTCACGCCCGGCGGGCAAATGGCCTGCACTTCCGCCAGCAGCTGGCGCTTCACGCGCTGTTCCAGCAGGGCTTCCAGCTCGTAGGAGGTGTCGAAGTGGTTTTCCACCGCGTTCTTCGAGGAGTGCGTCACCAGAACAATCTCTTTGATCCCGGCGGCGACGATTTCGTCAACGATGTACTGAATCATTGGCTTATCAACGATCGGCAGCATCTCCTTTGGAATTGCCTTTGTGGCCGGCAGCATATGCATGCCTAGTCCTGCGACCGGAATAACCGCTTTCAAATTCGCCATATTCATCTTCACCTGTTTGGTTGCAAAACACGCGGTTTTGCAAAATTGTACATGTCACAAATCCATTGGAACTGATAATACACGGATACTGCCCGGGCATCTGCCCGCCAAATTCTTAAATTCACTGTCACGTAAAAGAATACACATAACTCCCTTTTACCAACAGTCAGAAGTGAGAATAATCTTATTTTCGTTCAGGTTATTCAGCGGCTCGTTCCTTTGCGCCGCGCGATGTGGCTGAGAGGCCCGTCTATCGGGGTCTGTTGGCCGCCGGCCCCGCCGCGCCGCGCGTATGCCCGGAAAGAATAGATAGAGATAATAAATTTCGCCAGGCAATATATTTCAGCATAAACAGCCGGATATGACGACATATTAGCCTGAATCCGCGGCGGTGAACTGCGATCCGCCCTATTCTGCACTCACTTCATAATATGAATTATGCCGGTTTTGTGAGCGGGCTTCGCGCTTCGCTTCTGCTCTGCGCATCCGCGCTCGCCGTGACGATCCGCGGGAGGAAGCCCTTTGCCTCCCTCGCTGAAACGCAGCGGAAAAAGTTCTGATATCGGCAAGCTTATTCCATGGTCGCCGCCATGGTGTTATTTTTTCACTGTTCTTTTCCGGAACATAATTCTTATCGGTTCGCTTAATCCGCTGGAAATATATCCATCCACGGCAGGGCGATATCCGCGTCGTTATTGCATTTTAGACTCATCTTATCCATGATCGTGGTAACACATACCGCAGTCGTACAGGTTTTAATACATATGGAATGGATTGCCGATCCGTCAATCTGGGCAGGTCTCGTCACGCTGGTGGTTATCGAACTGGTGTTGGGTATCGATAACCTGGTCTTTATCGCTATCCTCGCCGAGAAACTCCCTCCCGCCCAGCGCGACCGCGCGCGGATCACTGGCCTGATGCTGGCGATGGTCATGCGTCTTCTGCTGCTGGCCTCTATCTCCTGGCTGGTCACCCTGACCAAACCGCTGATTGTTTTTCACGACTTCAGCTTTAGCGCCCGCGATTTGATTATGCTGTTTGGCGGCCTGTTTCTGCTGTTTAAAGCGACCGTCGAGCTTAATGAGCGGCTGGAGGGGAAAGACAGCGATAACCCCACCCAGCGCAAAGGGGCGAAATTCTGGGCCGTCGTGGCGCAGATCGTGGTGCTCGACGCCATCTTCTCGCTTGACTCGGTGATCACCGCCGTCGGCATGGTCGATCACCTGGCGGTGATGATGGCCGCCGTGGTTATCGCCATCAGCCTGATGCTGATGGCCAGCAAGGCGCTGACGCGCTTCGTTAACAGCCACCCGACCATCGTGATCCTCTGTCTGAGCTTCCTGCTGATGATCGGCTTCAGTCTGATTGCTGAAGGCTTCAGCTTTATTATTCCGAAAGGCTATCTATATGCGGCCATTGGCTTCTCGGTCATGATTGAAGCCCTTAACCAGCTGGCGCAGTTTAACCGCCGTCGCTTCCTCTCCGCCAATATGACGCTGCGTCAGCGCACTACCGAAGCGGTGATGAATTTGCTGAGCGGGCAGAAAGAAAAAGCTGAACTGGATGCTGACACGGCGTCGCTGGTCGCCGATCAGGATCAACATCCACTGTTTAATCCGCAGGAACGACTGATGATTGAGCGGGTGCTGAACCTTAATCAGCGCAGCGTCAGCAGTATTATGACGTCGCGCCATGATATCGAGCGCATCAACCTTAGCGCGCCGGAGGAAGAGATCCGCAGCCTGGTGGAGAAAAATCAGCATACCCGTCTGGTGGTCACCGGCGGGAAAGATAATGAAGATCTGCTGGGGGTGGTGCATGTTATTGACCTGCTCCAGCAGTCCCTGCGCCAGGAGCCGCTGGATCTGCAGGCGCTGGTGCGTCAACCGCTGGTCTTCCCGGAGGGCCTGCCGCTCCTCTCGGCGCTCGAGCAGTTCCGCCAGGCCCGCACCCATTTTGCCTTTGTGGTCGATGAGTTTGGCTCCGTCGAGGGGATTGTGACCCTCAGCGACGTGATGGAGACCATCGCCGGCAATCTGCCCAATGAGGTGGAGGAGATCGATGCCCGGCACGATATTCAGCATCATCAGGACGGTTCGTGGACGGTCAATGGTCATATGCCGCTGGAGGACCTGGTGCAGTACGTTCCGCTGCCGCTGGATGATAAACGTGAGTATCACACCGTTGCCGGTCTGTTGATGGAGTATTTGCAGCATGTGCCGCAGGTGGGGGAGACCATTGAGATTGACGGTTATACGCTGCGCACGCTGCAGGTCGACAGCCATCGGGTGCAGAAGGTGCAGATCGTCCCGCCGGTAAAGCAGGATGAGCTGGATTATGAGGTGTAATCGTCAGGCATAAAACGGCCCGGGGTACCCCGGGCCGTAAAATTGATAGCCAGGTATCCTGTTTAATGCCTGATGGCGCTTCGCTTATCAGGCCTACGGGATGGCGAACTAATCGGGGTATGACACCCACCGTATAATCCAGACCGGGCCAGGCGTAGCTGCCACACTGCCTGATGGCGCTTCGCTTATCAGGCCTACGGGATGGCGAACTAATCGGGGTATGACACCCACCGTATAATCCAGACCGGGCCAGGCGTAGCCGCCACACTGCCTGATGGCGCTGCGCTTATCAGGCCTACGGGATGGCGAACTAATCGGGGGATGACACCCACCGTATAATCCAGACCGGGCCAGGCGTAGCTGCCACACTGCCTGATGGCGCTGCGCTTATCAGGCCTACATTAAGTGGCGACGCTAACGAATGATATTGCGCACATCCCAGGCCGGGTCAGACGCAGCCGCCACCCGGCATCATTGTGACATTAAGCTTTGACGATAAACACAGCCCGGAAACTTCCGGGCCGCGGGGGTGGGAATTACAGCTTATCGAGCAGCTTTTTGGCATCGTTGCCGTCTTTGCTGCCTTTATTACGCTCAACCCAGTCGTTGAGGCGCTGCTTCGCTTCATCCTGCAGCTGTTTGCGCAGGATCTGGTCGACCTGCAGACTGTAGCTCAGCGACTGCCACTCGCCGTAGATGCGCAGCGGGATAGCGGTCTGTTTCAGGCGGTCGATAAGCTTGCCCTCCCCTTTCCAGCCGCCGAGCACGCGCACGTTGAAGCGCATATCGCAGTTCTCTTTCTGCAGATCGAGCTGTCCTTCGCCGGTCATCGCCATCACGTCGGACTGCCCCTGCAGGCGGTTCAGCGTCACCAGCCCGTTATCCAGCGTCAGCCGGCTGCTCACGGAATCCAGACGGGTGGCATTGTCGTAATTTTCCTGCGCCCGCACGTTGGTGCTGCGCTCCACGGCCTGCTGCACCAGCTGCTGGAAGTTCAGCCCTTCGGTGCGGGTATCGGCCATCTGGAGCTGAGCCTGTCCCTGCCAGTGGCGACGGAAATCATCGGCGTCAATGCGCGTTCCGGAAAACTCGCCGCTCAGCGACAGCTTACCGGTCAGGTTTAAGGAATAGTTAAAGGCTTTGATCAGCGAACCGATCTCCACATTCTGCAGCGTCGGCTGGAACGTCGCCAGCGGCGTGTCGCCGCGGGCATCCAGGGTGCCAGGGAGAGAGAGCTGCCCGCCATCAAGATTGCCCTGCATTTTGCTGACCGTCAGCAGCCCCTGCTGGTTGCTGATTTCGCTCTGCACCTGGGTAAAGTTCAGACCGCGCCACTGCAGCTGGTCGGCGCTCAGGGCCATTCGGCCGTTGAAGCCGCGCAGGCTCTGGTAATCTTCGCGCTCATCGCTGTCGGCGATCACCGGGCGCAGCGGTCGCGTCTGACTCTGGCCCTGCTGACTGGCGCTACTGTCCGTCGCCGGCGACCTTTGCGCCAGCAGACTATCGAGATCGAGAGTGGTGGCGTGCAGATCCAATGACCAGTCCGGGCGATCCCCCAGCACCACGCTGCCGCTGCCGGTAACGGTGCTGCGGTTAGCCATCAGATTCAGGTTGTCAAAACGCAGGGTCTTATCATCTTCCTGCCAGCTGGCCTGCAGACTTCCCTGACCATTAATGCCGTCCGGTGGCAGCTCGGCGCCGCGCAGCTGCCAGCTAAGCTGGGTAAAGTCGGCTTTTAAGGAGTGCGGATAATCGCCGCCCTGCACGGTGGCGGAGAAGTTCAGCGCCAGGTCGCGCTGGTCGCGGTTCACCCGGCCGGAGAAATCCACGGTGGCCCGGTGATTCTCATCCTGCTCCATCTGCAGACGGATATCGCGCACGGTCACCTGCTCGCCGTTCTCATGCTGGAAGAAGAGCACGCTGTCGGCCACCTGCAGCTGACGGACATCGTAGGACCATCCTCGATCCTCCGGGGCCAGCGGCAGGGTGTTATCATGCGGCACCACCGGCGCTGAGCTGTCGCGAACCGCCTCGGTTTTCGGGGTCAGCTGGATCACCGCGCCCTTGAGCATCACCTGCTTCACCTGCAGCTGATGCGAGAGCAGCGGCAGCAGCGCCACGTCGAGGCGCATATTGTCGGCGCGGATCACCGGCTCTTCGGCGCCTCTGGCGGTCAGCGTCATCCGTCCGCTGAGAATGCTGAGCTGCGGCCAGACGTGCCAGCGCAGCGGGCCATCAAGGTCAAGCTGATAACCGCTGCGCTCTGCCACCTCATGCACCATATAGGCGCGAAAATCGTTGGGATTGACCAGCAATACCAACGAGGTAAGCCCGGCGACAATGACCGCCAGCAGGATCATCAGCGTTGTCAGTATTCGTCTCATGGCACCCTCAGCAACACCCCGTTGACGTTATCAATCCTTGTCGATTCGGCTCGCCACCGCGCCCTGCTGGTCGCGATATTTGGCGTCTTCACGGCGGTTATACGGCCGGGCCGCCGGGCCCGATAACGGTTCAAAGCTCAGCGCGCCGATGGGCATCCCCGGGCGCAGCGCCAGCGGCAGCTTGCCGGAGTTGTAAAACTCAAGCACGATGCAGCCGGACCAGCCTGGATCGATACGGTGCGCGGTAACGTGCACCATCAGCCCCAGGCGCGCCAGCGAGGAGCGTCCGTCCAGCCAGCCTACCAGGTCGGCAGGCAGGGTGACAGACTCGTAGGTCACCGCCAGCGCCAGTTCGCCCGGATGCAGGAAAAAGGCTTCCCCTTCCGGCAGGACGATCTCTTCGCTCATCACGCGGTCCAGCGCGGCGCTGACCTCGGCCTTCGGGCCGCTTAAATCGATAAACGGCGCCGTGTGGCCACGGAAGGTGCGAAATTTATTACCCAGCCGTACATCAACCGTCGCGCCATTAATACGCTCAACGGGCGGACGCGGATTGATGGCGAGTCGCCCTTCATCCAACCAGGCTTCGATATCTCGGTCACACAGACGCATGGGCTTTCTCCTTATAAGGCTGCTTCCCGCACGCTTCGCGGCGGAGAGGGCAACAGGGCTACTCTTTGCACGTTACACAATTCGGCCAGGTTATTCAAAGAACTGACTGATTTTGGCCTTCAGAATATCAATAGCGATGCGGTTTTTGCCGCCGCGCGGTACGATGATGTCGGCATACTGCTTCGACGGTTCAATAAACTGCAGGAACATCGGGCGCACGGTTTTCTGATACTGGGCCATCACCGAGTCCATGGAGCGGCCGCGCTCGTTAACGTCGCGCTTAATACGGCGCATCAGGCAAATATCGAGAGGGGTGTCGACGAAAATAGAGAAGTTGAGCTCGTTACGCAGGCGCGCATCGGTCAGCAGCAGGATCCCTTCAAGGATAATCACCTTCTTCGGCTCGACGTGAATGGTGTTCGGCGTGCGGGTATGCTCGACGTAGCTATAGACCGGCAGTTCAATCGGCTGGCCGCTTTTCAGCATCTGCAAATGCTGGAACAACAGACTGTGGTCCATTGAGCTCGGGTGGTCATAGTTGGTTTTGACGCGCTCTTCCATCGACAGATGGCTTTGATCTTTGTAATAGCTGTCTTCCGGAATGACGCCAATATGTTCGTCGCCAACTTGTTCACGCAATTCGCGATAGAGAGTACTGGCGATAAGACTTTTGCCAGAAGCCGATGCGCCGGCGATGCCTACAATGACGCACTGATGGGACATATCAGTCATAAATTTTTGCGACCTGATTAACCTGGATAGAGATGGAGGGTGGCGGCGGACCGCCAAACGCGGCAATTATAGGGATTTCAGCGTCCCGATACCAGTGGTATGCGCCCCGGGCGGCTATTCCGCCGCCGGCGCCCAGTCATCGGTATACCAGATATGCAACAGCGCGTAGGATCGCATCGGCTGCCAGCGGCGGGCATAGCGGGCGATGGCGGCCGGGGTCATTCCCGGAAAGCGCTGTTTAATCAGGTAATCATCCGGCAAAAAGATATCTTTCGCCTGCCAGCCGCGCAGGGCAAAGTAGTTTGCCGTCCAGCGGCCAATCCCGGGCAGGGTTTGCAGTTGACGCAGCCCGGCGTCGATATCCGCCGGCGCCGTCAGGGGCAGCTCGCCGCTGAGCGCCGCCCGGGCGAGGTGGATCAGCGCCTCCGCGCGTCGCAGCGGCATCCCCAGCGCCTTCAGCGCCTGCGGATCGGCCCGGGACAGCGCCTCTGGCGTCGGGAACAAGACATATCCAGGCGCCTCCGCCAGCGGTTCGCCCCAGCCAGCCGCCACTTTGGCGGTGAGCCGGGCGGCCATCGCCACGCTCACCAGCTGGCCCAGCACCGCGCGCACCGCCTGCTCGAAGGCATCCAGCGCCCCCGGCAGGCGCAGCCCCGGCCGCGCCTGCGCCAGGTCGCCCAGCGTGCGAGCGACCTGCCGCGGGTCGCAGGCTAAATCAAACAGCTGGCCAATTCGCGCATAGCAGATCTCCGCCACCGGCTGCAGCCCGGGGGAAAGGGTCACCCGCAGGCCCTGCGCCTCTTCGTCCGGCGCCAGATGAATCAGCCCGCGGTGGCCTTCCACGCCAAAGCTGCGGCTGTAGCCCCCATCGTGAAAACGCTCGACGCCGGCAACCGCGCGCGCCTGCAGAAAACCAACCATCCACGCCCAGTCATAGGGCGGGGTCCAGGGTAACAGCACCATAAGCTCTCCTTTATATAGCGTTTCAATGATAGTCGCCCTTGACCGTCAGCGCCTTGCTTTTAAATTCCGGTTGTCGGCATGGCGACGATCCGCTAAAGTCGCCCCCCTTCTTCACCGGCATGGGGATTTTGCAGACGATGTTTATTGGTTTTGACTACGGCACCGCAAACTGTTCGGTGGCCGTGATGCGGGGAAATACCCCCCAGCTGTTAACGCTGGAAAACGGCAGCGCCCTGCTGCCCTCCATGCTCTGCGCGCCGACGCGCGAAGCGGTCAGCGAGTGGCTCTATCGCCATCATGATGTCCCCACCCACAGCGACGAAAACCAGGCGCTGCTGCGTCGGGCCATCGCCGCCAACCGCGACGAAGACATCGAGGTGCTGCGCAACAGCGTGCAGTTCGGTCTCGCCTCGCTGCAGCAGTATGTTGAAGATCCGCAAGAGGTCTACTTCGTTAAATCGCCCAAATCCTTCCTCGGCGCCAGCGGGCTGAAGCCGCAGCAGGTGGCCCTGTTTGAAGACCTGGTCTGCGCCATGATGCTGCATATTAAGTTGCAGGCCGAAAGCCAGCTGCCCGAGCAGATCGACCAGGCGGTGATTGGCCGACCGATTAACTTCCAGGGCCTCGGCGGCGATGAGGCGAACGCCCAGGCGCAGGGTATCCTTGAGCGGGCCGCCCACCGCGCCGGTTTCCGCGATGTGGTCTTTCAGTTTGAACCGGTGGCCGCCGGGCTCGATTTCGAAGCGACCCTCAGTGAAGAAAAGCGGGTGCTGGTCGTCGATATCGGCGGCGGGACCACCGACTGCTCCCTGCTGCTGATGGGCCCGCAGTGGCGGGAGCGCGCCGACCGCCAGCAGAGCCTGCTCGGCCACAGCGGCTGCCGCATCGGCGGTAACGATCTCGACATTGCCCTGGCCTTCAAATGCCTGATGCCCCTTCTCGGCATGGGTGGCGAAACGGAGAAAGGCACCGCGCTGCCGATCCTCCCGTGGTGGAACGCGGTGGCGATCAACGACGTGCCGGCGCAGAGCGATTTCTACAGCACTGCCAACGGCCGCCTGCTGAACGATCTGCTGCGCAGCGCCCGGGATGCCGACAAGGTGGCTCTACTGCTGAAGGTCTGGCGCCAGCGTCTCAGCTATCGTCTGGTGCGCAGCGCCGAAGAGAGCAAAATCGCCCTCTCCAGCGCCGCCAGCGTCGAAACCGCGCTGCCGTTTATTCAGGACGATCTGGCCACCGCCATCGCCCAGCAGGGTCTGGAAGCCGCGCTGGATCAGCCCCTGACCCGCATTATGGAACAGGTGCGGCTCGCACTCGACAGCAGCCAGACCACCCCGGATGTGATCTATCTTACCGGCGGCAGCGCCCGCTCGCCGCTGATCAAAAAGGCGCTGGCCACTCAGCTGCCGGGTATTCCGCTGGCCGGCGGCGATGATTTTGGCTCGGTGACCGCCGGGCTGGCCCGCTGGGCGCAGGTGGTTTTCCGCTAGCCCTCGTCCGGCGCTGCCGCGCAGCAGGTCTGTCCTGATCCTGGCGCTGCAGATTACACTGGAATATTCCTGGTCTCCCACGCAAAATGGCCTGTTCGTCCGGACAGGCCTGTCCACTCTCCCCGCTTCCGGGGGCGTATTATCCATACCGTAGCCAGACGTCTGCGGTCAGTAATCTTTGCATGCCGCAAGGGGGCGTGATTGAAAAGGGTGTCTGCGATCTTCGCGGCGGTCCGGCGTTGCCGGCCGCGGCTCCTGGCAGGCTGGCTGCTCAGCTGTGGATTACTCTTGCTGCTGGTCGCCCCGCAGGCGCAGGCGGCGACGCGCCAGGTGGGCATTGATATTCCGGTCCAGTGGTACGCCGACGACAGCGGCCAGATGACCCTCGATCGTTTTGCCGCCCTGCCCGCAGACCAGCTCGCCACCACCCGGCAGATCCCCTCCTTTGGTTATTCGCGAAAAACCTGGTGGCTGCGCAGCGAGCTGCCGGGCACGTGGTTTGCCGGGGAGCCGCGTTGGCTGCAGCTGGGCCCCACTTTCGTCGACCATCTGACCATTTACTACCGGCCACTGGGCAGCGATGGCCCGTGGACGCAGCGCATCTTTGGCGATCGCGACGGCGCCCGCGGAAGCGATCTGCATTATCGGGAAAGGGTGCTGATACTGCCCCCTCCGCCAACCGCCGCCGGCTATGAGCTGGTCTTTCGCCTGCAGAGCACCAGCACCCTGATCCTGCTGGCCTCGCTCTCCTCTGCGCAGGCGTTTGTGCAGCGGGCCACCGCTGACACCGCTTTCTGGAGCTTCTACTTCGGCCTGGCCGCTGTCGCCAGCGGTGTGGCGCTTTGGCTGGCGCTGGCCCTGCGCCGGCGTCTGCTATGGGGCATCTGTCTTTTCTCCCTCAATTATCCGCTGGTGGCCGCCCTGCACGGCTTCCCGGAGTGGTTCTTCGGCCACGCCGCGCTGCCCTTCCAGGATTTTATGATCAGTAGCCTCTCGCTGTTCAGCTATGCCACCGCCCTCTGGCTGCACAGCGAGATTTTTGATCTGAAGAAGAATATGCCGCGACTTCATCAGCTGCTGATCGCCGCCGTGATACTCAACCTGGTGCTGCAGGTCAGTATTCCGCTCGGGTTTTACGGCTTCGCGATGCAGATTGAAGGGGTAGTATTCATCATTATCACCCCGGTGCTGCTGTTCACCTCCTGGTGGCTGTGGCGCAAAAAAGCTATCGACCGTACCACCCTGCTGCTGGGTCTGCTGCCGCCGTTCTATGTCGTCGCCGCGGTGCTGGTGCAGTTGTCGATCCATGGGATTATCCCGTTCCATATGGCGATCTATTCCCTCTGGCAGTACGCGCTGATCGTCCACATCATTACGGTGCTGATCATTGCCATCCTGCGGGTGCGTGCTGAAAACCGCCAGCTGGAGCAGAAGCAGCGCCTGGCGCGCGAACTGCAGATTGAGCGTGAAGCCAGCTTCCACCAGCGGCAGTTTATGGGCATGGTGGCGCACGAATTCCGCACCCCGCTGGCGGTGATCCAGGCGGCGCTGGAGAATCTTCGCCTCTCGGCGGCCTCGACCAGCCAGGAGGCGCGCTTCGATCGCATCGGCCGCGCCGCCACCCGCCTGGTGCAGCTCACCGATAACTGCCTTGCCGACGCCCGGCTCGCCTCCCACGATCTGCACGTCGAGCGCCAGCAGACCGCCCTGCTGACGGTAATCAACATGGCCGCCTCGGTAGTGGCTATCTCCCATGATCACTACCTGAACATCCGCCAGCACGGCGCGGTGGAAAGCCCGCAGCTGCAGGCCGATGCCGGCCTGCTGTGCATCGCTATCGCTAATCTGCTGGATAACGCCGTCAAGTATTCGCCCCCCGGTGAAATCGCCATCGATATTCATTCCGATGCCGGGCAAACGGAGCTACGCATTCGCGACCACGGCCCGGGACTCCCCGCCGGACAGGCGGAACTGATCTTTGAGCGCTACCGCCGCGGCGAGCACACATCGCCGGTGCCAGGCGGCACCGGTCTCGGACTGTATGTTGCGCGTCAGATAGTGCAGGCTCATGATGGCAAACTGTGGCTGGCCGAGCATGGCCCGGACGGCTGCACCTTTATTCTCACCCTCCCCACGGTTGCTTAAGAGGAGAACGACGTATGGCTTTACGGCTGGCGATAATTGAAGATAACGCCGATCTGCTGGATGAATTGCTGGCCTGGCTGGGCTATCGCGGCTTCGAGGTGTGGGGGACGCGCAGCGCCGAAGCCTTCTGGCGGCAACTGCACAGCCATCCGGTGGATATCGTGCTGGTTGATATCGGCCTGCCCGGCGAGGATGGCTTCAGCGTACTGAACTATCTGCATGAGCTGGGGCACTACGGTCTGGTGGTGGTCAGCGCCCGCGGTCAGCAGCAGGATAAACTGCAGGCGCTGAGCCTTGGGGCCGATGCCTATCTGATCAAACCGGTAAACTTCGCCCATCTTGCCGAGACCCTCACCGCCCTCGGCGCGCGCCTGCGCCAGGACCGTCCGGCGGCTCCGCCTGCGGAGGCGATCGGCACGCCGCCGGCCGTCTCCCCCGGCAGCTGGCGTCTGCAAGAGGATAAACTGATTTCACCCGACGCCCGGACGCTGGAGTTAACCCAGCAGGAATATCGCCTGGTGGAGCTCCTGATGCGCAATCGCAACGAAGTGTGCAGCAAACTGGATCTCCATGCCTGCCTGTTGTCCCATGAAAGCGAGCCTGACCTGCACCGGATCGACGTGGTGGTTAGCCGCCTGCGTCACAAGGCACGCCAGCAGGGGATCCACCTGCCCGTTCGCGCAATCTTTGGTAAGGGACTGGCCTTTATTTCCTGAACGACGGGGCGCGTCGGCGGCCGCGCGGGATATAAAAACTCGTAAGTGTTAATTTTTCTCATTTTCTGAGAGAAATGAGAGGAATGAGACTGACGATGACCTTAAGAACTTTCTTATAGTGCTAGCACATCAGGATGATGGCGTAAGATTTTCACAGGACAGAAAAGCATATAACAAAACGTATTAGCCGTTCGCGGCAAATTCTGACACCATGCAACACAATCAGGGTAAAAACGATGGCCATGCAAACGTGGTTAGTTTTATTGCTATGCATTTTTTTCTTCAGCATCTCTGTATACAGTTTTATTTCCTATCTGAAAGACAGGAGGCGGCAGAAATTGACTTTTAACGATAAGCGTTCGATGCGTCGTAAATAATTCACTTTAAAATAATAAAAAATTATTGTAGGTACTTTTATATCTTCAACACACCGCATACGCCCGGAGGATTTGTCACAGCATGGCGTTATGTTTTGCGTAAGGAAATAACGCCATGAGAAACATTAATGTCACCATCAACACCCGCAACGCCTTTGTCCGTGAATCGCTGGTGGCCATGGTCAATGACCTCACCCGGGGCGATCTGCGGGCGCGTTTTTCCTGGCGTAACACCGATCTGTCAGCTGAAGATATCATTATCTGCGAAGTGATCCCCGGGGAAATATACCTATGTAATACCCTGATTAAGAACAGAAAAAGAGGAAGCTCGCTGATTATTCTCCATAGCTATGACCAGCTGCCGGAAGATGAGTTCATGATTAATTGCCTGAAAGGGGTCATTTTTGTTTCGCTAAAAACGGCCAGTATTCCGCAATTGCTGACGATCATTAAAAGCGAGCTCCAGCATTGTATGACCCCCACGGCTACCGACGCCGCAGGCCGGGAACTCAGCTGCGCCAGCTGTCCGCATCGCGTGTTATCGCGATCGCAGACCGCCGTAGCGCACGGTATTCTCGAAGGGCTGGATATGAGTAAAATCGCCGCGCTGCAGCGTGTGAGTCCCCGCACCGCCGCCTATCATAAGAATAAGATCATGGAAAAATACAGCCTGAATAATAATCATGAATTTTTCCAGTTGATGAATCTTTTACGTGAGCGCTGGTAGGCAAACAGCAGCACAAAAAAAATAAGATATTGACCTGGCTATATTGTCGTAAATCCGAAAATAGTCGCAGGATGCTAAAAAATATCCAGCGCTGGCGGACATAACGTTAAACTCTGACGCTTCCTCGGTATAAAGACGTTACCGCCCGTCTTTATATAATAAAAAACACGCTACACGAGGAAAACTGATACTTCGTCACATTGCCCCTGACGTGCCTGTCAGGGGTCTTTTTTCCGTGTGGAATAGCGCCCTCAGTGAAAGGGCGCGGCAGGATCAGGCTTCCGCTTTCTCCACTTCCCAGTCCGGCTGCGCTTCCTCGTCGGTCAGCAACCCTTCATTTTTCGACAGCATCGCGGTGGCGATGCCATTACCCAGCACGTTGATGGCGGAGCGCCCCATGTCGAGGAAATGGTCGATACCCATCAGCAGCAGGATCCCGGCGACCGGTATATTGAAGCTGGGGATCGTCGCCGCCAGCACCACCAGCGCCGAACGCGGCACCCCGGCGATACCTTTCGAGGCCAGCATCAGGGTCAGCATCATGACCGTAATCTCGCTAAAGCTCAGCGGCACGTTATAGGCCTGGGCGATAAACATCGCGGCGAAGGAGCAGTAGACCATCGAGCCAACGAGGTTGAACGAGTAGCCAATCGGCAGGACGAACGAGACGATATTGCGCGAGCAGCCAAACTTCACCAGTCGCTCAAGGGTCTTCGGATAGGCCGCTTCCGAGCTGCTGGTGGTAAAGGCCACCAGCACCGGATCTTTCAGCATGTTCAGCAGGCGGAAAACCTCTTTTTTCAGCACCATATAGCCGACGGCAATCAGCACCGCGCTGGTCAACAGCACCGCCAGGTAGTAGCCGCCGATGAACGAAGCATAGTTGAGCAGGATCCCCAGCCCCTGGGAGGCAATCACCGACGAGATGGCGGCGAAGATGGCCAGCGGCGCAACGTACATCACATAGCCCGTCACCTTCAGCATAATGTGCGACACCACGTTAAGGGCCGCCACCAGCGGAGCATTAAACTTCTCCCCCAGCGACGCGCCGGCGATGCCGAAGAACATCGAGAACACCACGATCTGCAGGATCTCGTTGTTGGCCATCGCCTCGGTGATGCTGGTGGGGATGGTGTGCGACAGGAATCCTTTCAGGCTCATGCCGCTGACCGCCAGGCCGGTATCCACCGCCTCTTTCGGCACCGCCAGGTTTAACCCGGCGCCCGGGTGCTGGAAGGTGACGATCACCAGCCCGACGAGAATGGATAATACCGAGGAGGTGATGAACCAGACCATCGCCTTCCCGCCTACCCGGCCGATGGTCGCCGTCTCGCCGAGGCGCATAATGCCGACCGTCAGGGTGCTGAACACCAACGGCGCGATGACCATTTTGATCAACCGCAGAAACAGATCGGTGAGCAGCGTAATATTGTCCGCCCAGGCGGAGACGGTGGTTGGCGTCGCGTAGGCATGGATAGCCGCGCCGGAGAGGATCCCCATCAGCATAAAAATGACGATGAAGAGCGTGAGTTTGTTTGCGTTTGCCACAGCAATGACCCCTGATTATTTAACACGTTGATTTTTAAGTGCATATTTTATTATTATGGGAATGCACTGATTTATTCACCGCATAAATCTAATTAAAGCCCCCGCGGATACAACTATTTTTTGCTTTTTTAAACTAAAAGTTGATATCACCCCGGATATCGGCCGCGGGAGCGCCCGGCGTCGCGGCGGTTATCCAGACATTTCTCAACCTTCTTTTCATAATTCCTCCATTTTTACGGCCCCTTCCCTCACTAAACTAGTATCATTCAGCGAAACGCTTCAGGATGAGACCGTAAACTAATGAAAGGCAGTAACATACGTCGTTGGGGCGCCGCGCTGGCGGTAGTGATTATCGCCGGGGCCGCCTACTGGTTCTGGCACGATAGCGGGACGAGCGGCAGCGGGGCTCCCGCCGCCGGGCAGGGCCCGCAGGGGCCGGGCGGCGCACGCCATGGCCGCTTTGGCGCCGCGCTGGCGCCGGTGCAGGCGGCCACCGCCACCGAAGAAGCGGTCCCGCGCTATCTCACCGGGCTGGGTACGGTGACGGCGGCCAATACCGTCACCGTCCGCAGCCGGGTCGACGGCCAACTGCTGAGCCTTCACTTCCAGGAGGGACAGCAGGTCAAAGCCGGCGACCTGCTGGCGCAGATCGACCCCAGCCAGTTTAAAGTCGCCCTCGCCCAGGCGCAGGGTCAGCTGGCGAAAGATCAGGCCACCCTCGCCAACGCCCGCCGCGATCTCGCTCGTTACCAGCAACTGGTGAAGACCAACCTCGTCTCCCGCCAGGAGCTCGACACTCAGCAGTCGCTGGTGGTGGAATCCGCCGGCACGGTGAAAGCTGATGAAGCGGCCGTCGCCAGCGCCCAGCTGCAGCTCGACTGGACCCGCATTACCGCGCCAATTGACGGCCGCGTCGGCTTAAAGCAGGTCGATATCGGCAACCAGATCTCCAGCGGGGATACCACCGGGATCGTGGTCCTTACCCAGACGCACCCGATCGACGTGGTCTTTACCCTGCCTGAAAGCAGCATCGCCACGGTGGTGCAGGCGCAGAAAGCGGGCAAAGCGCTCAGCGTCGAAGCCTGGGATCGCACCAATAAGCAGAAAATCAGCGTCGGCGAGCTGCTGAGCCTCGACAACCAGATCGATGCCACCACCGGAACCATCAAGCTGAAGGCGCGCTTTAGCAATCTGGACGACGCGCTGTTCCCCAATCAGTTCGTTAACGCCCGCCTGCTGGTGGACACCCAGCAGAACGCGGTGGTGATCCCTGCCGCCGCGCTGCAGATGGGCAACGAAGGGCATTTCGTATGGGTGCTGAACGATGAGAATAAGGTCAGCAAACACAGCGTGACGCCCGGCATCCAGGACAGCCAGAAAGTAGTCATCAGCGCCGGGCTTTCCGCCGGAGATCGCGTGGTCACCGACGGGATTGACCGCCTGACCGAGGGAGCGAAGGTAGAAGTTGTCACCGCCAGCAGCGGCGAGCAGGCGCAGCCCGCCCCGCGCCAGAGCGGTAAACACGGAGCGCGTTCCTGATGCAGGTGTTACCCCCAGGCCGCACCGGCGGCCCGTCCCGGCTGTTTATTATGCGTCCGGTGGCCACCACTCTGCTGATGGTGGCGATCCTGCTGGCCGGGATCATCGGCTACCGCTTTCTGCCGGTCTCCGCCCTGCCGGAGGTCGATTACCCGACCATTCAGGTAGTCACCCTCTATCCGGGCGCCAGCCCGGACGTGGTGACCTCCGCCATCACCGCCCCGCTGGAGCGCCAGTTCGGCCAGATGTCCGGCCTCAAGCAGATGTCGTCGCAAAGCTCCGGCGGCGCCTCGGTAGTCACGCTGCAGTTCCAGCTGACCCTGCCGCTGGACGTCGCCGAGCAGGAAGTGCAGGCGGCCATTAACGCCGCCACCAACCTGCTGCCGAGCGATCTGCCCAACCCGCCGGTCTACAGCAAGGTGAACCCGGCGGATCCGCCGATCATGACCCTCGCCGTCACCTCCTCCGCCATCCCGATGACCCAGGTTGAGGACATGGTGGAGACCCGGGTGGCGCAGAAGATCTCCCAGGTTTCCGGCGTCGGTCTGGTGACCCTCGCCGGCGGCCAGCGCCCGGCGGTGCGGGTGAAGCTTAACGCCCAGGCCATCGCCGCCCTCGGCCTGACCAGCGAAACCGTGCGCACCGCTATCACCAGCGCCAACGTTAACTCCGCGAAAGGCAGCCTCGACGGTCCGGCCCGCGCGGTGACGCTTTCCGCTAACGATCAGATGCAGTCCGCTGAGGATTATCGCCGGCTGATTATCGCTTATCAGAACGGGGCACCGATCCGGCTCGGCGATGTCGCCAGCGTCGAACAAGGGGCCGAAAACAGCTGGCTCGGGGCGTGGGCCAACCAGCAGCGGGCCATCGTGATGAACGTCCAGCGCCAGCCGGGGGCCAACATCATCGACACCGCCGACAGCATTCGCCAGATGCTGCCGCAGCTCACCGAGAGCCTGCCGAAATCGGTGAAGGTGCAGGTCCTCTCCGACCGGACCACCAACATCCGCGCCTCGGTGCGCGACACCCAGTTTGAGCTGATGCTGGCCATCGCCCTGGTGGTGATGATCATCTACCTGTTTCTGCGCAACGTGCCGGCGACCATTATTCCCGGCGTCGCGGTGCCGCTATCGCTGGTGGGCACTTTCGCGGTGATGGTGTTCCTCGACTTCTCGATCAACAACCTGACGCTGATGGCCCTGACCATCGCCACCGGCTTCGTGGTGGATGACGCCATCGTGGTGATCGAGAACATCTCGCGCTATATCGAAAAAGGCGAGAAGCCGCTGGCCGCCGCGCTGAAGGGCGCGGGGGAGATCGGCTTCACCATCATCTCCCTCACCTTCTCGCTGATTGCGGTGCTGATCCCGCTGCTGTTTATGGGCGATATCGTCGGCCGCCTGTTCCGCGAATTCGCCGTCACCCTTGCCGTCGCTATTCTTATCTCGGCGGTGGTCTCCCTGACCCTGACGCCGATGATGTGCGCCCGCATGTTAAGCCACGAATCGCTACGCAAGCAGAACCGTTTCTCGCGGGCCAGCGAGCGTTTCTTCGAACGGGTGATCGCCGTCTATGGCCGCTGGCTGAGCCGGGTGCTGAATCATCCGTGGCTGACGCTCGGCGTCGCCCTGAGCACCCTGGCGCTGTCGATTATCCTGTGGGTCTTTATCCCGAAAGGCTTTTTCCCGATCCAGGATAACGGCATTATCCAGGGTACCCTCCAGGCGCCGCAGTCGGTCTCCTTCGCCAGCATGGCCGAGCGCCAGCGGCAGGTGGCCAGCATTATCCTTAAGGATCCGGCGGTGGAGAGTCTGACCTCCTTCGTCGGCGTCGACGGCACCAACCCGGCGCTGAACAGCGCCCGTCTGCAGATCAACCTCAAGCCGCTGGATGAACGCGACGATCGCGTCCAGACGGTGATAAGCCGCCTGCAGCAGGCGGTGGACGGCGTCCCCGGCGTGGCGCTCTACCTGCAGCCGACCCAGGACCTGACCATCGACACCACGGTGAGCCGCACCCAGTATCAGTTCACCCTGCAGGCAAACTCCCTCGAGGCGCTGAGCACCTGGGTACCGCCGCTGCTCAGCCGTCTGCAGGCCCAGCCGCAGCTGGCCGACGTCAGCAGCGACTGGCAGGACAAAGGCCTGGCCGCCTATATCAAGGTGGATCGCGACAGCGCCAGCCGCCTCGGTATCTCAATGGCCGATGTCGATAATGCGCTGTACAACGCCTTCGGCCAGCGGCTGATCTCCACTATTTACACTCAGGCGAATCAGTATCGCGTGGTGCTCGAGCAGGATACCGAGGCGACGCCGGGCCTGGCGGCGCTGGAGAATATCCGCCTCACCAGCAGCGACGGCGGCATCGTGCCGTTGACCGCCATCGCCACGGTGGAGCAGCGCTTTACCCCGCTGTCGGTGAACCACCTCGATCAGTTCCCGGTGACCACCATCTCGTTTAACGTCCCGGACAACTACTCGCTGGGCGAAGCGGTGGAGGCGATCCTCGCCGCCGAACAGTCGCTGGATTTCCCGACCGATATTCGCACCCAGTTCCAGGGCAGCTCGCTGGCCTTCCAGTCGGCGCTCGGTAGCACCGTCTGGCTGGTGGTCGCCGCGGTGGTGGCGATGTATATCGTGCTGGGGGTGCTGTACGAGAGCTTTATCCATCCGATTACGATTCTCTCCACCCTGCCCACCGCCGGGGTCGGGGCGCTGCTGGCGCTGTGGCTGGCGGGCAGCGAGCTGGACGTGATCGCCATCATCGGCATCATTCTGCTGATCGGCATCGTGAAGAAGAACGCCATCATGATGATCGACTTTGCGCTGGCCGCTGAGCGCGAGCAGGGCATGCCGCCGCGGGAGGCGATCTACCAGGCCTGTCTGCTGCGTTTTCGGCCGATCCTGATGACTACCCTCGCCGCCCTGCTCGGCGCCCTGCCGCTGATGCTGAGCACCGGCGTCGGCGCCGAGCTGCGGCGTCCGCTGGGGATCGGCATGGTCGGCGGTCTGATGCTCAGCCAGGTGCTGACCCTGTTCACCACCCCGGTGATCTATCTGCTGTTCGACCGCCTGTCGCTGCACCTGAAGCGCCGCTTCCCGCGTCAGGAAGAGGAGGCGTAAGTGAAGTTTTTCGCCCTCTTCATTTACCGCCCGGTGGCGACGATCCTCATCTCGCTGGCCATCACCCTGTGCGGCATTCTCGGCTTCCGGCTGCTGCCGGTAGCCCCGCTGCCGCAGGTGGACTTCCCGGTGATCATGGTTAGCGCCTCGCTGCCGGGAGCCTCGCCGGAGACCATGGCCTCGTCGGTGGCCACCCCGCTGGAGCGCTCCCTGGGGCGGATTGCCGGGGTCAATGAGATGACCTCCTCCAGCTCGCTGGGCAGTACGCGCATCATTCTCGAGTTTAACTTCGACCGCGATATCAACGGCGCGGCGCGCGACGTTCAGGCGGCGATCAACGCCGCGCAAAGCCTGCTGCCGAGCGGAATGCCCAGCCGGCCGACCTATCGCAAAGCCAATCCGTCGGATGCGCCGATCATGATCCTGACGCTGACCTCGGACACCTACTCCCAGGGTGAGCTGTATGATTTCGCCTCCACCCAGCTGGCGCAGACCATCGCGCAGATCGACGGCGTGGGCGATGTCGACGTCGGCGGCAGCTCCCTGCCGGCGGTGCGCGTCGACCTCAACCCGCAGGCGCTGTTCAACCAGGGCATGTCGCTGGACGCGGTGCGCACCGCCATCAGCGACGCCAACGTACGCAAACCGCAGGGGGCGCTGGAGGACAGCGCGCACCGCTGGCAGGTGCAGACCAACGATGAGCTGAAGACCGCCGCCGACTATCAGCCGCTGATCGTCCACTACCAGAATGGCGCTGCGGTGCGGCTGGGGGATGTTGCCACCGTCTCAGATTCGGTGCAGGACGTGCGCAACGCCGGGATGACCAACGCCAAGCCGGCGATCCTGTTGATGATCCGCAAACTGCCGGAAGCCAATATCATTCAGACGGTGGACAGCATCCGCGCCCGCCTGCCGGAGCTACAGCAGACCATCCCGGCGGCCATCGACCTGCAGATCGCCCAGGATCGCTCGCCGACCATCCGCGCCTCGCTGGAGGAGGTGGAGCAGACGCTGGTGATTTCGGTGGCGCTGGTGATCCTGGTGGTGTTCCTGTTCCTGCGCTCCGGACGCGCCACGCTGATCCCCGCCGTCGCCGTTCCGGTTTCCTTAATCGGCACCTTCGCCGCGATGTACTTATGCGGTTTCAGCCTCAATAACCTGTCGCTGATGGCCCTGACCATCGCCACCGGCTTCGTGGTGGATGACGCTATCGTGGTGCTGGAGAATATCTCCCGCCATCTGGAGGCGGGGATGAAACCGCTGCAGGCGGCGCTGCAGGGGAGCCGCGAGGTCGGCTTTACCGTGCTGTCGATGAGCCTGTCGCTGGTGGCGGTGTTCCTGCCGCTGCTGCTGATGGGCGGCCTGCCCGGCCGCCTGCTGCGCGAGTTCGCCGTCACCCTGTCGGTGGCGATCGGCATCTCGCTGGCGGTCTCCCTCACCCTGACGCCGATGATGTGCGGCTGGCTCCTGAAAAGCGGCAAGTCCCACCAGCCGACGCGCAACCGCGGCTTTGGCCGCCTGCTGGTGGCCGTGCAGGGCGGCTATGGTAAATCGTTAAAATGGGTGCTGAAGCATAGCCGCCTGACCGGCCTGGTGGTGCTGGGCACCATCGCCCTCAGCGTCTGGCTCTACATTTCGATCCCGAAAACCTTCTTCCCGGAGCAGGACACCGGGGTGCTGATGGGCGGCATTCAGGCCGACCAGAGCATCTCCTTCCAGGCGATGCGCGGCAAGCTGCAGGACTTTATGAAGATCATTCGCGAAGATCCGGCGGTGGATAACGTCACCGGCTTTACCGGCGGCTCTCGGGTCAACAGCGGGATGATGTTTATCACCCTCAAGCCGCGCGACCAGCGCCACGAGACGGCGCAGCAGGTGATCGACCGGCTGCGCAAAAAGCTGGCCAACGAGCCCGGGGCCAACCTGTTCCTGATGGCGGTGCAGGATATCCGCGTCGGCGGCCGGCAGTCGAACGCCAGCTATCAGTACACCCTGCTGTCCGACGACCTGTCGGCGCTGCGCGAGTGGGAGCCGAAGATCCGCAAAGCGCTGGCGGCGCTGCCGGAGCTGGCGGACGTCAACTCCGATCAGCAGGACAATGGCGCCGAAATGGACCTGGTCTATGACCGGGATACCATGTCGCGCCTCGGCATCAGCGTCCAGGACGCCAACAACCTGCTGAACAACGCCTTTGGCCAGCGGCAGATCTCTACCATCTACCAGCCGCTCAACCAGTATAAGGTGGTGATGGAGGTGGATCCGGCCTACACCCAGGACGTCAGCGCCCTGGATAAGATGTTCGTCATTAACAGCGACGGCAAGCCGATTCCGCTGGCCTACTTCGCCAAATGGCAGCCGGCCAATGCCCCGCTGTCGGTGAACCACCAGGGGCTGTCGGCGGCATCCACTATCTCCTTTAACCTGCCCACCGGCCGCTCGCTGTCGGAAGCCAGCGAGGCCATTGACCGCGCGATGACCCAGCTCGGGGTGCCGTCGAGCGTGCGCGGCTCCTTTGCCGGTACCGCTCAGGTGTTCCAGCAGACCATGAACGCGCAGGTGATCCTGATCCTCGCGGCTATCGCCACGGTCTATATCGTGCTGGGGGTGCTATATGAGAGCTATGTGCATCCGTTGACCATCCTCTCGACGCTGCCCTCCGCCGGGGTGGGCGCTCTGCTGGCGCTGGAGATCTTCGATGCCCCGTTCAGCCTAATCGCCCTGATTGGGATTATGTTATTAATTGGCATCGTTAAGAAAAACGCCATCATGATGGTTGATTTTGCCCTGGAGGCGCAGCGTAACGGCAACCTGACGCCGGAAGAGGCGATTTTCCAGGCCTGCCTGCTGCGTTTCCGGCCGATTATGATGACCACCCTCGCCGCGCTGTTCGGCGCCCTGCCGCTGGTGCTCTCCGGGGGCGATGGCTCTGAACTGCGCCAGCCGCTGGGGATCACCATCGTCGGCGGTCTGGTGATGAGCCAGCTGTTAACGCTCTACACCACGCCGGTGGTCTATCTTTTCTTTGACCGTCTGCGGCTGCGTTTTTCGCGTCACTCCTCTCAACCGGTAAGCGAATAACATGACAGACCTCCCGGCCAGCGTGCGCTGGCAGCTATGGATAGTGGCGTTCGGCTTCTTTATGCAGTCGCTGGATACCACCATCGTTAACACCGCCCTCCCCTCGATGGCCAAAAGCCTCGGGGAGAGTCCGCTGCATATGCATATGATTATCGTCTCCTATGTGTTAACGGTGGCGGTGATGCTGCCGGCCAGCGGCTGGCTGGCCGACCGGGTCGGGGTGCGCAATATCTTCTTCACCGCCATCGTGCTGTTTACCGCCGGATCGCTGTTTTGCGCCCAGGCCAGCACCCTCGACCAGCTGGTGATGGCGCGGGTGCTGCAGGGGGTCGGCGGCGCGATGATGGTGCCGGTCGGCCGCCTGACGGTGATGAAGATCGTCCCGCGCGATCAGTATATGGCGGCGATGACCTTCGTCACCCTGCCGGGCCAGGTCGGTCCGCTGCTCGGCCCGGCGCTGGGCGGGGTGCTGGTGGAGTACGCCTCCTGGCACTGGATCTTCCTCATCAATATCCCGGTGGGGATCGTCGGCGCGATTGCCACCCTCTGTCTGATGCCCAACTACACCATGCAGACCCGGCGCTTCGATCTCTCCGGCTTTCTGCTGCTGGCCGCCGGAATGGCGACCCTGACCCTGGCGCTCGACGGCCAGAAAGGGCTCGGCATTTCCCCTGCCTGGCTGGCGGGGCTGGTGGCCGTCGGCCTCTGCGCCCTGCTGCTCTACCTGTGGCACGCCCGCGGCAACGCCCGAGCGTTGTTTAGCCTTAACCTGTTTCGCAACCGCACTTTCTCTCTCGGCCTCGGCGGCAGCTTCGCGGGACGCATCGGCAGCGGCATGCTGCCGTTTATGACCCCGATGTTTCTGCAGATCGGCCTCGGCTTCTCCCCCTTTCACGCCGGGCTGATGATGATCCCGATGGTGCTCGGCAGCATGGGCATGAAGCGGATCGTGGTCCAGGTGGTCAACCGCTTTGGCTACCGTCGGGTGCTGGTCGCCAGCACCCTGGGCCTGGCAGCGGTCAGCCTGCTGTTTATGTTTAGCGCCCTGGCCGGCTGGTATTACGCGCTGCCGCTGGTCCTGTTTCTGCAGGGGATGATCAACGCCAGCCGCTTCTCCTCAATGAATACCCTGACGCTGAAAGATCTCCCGGACGATCTGGCCAGCAGCGGCAACAGCCTGCTGTCGATGGTGATGCAGCTGTCGATGAGTATCGGCGTGACCATCGCCGGGCTGCTGCTGGGACTGTATGGCCAGCAGCATATGAGTCTCGACGCCGCCAGCACCCATCAGGTCTTTCTCTACACCTATCTGAGCATGGCGGCGATCATCGCCCTGCCGGCGCTCATCTTTTCCCGGGTACCGGATGACGTCGGCAGCAATACCGTCCTCCGTCGACGCAACAGGAGTGGATCGTGAAATTATGGCGCCCGGGTATTACCGGCAAGCTGTTCCTCGCTATATTCGCCACCTGCATCGTGCTGCTGATCAGCATGCACTGGGCGGTGCGCATTAGTTTTGAACGCGGGTTTATCGACTATATCAAGCGCGGCAATGAGCAACGCTTAACCATGCTCAGCGACGCGCTGAGCGAGCAGTATGCCCAGCATGGCAGCTGGGCGTTTCTGCGCAATAATGACCGCTTTATCTTCCAGCTGCTGCGCACCTTCGAACGGGATAACGACGACCGCTCGCCGCCGGGGCACGCCATGAAGCCGGACGCCGCCCCGGACGGGCCGCCGCCGGATGGCCCCCCTGACGGCCCGCGCCCGAGGCCGGAAATGCCGCCCCACGGCTGGCGCACCATGTTCTGGGTGGTGGATCAGTCGGGGCGCGTGCTGGTGGGGCCGCGTGAGCGCGTCCCGGAGGACGGCACCCAGCGCAGCATCGTGGTCAACGGCGCGGAGGTGGGCAAAGTTATCGCCTCGCCGGTAGAGCGGCTGACGCGCAATACCGACATTAACTTCGACCGGCAGCAAAAGCGCACCAGCTGGCTGATCGTCGCCCTTGCCACCCTGCTTGCCGCGCTGGCCACTTTCCCGTTGGCACGCGGTCTGCTGGCGCCGGTGAAGCGGCTGGTGGAAGGCACCCATAAGCTGGCGGCAGGCGACTTTTCCACCCGCGTGACGGTGACCGGCGGCGATGAGCTCGGCCGCCTGGCGCAGGATTTTAACCAGCTCGCCAGCACCCTGGAGCGCAACCAGCAGATGCGTCGCGATCTGATGGCCGATATCTCCCATGAGCTGCGCACCCCGCTGGCGGTGCTGCGCGGCGAGCTGGAGGCGATTCAGGACGGGGTCCGGCGCTTTACCCCCGAGTCGATTCCTTCTCTGCAGGCCGAGGTGGCTACTCTCACCAAGCTGGTGGACGACCTCCATCAGCTGTCGATGTCCGACGAGGGGGCGCTGGCCTACCAGAAAACCTCGCTGGATATTATCACCCTGCTGGAAGTGGCGGCGGGCGCTTTTCGCGAGCGCTTCGCCAGCCGGCAGCTAAGCATTCAGGTGTCGCTCCCGGAGCAGGCGATGATCTTCGGCGACCGCGACCGCCTGATGCAGCTCTTCAACAATCTGCTGGAGAACAGCCTGCGCTATACCGACAGCGGCGGCAGCCTGCACATCACCGCCCGCCGCAGCGGCCGGATGCTGGTGATTGACTTCGCCGACAGCGCCCCCGGCGTCAGCGATGAGCAGCTGGCCCGCCTGTGCGAACGCTTTTACCGGGCGGAAGGATCGCGCAACCGCGCCAGCGGCGGCTCCGGCCTCGGGCTGGCGATTTGCCTCAATATCGTAGCGGCCCACGGCGGCACCCTGCGTGCCGACCATTCGCCTTTTGGCGGGGTTAGCATTAAAGTTGAGTTACCTCTGGAACATGATTTACCGAGAGACGTATGACTGAATTGCCTGTAGATGAAAACACCCCACGCATCCTTATCGTGGAAGATGAACCGAAGCTCGGCCAGCTGCTGATTGATTATCTGCAGGCCGCCGGCTATGCGCCTGCGTTGATTAACCACGGCGACAAGGTCCTGCCCTACGTCCGCCAGACGCCGCCGCATCTGATCCTGCTGGATCTGATGCTGCCCGGTACCGACGGTCTGACGCTGTGCCGGGAAATTCGCCGCTTCTCTGACGTTCCGGTGGTGATGGTGACGGCGAAAATCGAAGAGATCGACCGTTTGCTGGGGCTGGAAATAGGCGCCGACGACTATATCTGCAAGCCCTACAGCCCGCGGGAAGTGGTCGCCCGGGTAAAAACCATCCTCCGCCGCTGCAAACCGCAGCGCGATCTGCAGGCGCTGGACGCCCAGAGCCCGCTGATTGTCGACGAAGGTCGTTTTCAGGCCTCCTGGCGCGACAAGCTGCTGGACCTCACTCCCGCCGAGTTCCGGCTGCTGAAAACCCTCTCCCAGGAGCCGGGCAAAGTGTTCTCCCGCGAACAGCTACTCAACCATCTGTATGACGATTATCGGGTAGTCACCGATCGCACCATCGACAGCCACATCAAGAACCTGCGGCGCAAGCTGGAGGCGCTGGACGCCGAGCAGTCGTTTATCCGCGCGGTGTATGGCGTTGGCTACCGCTGGGAAGCGGACGCCTGCCGGCTGGCGTAGTTAGCCTTTTCCCGGCTCGCGCTGCGCTTCGCCGGGCTACACGTTCACCGCCATCTGCAATCCCTAGCCCGGGTAAGGCGTTTACGCCGCAACACGGGGAACTCCCTAGAGCCTATCCCACCAGGCGTTATTAACGCTGTCAGTGTGAGTACTGCCCAGGTTCAAAATGGCAAACAAATTAGTCATACGGAAAGATACCTATCTGATATTTACTCCCCTTCGCCGCGGCGCTACAATGCCCGCCCTTAATGTGGGGACACTCCCCAACTCGCCGCACCAGGTGCGGCGAATCTGACCTGTCATCAGAACGAGAACACCATGTTTAAACCAGAACTCCTCTCCCCGGCGGGAACGCTGAAGAATATGCGTTACGCTTTCGCCTATGGCGCCGATGCCGTTTATGCCGGCCAGCCGCGCTACTCGCTGCGCGTGCGTAACAACGAATTCAATCACGAAAATCTGCAGCTCGGCATCAATGAAGCCCACGCGCTGGGTAAAAAATTCTATGTGGTGGTCAACATCGCCCCGCATAACGCCAAGCTGAAAACGTTTATTCGCGATCTGAAGCCGGTGGTGGAGATGGGTCCGGACGCGCTGATCATGTCCGATCCGGGTTTAATCATGCTGGTGCGGGAACACTTCCCGGAGATGCCGATCCATCTTTCAGTGCAGGCCAACGCCGTCAACTGGGCGACGGTCAAATTCTGGCAGCAGATGGGGCTGACCCGCGTGATCCTGTCGCGTGAACTGTCGCTGGATGAAATCGAAGAGATTCGCCGCCAGGTGCCGGAGATGGAGATTGAGATTTTCGTCCACGGCGCGCTATGCATGGCCTACTCCGGCCGCTGCCTGCTCTCCGGGTATATCAACAAGCGCGACCCGAACCAGGGGACCTGCACCAACGCCTGCCGCTGGGAATACAACGTGGCGGAAGGCAAAGAGGACGACGTCGGCAACATCGTCCACAAATATGAGCCGATCCCGGTGCAGACCGTGGAGCCTACCCTCGGCATCGGCGCGCCGACCGATAAAGTCTTTATGATTGAGGAAGCCAAACGTCCGGGCGAATACATGACCGCCTTTGAGGACGAACACGGCACCTACATCATGAACTCGAAAGATCTGCGGGCTATCGCCCACGTTGAGCGTCTGACCCAGATGGGCGTTCACTCGCTGAAGATCGAAGGCCGCACCAAATCCTTCTACTACTGCGCGCGCACCGCTCAGGTTTACCGCAAGGCGATCGACGATGCCGCCGCCGGCAAACCGTTCGATACCAGCCTGCTGGAGACCCTGGAGGGGCTGGCCCACCGCGGGTACACCGAAGGCTTCCTGCGCCGCCATACCCATGACGATTATCAGAACTACGAGTACGGCTACTCCGTCTCCGAGCGCCAGCAGTTTGTCGGCGAATTCACCGGAGAGCGTAACGGCCCGCTGGCGGCCGTGGCGGTCAAAAATAAGTTCAGCGTCGGCGACAGCCTTGAGCTGATGACCCCGCAGGGTAACGTCAACTTCACCCTTGAGCATATGGAGAATGGCAAAGGCGAAACCATGCCGGTGGCCCCGGGCGATGGCTATACCGTCTGGTTGCCTCTGCCGGACGATCTGCCCCTGCAGTATGCCCTGCTGATGCGCAACTTTACTGGTCAAACAACCAGAAATCCGCACGGTAACTAGTTAATTTGCGTTATTTTTTCACGATGTAAGGATATTAGAATCGGATCACATACCGTTTCGATCGAAACAGGTATCATCCATTTCGCTGAAAAACATAACCCATATGACCTGCCCCCACGATTAGATACAACACTCAGTTAGTAACGTCGGAATCTTCATTCTCAGAATGACCCTTTCTCCAGCCCGCTGCAA